>ENA-ORXT01001259-ORXT01001259.1-marine-metagenome-genome-assembly--contig:-NODE-1259-length-35015-cov-6.101322_pt1 | contig 35015 bp, 28 predicted proteins | sample MGYA00237868_ERZ511482 | MGnify/ENA metagenome assembly ERZ511482 | reverse complement strand
AGAAGACCTATTGGTACCTTATGCATAGCACAGCGGAGAAACTTCAGCCACAGGCAGAAGAAGACATCGAACTGGCTGAGTGGCATGACTTAGATAAGTTCTTAAAATCTAAAGACCTTTTAGTTCATGAGAATATCAGAGAACTTATCTCTTATTATGTAAATGCTGTACGGGTGTGACTACATCTAGAACTTACGGTACATTAGTCTTTCTTGTTTAATACGTGGTCTATCCTACTTTTAATATCATAGAGGTGCATTTCGCCAGGGTCATTTAGTTTTTTAGACACCTTGATATCATTGGTGATGCTTCTAAGTGTTGCACGTGCAAAAGCTGAAATATCACTCTGCTTGATATCTGCATCATCGCTTTCCATCATTGCTTCCATCTTATCTACATATACTCTTTGTAGATTCCTCCGATAAGGATCTTGAGCCATCGCTTTGTTATTGCTGAATATGGACCGCTTGGTATCATTAAACAATGAGGTGAGGGTGTAAGCCTTCGTCCCAGCCAATGCTTCATTCTCTATCAATCTATGCATCCTATCGGTATTAAATAGAATATTTAAACTTCTACTTTGTAAATTTTTTATTCTATCCATAGTCCCTGAAGGTTCAAATCTTCTGACAAGATCACTATTGATCAACCATTTAGGTGTGTTGAATAAGTGTTTACTTAAAAACGATATGGCCCTTTGCTGCTTTGCTTTAGTTTGATGTTTGTAAGTAGGTTCGTCTTGATCCGCGGTCTTTGAGATCTCTATTACCCCTCCGATATTAGCGATCACATGACCCATATATCTTCTATACTGACCAAATATTTGACCATAGATCTCTTCCATATCATCATAGTCTTCTCCATCACTTGTAGTCCATTCCTTGATATTTGGTAATATACGTTGCAGGTTTTTGATACCGTACTCACTTGCAAGCATAGAGTCATCTCCGAGATCTTCAGTCTGGGCCGTAGGATCCAGTGGTAATCCTCTCTGTCTACCATATCTAAAAATTGGGTCACTATCTCTTTCTTTTACCCAATCATTAAGGGTAGGCCTTTCTACTTCTGCATTATCAAATTGGGGAAGTAGTCTATAGCCATAGATTATAGACCATTTATCATATGGACCTACATTAGGCATAAGCCCTACATCACCATCCTCAGGCTGCGCTACATAGTTGAATCTTGCATAGTCCATGATCGATGGAGCGGTACCCATACGCTTAGTAAAGCTAACAGACCTAAGAGAGTCAACAGGATAAGCTACGCTAGATCCCATGTTATGCGGTAGTCCTAAGGTGTGCCCGACCTCATGTGCAGATACAAATTGGATAAGTCTTCCCATCACTTCAGTGTCCAATTGGACTTTTCTTGCTTTAGGATTGATTGCCGCAGTTTGTATAAAGTACCAGTTGCGTAACAAGTTCATAACATTATGATACCAAATAATATCAGACTCTAAGATCTCTCCCGTCCTAGGATCGTGTACATGCGGTCCCATAGCATTTTGAATATCTGTAGAGACATATCTGATAACCGAGTATCGCGTATCTTCTGGTGACCAGTCTGGGTCTTCTTCTTTTGTTGGTGCATCTTTAGCATAGATGGCGTTCTTAAATCCAGCTTGCTCAAATGCTATCTGCCAATCATTCACTCCAGCTTTAAGATATGGAATCCATTTTTTTGGTGTTGCCGGATCGATATAATATACAATAGGTTTTATCGGTTCGACCAACTCTCCTCTAGCATATGCTTCGGGGTCTTTAGGTTCTAATCTCCATCGAGTTATAAATCTATTGGTTGCAGCTTTTTGCTCTTCGCTACTATAGTCGGTCTGTTGTAATGAAAAATATCCTACCCTCGCATCGTAATATCGGGGCTGCATAGGGTCACTAGGTAATACTATGAATGACTGGTTCATCTCCACAGACATAGTCCCAGTGATTCCATTGTCTGGAAGATCGTCACCGCCTTTGTAAGTGAGTACGTGTTTTATTTCCACATTCTCAGGAAAGCTCTTCATGCTATTGATGAAGCTTCTTCCTTTATCTAGCCCTTTGATGCCAAAATTTTTGCGTTGTCGTTCTCCCACAGCTCCGATCATCGCAATATCGGTAGTGAATAAAGATTCGATATCAATTACACTACTACCTTCTCCACTCACCTCGATAGGGAAAACGCCTATCACCGGTTCGAAATTATTATTTCGCACTGAGTTGTAAATGGGGTCTTCAAAACTAGCCACTGAATTATAGGAAACAGACCTCAATAAAATTTTCTTCCCTTTCTTCTGCCAGCGTATTACTTGCTGTGGCCTAGACTTTACGCCGGCACCACCAAAGTTTAATCCCTTTACGAAGCCAGATATACGGCTAACCACAAGTATCTCTTGCTCCAAAATACTATCTGGTATTTCGAAAAAGTACTTGCCATCCACTTCATGAGTGCTGAATAAACCATTGCTTGATACAGCCTCATCAGTTATGACATCCGAATAAACTTTTTCCTTCTTTTCTTTTTTATCTTCCTGCTTTTCTTTGTCTGGAGACTCTTGGACTGCAGTAGTATCCTGTGCTGCGGGCTCTTCTTGCGCAAACAGGGTTCCTAGTAGAAAAGTAAAGAAAACGAGAAGTGATAGCTTTTTCATGTTATGGCTTTTAAAGAAGTAATATAGTTGATTCCTATGCTTAGCAAGGGTTAATAACCATATTTTTCTTTCCAAAGTGTCCTCATCCTTTCAGTTATTTTTGACTCAGCAGGATTATCGGCTGGTTCGTAGAATTTTACTCCAGATATCTCTTCAGGAAGGTATTCTAGGTTTACAAAACTCTCCTTATGGTCATGAGCATATTTGTAGTCAGCGCCATAGCCTATATCTTTCATGAGTTTAGTTGGCGCATTTCTTAGGTGTAACGGTACAGGGAGATTACCAGTCTCTCTGACTAATGACTGGGCTTTTTTAATCCCCAGATACGCGGCGTTGCTTTTTGGTGAGCAAGCTAGATATACAGCACACTGAGACATAGGAATTCGTCCTTCTGGCATACCAATATTTGCAACCGCTTGGAAGCAAGTATTCGCCAGTAGTAGGGCATTGGGATTAGCTAGACCAACATCTTCTGATGCCGATATTACCATTCTTCTACAGATGAATTTTGCGTCTTCACCACCTTCTATCATTCTAGCTAAGTAGTACAATGCAGCATTTGGGTCTGTACCTCTGATAGACTTTATGAATGCAGATATAATATCATAGTGTTGCTCTCCGCCCTTATCATAAAGTGCAATGTTGTGTTGTATCGCATTTTGGACTGCCTCATTCGTGATGACTATTTTCTTTCCTTGTTCTGCTTGAGCGATTACGATCTCGAGTGTATTATATAGTTTACGCGCATCACCTCCAGAGTATCTAAGAAGCAGGTCATGTTCTTTGATTTCTATGTCGAGCTTTTTCAGTTCATAGTCCTCCTTAATAGCTGCGTCAATTATGTTTATCAACTCATCTTTTTGGAGATGTTTGAGGATATATACTTGACATCTAGAGAGCAGGGCGGATATAACTTCAAACGAAGGATTCTCCGTAGTGGCACCGATGAGTGTAACAATTCCTTTCTCTACTGCACCTAGTAGAGAGTCTTGCTGAGACTTAGAGAATCGATGTATCTCATCTATGAATAGGATCGGGTTTGGACTGTCAAAGAATTGATTTTTCTTTGCCTTCGCGATTGTTTCTCTTACATCTTTCACGCCAGAGTTAATAGCAGAGAGGGAGAAGAAGGGTCTGTCTAGCTGCTTCGCTATGATATTAGCAAGTGTAGTCTTACCTACTCCAGGAGGGCCCCAGAGTATCATGGAAGGGATATTGCCAGACAAGATCGTATTCCTCAGTACTGCCTTATCACCTACGAGATGGCTCTGGCCATGATAGCCATCTAGTGAGTCTGGTCGCATTCTTTCTGCTAATGGGGGCATATTTAGCTGCTTTTGGTGTACTTAAGTTCCGACTAGCAATATAGCTAATCAATAATATTTATGTATTTTTTGACTGATATGAATACAATAATAGAATACATTTTATCTGAGATTCAGTCTTCTTTTGAAGGGAATAGTAATGTAGTTAACGCGAGAAAAATGGAAGCCTATCTAAAAGACCACTTTAAGATGTATGGTATAAAATCTCCTTTACGTAAGGATATACTAAAGCCCTTTTACTCAGAAGTGAGGGTCTTGGAGAAGGAGGATTTTATCGAACTCATAAATTTACTTTGGGATAAACAATATAGGGACTATCAATATGCTGCTATGGAGTTCCTTCAGAGGAATAAGAAAAAACTAGATGCTCACGATATCGGCTTTATTGAGCGATTAATTATCACAAAGTCTTGGTGGGATAGTGTAGATATGTTGGCGTCTCATATGATAGGTCACTTATTTAAAAATGATATCGATCTCAGAAATAAGTGGATCGAGAAATGGATGGCTTCTGAGAATTTATGGCTTCAGCGTACTTGCTTGATTTTTCAGCTTAAGTATGCAAAGGAAACAGATCTAGATCTAATCAAGTCCTTAGTCCTAGAGCTTAAACCGATCAACGAATTTTTTATCCAAAAAGCGATAGGGTGGTCACTGAGACAAAGTGCTAGATTTTATCCTGATCAAGTGAAAGAGTTCGTTGGAGAGAATGAGGACTTGAGTAGTTTAGCTAGGAGGGAAGCGCTTAAGTATTTTATTTAGCCACAAAATTATTTAACCACAAAAGTTCACAAATAAAATTTCACAAAAGACACAAAAATTATTTAGATAAGTAACATAAACTAGTTCTTAAAGAATATAATGAGATTGCTGTTTCGACACAAAAATTCACAAATTGTATGGTTCACAAATAGACAATCGAGGCCTTAGTTATAAGTCTAAACTTAGAGCACCAGTATTTTTTTAAAGGCCTTGAAATAAAAACTGATCTTCGATGTGATTTATTTGTTGAGAATATTATGGTAGTTGAACCAAAGTCTATCGATAAGTTTCATCCGATTCATGATGAACAGTTATTGACTTATCTGAGATTATTAGAATCACCTAAAGGCATCTTATATAACTTTAGTATTGTAAATCTATATGGTGACGGACAGAGAACGTTAGTAAACGAAATATTCAAGACTAAGAAAGTTTGTGACTTGTGTGAATAACCTTTTGTATCTTCTGTGGTATAAGTTTAGCGTAATACATTACTTAACTCTACAAACCACCCCAACAGTAAAATTCAGACCAGGCCCGAGCAACTTAAAAGGAATCCCTTCAATAGACTTAATATTAAAATACTTTGCAAGCACATTTATCATCACTTCATAATCAAATCCCTTATGGCTAGTATTAATTCGCTTCACCTTATCTAATCGGCCTATAGCCGCATTCCAGACTTCACCAGCAGAATACTGATCAAGCTTTTGTTTTCTTAGGATTGTAGACTTGACCAAATACTTAAGGGTAAAAGGAATTTTCTTTTCATTAGGAATAGATACAAAGAGATATTTATTGGTATGTTTAGCTAAGGTTTTAATGTACTCTTCATAATTGTATATCGGTAAGTGCTCTAAGGTTTCCATACATAAGCTGATGTCAAAGGATGCTTGTGTAGGTTTAAACGTTTCGTAAGTTTCGCATTCATAAAACTTGTAATTATGATGTTCCTTCCAGCTGTCATAGGCAAGGTCAAGTCCTCCTTCCCAATTCGCATCCCAGCCCTCATAGTGCTTTGGCTCAATGGGTAGGTGAGAGATTGCCTTACCGTCAAAACAACCCAACTCCAAAACACTAGCATAGTCGGAACAGTGTTGCTCTATACTTTTTCTCATCCAATTAAACCTAGCGGAGTGGATCTTGCCACGCAAAGAAGATCTATCAAACAGTCGTTTGTTGTAATCGTTTTCTTTCAAATCTAAACTTCTTAGTAAGGGCTATTCTTAAATGCTTCGTTGAGTTCTTTGTAATCGATCTGGCCACCTGTATGTTTTAAATACTCGATGATGGTGAGTGCTTTCTTTAGTCTGCTTTTAGATGATTTTGGCTTTCCGACTATGAAGAGAAGGCTTCTTTGCTTCCCAGGCGTTAATTTATGAAAGACCTCACTCCCTTCTGGGTCTTGATAAAAAAGTTCTTCCAATTCTTCTGGTAGGTGCATCCCATATTTACTTTCGTCTGGCTTAACGGTAATACTCACTTCGTCGTCTACAGCTATTTTATGTTCTTTCCTGATTTCCTTGTTTAGGAGGATGTACGCACTTCCTTTACCATTAGGTATGAATGCGCAATGTATAGCAGTGGACTTATTTATCGTGGCTATGAATCTCGCAACTTCCTTTTTCTTGTAGAATACTAAGATGTCATCGGGCACTTGGACTGCGTGTCCCCAGACAGAGGATTTTAGATTGACGACTTTGCCCTTGAAGGATTTTGACATTTATTTTACTACTTTGTTTAATGGTTTGAACGGAAAGATATGGCTTTTTTAAAAGACGAAAATATTTATGATGTTATAGTTGTGGGTGTAGGTTCTATGGGGTCATCTGCTTGTTATCATCTAGCTAATGCTGGCCTCAAAGTGCTTGGGCTTGAACAGTTTGGAATTACTCATGAGCGAGGATCACATAGTGGACAAAGTAGATTCGTCAGGATGGCATATTTCGAACATCCTGATTATGTGCCTTTACTGAAGCGTGCATACCAGAATTGGGAGGATATAGAAGCCTTGAGTGGTGAGTATCTTTTCAGAAAATCAGGAATCGTATATTTTGGAACATCAGATAGTATTCAAATAAGCGGTGTCAAGGAGTCTGCAAGTATCTACGATCTTCCTATCGAAAAGCTTGGTAAGGATGAGGTTAAAAATAGGTTTCATCAATTTGATATACCAGACGACTATGAAGCATTGTTAGAGGCAAATGCTGGGTTTGTGTCACCAGAAAAAACGATTAAAACTTATGTGAAATATGCAACTGCAAGTGGGGCAAAGATATTGACTAAAACGAAACTACGATCTTGGGAATCACATAGTGGAATAATTAGGTGTGAAACATCTAAAGGAACTTTTAGCGCTAAGAAGATCGTCTTTACTGCCGGAGGCTGGACACAAAGACTGTTGCCAAAACTCCAGTCTAAGCTGCAAGTAACCCAACAATCTTTGCTGTGGTACAGGCCAGATGACATTTCAGATTTCAAAGAACAGAACTTTATGTGCTGGTCGATAACTGACCCAGATTATGATGGTATGTTTTATGGATTTCCAATATTTGATGGTGAAGACCCTACTATGAAGTTGGCTTATCATTCAAGGGGAATAGAGAAGATAGCAGATGAAAAAAATGACCTTGTCTCGCAAGAGGAATTGGCGCCTTTAGAATTTTTCTTTGATAAGTATATGCCTGAGTTTAAAGGGGAGATGGTTAAGGCCAAGACTTGCTTATATAATTATAGTGAGGATGAGGATTTTATAATAGACTCCTTGCCTGGCTATGATGACAATGTTATCGTCGCTTGTGGGTTTAGCGGGCATGGGTTTAAGTTCGTGCCGGTGATCGGAGAGATAATCAAAGACCTAGTGACCAAAGGCAAAAGCGAATTGCCAATAGAGTTTCTCAAAATGAGATAAGCTAAAGATTGAAAATAATGGTTAGGCCGATTATGTTTTATCCAAATTTGCTAACATTTCATCTAAGCTTTTTCGGTTATAGATCTTCCCATCTTTGATCATAGTATTGAGCTTGAGCGTATGACTAATGTCATCTAGTGGATTAGCATCAAGGAGTAGTAAGTCTGCAATCATCCCTTCACTGATAAATCCAAGCTCATCTTGCATATCAAAAAACTCAGCAGGGTTCGCCGTAGCGGTTTCTATAGCTTGGAGCGGACTCAATCCAAACTCGACTAGCTTGGCCAACTCCTCATGTAAGCTTCTGCCTGGCGGTAAGAAGAAGATGGGGCAGTCAGTGCCGGCCATAAAAGTTATCCCTTTATCATTCATTTTGCGGACCATATTTTCTGCCCATTGGGTATATCCTTTTTGAGCTTCAGTCGGAGGATTAGCTGTAAAGTTAGCTATGCTTTCTTTCCACTTATCCTCTATTTCTTTAGGTAAGTATTTGAAGCTGGCTTGCCATTCGGGTCTAAGATAGGGTCGTTCGCTTGCTCCAGTCGAGAGAGCGAGTGTAGGGACTTGCCAGCTTTCGTTCTTTAACAGCGCATCGAGGACCTTTTCGGTATTCGCTTCATCTTGAGTTTCAAATGCTCTGGTTCGTTGAGCAGTATGGATCCTAGATCTAAGCACTCCTCCTTGGTCACTTTTACCAGCGCTAAGTAATTCTAGTCTTTGAGCCTGTAGCCCTTGCCAATCTTCTGCACAGGACATTTCTATATTTCTAAGATGCTCCATACTATTCATCCCAGCGGATGCAGTGATGGCATCCATGCTTAATGGTATATGTCCTGTTACTCTGAGGCCTAGCTCTTTTGCTCGCTTAGTAACTGCAGCAAATTGTTCTGGCGTAAGCATCTCGTAAGCCTTGATCAGGTCTACACCCATACTATCCAAGTAGTTAACTATGCGTATAGCTTCATCTACTGATCCTGCCCCTACTGAGAGGGGAGGTCTACCTGGAGAGCTACCATCGTACACATTTGGCATTCCATCTATGAGCGGACCAGCAATCTTAACTCGTGGCGCTCCAGTAGGGTTTGCTTCTGCTTTATCTTTCCATTCTTTGACAAAGTCTATTTTGCCTCCTGTATCTCGTACACTAGTGATTCCATAAGCAAGAAACAAATGAAACATGGAAGGAGCAAGATCTTCTATGTAAGCAAAATGGACATGGGCATCCCATAGGCCTGGTATCATATACTTGCCAGTACCGTCAATAATCTCATTTTTGTCTGCGAGAGATATGGAGTTTGATGGGGCTACTTTTACTATTTTATTACCTTTTATGACCACAGTCATGTTTTCGCTGAGTCCATCTTTTGCGTCTATTGTATTTACATTAGTTATGCAAACAGCGTTCTCAAATACAAGTGCTGAAGAATTACAGCCTAACAGTAAAATAGAGAAGATCGAGATTATAAAATACTTAAGCATTTGAATATTTTTGGATGTTTTATTTATCTACTATCGGTAGTCTGATCTGAGAAGGATATTTTTCGCTATGGTAAATGATGTTATGCGCCACCACTCCTTTTGATTCGTCAAAGTTATTACCGCCAGTATTAAGATTTCTGGTAAATCTAGGGAAATTACTACTTGATATCTCTATCCTGATCTTATGTCCTTTTTTAAAATAGTTGCTAGTTGACATTGGGGTCATTTCCAATTTGTAGACTTCGCCTTCTTGCATGAATACTTCTTTTTCATATCCTTCCCGATATCTTGCTCGCTGTATTGTCTCATCTAAGTTATATGCGCTGCCATCAGGATACACATCTATGAGTTTGATCGTGAAGTCAGTGTCTTTGGCATCAGATCCTACGTAAAGGGTACTTTCTATAAATCCAGATATCTCTGTGCCCTCCGAAAGGACCTCACTCGTATACACGAGAATATCATTTCTCGTTTCCATTTGTTGTTGGTCGTATGATCCTCCTTTTATCGCATTACCAGTGCAGCATACATTGCCTCCATAGGACATGACAGGTATCATAGGGTCATAGACGAAGTGGTCTGCCAGCTCTATGGATTTAGGTGCTGTAGTTGTAAGATGCCCATCGCCAAACAAGGTGTTAGCTTGTCCTTCACTATGCAAATAAAAAGTATCCATATCTGCAGATTCAGGTGGCCACATATCTGCTGATTGCCATTCGTTTGATCCCATTGTGTAGTACTGTACCCTTGGAGTCTTGGCTTTAAAATCGTTTTTCTCACCCATGAGCCATAGGTCAAACCATGCATAGATCTGCTCATCATAGTTGAGTCGGGCATCGCCTACACTTCTGTCACCTACCATTGTATTTTCTGTGGCTCTAGTATAAGCACAGTGCAAGGTGGGGGCGATGACCAGGTATTGGTTATCGGCAACTTCTTTATCTTCGATCTTTCTTACAGAGTTAAACAACTCTAAATTTGGACTGACGGACACATCATACCATGATGTAAACCAAAAGCTCGGGGTCTTGAAGCCCATGTCTTCGTGGTAAAGTCCTCCCTCAAACCATGCTGGGTCATTAGGCTTTCTTTTGATCAGATCTGCAAAGATCTCTTCCTTGCCGTTTATGTTTTTGATAATATCAGACACTGGTAAATGCGATAATGCTTTCGCCATATCCACAGATGGATTCTCAGGTGCTAGGTCGTAGAATCTCGATATCCTGATCAAGTCCTCTTGACTAGCACCTGCAGGTACTCTAGGCCTATACTTATCATGCTCCACACCATATAACCAAGCAGTGAAGAGTAGCTGATGAGCTCCTCCGCGGAACCAATTTCCTTGCTCATAGTAGTTACCTACTTTTCCTACTCCAGCACCATAAGCTTGAGGTACCATGCAAGCGTGGGCAGGGTGATCTAGAGCTGCAACAGCCATCTGCCATTCTGCTGTAGAGGAGCATCCTATAGTACCTATCTTGCCATTGCTCCATGGTTGCTCTTTCATCCAACTGAAAGCATCATAGCCGTCGGTAAGGGGTACGCCTAGGATATCCCAGTCTCCTTCAGAGAAGTATCTACCACGTTCATTTTGGACGACGTAAGCATAGCCTCTTTTTACAGCTTCATAGGCTCGCTCTGCAGTCCGCGTGCGCTGCTTTCCATCTCCCCACGAATTAAAATTATAAGGCGTTCTAGAAAATATTATAGGAACTTTTTTATTCGTCTTGGGCCTGTAGATGTCCGTGCATAAGCGAATACCATCACGCATCGGCATCATGACCTTTTGGTCTATAACTGCGATCTCCTCCAATTTCACTAGTACCGCTGCTTTGCTTTGAGCATTGGAGCTATAGGAGAGTCCTATGCATATTATAAGTGCGAAAATTTTACTTTTTAAAAACCTCATTTCAACCTGTTGATATAAGTGAATATACCAAAAATTAGGAATTAAGCTATCAAATCACCTGTGTCTTGGATATCAAAAATGCGTCTCCTAGCTTTGTGAGATTCATCTGTTAGACTAATATCTAGGCTCTAAAATTCTTTATTATATTATATATTAAAATATATAATATTACCTTATGCAACAAACTTGAAATCATATATGTAAGGTGCTGTATGGGCTATATTATTCAGAATAAATAAATAGGACTTGTATAGAGAATTTCGAAAGAGATCTTGTCAGATATCATTAGTTGTTATCAGGTTAGCTACTTGAGTGTTGATAGGGTATTATTTTCTAGTGCTATTTGATATTGGTTATAAGGCGGACATCTTTTACTTTATTCAAAAACATAGTATAGCGTCATGTGTTAGAGGCGGAGTCTATTAGTGATAATTTAGGAGAAAATTTGAATAATGAAGAACAAGTATATAAAACAGGCAGAAAAGTATGCAACGAAGATAATTTTGGATGAGTTTTCTGATAAGCTCGTGAGGCACAATATGGCTTTTCAGCGGAGGATAATTAAAGGGATAAAGGAGATTGGTGCAGCAGAAGGTATTACCCCTGAAGAGTTAGACTGCGTATTGATCGCAGGATGGCTATCCCAACTAGGGTTTAAAGATCTGGAAAAATTACTTGCTGAGAATACGGAGGAGGATTTTTTTATCAATTGTTATAAATGTACAGAGTCGATCGCTCAGACCTTTCTTGAAGAAATAGACTATCCAATAAGTGATAGGCAGGTTGTTTTGAAAATATTGGATGATAGTAAACCTTTCTCAACCGCAGATACAAAACTATCCAATGTATTGGTCGATGCTATTACTATTGATTGGGGTAAGTCTAAGAGCAATAAGAGAATAAAGGAACAATATGAAGAATTGCTATTGACTAATTCAACAGAACTTGGGACGAATAATTTTTTAATTAGATCAATAAAGTTTCTTAAAGAACATAATTATAGAACTAATTATGCTAAAGAAAATCTCAGACCAAAGAAGCAAGCATTAATCCTCAAACTCGAAAAAGAAAGTAAGGGTTTTACTAGATCTGAGAACTCAGTAATGACAAAGGAATTAGGGATTACTGATGATGAGCTTAAAAAGCTGAAGAAAAGTCTAGTGAGTGTCAAAGGTAGAGATGAACGCGGAATACAGACTATGTTTAGGACCACATCAAGGAATCACTACACAATGATTCAAATGGTCGACAGGAAAGCTAATATTATGATATCTGTCAATGCGATTATTCTTTCACTGATCTTGAGTCGAGCGATTGGTATTATTGATACATTCTGCATCCACAATTCACCATTGCTTCTAATGTTATTATCATCTATTATCTCGATAATCTTTGCAATCATTGCGATCATACCGACGACTACACACGGTTCTTTTTCAGAACAAGAAGTAAGAAATAAGGAAGGAAATTTATTGTTCTTCGGCAACTATCACAAGATGAAGTTTAGAGAATATGAGTGGGGTATGTTGCAAATGTTGAATGATAGTAATTATTTATATTCATCCTTGATCAGAGACCAGTTTTTCTTAGGTCTTAAGTTGCAGAGAAAACATTGGCATATTAGAATCTCTTTAGCTGTTTTCTTGATAGGGTTTGTCACTGCAGTGATCGCATTTGTAATTGTTGGTTCTATGAGCGATTTTCATATTGGGGGTGAGCATTTTGGTTAGTTATGATTAGCTGTAGTTTGTAATCACTGAAATAATGTAAAAAGCTAATTAGGATTTATTTATAACAACATCTCAGGGACTTCATTGCCTAATAATACCGCTCCAGCAGTGCGATAGTTGCCATAGGATACCATACCGTGTTGAGTGACTACATTCGTGTCGCGTAGGAGCTCTTCTAGTTTTTGTTTTTCCCAGACGGAGGATCCACCACCTATGCGATAAGACTCTTGTACTACTAAGCCACAGAGTTTGGTGGTATGAGCAGTAGCAAGTCGGATACGGGCTTTTGTTTCGATACTACATTTTTGAGTTAGCGTTTCTTTCTGCGCGCCGGCAATTGTTTCTTTCATAAGAGAATAAGCAGCAATATAATTTCCCTCTGCCTCTGCGATCCTAGCTTGGACTTCTGGCTTTTTAGCTAGTGGTTTTCCAATCCCGAAAGGACTTTTTGTAATTGCTAATTTCTTGATTTCACCTAGGGCTCGCTGAGCTAGCCCTAAGCCAACAGATGCTACTGAGATCGATAGAGCACCCAAGAACGAAAATTTGTAAATGGCAGCATCGACCACGGGTTCTTTAACTGGAAACCAAGACCACCTGTCTTGAGGAATTGTCAAACTATCCACCTTGTAGTCAATACTATGGGATCCTTTCAAACCTAAGACATGCCAGTTGTCTATCATGGTAATCTCTTCTGGCTTAAAAAAACAAACGGCAGTTCCTTTCACCTTATTATTTTCCATCACCATGACCCCACCGACAATATGACTGCAGTGAGTGATACCAGAACCCCAAGACCAGCGGCCAGTGACAGTAAGATCTTTATCATCTAGAATCGCCATGCCAGACGGCCCTGCGAATCCCCCGACCATTGCATGCTTATCTCCGAATAGTAATTTGGATTGAGCATCAGGTAAGAAACCAGAAAACAAGGAAGAACAACCAGTAACCGCAACTACCCAAGCCAGGGAGCCATTGTGATATGCAATAGATCGTATCATTTCGGATACTTCCCATATGCTTGACTCGGTACCACCACAGTTTGTTGAAGCCCACATTTTCACAAGGCCGTTTTCTTTAACTTGGGCTATCAGATCTTCAGGTAAGTTTCTTGCTGATTCTATTTCGTTTTTTCGCTCTTCTGCTAGCTGTGCTATTCTTATGTGCTCTTTCATATTTTATAATTACCATAAAGTAAGAAAATTGATCTGAATTTGTTTTCAAAAGACTGAAAATAGATGCTGATTATATCTGCCATTAAACTTAACTTTAAAAATGTTCCGATCATATTTGATTGTATTCACACTAATTTTATTTCTGGCTTGTCAGTCAGATAAGATAGAGTTCAACACAGATGTAAGACCTATCCTCAACGAAAACTGTATGTCCTGTCACGGAGGTGTAAGGCAGCAAGGAGACCTCAGTTTTCTCTTTGAGGAAGATGCACTTAAAGAAGGTAAGTCTGGTAAGAAAGCTATAGTGCCTGGTAATGCAAGTGCTAGTGAAATGATCAAACGGATTAAACATGAAGATGCAGAACTACGAATGCCATTGGATGGTGCCATGCTCTCAGAAGCTGAGATCAGTACACTTACGTCTTGGATAAATGATGGTGCTCAATGGGATGATCATTGGGCTTACATTGCACCAGAAGATGATCTGGAAGTACCTAATATATCTGATACATGGTCCGAGACCAACATTGATAAATTCGTAAAGGTAAAATTAGATAAAGAAGGACTTGGTCCCTCCAAAGCAGCAGATAAATCTACGATTATTAGGAGGCTAAGTTTTGACTTAACAGGACTTCCTCCTGAGCAAGAAGAAGCGCTAGCATTCATTAGTAGCCATGAAGATAATAGCTACGAAGCGGCTGTAGACAAGTTTCTTGCTTCGCCGCATTTCGGAGAGCGATGGGCTGCTGTGTGGCTAGACCTTGCCAGATATGCTGATTCTCAGGGCTATCAAAAAGACCACATCAGAAAGACGATCTGGAGATATAGAGACTATGTGATCAATGCATTTAATGAAGACCTACCCTTTGATCAATTTACTATCGAGCAGCTTGCGGGTGATCTACTAGAAAATCCTACGGAAGATCAGCTACTCGCTACTGCTTTTCACAGAAACACGATGACCAATGATGAGGGCGGAACCGATGATGAAGAATATAGAGTATCTGCAGTTTTGGATAGATTGAATACTACATTCGAAGTTTGGCAAGCGACCACTATCTCGTGTGTCCAATGCCATAGTCATCCTTATGATCCTATTAAGCATAAAGAATATTATCAATTGTATGCTTTTTTTAATAATACCACGGATACTGACAAGACCAGTGATGTGCCTAAGAAATTACTTTATTCTCCCCATCAAACGAACCATCGAATTGCTCTTAATGAAGCGGTGAAAGAAATGAGTGCAAGGGGTGATACGGTATCGAGATCCTATAAAGAAAAACTCAAAGAATTCATGGCAGTAAAACCTGGGTATGTACCAGTGCTAGAAGAGCTAAAGCCGGACAGTACTAGACAGTCCTTTGTTTTTGAAAGAGGAAATTGGTTGGTGCCAGGAGAAGAAGTACAGCCTAAGACTCCAGGCTTTTTATCAGACTTTGACACCGCCTACTCAGAAGATAGACTTGGTTTAGCAAAGTGGTTAGTCGATGGTAAAAACCCGCTGACGGCAAGAGTGATCGTCAATAGATTCTGGGAGCAGATATTTGGGATAGGTCTAGTAGAGACTGTTGAAGATCTAGGAACTCAAGGAATCGCACCGGATAATCAACCACTATTGGATTATCTAGCGAATCAATTCGTCAACGAACATGACTGGAGTGTAAAATCGCTCCTCAAAGAGATCGTGATGTCTAAAACTTACAGGCAAAGTTCACATGTCAATCCAGACTTGCTGAATGCAGATCCTTATAATAAGTTCTTGGCAAGAGGTCCTAGGTTTAGACTTTCGGCTGAAGCCATCAGAGATCAAGCACTCGCAGTAAGTGGGCTTATGAACAAGGAAATGTATGGCCCTAGTGTGATGCCATACCAGCCAGATGGAGTCTGGAATGTGATAAGGCATGTAGCTAAGTGGGAGCAAGATACTACAGGTCAGCAGTATCGTCGAGGACTCTATACTTTCTGGCGTAGGGTGAGTCCATATCCATCGATGATGACCTTTGATGCGCCGAGTCGAGAGTTCTGCGTGTCTAGGAGGATAAGGACTAATACGCCGTTACAAGCTTTGGTTACCCTCAATGACCCAGTCTATGTAGAGGCATCTGAGAATTTGGCATTGCTCGCTAGCGAAGCGTATAACGATAATCCGATCGCACAGATCAAGTATATGTATCTGAGAGCGCTCTTTAGATCACCGGCCGAGGAAGAGATGAATAGTTTGATTACTTTCTATGAATCTACCTTGGACGAAATGAAGCACACACAAGAACCTCAAGCCGTGCTGATGAGCAATCGAAAGGATAAGACCATACAAAATAAAGCCATGGCTCAAGTAGCTAATGTGATATTAAATCTTGATGAATTTTTAATGAAGTCATAGATGAAGATCTTAAAAGAATTACAACAGGAATATGATAGCCTGATCACTAGGAGGCATTTCTTGAGAGATGGGACGCTAGGGTTAGGAGCTATAGCGCTGAGTGGTTTGGTGGGTTGTAAAGATCCGGCTAATGACACTGAGAATAAACTACAAAATGAGCTTCTAAAAGCTACGAGGCTTGCTCCAAAAGCTAAGCGAGTGATCTTTTTGCATATGGCAGGAGCACCTTCTCAACTGGAGTTGTTTGATTATAAACCCTTGTTACAAAAGTTGGATGGTAAGCCCTGTCCCGACTCTCTACTTGATGGTAAGCGATTTGCATTTATCAGAGGTGTGCCGCAGATGCTGGGTCCTCAGTTTTCATTTCAGCAATATGGAGATTCTCGATCTTGGGTATCTGAGCTCTTGCCTAATTTTAGCGGAGTTGTCGATGATGTTACTTTCTTGAAAGCGATGCATACAGAAGAATTTAATCATGCTCCAGCGCAGTTATTCATGCATACTGGTAGTCCGCGTATCGGTAGGCCAGGGTTTGGGAGTTGGGTGACTTATGGCTTGGGGTCTAATAATGAAAATCTGCCTGGATTTGTAGTCTTGGTGTCTGGGAACTCCGCTCCCAGTGCAGGTAAGAGTCTATGGGGGAGTGGCTTCTTACCATCAGAATATCAAGGGGTAGAACTCCGTTCAAAAGGGGATGCTGTGCTCTATGTTAATAATCCTAAAGGGGTAAGTAGAAACGTAAGAAAAAATGCGATAGAGACGATCAATAATATCAATAGGCAAGCATATAGCGAAGTAGGAGACCCAGAAATACTATCCAGAGTAGCGCAGTATGAGCTAGCATTCAGAATGCAGATGACTGTGCCTGAGGCTACGGACTTATCAGACGAGCCAGATTATATCCATGAGTTGTATGGCACAGAGCCTGGCAAGGTTTCTTTTGCTAATAATTGTTTGTTGGCGAGGAGACTTGCTGAACGGGATGTTAGATTTATCCAGCTCTTTCACAGAGGTTGGGATTCGCATGGTAGTAATGATTTTGAAAGTTTGAATGGTGGGTTTATGGAGCGATGCAAGGAGGTGGATAAGGCGATGACAGGGCTGATTATCGATCTGAAGCAACGGGGACTTTTGGATGATACACTTGTGGTATGGGGTGGAGAGTTTGGCAGAACCCCGATGCAGGAAAATCGAGAAGGAATCACGAATCCATTCAAAGGGCGAGACCATCATGGCGAAGCATTCACGATGTGGATGACGGGTGGAGGAGTTAAGCGAGGACTTAGCTATGGAGAGACCGATGAGATAGGCTATAGCGGTGTGAAGGAGAAGGTACACATCCATGATCTACAAGCAACAATACTACATCAGATGGGAATTGATCACGAGCAACTGACCTATCAGTTTCAGGGTAGGGACTTTAGACTGACCGATGTGCATGGGAAAGTTATGCATGATATTTTGGCTTAGATATAGCTATTTCGATTTCCATATTCTAACTCAACGACACTAAATCTATGTAGAATAATCATGCTCATCGATGTCATGAAAGTAAATTATATCGAATGTAAATATGGTCTGGTAATTAGAATAGATTTGCCTCTTCTGTCGGTAACAACCAAGTTTTATTGGTTAAGATAGGCTAGTCATAATTGATTGCTGCAATTAGCCAATTACTAAAACAAATTCCTTAATTATATTTTGGTAAGTTTTGAATTCGTACTTTATAGAATAAATTAATAATTGCTTCTGCTATGGAAAATACTATCGCTACAAAACCACAAGTATCATCAGGCTTAGAAAGATTAGAAAAGCTCTTTGAGATTCAAAGAGCTGCTTTTAAGAAAGATCCTTATCCGTCTGCTGACGAGAGGATAGAGTTGATGAGAAGAGTGCCAGGGATGCTTAAAAAATATAGAGCGCAAATATTACAGGCACTAGATGATGATTTCTGTGGACACTCACCAGTGCAAGGAGACCTGTTAGAAATAGTAGGTATGTTTGACCGTGCGAAATACAACATCGATAATGTAAAAAAATGGATGAAGCCATTGTCGAAGAGTGGTAATCCGATTACGTTAGGAAGTTCTAAAGTTTATCTGAAATATTATCCTAAAGGAGTTGTGGGGAATATGGTCTCGTGGAATTTTCCATTTGATATTGCTATAGGGCCGATGCTAGATCAGCTTGCTGCTGGTAATCGCGTGATCATCAAGCCTTCTGACCTTGCACCTGCTTGTGGCAAAGTATTGCAGACTATGATAGAAGATACTTTCGATGAAGATAGAGTAGCTGTGGTCAATGGAGGTTTAGATCTTGCCAAACATTTCCCGACGCTACCATGGAATCATCTGGTCTATACGGGTAGTGGTAAAATAGGTAAAGACGTGATGAAGAAGGCAGCTAATAATTTGGTGCCAGTAACCTTAGAGCTAGGCGGTAAAAGCCCCGTTATTGTAGATAAAGATTCTATCAATGAGGTGACGATCAGCGAGATAGCTGGCGTCAAGTCAGTGAAGAGAGGTCAGATGTGCGTGACTGCTGATTACTGTTTTGTGCATGAGTCACAGATGGATACTTTTACGAAGCAGATGATCGATCACTATACCGAACATTTTACAGAAGACAACGGAGCCGCTCACTGCTGTGGTATCATAAGCCAAAGACATGTGGACAGGCTCGAGGGACTTTTAGAAGAAGCGAGAGAAGCGGGTGTAAGAGTAGTCCAGATCGGAGAGGACATAAAAGCAGGTACAAGGGATATGCCATTTTATATCGTGGTGGACCCACCTAATAATATTGGATTGATGCAAGAGGAGATCTTCGGACCCATCCTCCCTATAAAACCTTACAAAGATGTAGAAGAAGTACTGAGCTATGTGAATGAAGGGGATAGTCCACTAGGGCTTTATATCTATTCTAAGGATCAACAATTTATAGATACTATCATAGATAATACTCAGTCTGGTGGCGTATCTGTTAACCTTATGGCATTCCAGGCAGCACAGCCATCCTTGCCTTTTGGTGGTGTAGGAGCGAGTGGGATGGGCGTACATCACGGAGAAGAGGGTTTTAAGGAATTCTCAAATCCTCGTGGTCATTTTATCAAAGGTAATGGCGGTACGTTCTCTACTATTACTCCTCCATATGGTCAAGATACGGAGCACTTGATCAATGAAGTAGCCTATGCAAGTATCGGGAAGCAACTAAAATTTGCATTGAAGACTTTGCCAAAGAATATAATGGCAAGGGTTTTTAAATCTTAAAGTTCATTTAATTGTCTTAGTATTCGATTCGGTAGGCTGTATTTGATCGACATAGATATTATATTCGATTATCGAAACATTTACTATGAAAAATTTACTTCTAACTATTTCCTTTTTTGTTGGTTTTCAATTTTGTCAAGCGCAGACTACATACGTTCTAGCTGCTGAAGAAGGAGTCAAAGTGAGTGTAAAAGGCAATTCGACTTTACACGAATGGGAGGCAGTGGCATCAGAAATTATTGATCATCCTACTGAAATTATTACGGACCTGAAGGTTAAATCAGGATTCGAAGATTTTGGCTTTAAAGTAGGTGTTGCAAGTCTAGATGGGGGAAGAGGCGCTTCGATGAATAAAAAGATCAAAAAAGCCCTGATAGCTACTACTCATCCTTATATCATTTTCGCTTCGGCAGAGGTAGAATTATTAGATGAAAGTGTGGTCAAATCAAAAGGCGCACTAGAGATAGCAGGTAAAAGCATGGATGTAGCGGTAGATGCTACGGTAAGCCTAGAAGACGATCAATTAGTAATATCGGGGAGTAAAGCACTTAAGATGAGCGACTTCGGCATAGAGCCTCCAACAGCTATGTTTGGCCAGATCAAAACTCGTGATGAGATCGAGGTCCACTTCGAATTTCGTTATGTAGCGAAATAATAGTCGAGTACTAGTCTAAGTTTCTTTTTATGTAAAACATAGTATGATTATTGGTGTTATGTATAACAACACCCATGACCAATGGCTAAGCCCAAAATCAAAAAAAGTAAAGAAGAGATCGTAGAACTATGCATGGCCTATCTAGCGCAGCATGGATTTGATGTAAGCATTGCAGATATATGCAAAGCTAAGAAAATCAAAAAATCACGATTCAAAGCTGAATTCGATTCTATAGAGGATTTCGAAAGATTCGTGTGGCAGGCGATGATGCGATCTGCAGTTGAGACTGTGTATAACGACCCTCAATTTTCTGGTTTCACAAAAAGAGAAAAACTACTGTCGATCTATTATACTTTTTTTGAGAATTGTGGGCTGAATAATGAATTTTTGCTAAGGAGTGTAGATCACCATGGACGGTCTGGGATGTTGTCGGTGTTAAAAGAATTGAAAGTTGATTTCGTTAAGTTCATTGCGTCTATACATCAGGTCTCTTTACCGCTAGGAGAGCAGTATGGAGCGTCTATCAATAAGCTAACAGATACTGTTGTCGGAGAAGCTTTCTACGGTCAGCTTTTACTATTGCTCGACTTTTGGTCAAAGGATAAATCTGCCGATCATGAGAAAACGGATATTGCTATAGAAAAAACGGTCAGAGCTAGTATGGATATTCTAGATGTTACTCCAGTGAAAAGTGTTATTGATTTCGCGAAATTTTTCTGGCAAGAACGAGTTAGTAAAGGTATATGAAGACGAGTGATAAAATTCCTGTCGGCAAACTAAATAGAGCGGGTAAAATATTTAAGACCAGTCTAAAGGTAGGTAAGAATTATGCAGTCCATTATGGGAGCAAGCTCTTGCAGAAAGAGGTAGACAGGGAGAAGCTTGATGAGCAGAACGCATCTGACATTATGGAGAGCCTTCTCGAGCTAAAAGGAAGTGGTCTTAAGGTCGCGCAGATGTTGAGTATGGAGAAAAGTTTATTGCCTCAACCTTATTCAGATCAATTTTCACTTGCTCAGTTTTCTGTTCCACCGTTATCCACTCCTTTGGTCAAGAAGACATTTAGGAAGTATCTATCCAAGAATCCAGAAGATATATTTGATGAGTTTGATTATGAGGCTTCTTTTGCGGCAAGCATAGGGCAGGTACACAAGGCTAGGATCGGCGATCAATATTTGGCTGTCAAGATTCAATATCCTGGTGTCGCAGAATCCATCACTTCTGATCTAGCGATACTAAAGCCGATGGCCAGCAAGATCATGAGATTAGACTTTGATGACGCTGAAAAGTATTTCAAAGAGGTAGAAAATAAATTGATAGAAGAGACCGACTACACACTCGAATTAAAAAACGGTAAATCAATCATAAAGGCATGTAAGGATTTAGAAGGTTATGTATTTCCAAAGTATCATAAAAAATTATCTAGTGATCGAATTATAACGATGGATTGGGTAGACGGGATGCACCCACCAGAGTATGCCAAGCAAGAGAAATCTAAAACAAAAAGAAATAAAGTCGCTCAAAAGATTTGGGATCTATTCATGTTTCAATTATTTGAACTGAGGATGGTACATGCAGATCCACATCCTGGAAACATCTTGATTACACCTCATAATAAAGTCTGTATGCTAGATTTTGGATGTACCAAAGAAGTACCCAAAAGATTCGTGAAGTTGCTCAGGAAATTGACCACTCCTTCTTGTTTGGATGATCAAGAAGAATTGAAAAAATTACTGTTAGATCTCGAATTGTTGCTACCAACGGACAGTGAGGAAGAATCAGCATTCTATTTTGAAAAATTTAATCAAGTACTTGCAATCTTTTTAAAGCCCTATCAAGAGGATAGTTGGGATTTTGCTGACCCTACGCTCTTTGAAGAGATCACTAGGACAGGAGAAGCGATAGCTAAAGAGACCTTATTCTCTAAATTTAATAAGAGTAGGGGAAGTAAACATTTCATTTATATTAACCGAACATTCTTTGGCCTCTTCCAATTAATGCATTTACTACAGGCAGAAATTTCTGTTCAGTATCCTAGAAGTTGATTATTCAAGCATTATTTTTCGGGAGTTCTATTTGATTTTCAATATATTGTCATGGTATAAGCATATTGATATGAGAGTAATTTATTGTGTACTGTTGTTAGCGTTAATAGCATGTAGCACAACGAAAAACCTAGTACAACAGAAACCAGCATATGTCATTGAGACGGATGTAGATACCATTCCGGGAAGTGACATTATGTTTGATCTTACTTATGTACACGGAGGTAAATTCCTGATGGGAAGTGACACGAGTTCTATAGATAGGAATGAAGACGAGGGTCCACAATTTGCAGTGGTTGTCGGAGATTTTTGGATGGGTACTCACGAGCTATCTTTCGAAGAGTATGATATTTATAGAAATAAAGAAAAGGATGTAGCTACGCCTATACGTCCAGATTGGGATGCAGATGCTATGGCTAGACCTAGTCCTCCGTACGAGGATCCTACATTTGGGATGGGCAAGGATAGTGTGCCGGCAGTGAGTATGACACAGTTTGCTGCTTTGCAATATTGTAAGTGGCTGAGTGAAAAGACTGGTACATTCTACAGACTACCATCAGAAGCAGAATGGGAATATGCCTGTAAAGCATCGAGTGGCTATGGGTCGGATAGAGCAGAGATAGATTCCTTATCATGGAATAGAGAAAACAGCTCAGAGCGATACCATAAGAAAGGTAGTAAGCGACCTAATGCATGGGGACTATATGATATGTTAGGTAATGTATCTGAGTGGACGCTCGATCAGTATAAAGAAGATGCTTACGATACCTTAGCAACAAGAGCCGTTGTCAATCCATGGATAACGCCGACGAGGCTGCACCCAAGAACGGTGCGAGGAGGGTCATGGGATGACAGAGTCTCAAAGCATAGATGCTCTTGCAGAATAAAATCAAGCCCAAGGTGGAAGATGAGAGACCCACAGATCCCCAAAAGTTTTTGGTGGAATACTGATTCTCCTTTTGTAGGATTTAGATTGGTGAAGCCTATGCCTCAACCTACACAAACAGAGCGAGATGAGTTTTGGGAGTTGGTTTTAGGTGATTCTTAAGCTGGCAGTATTGAGTCTGCAATTTAGACTTCGAGAATCAAGTATTCTTTAAGGGGCTTTGGACGTAAAGATGATAGCCGTTATATACTGAGTAGTTGGTTCTGTTATGTATGAATAAATGGATTACAAGTAATGCACCTTAATATTGACCTTGGCTGAATGTGTATAAAAATTAAATCCATATCAATCTATAGATCAGCCCTGATTCTAAAGTTCTGCCTCATTATTTGTATTTCAATAGTGGCACAAAGTCCAGAAAGGTATGAATTCTCTCAACCTAAAATGGGAACAAAATTTAAGATAATATTCTATTGTCAAAGTGATTCACTAGCAAATATTATTCAGGATGCAGCATTCGAAAAAATAGACGAACTAAATACTATATACAGCGATTATGAAGTGTCTAGCGAACTCAATAAGATCGTAAAATTCCAAGGACAGGATACTGCGATTCATATCAGTAGTTCGCTTTATGATATTTTGAAAATATCGCAGCATATTTCTAAAGAAACGTACGGTGCATTTGATGTGACGATAGGGCCTCTAAGTAAATTATGGAGGAGAGCGATCAGGAGAAATGAATTCCCAACAGATCAAGAAATTAAGGAGGCTAGGAGTTTAGTTGATTTTAATTATTTAAGGTTGAGGGACGATAGTTTCTTAGAACTTTTGAAAAATGGAATTAGATTAGATCTTGGAGGAATTGCGAAAGGAGCTACGGTGGACGAGGTTTTTGAGCTGGTGAGTTCTTATGGAATTACGCAAGTCCTTGTAGATGGAGGTGGCGATATTAGGGTAGGCGCTAAGCCTCCAGATAGTAAGGGGTGGGAGATACAACTGCCTAATTCAAAATTGTTAGTACAAAATACAGCACTTGCTACTTCAGGAGATACTTATAAGTATATAATTCAGGATGGTCGGCGGTATGCTCACATCATAGACCCGAGGACGGGTTATGGGATTCAGAATGCTAAAAACGTAATGGTACAAGCAGCTAACTGCACAATAGCAGATGCGATAGCTTCTGCAGCTAGTATCTTAGAACCATTAAAATCAAAAAATCTAATATCAATATTTGATGTAAAGATTTTTTACGATCCATAAAATGCTGTTAAAAGAACAAGTTTTGTATGTAACAGAATCATGAAATCATATAAAATATCTTACCTTAAGAAAGTTTTAGAACGTAACAATCATATTATGAAAAAGAATACCAGGCGTGAATTCGTAAAAAAATCTGGGGCCACTGTTTTAGCTTCCACTTTAGGATTCAATATACTGACAGCTAGCGACTATAAGCGTAAGATAAATGCAGATACCATCAAGGTAGGATTGATAGGTTGTGGAGGACGGGGAACGGGTGCAGCACTACAGGCTACTATGGCAGACCCTAATGTTGTGCTGACTGCAATGGGAGATGCATTTACAGATAGGCTAGAGAAATCGTATGATAATCTACTTATCGAGAATCCTGATAAGATAATGGTCGATGCAGAGCATAAGTTCGTGGGATTTGATTCCTATAAGAAAGTTCTAGAAACAGACGTAGATGTAGTTATCCTCGCTACACCACCTTGCTTCAGGCCAGCACATATAGAAGCGTCGATCGTAGCGGGTAAACACATATTTGCAGAGAAGCCACTTGCAGTAGACGGCCCAGGCATCAGGAGGGTAATTGCCTCAGCTAAGTTGGCAAAGGAGAAGGGATTATCTTTTATGTCAGGCTTTTGTTGGAGACATGATATTCCTAAGATAGATTCTTACAAGAGAATATTAGATGGTGCGATAGGGGATGTACATACCGTGTATAATACTTACAATACTGGCGCGCTCTGGTCACATGATCGCAAAGCAGACTGGAGTGATATGGAGTATCAACTGCGTAACTGGTTATACTATACATGGATGTCTGGTGATCATATCATAGAGCAAGCTATACACAGCATAGATCTGATGAGATGGGGGTTTGGAGACGAATTGCCAATAAGTGCTGTTGGTACAGGAGGTAGACAATCGAGGACAGAAGAGAAGTATGGGAATATTTTTGATCATTTTGCTACCATCTACGAGTATGCTGATGGGCGGAAAGGAGTCCATATCAGTAGACAGCAAAAAGATTGCTCGCGTGCGTATCATGTAGAGATGCTTGGGACAGGAGGTCGTTCCTACTTAGATGTTTTCAGAAAACATGAGATCATGCCTGCAGGGAAATCAAGTTGGTTATGGGAAGGGGAGAATTCTAATATGTATCAAAATGAGCATAATACGCTCTTCGCAGGTATCAGAAAAGGAGAATACTTTAATGATGGTGTGAAAGCTGCAGAAAGTACGATGATGGGAATCCTTGCAAGAATGGTTGCTTATACAGGACAGACGATCACTTATGAAGATGCTCTTAATTCGCAAGAAGTATTAGGTCCGAATATAGATGACTATGCTATGAATCAAGCATGGCCTATGAGGTCAGTGGCTCAGCCAGGTATCACCAAATTCGTATAGTCTATGATGAATCGAAGATCATTCATGATGACCAGTATAGCAGCATCAATAGCTACTGGACTAGATGCTAATAGTACAAGTAGTAAAGCAAAGCTAGGTCTCCACAAAAAGAGTCTTAAGTGGAGCATGATAAAAGAGGAAGGAATGTCTGTGATGGACAAGTTCAAGTTGATAAAAGATCTTGGATTTGATGGTATAGAATTAGACTGGCCAAATGTACTGGACGAGAAAGAAATATTAGCAGCTAGGGACAAAACAGGACTGGAGCTACCAGGTGTAGTAAATTCCTTGCATTGGAAAAAGCCATTTTCATCTCCGGACCCAGCAATCAGGAAAGAACTTGCAGAGTCCATGATACAGGCTTTACACAAAACCAAGTTGTATGGAGGTAGTACAGTATTACTAGTACCAGGAACGGTCAATGACAAGGTGAGATATGATGAAGCATGGGAGAGATCGACAGTTGAGATCAAAAAGTTATTACCAGAAGCCGAGAAGACCGGTGTCAAAATAGCCATAGAAAATGTTTGGAATAATTTTCTCCTGAGCCCTATGGAAGCTGCTAATTTTATTGATCAATTTGACAGTGAGATGATAGGATGGTATATGGATATTGGGAATGTGGTACGATACGGGTGGCCAGATCAATGGATAAGAATATTAGGTAAGCGAATTATCAAAGTAGATATCAAAGACTACAGCAGAAAGAAGCAAACAGAAGAAGGGATTTGGGAAGGCTTCAAAGTCTTGCTTGGTGAAGGACATTCTGACTATGCTAAGGTTAATATAGCACTTAAGGAAGTTGGTTATTCTGGCTGGGGTTCTGCTGAGGTGCGCGGAGGGGATAGAGTAAGACTTAAGGAGATTTCTGAGCGGATGGATATGCTTTATGCGATGTAGTTTTTTTAGTTGACTAGTTGAAAAGTGATTGGTTTGTTAGTTATTAGTTTAATTGATGCTTTTGCTGTCAAATTATAAGTTGGTATTCGATTCCTTGTTTATAGATATTAATATCAAAACTATTTGGCTTTTAACGTATTTAGTAATTTTTCTATGGTCTATGGTCTATGGTCTATGGTCTATGGTCTCAAAAACCAAGTGTTAAGCCAATCAAAAAATAAAGACATAAATGATAAAAATATTAGTCGCAGGTTGTGGCAACATGGGGGCATCACATGCGAGAGCATATCACAAGATGCCTGAGTTCGAGATCGTAGGATTAGTAAGTCGAGGGGAAGAGAGTAGAAGCAAGCTGTCTGAGGAGCTAGGGGGTTATCCGACTTTTAGTAGCTACGATGAGGCCTTAGCACAAACTAAGCCAGACGCAGTATCCATCAATACATACCCTGATACACATGCAGAATATGTAAAGAAAGCCTTGGCTGCAGATGCTCATGTATTCTGCGAAAAGCCACTGGCAAATACAGTCGAAGAATGTATTGAGATCAAGCAAATGGTTGAAAAGACCGGAAAGAAGATCGTGATAGGATACATATTGCGGGTTCACCCTGCATGGACTAAGTTTATCGAGATTGCTAAGACACTTGGTAAGCCACTGGTTATGCGTATGAATCTTAATCAACAGAGTAGTGGTGATACATGGAATACGCACAAGAGCTTGATGGACTCTATGTCACCGATAGTTGATTGTGGAGTCCACTATGTTGATATCATGAGCTTGATGACAGAAGCAACTCCAGTGTCGGTCAATGCTATCGGAGCAAGACTTTCCGATGAGCTGAATGAGGGGATGTATAATTATGGAAATCTACAGGTCAGATTTGATGATGGATCAGTAGGGTGGTATGAAGCAGGGTGGGGCCCGATGATGAGCGAGACTGCTTACTTTATCAAAGATGTGATAGGACCTAGAGGCTCAGTAAGTATCGTCGATAAAGGAAGTGAAAAGGGTGATGGTAGCTCGGACAATATAGATGACCACACCAGCACAAGTGCGTTACTAGTGCATCATAGTGAGCTCAACTCCGAAGGTGTATTCACCAAAGAAGATGACCTAGTAGATACTTCTGAGGACCCTGGGCATCAGGGGTTATGTGACCTTGAGCAAGCGTATTTTCTTAAAGCCATTCAAGAAGACTTAGACCTGACACAACATCTCGACGATGCGATCAATAGTTTGAGAATAGTACTGGCCGCTGATGAATCATTTAAGACAGGGAAGACTGTAATGCTATAATTTGTTATTCGGTGTAGTAATCACACTTACAAACTACTCTTCCCTTATCCTCAGTACGCATAGACTTAAAGATGGTTTTGATATCATTAGAATTTACCTGTGATTTTTTCATATTGTAATATTCAACACCTTTAAAGAATAAGATCCTGCTAGAATCAATATTTGAGATATTAGATTTAGCAAGATCAGCCATAGCTAATACCTTCAATGTATCTGTGACAATTTGTACACCCGTATATCTAAACATGAATGCGCCATTATCAATTTTCTCTAGGATGAGATCATGGTCGTAAGTTCGTTCCTTAAGAGATAGCTTTTTATTAAGTTCAAAAGTATGTACTTCTGGGTTTTCTTTACTAGTGTATTTCGGGTCAATATTTAGCCATTTAGTATTTGGCAGTAACACTTTGTTGTTGACTGTGTCACATCCTACTTGTACAGAACCAAATTCTTCTTCAAATACATTTTTACTAAAATTTCTTCTGTGGATAGTAGACTCTTTGACATTGCTATCACAAGACCACAAAAATACTAATGCAGAAAAACAGAACAAATGAAGCTTCATACAGAATAGGTTATGATATCAATAACAGACAAATAAAAGAGAATATTTTAAGCGAGGTTCTTGGCAATGGTGAATTTGAATATAGTGCCTCCAGAAGGATTATCCTCTATCCAGATCTTCCCTAGATGCCTTTCTACTATTTTTTTACAGATGGCTAGTCCGATGCCAGTTCCTTCATAGTCTTTTCTAGTATGTAGTCTTTTGAATATTAAGAAAACCTTATCTCGTTTGTCCTTGCTGATGCCGATACCATTATCCGCTACTGAAAATTGATATTCTTTTGGGTGTTCTTCGCAATTGATAACGATCTTGGCATCCTTATCTGATGAGACGAATTTTAACGCATTGGATATCAAATTCTTAAAGACTTCCTTGATATAAGAGCGGTTACCCCTTATCTCTTTAGGAATCTTTTTAATTTCAATATTTGATCTATTTTCAAAAAAATCAAATTTCATTAAGTTACTTAATATGAGGTCAAGCTCTAGTTTGTTTGCTTTCATAGGCTCATTGGTCACAGAAGAAAGTTCAAACAGGTCTTTTATTAATTCATCCATTTCGGACGCTTGCTGCTCTATAATACCTAACATCTCTTTTTCCTGTTCCGATATGGATGCCTCTAGTTTAGTAGAAAGTAACTTTGAGAAGTTTAGGATATTGCGAAGTGGCGTCTTGAGTTCGTGAGAAGCTAAATGAGCGAAATTCTCTAATTGTAAATTACTATCAATATAATTTTCTAATTCTTGATTCTTGACTTGTAGAAGTTTTTCACTTTCTTCTATTTTATCTTGATATCTAAATACTATTACAAAATAGTTGAACCCAACAATAAAAAGGGCTGATAGCAGTCCTAAAATTATCAGACTTTCTTCTATAATGTGGCTTGGTTCGGTTTCAAAAGTGGCTAATTTGATTTGCATGATAAATGCAATACAAGCTATCGCGCATACTATGGCATATATCAATCTTTTCAAAGGGTCATGTAGGAAAAATATAGCTAATGAAATGATCAATGGATAAATTAAGATTCCTGAGAGATAGTATATTCCACAAAAGGGACTCAGCGTAAACCCGATGATATAACCATTAAGCATAAAATGAATTGCAACGGTAACATAATTTAGCTTAGCAAGAAAAAATGAAATAATGCATATTGATAAAAATGCAGATGAAAAAACTAGTAAAATATATTGTTGAGTATATAGAGCAGCAAATGAGACTGCTATAGCCGACATTATGCCAATAATAGCTAGTTGCCTTATAAGTAGCTCAAATGGTATAATATGTGATCTTCGAGTAGAAATTGCAGTTGATTCTTAGGTAAAACTATTATCTCAATAGAAAGACACGAAAATCAGGCGACACCTTTAATGAATCTCTATTATTTATTTACTTAAGATATACATAATTTTTTTGATATCAATATTACCTCCACAGATTATCAGCACAACAGTGGAACCATAGAATCTATCTTTATTATTTTTTAGTGCCGCAATAGTAACTGCTGCCGAACCTTCGACTATTTTTTTATGATCATTTATAGCGAAGGAAATTGCACTGGCTATTTCTGATTCGTCAGCTAGCAGGCAATCATCGATGATAGTTTTGCATAGAGGGTAAGTAATAGAGCCTTGTTCGATACCTCCTGCAGAACCGTCTGATAGCGTCTCAAGTTCTTGTGGCATATCGACGATCGTACCAGCTTCGAGACTAAGTTTCATTTCATGAGAATTTGTCGGTTGGCAGGCTATGATCTCGCAAGTTGGCTGCGTGCTTTTTAGATACGACCCGATACCTGATATCAAACCTCCACCACCAACGGTTACTAAGCAGTGATCTATTTTTCCGAGTTGCTTTTCGAGTTCTATAGCTATCGTTCCTTGGCCTCCGATTATCTTAGGATCATTATAAGGAGAGATCCATACCTTGTTTTCTTTTTCAGCAGCAGCTTTGGCATAGAGTTCTGTCTCTAAGCTATTACTACCATAGAACTGTAAGGTGGCTGGATAATCTTCTAGCGCTTTCACTTTAGCCTTAGAAGCGTTAGGTGGCAGGTACACAGTCCCATCTATACCAGCTATTTCTAAGGCTCTCGAGAATCCTAATGCATGATTACCAGTAGAGGCTGTGATGACTCCTCGCTTCCTTTCCTCCTCTGTAAGTGATAATATTTTATTGAGACTTCCTCTCGCTTTGAATGATCCTGTATGTTGCTCGTTTTCTAGTTTTAAATATACTTTGCCATTGATCATTTTACTCAGTGGCCTTGATAGCATGAGTGGTGTAGTCAGTGTATAAGGACGTATTCTTTTCTCAGCTTCAAGTATCTCTTTATGGATATCCGATATGTTATAGTTTTGTTTTTGCACTACTTGATTTGAGCTTAATTAATATCAAAGATCCTTCCTGGATTGAGTATGTTGTTAGGGTCTAGAGATCGTTTGAGATGTTTCATAGTGTCAATTTCTGCTACAGATCTAGAGAGGTGGAGATATGCCTTTTTATCTAGACCGATACCATGCTCTGCGGAGACGGAACCATTGAATTCTTCTAGCGGACCATAGACTACTTTGTTGATCATTTCCTTTAGGTCAAAGTCCTCCGATTCCTTCATGACTATGAAATGAATATTGCCATCAGCAAGGTGACCAAAGGCATATGCAATGATTACCTTCTCTAATCCATTAAGTACATTCAAGGTAGTCTCGACGTAATCACCGATCTCACTGATAGGTAAGCTAATATCAAAGTGCTGGTCAAAGCCTTTACCTGATTTGAGTACTCCTACATCCTCTCTGATGTTAAAGAACCAACTGAGATCACTTGCTGAGTTTGCTATGGCAGCATCGAGTATCAGTTCTTTTTCTAGAGCAGTTTGCAGTGCGCTTGAGAAGTGGCTACTATCTTCGTCCACTGCTCCGCCGAGAGCTTCTATGAGCACATAATATTTGTACTGATAGCTTAATGGTGGACTTAATTGTGACGGCGGAGAGGTCAAAGCCATATAAGTACTTTTCCACAGAACTTCATAACAAGACAATTTGCCGCCAAGTGCTTTGTCGATATATTTTAAAAAATTGACGACCATTTTAAAATCATCAAATCCTATAAAAGCACAGTTCCTACTGCTTGGTTTTTCTCTTAACCTCAGCACTGCTTTTGTGATGATCGCTAAGGTGCCTTCTGCTCCGATAAAGAATTGCTTAATATCATATCCAGAGTTGTCCTTGATTATTTTTTTCATGGAACTGATTATCGTGCCATCAGCAAGCACAGCCTCTAGTCCCAATATTTGATTTCTGGTCATCCCATATTTAATGACCCTCATACCACCGGCATTACTTGATATGCATCCTCCTATCTGAGCTGATCCTTTAGCGCCAAAGTTTAGTGGGAATAATAAGTCTTGACCATCAGCTGCGTTATGGATGTTTTCCAGCAGGACACCCGCTTCCACGGTCATATTACGGCCAACTTGATCCACCTCGATTATTTGATCTAGTTTCTCTAGACTCACGACTATTTGATCAATATTAGCCGTAGTAGCTCCTACAAGATTAGTCAGACCACCATGTACAATGATCGGTTGTTTATACTTATTACAAACTTCACAAATTATGGAAATGTCCTTAGTGTTATTTGGCAGGATAAGAGCTTTCGCGACGAGTGGAGTATCCATCGACCAGACGTGCGTGTATCTATCTTTAAGGTCATCTCCTGTGATGATCTTATCTGGTCCTAGCTTTGCAGTTAGCTGTGATATAACTTCCATTATTTTATACTACAATTTATTGATGACCACATTCCAAGACCTTATCTCATATTTACTTATGAGTCCATTCTTGACATAAGGGTCCCTAGCAACAAAATCTTCTATGATCTGCTTATCATCTACCTGCCATATGATGATGGCTTGATCAGCGGGGTCTTCGAGTGCTCCACCTAAGACCACATGTTTTTTTTCGAGTTCAACATTGAGAAGGTCAAGGTGATCTTTGCGATATGCTTGACGTTTTTGTACGTAATCATCGATCGTATGATAAAAGAGAATGTAGAACATTTATTAGAACAGTTTAAATACTCAATGAATTAATAGTTGCCAATAATTTTCCACCCACAGGTGATGGCGCATCATTGTCTAGTACAGTTCCATCAGGGCCGATTATCACATATCGAGGTAGAGATTCTAGAACAGCATCCTGTCCTTCGTAGTTGATATTTTTATAAGTAAGCCAGAACAAAGGGTTGTCCTCGTCTCTTCCAATCCATGTGCTGTTTTGGTCATGCTTCTTCTCTCGCACATAACTTTCCCAGCCTTTTTTATCTTCATCCACCGATAGCTTCATAAATACTAAATCCTTATTGCTTGACAGGTCTTCGGCAAGCTTGTCAAAGGAGGGCATTGCATCAATACAGGGTGTACACCAAGTTGCCCACAGGTCCAAGATCACGGTCTTACCACGCATCCCTTCAAATAATCTGTCTATTCCTGATTGATCAGTATATTTTGCGCTTGTTAATTTTTTACCTGCTTTCACTTTATTCATCCGCTCTGTTTTGACTGCAGATGAACCGTCCTTTAGGACTAGCTCCGTAGTAATATCTGGAACGGTTACAGTTGATCTTGTACCAGCTTGCGTATTGGTCTGTGCATTATTTTGATTTACTGAGTTTGTATTACCACGTATAATTGCACTATCTCCACCAGTCTCTGATGTATTACCACATGCTACAAAGCAAAGGCTCACAAAGAGTAATAGTAATTTATTCATCATAAATAAGGATTTTGTTAGGTTAAATTTACAATTATTCACAAGTATTCTAGCTGGTGCAATACATCACCGCATATATTATTATATTAATAATATTCTAGGAGTGAACTAAATAAATTTTAACTTCCGAGACTAATTCTAAAGTCATGAAGATCAAATATATTTTATCTGGGATTGCTATCCTAGCAGCTATTATTTTAATAGAATCCTGTACCAATGATGTGGAGGAGATAATTGGTAAAGTATATCCAGACGAAGTGATTACTATAGAGCCAGCTAAAGCAGCAGAGCTTGCTAAGAAAATAAGAACAGAAGTAGCCGTAGAATTAGCAGATGGATTCAAATTAGAATTATGGGCATCAGACTCTTTGGTCCAAGACCCGGTAGCGATCAGTGTGGATCCGCAGGGTAGGATCTACTACACACATACGGATAGAATCACTAATTCTGAGCACGATATCCGTGGCTATCAAGACTGGATGACCATCTCTCAGTCATGGGAAACAGTAGAGGACCGCAGAAAATTCTTGAGAGAAACTTACGACCCAAGTAAAAGTGATGACAATACCGCACTAGCAGATCTTAACGGAGATGGTAGCCATGACTGGCATGATCTTACAGTCGAAAAAGAACGAATATGGAGACTCGAAGATACGGACGGTGATGGGGTTGCAGATAGGTCTAGACTTTACCTAGAAGATTTTAATGAAGAGATAACGGATCTTGCTAATGGTGTAGAATTTTTTGACGATGAAGTGTTCATCGCTGTAGGTCCAGACTTGTGGAGAACGAAGGATACGGATGGTGATGGGATAGCGAATACCACCGAATCCATAAGTCATGGTTGGGCTGTACACATAGGATTCGGTGCTCATGGAATGTCTGGTGTTATCATGGGGCCTGATGGGAGACTTTACTGGGGTATAGGCGATATAGGTATGAATGTAGTAGATCAGACTGGTAAGCGATGGAAGTATCCGAACCAAGGAGTGATCGTAAGATGCGAGGTAGATGGGAGCAATTTTGAAGTCTTCTCAATGGGGCATCGAAATACGCATGAGTTTGCTTTTGATAAATATGGAAATCTGATCAGCGAAGATAATGACGGTGATCATCCAGGAGAAAGAGAGCGACTGGTCTATGTGGTAGAAGGCTCGGATAGTGGCTGGAGATCTAACTGGCAATACGGGAAATATACTGACCCCAGTAACAACAAGTATAATGTATGGATGGACGAAAAAATGCATGTGCCTAGATGGGAAGGTCAGGCTGCTTATATCGTACCACCTATCACTAACTATGTGAATGGCCCAACAGGGTTTATCTATAATCCAGGGACTGCCTTGAGCGAAGAATATGAAGATCATTTCTTTGTATCCGAGTTTAGAGGGACTCCTGCGCGTAGCCCTATCCATGCATTTACACTAAAACCTAAAGGAGCTACTTTCGAACTCGGAGAAACCAAAGAGATCGTCAAAGGCACACTGCCTACTGGCTTGGATTGGGGGCCTGATGGTGCGCTTTATTATGGAGATTGGATAGATGGCTGGGGACCTAAGGATTATGGTCGTATGTGGAAGTTGGATGTAGAAGGAGGAGAGAATTCTGCCATTCGCAAGGAAGTAAAGACTTTGATACAAACCGATT
>ENA-ORXT01001255-ORXT01001255.1-marine-metagenome-genome-assembly--contig:-NODE-1255-length-35056-cov-8.562652_pt1 | contig 35056 bp, 26 predicted proteins | sample MGYA00237868_ERZ511482 | MGnify/ENA metagenome assembly ERZ511482 | reverse complement strand
GCGGGGCAAGCCTTTCAGGACTTTGTATTTGAAATATCTGTAAAATTTTTTAGTGTACAATATGCGGATAGTCAGTATGATCTTTTGCACTTTATTACGGATAGATATAAATCTCTTATGATGTCGTTCTGGTTTGATAATAATATCTAAACCAGTTTATTTATCATTCAAAGACCAGTCATACTCCTTAAAATCAATCTCAGTTTTATTTTTGATCTCAGTATCTGAGTATTTATTCAGAAATGCTTTAAGATCTCCGAAGTCCTCTCCATACCAATCAAAAATCTTTGAGACCCTTGCTTCAGAAGAAGAGATATTATTGTATTGCTCGTTATTTATAAAGTCTTTGGTCTGGGTAGAAAAGTACTTTTCAAGATTTACTCCTGTCCAAGCTCTATTCAATAAAGGTGGACATGATTTCGCAGCACAGTTAACGGCAAAATGGATTCTAGGTTCTTTAAATTGAGGTCGGATGATATCATTTTCAATGTTGTTGAGAGAGTATGTTTTGTCACCTAGTTTTATCCAAGTTTTATCCCAAGGTTTCCCATTCTCTAAATCTGTTATTTTTGCCAGTGGATAATTATTGAGTATCATTTTGATTGTGAAGGCATTGTAAGCATTGATCCAGTAAGCCAATTGCTTCTCTCGTGGCCAATTGCTTTTTACAGGGTTTAGTCGTAATTCTTCTAAGTATGCATCGAACTTATCTAAGTCTGATTTTAGTCCTGCATAATCGACTGCTCCTTTAGAACTTACGTGTTTTCTTAGCAGTTGGTCAAATGCTTCATGATTTACGCCCACTGGGGCTGGCTTTCCTGCTCGTGGTTTTTCCTCATTTATTTCTGAGGTCTTATTAGAACTTGCTGAATTTATCGGAGGTGCAGATGGCTTAGTATTAGATGTACCATTGGGGCCCTTCGGGGATTCCTTTTTCGCAACAACTTTGTCTTTTATCTTTGTTGCGCTTTCTACAATTTTGTCTTTCACCTTATTAGATCCTTTAGCTAATTTATTAGAAGATTCTTGTACTTTATCTCCAATATTATCTGCGGTTTCTACTATTTTATCTCCTGCTTCTTCTAGACTTTCGCTTACGGCTTCTTTTGCTTCACTGAGAGATTCTTTAGCATCGTCACTCAAACTGGTTTGTACAGCAGTTACTTCTTCTGCAGAGGTGTTCTCATTGGTCCCTTCATTTGATGCTGTGTCATTGCCACTGGCTGTATCACTACAATTAATGAAAAATAGACTCGCAAGTGCAAAACAACTTATTGAAGCTGCTTTCTTTAAGGTGATAATTGACATTGGTTAATTTTTTACTATAACCGATTTAGATACAAATAAGTTGTATAGACATTTTTGGTTTTGTGTGTTTTCGGAGTGGACTCATAATTCTAAATGAAGAATACTAATATCTGTCAAGATACTAATTTTATGGTAGAACATTGGACAAAGGATAGTAGTGAGTCCCGATTTTTCGTCGGGAAGTGCAAAGCCTAGCCAGGGAGATTGGCAAAGCACCGAGGCGACAGCCGAGTCACGGATAGCCTGGTGCCTAGTTCGTTTATTTGGGATCGTCTATATGGACGATCTCAAGTAAACGAGCTAGGCATGGCCCCAAAAAATCCTGATAAAATAGTTAGATAATTCCTATATAATTTTGTGGATTGATGCGTTTTAGCTCTTGTTTAATTTCAGGAGTAATTTCCAGATTGTTGATGAAGGCATGGATAACTTCCTGATTGATTTCATCATTTCCTCTCGTCAATTCTTTGAGTGTCTCGTACGGGTTCGGGTAACCTTCTCGGCGCAAAATATTCTGAATAGCTTCTGCAACGACCATCCAATTTGCATCTAGGTCTTCGATAATTTTAGTCTCATTTACAGTCAACTTTGAGAAGCCTTTGAGGATAGATTTGAAAGCGATCAAGGTATGCGCCAAGGGTACACCGACGTTCCTTAAAACGGTACTATCCGTAAGATCACGTTGTAGTCGTGACACTGGCAATTTGCTCGCTAGATGAGATAAAAGGGCATTGGCCATCCCCAAATTACCTTCCGCATTTTCGAAATCAATGGGATTTACTTTGTGTGGCATAGCGGAAGAACCGATCTCTCCAGCGATAACTTTTTGCTTGAAATATTCCATGGAAACATAAGTCCACACGTCGCGACAAAGATCAAGTAAAATAGTATTTATGCGCATGAGATTATGAAAAATAGTAGCCATACCATCGTAATGCTCTATCTGTGTAGTGGTCTGCTGGCGAGACAATCCTAAATATTCCTGCGTAAATTCATCTGCAAATTTTTTCCATTCAATATCTGGGTAGGTCACATTGTGTGCATTGAAATTACCCGTAGCACCGCCGAACTTTGCAGTGTGTTGCGCAGTTTTTAAAGATTGAATCTGGATTTGTAATCGTTCATAAAATACTTTAAACTCTTTGCCTAATCTCGTCGGGGAAGCAGGTTGACCATGCGTTTTAGCGAGCATAGAAATGCCTGCCCAGTCCTGAATTTTTGCATCCAAAGTTTTCATTACTTGACTGATTTCGGGAAGGTACACTTCTTCCAAAGCATTTTTGATCAGCAGTGGGGTAGCGGTGTTATTGATGTCCTGGGAGGTCAGTGCCAGATGAATAAATTCTTTGTATTCACCGATACCCAGCGTTTCAAACTTTTCTTTTAAAAAATATTCTACTGCTTTCACATCGTGGTTGGTAGTACGTTCGATAGTTTTGATGTGCTCCGCATCCTCAATACTGAAATTCTCGAATAATTCATTGAGTTGATCTATTTTATCTTCTTCAAAATCCTCCAGCTTGGGAAGTGGCCACTGGCAAAGTGCTATAAAGTACTGTATTTCAACGAATACACGATATTTGATAAGTGCATATTCAGAAAAATAATCGACTAAATCTTCAGTTTTTTTGGCGTAACGGCCATCTATCGGTGAAATAGCTTTGAGCATAAAATCTATTTTAATTAATATTGCGTTATTATAGTAGGCTTAAAAGCGAAAAAGCCATTTTTGCAAAAATATGGATAATATAGGGCTAAACCTGCATTATATTTAAGGAATTAACGAGGGATTTTTTTTGAGTAATTTTGCACCCGTAAATAAGAAAATAATTGAATAGAATAATAAAAGAAGTTTGGTGCATATCATGGGTATTTCTGCTATCTATGGTAGGCCTCAGTGCACAAGTTACAGTGCTTGGATCAGTCACTAACGTTGGAGAAAGAAATATTCTCGTCAGTGTATACAGTGAAGGTTCACATCAGCTGGTACCAGTAGGTGGCGATGGTAAATTTGTCTGTCAACTGCCTCGTTTCGAGGAATGCTTGATTGCGGTATACAGTGCTCAGAGTCCAGCAAAGACCTATAGTATCAATACTGACATGGCAGCTAGTGAGCCCATTAAATTATACGTAAGCATGGAAGGAGAGGCCCCGAATAAGGAAAATCTTCGCGTCAACGGCCCAGTTAAGAGATACGTAACCGATGGGTATGCGTATACCACCAATGACTTCAATTTGGATAATGTAAAAGATAAACCAAAATTTGCAACACTGATGTCTAAGCTCAGCAACAATATTCGCGCATTTTACTTAGAGAAAAAATTGCCAGAAGAACGACTCAGCATCACTACAAATACCGACGATGCTGCTATTAGAAAAAGCGAACACAAACTCGGTCAAGAAATATTTTCACTACTTAATAAAAAACGAGCTCAAGAAAAAAATTTAAAGGCTGTAAAAATTCAATATGAGCAAGACCTCAGCAAGGGGTTAGAAAGATGCAAAGTGGAGTATGCGTTGTTGAAAGCAGAAGCCACTTATACAAAGACCAGCTATGCGCTAGCAGTAGCGACTTTCCAAAAAGAAAAGTTGATCATCCGTAGACTTGAAAATACCAGTAAAACTTCCGCCTCTAGAAAAATGCTTGACGCAGAAAAGAAAATGCAAGTGCTAGAAAAAGAGCAGCAGATAGCAGGAATAACGCTGATAAATAAGCAAGCGGATTGCTGGGAGTTGGATGCACAAGCTAAGTTGGATAAAGAATTGGAAAAAGGTGACGCTGCCGATTTGAGTTATGTGAAAACAAGACGTTTGGATATTAATAACATTCGTATGACTAGTCGTTTGCAGAATGCTAAAATGCTCTATAAGCAACATAATCTTTTGGCCAATGACCTGACTGGGCGAGATAGGGTAGTGCAGTTGGCGAACGCGCAAAAATATATCTCTGAACAAGAAGAAATTAAGCTTTACAAAGCGGAGAATAACCTTGAAATTTGGAAAATAAAAAACGCCTTAGATAAGAAATATAATCAGCAAGTAGCTATGGCAAATTCTGCTTTTTTAAAGCAAAGAGAAAATGCTTATCAAGCAGAAATGGCATATCTAGAACATATGTGGCATCTGCGGGATACACCCAGTGTAAAAGGCGTATTGGACGACATATTTGCGCGTCAAAATGATCTACTAGATATCGTGCAAACTGAACGTCCAGAAGAAATAGAAGTCCCCGAGACGGAGGAAGAAATCAAGAGCGATGCGGAGTTACTATCCAACATAAAAATAGAGAGCAGCACGCGAGAAGATTCTCGAACAAAGAAACTTACTTTTAAGCAAGACTATTATGAGATAGTAGAAAATGATAAAGGTAGAACTTACTTTAAAAATGGGGCTGCGATCACCAAACTCACTTATGAATTTGAAACAAAGCGGAAATTTGGGGAAATTTTAGAAAATGTAAGAGAAGAAGAACGTAGGGAACGCTTATGGGATCTCTTCAAAAAACGTATTCAATGAAGCTAGATATATTGGCAATTGGCGCCCATCCAGATGATATAGAATTGAGCTGCTCGGGCACTTTGCTCAAGCACGTAGACTTAGGACATAAAATCGGATTGTTGGACCTTACAAAAGGTGAGTTGGGCTCGCGCGGATCGGCTGCAATTAGAAGAAAAGAAGCCGCTCTAGCCGCAAAAATGATGCAAGCATCGGTTCGCGATAATGTAGGTTTCAAAGATGGCTTTTTTGAAATAGAGTCTAGTATTATGAAGCTCATTCCATATATCAGAAAGTACCAGCCAGAAATAGTATTAGCGAATGCCGTAAGTGATCGGCATCCTGATCATGGTCGTGCAGCGGAATTAATTCGCAGGGCTTGTTTTTTAGCAGGTTTAAAGAAGATTAAAACCCACTGGAAGAAAGAGAAAAAAGCACAACTTCATTGGAGGCCAAAGCAAGTGTTTCACTACATCCAAGATAGATATTTAGAACCTGATTTTGTTGTAGATATTTCTGTTTATATGGAGCGAAAAATCGAAGTGGTACAGGCTTACTCTTCGCAGTTTTATAATCCTCAGTTAGCTAAATATAGCAAGGAGGCACAAACTCCAATTTCGGGCAAGGATTTTCTAGATAACCTTTATTCTAAGGCCAATATTTATGGCAGAAATATTGGAGTTTCTTATGCCGAGGGATTTACCTTAGATCGGACTTTGGGAGTAGATAACTTATTTGATTTACTTTAAGTTTTATTGGGCTAAAACCTATGGGCACCTCTATTTACTGCCTCTTGGAACGAAAGAAAGAGTGCCTGTTGCGAAGCAAATATGATCCAGCGGATCATGTTAAGGAAGGAACTGCCACAAGCCTGTGGCAGCATGCAATATCCAAATAAAGAGCTTTTTCTTTAGCCGTAGCTAAGCGACTGATAAGTAACGAAGTATAAAGTCAATTTATTCGCTTAAGGTAATTTTTAATTTTCTGATCGAACAGGAATGTGGTAATTAGAGGTGCCCTTATGCTGAATTTCTTCAAAATAACCAAAGACTTTGCTGTTCGAGCTGTTTCTCAGATCATTTGAAACATGGTGATAATCAGGGAACGTCTATACATAATGAATCAATACATTTAGCTAGCTTTGAGCCTGAAGCCAATATTAGAGCAGGAGTAGGTGTTTAAAAATTAATGATTATCCGCTTTTGAGTACCAAGTTGTAATTCGACATTGTATGTAAGGAATCGCAAATCATAGCAATATTTATTTGTACCTGCTAGTCAATATTCACCTTAGTAAGCCATAAAGCTTCTCAAGCAGTCCTGAAAAGCTTGTCCCGCCTTTTGAGCGGGGGACAAGATGTAATAGCGAGGGGTTTGAACCCCTCGTAAACTTTAACAGACCTTTAAGTCCTGTAAAGCTTGTCCCGCTTTTTTACGGGGGACGAAATACACACCTTTACCTCGATGTTTACATTAGTACCTAATAGCGGATAGTCATATAAAAATTTACAAAGCCGAGCGTTTTTTGTTACTTTTTTGGAAAAAATTAATGGAGAGCGCACGTCATTCAAGTAGAGTCTTGGCAGCAAATTTGAATTCGGTCAGACCGAATCGATTATTGAAGATCAACTTTTAAATTATTTAGACTACCGAATTTTGAACCAATTATTAGATTAAAAATAGTATCATTGAGATATGGAAATTATAAGTCCCAATAAAGTTTGTATTGCAAAATGCCCTCACGGCTTGGAGGAAATCCTAGCCGATGAACTACGATCACTCGGTGCGCCTGAGGCAATGCTCCAAAAGCGGGCTGTTGCATTCAAGGCGGATAAAGAAACGTTGTATAAAATTAACCTGCATTCTCGCTTGGCAATCAAAATACTCGTGCCCTTATTTGACTTCACGGCAAAGCATCCTGAAGAATTATACAAAAAAATAAAAGGGTTTGATTGGGCTCAGATATTGACCTTAGGGCATACTTTTGCCGTACAGACTACGGTACATTCTACCCATTTTGAGCATTCACAATATGTAGCTTTAAAAACGAAAGATGCTATCGTAGATCAGTTCTACGAGAATGTACACAAGCGACCGAATGTAGATGTCAAAGAACCGGATATCAAAATACATGTACATATTTCTGATGCGGACTGCAACGTGTTTTTAGATGCATCAGGGGATCCTCTTTTTAAGCGTGGTTATCGAGCGAATACAGGTGTAGCACCAATCAACGAAGTTCTGGCAGCAGGGATGTTGGCTTTGAGTGGTTGGGATCCATCCATTCCATTGGTAGATCCGATGTGTGGTTCTGGTACACTCGTAATAGAAGCTGCGATGATAGCAACAAATACTCCAGCATCTATCTTACGAGACGACTTCGGGTTTATGAATTGGTCCGACTTTGACGAGCCACTGTGGAATAAAGTTAAGCAAGCAGGTCTTGATCAAATGACAGATTCAAAAGCGCAGATTTTTGCTTATGATAAGGAACTTTCTATGGTGCGGTATGCCGAGCAAAACGCGGCGGTGATAGATCTCGTTTCAGCAATCAATTTTAAGCGTAAAGATTTTATGCATCTTGAACCGCCAGCAGAAAACGGAATGATTATTACCAATCCTCCCTACGATGAACGAATCCAAATAGAGGATAATGAGGCTTTCTATAAAGCCATTGGGGATAGATTCAAACAAGCATTTCAGGGCTATTCAGCCTGGTTGATTTCTTCCAATTTGTCCGCCATCAAGCGCGTTGGCTTGCGTCCGAGTAGAAAGATTACCTTATTCAATGGAAAACTTGAATGTAAGTTTTTAAAATACGAACTTTATAGTGGCAGTAAAAAAGCCAAGTATGCAAATCAAGCGTAAACTAACGGTAGGTATTTTTGTGCTGGCCCTGATGGGACTCGCGGAGCTACGCGCGCAGCTAACTATGCCATCTTTTGATATTATGTATACCGTTCCAGTTATCTCTCGCGATACCATTTATCCTGATCTAAGTTCCATTTTATTAGATAATCAATTTCATTCTGAGCAGAAGTCTTTTATCTCTAAAGATAATGTCTATAATACCCATTTCGGATTTTTCTGCAAGCAGGAAGCCAAGCGGGATAAATCGACTGGTGTTCCTATTCGTATGCGACTAGGGACTTTGCAGGAGGTGAATGGGAAGGAGTATGGTAATTAGAATTTTGACATATTCTAAAGTTAGGGAAACAAGCCGTACAGCGATTAAATATCCAGATTTACATGAGATTAATTCTTTACATGTCAACAATTTGAATATTGAAAAACCCTATTTTCCCATATTATACCATCTTCATTTTACCATTTGCATTGGCTTGATGATAGCCTCCCGCTGAAGAGGAAAGTATTTGAATGGTCCTTGTCATCTATCCATGATACTACATCAGACATATTTAGAAGTAAGAGGCAGAGCCGCCTGCCCCGATTTTCGGGAGTTTAATATTCTTAGCCGTGGTGTCAACCCATGGCTCACCCTACAACCCCCACTAATTTCTCCACCAAATAATCAATCTCCTCCGTTGTATTCTTATGAGAAAAAGACAAACGCACAGGCTTACCTTCAATAGTGGATACCTTCGATAAAGCATTGATCACATGAGAACCCGTCTCCGAACCAGAACTGCAAGCAGAGCCGCCTGAAGCACAAATACCAGCGATATCCATATGCAGCATCAGCATGTCTGACTTTGATGAATTAGGAAAGTTAACGTTCAGCACCTTCTCTAGACCACCATCTACAGAGGCAGGACCATTAAAGGAAATACCTGGAATAGCAGCCATAAGTTTTTCGCGTGCATGTACATTCAGCTTACGGATATGGGCAACGCGCTCCTCCATATTTGCACAAGCCAAATCCATCGCCTTAGCAAGACCACAGATGCCATAGATGTTCTCTGTACCAGCACGCATATTACGCTCCTGAGAACCACCATCTATATATGGCTTGAGCTGATTCTCGCCATTGACGTATAAAAATCCAACCCCTTTAGGACCATAAAACTTATGAGCCGAGCCAGATAAAAAGTTAATTTTTATTTTAGTCAGATCAATCTCTCTGAAACCAATCGTTTGCACCGAATCTGTATGAAATAAAGCATCGTGCTTCTGACATGCAGTAGAGATTCTAGCGATATCGTTGATCGTACCCACCTCATTATTTGCGTGCATGAGGGAAACTAAAGTTTTCTTATCACCTGCAGCCAAGTGCCCCTCCAGTGCCTCATAGTCCACTTCACCACAATTCTTAGTAGCGCAGTATACCACCTCTACACCTTCAGATGCCAGACGATCGAGCGTATGCAAAATGCAGTGATGTTCCACAGCAGAAGAAATGATGCGTTGTACACCGAGGTCACGTACTGCACACTTAAGTGCCGTATTATTAGATTCCGTACCACCACTGGTAAAAAATATTTCACTTACAGAAGACTTCAGTCTATTAGCTACAATCTTTCGGGCCGATTCTATCAAGGTACGCGACTTACGTCCATCCGCATGGATAGAAGATGGATTGCCATAATTGTTCTGCATGACTTGCGTCATCGTTTCTATTACCGCAGGATCAAGTGGAGTAGTAGCTGCATTATCAAAATAAATTCTCTTTACCATGGTGGCTTCCATTTTTACTTTTTTATACTGTTAGACTATCGACTTCTTGTCTTACCGAATTTATCAATTTTCTTAGGCTTGCCTCATCTAAGGCCTCCGCATATATTCTTATGATAGGTTCCGTATTAGACTTTCGCAGATGTACCCATCCTTCATTAAAGTCTATTTTCAACCCGTCAACTAAATTCAAATCTTCATCACTAAATTTTTCTTGCACACTTCGCAAGATATGAGGGATATCCATATCAGGAGTCAACTGTATCTTTTCCTTCGCCATCAAATAAGCAGGGTAGGAGGCTTTCAATTCACTCGCTTTCACGCCACGCTCTGCCAGCAAAGACAAGAACATTGCGATACCCACCAGCGCATCGCGACCGTAATGCAGCTCAGGATAGATGATTCCACCATTCCCTTCACCACCAATGACAGCGTTTACTTCTTTCATCTTTTTCACCACATTCACTTCACCTACCGCACTAGCATGGTAAGCACTATTTTCATATCTATTTGTTAAGTCTCGCAGTGCCCTTGTAGAAGATAGATTAGATACCGTATTACCTGGAGTCTGTGCTAAAATAAAATCCGCAATAGCCACCAAAGTATATTCCTCTCCAAACAAACTTCCGTCTTCACTAATAAAAGCCAAGCGATCCACATCGGGGTCCACCACTATACCTAAGTCGGCTTTATGATTCACCACTGCCTCACATATTTGTGTCAGGTGCTGCGCGAGCGGTTCAGGATTATGCGCAAATTCACCATTCATTTCTTCGTTGATCAAAATATACTCACAACGCAGTTTGTCTAATAATGGGGCTATAGAAATGGCTCCAGTAGAGTTGATACAGTCCACGACTACTTTGAATCTTTTTTCTTGCACTGCTTGCTCCTGAATGATCGGCAGTCGAATTATTTTGGATATATGCTTTTTTATAAAAGTATCATCTGCCTCATAAGTACCCAAGGAATCTACATCTGCAAAATCAAAAGAACGTTCCGCTATAAATTTTAATATCTCATTCCCGTCTTCGCCAGAGATAAACTCTCCCTTTTCATTCAAAAACTTGAGCGCATTCCACTGCCGTGGATTGTGGCTTGCCGTCAATATTATACCACCTCCAGCATGTGCCTCAGGGACGGCGATTTCGACGGTAGGTGTAGTAGAAAGTCCTAGGTCTACGACATTTATACCCATCATAATCAGGGTGTTCGTCACCAATGCCTGCACCATAGCACCTGATATCCTAGCATCACGCCCTATCACCACCTTGTTGGAACCGCTATTTTGCAACAGCCAGTGACCGTATCCAGCCGTACATTCTACGATGTCTAGTGGGGTCAGATTTTCACCGGGTTTACCTCCGATTTCTCCTCTAATTCCAGATATTGATTTGATTAACGCCAAATTATAGAGTATTTTTGAAATTTTATTGCCTCTAAAGCAATGAAAAAGTATTGATTCAGGAGGCAAGATATATTATTTTCCTTGAATTTTTATACTGTCGACAGATAGTAATCCGACTATGTTATTTTTGCGATATTTCGTTCAAAAGATGGACTAATATTAGAGAATATTCGCTGGTGAGTAATCCTAATATTAGGGCTTCGCAACATATGTCAAAGAAATCCTCTAATCTCCATACAAGTTCAAAAGCCTTCTTATCTTCGCACCTAGATCAAAAAGATAATTTTTGGAAAGTTTACTTTATATGGATGAATGGCTATTTGCGCTATTCAATGGCACATGGCGAGCGGATGCCCTGGATGCTATTGCCCCCATTTGGAGGAACAAATATTTCTGGCTACCGCTCTATGTTTTTATCTTAACCATTGTAGCGATCAATTTTAAATCCCGTTTTTTACCATTTTTATTATGTGCAGTAATGACCGTAGCTGTGGCAGATACCTTGAGTAGCAAAATCATTAAACCGCTAGTCAAGCGTGATAGACCCTGTCGCAATGAGCACCTCGCTATACCAGCCACAGTCCTCATTGGCTGCGGAGGAGGCTACTCCTTTACCTCATCACACGCGACCAATCATTTTGCCGTTGCTTGTTTTTTTTTGCTGACTATTGGCGGCATATTTACATACTCCAAAGGACTATTTTTGCTCTGGGCAGCCAGCATTTCTTACGGACAAGTTTACGTTGGTGTACACTATCCGCTCGACGTCTTTGTAGGGGGTTTGATCGGCGCTATCATAGGTATTATTATCGGCACTATTTTCAACGCCCGCTGGCGATTTGTCCCTGAATCCTTAGACCCCAACTCTTGAATTTACTCATCTATATATACTTGATTTTAGCTGTCGCGATAGGCGCGGGTTTAGGTTTTGGATTGCGCCGTTTTACCACTGCCAATCTCAATTATGGCCTCGCTTTCGGAGGCGCTTATCTGCTCGGTATTTCTGTTTTGCATTTACTGCCGGAGATTTATCAGACTTCTCCCCCGGGCATAGGTATTTACATTTTGGTTGGCTTTTTACTCCAGCTTTTTCTGGAGTTTTTATCGGGTGGTTTAGAGCATGGTCACGTCCACGACCACACACACAATGAGTCCAACTACCTCCTACAGATACTTGTCGGTTTATGTATTCATTCTTTTATAGAGGGACTGCCGCTGATACGATATGAAAGTTTTCACCAAGAGTTTCACGACATGGCACACGAGCACACGGCCATGCATTTTGTATATGCGATTATGCTTCATAAAATACCCGCAGCCTTTGCACTTACCATATTTATTATGAAGTCGTCTTTTACCAAAGTCAAAGCATTTCTTGTCCTAGGTATGTTCGCAATTTCCTCTCCAGTAGGAGCATTAGTGGGCTCGGTTTTGGAACTCAGCGGTGCCCATATGAGTATCCTTCTCGCGATCGTGGTAGGCTCCTTCCTACACATCGCTACCGTCATACTTTTTGAAAATGAGGACAAACATCACCACAAATTTTCTTGGCGCAAGTTGCTTTTTATTCTTTTAGGTTTAGGATTTTCTTTGCTCAGTGTGCATTAGTATTGGTAGGATATTTTTTTGGGTGTGTCGCCTCGCTTGAAAAAAAGCTCGCCGCCGGGCTTTTCGCGACCAGGCCCTTTGGGCTGCCTCCTGAAGAACGGAGGCATCGCTACTATCCCTCACACAAGAAAGATACTTTTAGCAGTTAGAATTTTGCATTTAGCTTTGTTTATGAGCTTATAATTTTTCATCAAAATTTGGCAAACCAATCCGTTTCGATCCACATCACTCGTGTTCCCTAATCACAAAGAAAACTACAAAAAATCAACATCCACCCCATAAGGATACTTGATTAAAAAACGAATCGCTTTCCGTGGATCAAAATCCTCATAGACAATAGAATAGATCATCTTGATAATCGGCAGGCGCAATCTATAATGACTAGCAAGATGATTCATAATCTGAACTGTTCGGTATCCCTCTGCTAACTCTTGAGTGTCCTCAATAATAGCACTTGCCTTTTCGCCCTCACCGATCCGTTTTCCGAAAGAGAAATTTCTTGAATTGCTAGAAGTAGTGGTAGCGACCAAGTCTCCAATACCAGCCGTACCAAAAAAAGTCTTTATATCAGCTCCCATCGATTTCGCCAAGAAAATCATTTCCCGGAGACCACGCGTGATCAAGATAGCTTGAAGATTTTTACCCATTTTCATACCACCCAAAATACCAGAGCCGATAGCAATAGCATTCTTAAATGCACCAGCAAACTCCGCTCCTAGGATATCGTTGGTACCAAAAACATGAAAATTATCCGTATTGAGTAAAGCTTCTCCAGCCTCAATTACCTCGTCAAAGCGAGAGGCTATGACAGTAGCTGTAGGTTTATTTTCTAAGATTTCTTTGGCGAGATTTGGGCCAGAAAGACAGCCTACCCTTAAGGCCGTTGTTTCTTGGACGATGATCTCGCTCATGGTGTGTACATTATCACGACTAATAGACTTATCGAGCGCATCCATGCTAAATCCAGATACATCTAAGCCTTTGGTTCCGTGAATAACTATATGGTAGGGGCGTAAGTAGGGAGATAATTTTTTGATAACTTTTCTAAATGCAGCCGATGGTATAATGGGAAAGAGTACATCACACTCTTGAGCGAGTCTTTCCATATCATCTATCCCCTCGATATTTTCTTCTAGGTTGATCCCAAGATTGGTGTGCTCATTATTGATTTGATCAATTGTTTCTTGCCTTCTAGAATAGATATATACATCTGAGTTCTTAGAAAGTATTTTTGCAATAGCTGTTCCAAAACTACCGGAGCCAATGATGCCTACTGGTTTTTTCATACAGGATAAAGGTAATGAATATTACCTGTGATTTTGTAAATCCATAATCCTAAATTTATCCAAAATTTTTCTTGTGAGAAATCATTATGCTGTCAGATCACCAGAAGAGATGCCCAAATCTTTAGGCGGATTTTTTAAATCTTTTATAAGATTTACTGACAACCCGCTTGATGTACAACATTTAATAGAATAGAAATCAAACTATCGGTTTTTGGAAGCCCATTCGCACACTGTGGGAGCAGATCAAGAATACGTACTCATATAGATCTTAAAACCAGCTTCTCAAAAAGAAGTGCCGAAGGCACGCAAGATTAAAGCGATGTGCTTAACCCATCGATAAGGATAGATGCTTAGATTGCCAGAGGTAAGACAGAAAGCGAACTCACCTAGCATCAAAGACTGAAACCATTGACGTACAGGGAGGCTTTTAATAGATCATATTTTATAATGTTGATTGGTGTACAATATACGGTTAGTCATTTGAGATTATCTGTAGATATCTAAATTGATTTATCATTAGATCGTCTGCTGTTATCTTGAAGTATCGCAATCATCCTTATCACATCTTCTAGCTGCTCCAGGATATCAATTGTATTTGCTATTTCTTATTGAATTAACCCTTTGCGCTCAGGGGAGTAGCGATATGCAGTAGTACGCAGACTTAATGAAGGTAGGGCAGGCGACGGATGAGTCCCGTCGTACAACGGAAAGCGAATACTAGCATGCCCGTACCTGAATAGGGCTGTGTGCTGCTGTATACAAGCGGATCACCTGCTAAAGCGCCCAAATAATAAACCCTAAAATCCTAGATCAAATATCACAACGAATTGGGATACGGATCGTTATTTATAGGAATATATAAATTTAGTAACCTTGCGCTCATTCCTTTCTTTCCGTTTTGCACTTCTTATTGCCATCTGCTGTATGGGTTTTCCTTGTCAGGCACATTATGAAGAGTTAAGTGCTCCAAAGCTGCCGAAGTATGAAATAGCCGCAATAGGCGATAGCATACAGGTTATAGATGCCTCCAAAAAGACGAATGGGTTTTGGATATATTCTCCTATTGGAGAGGCTAAACCTGCGGATAATGTGGTTGTATTTATGCATGGATATGGGGCTTATAATCCGATGATTTTTGGGGCTTGGATACGGCACTTAGTGAATAACGGTAATATCGTAATCTATCCTCGTTATCAGAAAACACTATATAGTCCGCGCCCAAATAAATTTGTCGCTAAGGCGCTGCAAGGAATACAAAATGCACTCAAGGTACTGGAGAGTCGTGGTGTAAATTCTGATTTATGGTCTTCGCTAGATGTGATTGGGCACAGCTACGGAGGTGTGATCTCGATGAATATGGCGCAAAATACAAAAGCATATAAGCTGCCGCCGATCCACGCGCTGATGATAGTGAGTGCTGGATCTGGGCCTTTTAATGGAGGAGTATTGCAGAATTATGATAAGGTGGATGCCAATCTAGTCATAGTAGATAGTGATAATGATACGACGGTAGGGGATATATTTAGTAGATACGTCGATAGCTTGACGGTGAACATTGCGAATAAAGTTTACCTGCATCAAAATGCTTGTGTAGCGGGCGGTGTGCGGCTTACCTGCCACCACAATGAACCTTATGCGCTGGATGCTGACTTTGATAATGAGGTGCGTAACTACACGACGAAAAAAGCGATGAGGGTAGGGAGGACAAATATTCTCGACACCAATGGCTACTGGGAAATCTTCGATCAATTGATAGAAAGTGGGGCAGATTTTGAGCTATTTGATGCATCCAAGAAGGAATGGCTACTATCTGAAAAGTTTCCGACTATGAGACTGACTGTGCATCAGTAGATATGGTATAGAGATGTCGTTCAATGCCTTAGTCGTTAGTGCCTTCAAGGTTTTTGAAACAAGCATCAAAAATAGTGTGTTATATAGGCTAAGATTTATATTTTTGCAAATATTAAAAAAATTGAGATGGCAGAAAGAGTTAAGTGTTTAATTATTGGTTCAGGACCAGCAGGTTATACTGCTGCAATCTACGCTGCACGAGCGGAAATGGATCCTGTACTATACACGGGTATGGAAATGGGTGGTCAGCTGATGATCACCACAGACGTAGAAAACTATCCTGGGTATGCCGACGGTGTTATGGGCCCACAGATGATGGAAGACTTCCGTAAGCAAGCAGCTCGGTTCGGTACGGACATCCGCATGGCCATGATTACTAAGGTGGACTTGACTGGGCCAGTGCATAAAGCATGGGCTGAAGATGGAACGGAGATACATGCGGATTCTATTATCATCAGTACTGGTGCCAGTGCAAAATGGTTGGGTATAGAGTCTGAGCAAAAATATATGAATAAAGGGGTGAGTGCTTGTGCAGTATGCGATGGTTTTTTCTTTAAGGGAATGGACGTGGCTATTGTTGGTGCTGGAGATACTGCTGCGGAAGAGGCATTATATTTAGCAAAACTTTGTCCTACCGTACATATGCTTGTGCGTAGAGATGAGATGCGCGCCTCTAAGATTATGATAGAGCGTGTCAAGAAAACGGAGAATATCAAGATTCACTGGAATACCGAGACGCAAGAAATCACTGGCGGTGATGAAGTGGAAGGTGTTCGTGTGATCAACAATAAAACAAATGAAGTTTCAGAACTAGCCGTGAAAGGGTTTTTCGTAGCGATCGGTCATACGCCGAATACGGCCATCTTCGAAGACTACTTAACTAAAGATGACACTGGGTATTTAGTAACACAACCAGATTCCTCTAAGACGAATGTAGATGGTGTATTTGCTAGCGGAGACGCACAGGATCGTATCTATCGTCAGGCAGTGACAGCTGCGGGTACTGGATGTATGGCTGCGCTGGATGCAGAAAGGTATTTGTCTGAAAAAGAAATTATATAATCAAGTTTGCAAGAGCTTAGATTCATTAAATAAAAATTTACAAAACGAGAAAACATGGCTGCATCAAAGACACGATTTAGAACTGGAGTACTTCATGGTGATGAAGTTACTGAACTTTTTAAATATGCAAACGATAATAATTTTGCGATTCCTGCAGTCAATGTAGTGGGTACGAATTCCGTGAATGCAGTACTAGAAACTGCTGCTGCTGTAAATTCTCCTGTTATTATTCAGTTTTCAAATGGAGGTGCCGTTTTCTTTGCAGGTAAGAGTATTAGTAATGAAAATCAGAAGGCTGCCATCTTAGGCGGAATTTCTGGTGCGATGCATGTGCATACTATGGCCAAGGCATATGGCGTAACCGTTGTTTTGCATACAGATCACTGTGCTAAAAAATTGCTTCCTTGGATCGATGGTTTGTTGGCTGCTGGTGAAAAGTTTTACGAGAGCCGTGGCTATCCATTATATTCTTCTCATATGTTAGATTTATCAGAAGAACCGATAGAAGAAAATATTGAAATCTGTTCCAAGTACCATGAACGAATGTCTAAGATAGGCATGTCGATCGAAATAGAGTTGGGTGTGACAGGCGGAGAAGAAGATGGGGTAGACAATACTGATGTTGACAGCTCGAAGTTGTATACGCAACCGGAGGAGGTTTCTGATGCTTTCGAAGCGCTAAATAAGATTAGTGATAAGTTTACCATTGCTGCTGCCTTCGGGAATGTACACGGTGTATATAAGCCTGGGAACGTTTCGCTGAAGCCTATTATTTTAAAGAATTCTCAAGAGTTTGTGAAAGAGAAATTCAAAACGGAAAATGATAATCCGATAAACTTTGTATTTCATGGTGGATCAGGTTCTACAAGAGAAGAAATTCGGGAAGCAATCGAGTATGGTGCTATTAAAATGAATATTGATACAGATATGCAATGGGCTTTTTGGGATGGCGTCCGTGGATATGAGGCTGCAAACAAAGCATACTTGCAAGGGCAAATCGGTAATCCTGATGGAGACGATAAGCCAAATAAGAAAAACTACGATCCGAGGAAATGGCTTCGTGTAGCAGAGCAATCTTTTGTTACGCGTTTGAAAACAGCTTTTGAGGATTTGAATTGTATTGGTAAGAACGCTTAAGTGATCTATGCCTTAAAATAGTAAAAAGGGAATGCGGTTTCGCATTCTCTTTTTTGTTATACCATATCCCAAATTTATTTAAAAATAAGTGTTTTGAGTACTTGTATTAAAAATAATAAAAAATGTTGATCCGGGCCCGGATCAACATTTTTTATTTGTTAATAATCCAAATATGTTATTACTATTAATTTATTTTTCCTAATATTGATACGCATCGGCAGAAAAGCCATGGCAAAAATAGATTTATTAACCACTTAATTTATACAAGATGTCAAATCGTCAAATCGTCAAATCGTCAAATCGTCAAATCGTCAAATCGTCAAATCGTCATACCGTCAAACCGTCAAACCGTCAAACCGTCAAACCGTAGCACTTTTAATGATTGCCATAGAATACTAGCGTTGGGTTCTCTTACTAATACTCTCAATTTTTCAAATGTTAGAAGTATATGGCTTGATATGCTTTTTGAAGCTGGTAATTATGAAGACGCTAGAATTTTTCTTGCGGATAAGAATGATGATAATTCGAAATTGTTAATATACAAGAGCTTTATGCTAGAGAAAAATATTTCTCAAGCCGAGCAGTATCTGTTATCTCTAACTAATCGAAGTGAACAACTAAATGATTTTGTAGCAATACAGTTGATTAACATCAAACAAATAAATAGTAATTATAACAATGAAATTAGTTCTACAGAGTTAAATACAATTCTTGATGTGGCAACAAAGAGTCACCCTTATGCAGCATATGCTAAGTCAATGTATTTTTGGATTACAGGTGAATTGTTGTCTTCAGAATATCCTCCTGTCATCTATCAAGAGAATGGAGTGGGAGAAAGGACTACTACTGGGAGTATTAGGGAAGAGAATACTGTACTAGCCTACCCAGTACCATTTAATGATTACTTCTATTTAGAATTCAAGCATGATCCTTCTGAAAAATCAACTTTAATTATTGAAAATATTCTTGGTAGAAGGCTAATAGAATTGGACAATATTAAACAGTCTCAAGTTTTTGATACAAGTAATTGGGCACAAGGAGTTTATTTTGTATATATCATTAGTAACGATAATATAATACATTTTCAAAAAGTGTCTCTGGTTAAGTAAAATGATTTTTGTAAACCGAGGTGTTAAACATGGGTTTAACACCTCATTTTAGATATTCTAATTTATGAGAAAGATCTTAGTTATAATAAGTGCTTTGTTTTTTTATATAGCGAATGCGCAAACCTTTAGTTTGATTACAGATCCTATTGAAGGAGATGAATCTTTTTTCCATAATAATGCATTAGTTGAAATCGGTATTTTAGAAGATCAGCTAATTGTTACTGGGCAGCATTTTTGCAAACCAAAGCCAGGTACAAATGTTAGTTCTGCATGTGCTTCATTAAGTAGCTTTGATTTTCAAGGTGAAAATATCCATAGTATCTTGATTGATACTTTTTTTAATACAGATCAAGGAGGTTTACTTGTAGATAACGGTCGTATTTTTCTAGCCTCGTTTAAGCATGATGATTCTTCAGTTGGAAGAAATTTAATTGTTCAAGAGTTTGAAAAAAGCCTCACTTTGAAAGATCAATTTATAATTCCTGCTAATCCAAATAGTGTAATGAATATTGATGGAATAAAAAGAGTTGAGGATAATTATTACGTTTATGGCGATGCTGTTTATCAAGGATGTTCAAAAGGTGTTATTCAAAAACTTGACCTAGATTTTAAACTGCTTTGGTCCAAAGAATATATTCATGGAGCTTCTCAAAACGGGTGTGACAAGCTCCAAAAAGCTGACCATAACAACCTGATTTATAAACATAAATTTAATAAAGGTCAAACGGGTACTGCTGGTAATTCAGGGTTACAAATTGTAAAAATTAACTCAGACGGTACAAAAGTGGATTCTTTAGAATTAGATGTTTCCACTTATGCATCTAACGCATTGCTAAGTGATTCAGAAGACATGATTTATGTTCATACTCCCGCCCATCCTACTTCTTCTTCGATATTTGATGTATCTCAAGGTAGCCTCAATAAATATTCGAATGATCTTGACACGCTTATATGGTCCCTTAGACTACCTTTTAACAATTATATTGACGGTAGAACCTATTCTATAACAAATATTAATGAAGCAAGAAATGGTGATATTTTAATATGCGGAACAGTATTTGATCGCGAGCTGTTTGGAATTTTTTTAGAACGACAAAGTCACGTAAATAGTTCCTATATCGCAAGAGTGACGAAGGATGGAGAAATCAGTTGGTTACGGTTGTATAAATCACCTAATATAAATCCTAATTTACCCATTGAAGAATTTGGAAGATTTCACAATAGCGTTCTTGCTAATTTAACAGAATTAGAAGATGGTAGAATTATTGCGGGAGGATCGTCTGCATTAAATATAGCCCAATCAAATGAAATCATTGGGTCGACAGAAGCTTTATCTCACTTTATGATTCTAGCTGTGGATGGCGAAACAGGTTGTATAGAAGGAGAAGAATGTGATGAAGTCATCATTCTGGATAAACAATATCGGCCAAGAGACAACTACCTTGAGATTATTAATCCAGAATATAAATGGACGATATTAGAAACAGATGAATATGGTATCACGCAAAAGAGAAGATATACCTACCAGGTCGATAGCATTGATTATGATACCTTACCCGATGGTACTATATTTCAAGTAGGGATGTTTGATGTGAGTAGTATCTTTACTAAACGGATTGACTTAGCCACGGCAAATAATGCAACACCTACCGTGCAGGGCGAATACCGTGAATTGGGAGGACGCCTTTTTAAAAGAGTTGGCAATACGGTAAATGAAAATCTAATATTTGATATCCATCTACAAGCTGGGGAGCGGATTGAAGTGTATAGAGAAGACAGCATCAAAGAACTTGTTGCAATTACCACTGATTCTGTCATGCTTGATGATGGACTAACTAGAAAACGTATCTTATTGCACTGTACTTCGTCACCTAATGATACCATAGTATGGATAGAGGGAATAGGAGAATTGGACAATAGCAAAGGTTGTGGTTTTGAAGGAGCTAAAACGCGGATACAGTGTGTGCAAGAAAAATCTGGTGATACTGTTTATAGTTTAAACGGGGAGGACTGCCAAGAATCGCCAAATACATGCACATCTAACTCCTTTAGTGTTGGAGATACATGGACGTATACGAATTTTAATGCAGCTGGAGGAATAGGACCGAAAACGTTCGAAATAGTGGACGAAGTAGAATGGCAAGGAAGACAAGCTTTAGTAGTACGACCAGGAGTACTTGACAGCGAAGATTACATGGTGCAAGAAGATGGGCGTATTTATTTTTGGGATGATATGATACAAGAATATCAACTTAATTATGATTTTAATAATGACAGTCTATATCACGTAAGATTTTATAATCCAACTTTGGATCGAGTAGATACTATTACTGTTACTGTTGATTCTGTGAAAACAAACGAAGTTGACGGGCAGAATATCGAAGTTCAATCTATTTCTGGTGATAGGTTTGGCTATCTTGAGATTTATAAAGGGATAGGACCAAATTCTTTGGCACCCAGAATTCCTTTTAATTCTGCAGATGTGGGTTTTGGGTCATTACGATGCTTTGACTCCTCGGAATGCGATGTTAATTTTTTAGGAATGCCATGTGATACGCTCATTACTGGTGTGTCAACAGATGATTTAAAAATGAATCTAGATATTGACGTATATCCTAATCCTACTTCTGATAGGCTATTTGTAGATAGTAGTCTTCAAAATTGGTCTTATCGTGTCACGAATTTACAGAGCCAACAAGTAGCTGAAGGGACTTATGAAAAATCTATAGACGTTTCTGTATTGCCGCCAGGGATATACTTTTTACAATTGGAAGATGATGATAATTTATATAGAGCTATTAGATTTGTCAAGCAATGATGACGGTGTATGGGATAAATTATTCAAAATGTACTAAATCTAATGCATCAAAACTATCCTTAGTTCCTTTGCCAACTCGTTTCTGATTTCAAGCAATCGTTGGTGAGTCTTTACGAGAAGAATTACATCCGCGTTGTCTTCCTTCATTTTGGCTTTATTCTCAGCCATCATGGCCTTGATTTTAGTAAGTTTGAAATATTTTAGAACTTGCATACAGTCTTCAAAAAAGTTTTCATCTGGTTCGGGTTGAGTTCTAAGAGTGATCTCATGCATATCTTCCCAGTTATGAGAGTAGACAAATTCCTCAGAGCACAAAGTAACTGCCATAGTACGTACTTCTTTCTCAACATGGTTAATGAAGAAGTTTGCATTTACTACTTTATCCGCTTGTATTTGTTGCTGTGCCAATTCAATCATAGTCCGATAAGTCGGGTTTTGAAAATGATCAATGACATCAGCAAGATTCGCAATCATAAGTTGCGCTAGAGATCCAGATTGCTCCTCGGTACCAGGTATTTGTCGATGTCCATAGTTGAGCATTAATTTTAATACATCTCTTTCTTTATAGTACCCGTTTAGTTTTTTACTTGCTTGTGGGGCAGCAGAATCACCGTCTTCATATGCGCTTGGATCTTCATCTGGCGGCGGGCCTTCTTCGTTGGCGCGTTCCTGTCTAGCGGCTTCTCTTCTTCGCTCTACAAATTTTTGGTTCATATGATCTTTGAGCGCTTTATTAGAACTTTCCATTAAGACAGCTTCGTCCATTTCTAGAAGTTGTGCACACTCTTTGATATATACAGAACGTTTTATAGGGTCTGGAATAATAGAAATACTGGAAACGATATCACTTATGCTTTTTGCCTTTTGGACAGGGTCGTTCTTGCTTTCCTCTATTAAACGCTTGGTTTTGAAAAGTATAAAGTCTTCACCAAATTGGGAAAGGTATTCAGCAAATTTTGTGCTGCCCAGTTTCTGAACCAGCGAATCGGGATCTTCTCCTTCAGGTAATGGAACCACTTGTACATTCAAGTCTTGACTAAGCGCAAGATCTAGGCCTCTACTGGCTGCTTTGATTCCAGCGGCATCTCCATCATATAGTAATTTGATGTTGCGGGTAAATCGTTTGACCAGTCTTATTTGATCTTCCGTCAATGCCGTACCAGAGGAAGCAACAACATTTTCTATACCTGCTTGAGAAAGAGAAATGACATCTGTATATCCTTCTACAAGAATGCATTCATCCAGGCTACGAATAGCCCGCTTTGCATGAAAGATTCCATATAAAATTTTACTTTTTATATAAAGTGCCGTCTCTGGCGAATTGACATACTTGGGTGTTTTCTTATCTGTCTTTAGTGTACGTCCTGCAAATGCGATGGGCTTACCAGAAAGATTGTGAATTGAAAACATTACACGCTCACGAAAAAAATCCTTATCGTAGTCATTAGTCAGTCGTACCTGCTTGAGTAGGTCTACATTGTATCCAGCATCTTTTGCACTTTGCGTTAATCCTGCTGGCTGAGAAGAAGCATATCCGAGACCAAATTTTCTGATGGTATCTTCTAGATATCCACGAGATTTGAAGTAGCTGAGCCCTACTGACTTCCCTTCGTCTGAATTTAAGAGTTGATCTAAAAAGTAATCTTCACCAAATTGATTGACCAGATAAAGGCTGTCATTATGCTGTTTTTGTTTTTGATGTTCTTCAGTGGTCGCCGTTTCTTCTACTTCGATATTGAACTTTGCTGCCAAGTGCCTCAAGGCCTCTGGAAAATTAAATCCCTCATGCTCCATTACAAATTGGACAGAATTACCACCTTTACCACAGCCAAAGCACTTATATATTCCTTTGGCAGGCGATACGGAGAAAGAAGGTGATTTTTCATTGTGAAAAGGACATAATCCAATAAGGTTGGCTCCACGTTTCTTAAGATTAACGTAGTCATTGACTACATCTTCGATACGGGCTGTTTCTATGATGTTTTGTACGGAGCGCTCAGTGATCATAGTGCAAAATTAAGATTTATATGGTATTTTTTGCTAAATATTGAGTTTGTTAAAATATTTAACGTAACGGTTTTTAGCGTCTAAGTTGTACTTGTTCAGTCAGTTATAAAACTATATTGATATTAACATTACTTTGGTCAACTATTATTTAGGTTATAGCGTTTTATTCATAACAGAAAGCATTTTAAAAATCTAACCAATTTAAAAGATTATAATGGGTGTTCTCATATAATAGTGTGTGGTTTGAATGCAGCGAGATTATTTTTTAATCTTGCTGCTTTTTTTTTGCCTTGTTTTCATTCTAATTCTTCCTTCAATCCAAGCTCTTATTTTCATTATAACAATATTTCAGATCATCATTTCTCCTGTAAGCAATTTGTTATTCAGTCATTTCCGACGCTAATTTTTCCGTCCAACATTCTTTTTTCGTCAACTTATTGGTCAGTGTATCTATGAAATAGTTCTATCATGTATCGGCATCATATTTGCAAAATTGACAATGAAAAAGTCCTTGAAGTATCACTAAGTAATATAAGTATTGATCTTCATTAGTAATACCCATTAAAATTGATCTATGAAAAAGTTAAGTAGTTTACTTTCGATGATCACCATCTTGGTGTTCTGTGTAGCATTTTCTCTTGCTGCAAGCGAAGGCCCTTTGCGCTACGAAGATTATGAAATAATTAGCCAAACTAAAAGCGGGAAAGAAAAAGTAGCTGCTTTAAATGCCATGGCAAATATTCTTATTAAAAATAATAATCTGTCTAAGGCAGAAGCTGTTGTTGAAAAAATAAATAGCGAAATAAGTAATGACGATAAAATCGGTCATGCAGCCTTGAATATTAATAAGGGAATCCTATATAAGTCTAATTTTGATTACAAGAATGCATTGACTCATTTTTATCATGCCTTGGAGTCTGCGGTAAAAGCTGAGGATAATGCACAGATTGGAATTTGTAAAAATGAGATTGGTCACGTTTTCTTATTGCAAAAGGATTACGAAGAAGCGGAAAAAAACCTCAATGAAGCACTTGCTATTCGTGAAGGGGGTCAAGATATGAGAGGAACCAGTGAAACGCAAATATTACTTGGTCAACTTTTTTTTGAGAAAGAATTGTTTGGAAAAGCTAAACAACACTACAAGCGTGCATTTGACCTAATGGTAAAGATGCAGGATTTGGATGGTGCTGCTGATTTAGCTACAAATCTGGGGAATATTGATTTTATTCTGGATGATTACGAAAGCGCTCTGGTGTACTACAATACATCCAGAGATATCTATAATCAAGGTAGCGATAAAGAAAAGTTGGCTATGAATTTATGGGATATTGCTAAGGTTCATGCTGCTCAAGGAAATCTCAAGCAAGCAACCAAGACAAATGAGAATGCACTTGAAATATGGAAAGGAATTGGTTCTAAAATAGGAATCGCTGACTCCTATCTAAGAATAGCAAATAATTTTATTGCTAGAAATAATAAGAAGTCAGCTGAAGAAAATTTGATGCTATCCGCTAACGTAATTAAAACAGAAGTTAATACATATGGTTCTTATAAGATTTTTAAAGGTCTTGCTGTCGCATTCGAAAAAATGGGCAACTTCAAGGACGCATTCCAATACCATGTTTTTTATGATAAGAGTAAAGATGTAGCCTTTAATAAGGATAAGTCTGAAGCAATGTATGAGTTAAGCACAAGATATAATTCTCAATTTGCTGCGGCTGAAAAGGAGCAAAGAATTGAGAAACTAGAAATTTCAAACACTGCTTCAAGTAAGTTGAAGAAATTTTTATTAGCCGTTATTGCGCTAGGGATGATGCTTTTGTTTAATCTATTTTCATCTAATAAAAGAAAGAAGAAGGATAATTTAATATTAATAGGTCAAAATGAAGAAATCGAAAAGCAGAAAGCGAAAATCGATAAACAAAATGATCTACTAGAGGTAAAAAATGACTCCTTAAATTCGCTTAATGGAAAACTAGTAGGGGAGATGGCTGAAAGAGAGTCCATTGAAAAATCATCTTTTGCAAGAGACCGTTTCTTGGCAACGATGAGTCACGAGATGAGAACGCCTCTAAATACCATCGTCGGAATCTCACACTTACTCATGGAAAATAATCCGAGAGAAGAGCAGCGAGATCAAATCAGAAATCTACAATTCTCCGCAAATAGTATGACTGTATTTGTGAATGACGTGCTTGATTTTTCTAAAATTGAGGCAGGTAAACTAACCCTCGATAATAGAGAGTTTTCACCACAGCCTCTGTTTGAAAATCTAAAACGTCAATTTGAGAATCCAATCAGAGATAAAGGACTCAAGTTTAGCTTTACTTATGACGAAAGAATACCAGCAGTACTCGACGGTGATTCCGCTAGAATAAACCAGATATTTAACAATATTCTGAATCAGGCTATGGAAAATACGGAGCGCGGAATGATCGATATGCAAGTGGTATTAGAGGACTTCAATGCCAAGAATATTAAATTAAGAGTGAATGTAAAAGATACTGGGCAAGGCTTAGATAAAGATTTGCTGGTAAAAATGTTCCAAGATGTAAATCCTGAAGCAGATATTTTTGAAGGCTATCAAAGGAATAGCATCGGCCTGAATATGGCTAAGCGATTGGTAGAGCTACAAAATGGTAAAGTGGATATTAGAAGTAATGTAGGAGAAGGTACGCTGTACAGTGTATTATTACCCTTCAAAGTCAATCAAAGTGCAAGAACAGAAACAGTAGTGGTAGCCGAAGAGGTAAATGCTTTAGAAGGCATGAGTATATTAATCGTTGAAGACAATAAGATTAACCAGCTGGTCGTAGCAAAGATGCTCAATGATAAGGGTATCAAGACCGTTACTGCAAACAATGGTGCAGAGGCTTTACAAGAAGTTCGTATGCATCATTTTGATTTGATTTTAATGGATATTCAGATGCCTATAATGGATGGATACAAAGCGACTTCTGAGATCAGGGCACTTGAAGACAATACTAAAAGCGATGTGCCTATAATTGCATTGACGGCATCTGCCTTCTTATCAGAATTAGAAAAAGCTAAATTATTCGGAATGAATGAGCACGTTGGAAAGCCATTTAGTCCTGAAGAATTAATGGAAAAAATAAACGCATGTATGAGAAGGTTTAATACTAGACCAGCATAATACATTGCGAAAGAATAAACTAGTTCTAACCAATCAACTAGGTTTAACTAAAAGGCAGATTCATTTATTTGAGTTTGCCTTTTTTTATTCCTTATATGCCTAGCATATCTTTCATCTCATAATATCCCTTCTTTCCAACAATCCATTTAGCCGCTTGATAGGCACCATTTGCAAATCCTTTCCTGCTATGCGCAGTATGAGTAACTTTAATTTCATCCTCCTCTGAAGTGAAAAAAGTGCTGTGCGTTCCAGCTACTCCATCTTCTCTTTTTGCAACGATTAGCAAATCTGTATTCTTTTGTTTTTCGTCTAATTCCCAGTCTTCCTTTGCAGGCAACTCAGCAAGCATGCTTTCTGCAAGTTGAATGGCAGTGCCGCTGGGTGCGTCTAGCTTTTCCTTATGATGTATTTCTTCAATACTCGGTTCATATTGTCGGTAGTTACTAAATAGCTTTGCTGCATAGCTATTTATTGCAAAGTATAGATTTACACCTAAGCTAAAATTCGGCGCATAGAATAAAGCCGTATCGTGTTTCTTTGCTATTTTTTTTGCTTCCTCCAGTTTGTCTAACCAAGCCGTAGTTCCCGATACCACGGGGATGCCCTGGCTTAGACAATAGCAAATGTTATCAAAAGCACTATCGGGATTAGAAAACTCTATACAGACATCTGGTCTTAGTGCAGAAAGTTTTTCTAACTCTTTTAAATTTTTAGAAGTGATGCGCAATACTATTTCATCCATATTTGCTAACGCTATCTTTTCTATTTCTTTACCCATCTTTCCATAGCCTATTAAAGCGATCTTCATACATATCTTTTGGTAATGATACTGTAATGTATGGACATTACATAAGGATGGCTATGTAAAATTTGAATGGGACAAAACAAGAATGAATATAAGGTATCTCTAATCGTAGATGACCTGGGTGTCGGAATATTGATCGTGAAACCTTTCTTCTAAGCCAGGCATAAATGAAAAGAATTCTAATGGAATTAGTCTCCACAGACTCCTAAGTAAATAGGTCTTAAAAGTAATTTCGGCTTTGTAACTGTGGATTACCCGTGTTTGAGTTAGATATTTACCTAGCGATTTTCCATTGAAGAAATACTCCGTAGAAAAGAAGATCAAAAGTGTCGAGGTAAAAATAACGTAATCCAAGAATGGATTGAATTGATGAGAATTAAAGAAAAGATATTCAATACTACTTATATATCCTAGGATGATTCCAACACAGGTCGCCAAACAATAAATGCTAATATAATCTATTAGGAAATTAACGAAACGGATATAAGTACTCGCTTGAGTAACATCCCTTCTATACCAGGCTAGGTCTACATCTAATATGTTTTTTAAGTAATAGTCCATCGGATAAAAATTTAAAGTCTGCAGCTTTTTAATAGCCGCGTCAGTTAAATTGGTTTATCCTGATGTATCGATTGCTCACATCGCAAGGATGCGTGTATTAAATACAAAGAATGAATGGCATTAGTTCACAAGAGGGATGAATAAGTTTGTTAAAATTAAACTAAGCCTAATAATATTTTTAAAAGTGTAATTTAGACGACTTTATCGGCACAAGAAGACGACGCAAACGCGTCTGGCTTAGCCTTAAATTCGAAGCCCATTCCTAGTATATAACCCATCGCTTCCTTGAGTGCAGTATTGGACTTGAAGTGTGGATCGGTATTGATATCCGCGTGAACTTCCAACGCAACGTCATATTTATCAAATAAATCGCATAAATTATAAGCCACTTCTACAGATTTGGCAACTTCAGAAATCATTCTTTCTCGAACGCTCATTTTTCTTTTCTTAGAGAAGTTATGAATGAACATAAAGCCCCCTTTTTTCTCCCGAAGAAATACGATAACAGTAGCATACTCAATCGTTTCATTGCGAACCTGAGAATCCGTTCCGATACATACTTTGAGTTTGTGTCCCAGCTCATGCTGTTCCTTAATTGTCTTTTCGACTGCTGATTTTATGGGGAGTTCTATTCTTTGGCCATTAAGCCTTCGCCATTTGTCTGCTTCCATGATATATATTTATTGTTCAGGCAAGTACAAAATTAAATTTCACGTTACTTGTTCACCGCAATATACTAAACGGGATTTTAATTATTATCGTTCCGATGGCAATTCAGTTAATATTAATACCTGAGTAGCAGATATATGGCCTTACAGGGGCAAATCATTCTCTAGTTTTTAGCATTTTGCTATTAGTAGACAACAACGAATATGCGTTTTCTAGCTGAGGAAATGAATTATATTATCACTTAATTAGCTAAATTATCCATGTTATAGTGCTAAATTTGGAATTTTACGACTTTATGTAAATTGATCAACCTGTATGAAAATGAATATGACATCTTGCTTCAAAATGCTCTTCATAGCACTTTCACTTAGCTTTTGTTTTGGGTGTATATCATCCACTAGCCAATCCGCACACAATACAGAAGGCTTAAATCATCTTGCAAATGAAAGCAGTCCATACCTCTTGCAGCACGCTAAGAACCCTGTCGATTGGTATCCTTGGTCTGATAAGGCGCTAGCAAAAGCGAAAGCAGAAAATAAACTACTCGTTATCAGCATTGGATATGCCGCTTGCCACTGGTGTCATGTAATGGAGCATGAATCTTTTGAGGATACTACTATCGCCAATCTTATGAACGAGCACTTCGTTAGTATTAAGGTAGACAGAGAAGAGCGGCCTGACGTAGACGATGTATATATGACTGCTTGCCAGCTTGCATCGGGGCGTGGTTGTGGATGGCCACTCAACGCTTTTGCTATGCCTGATGGAAGGCCAGTTTGGGCGGGTACTTATTTTCCTAAAGACGAATGGTCAAAAGTACTTGAGCACTTTATAGATTTGAAAATTAATGATAAAGCTAAATTAGAAGAGTATGCCACTCAGCTTACGGAAGGCATACAAGGTCGAGAAAAGATAGAAATCAATACAGGTAAATACGAATATGATGCTGGGACGCTAAATAATATTACCGCTAACTTTATCAATAATGTTGACTTCAAAGAGGGAGGTCGCAAGGGAGAACCAAAGTTTCCGATGCCCAATAATTACGAATACCTTCTGCGCGAGGCTGTCCTTACCGGCAATGCCAAAGCCATGCAGGCCGTCACTGTCACCTTAGACAAAATGGCTCTGGGTGGCATCTATGATCAGCTTGGTGGCGGATTTGCCAGGTACTCTGTAGATGACAAATGGGAAGTACCCCATTTCGAAAAAATGCTTTATGATAACAGTCAGCTCGTTAGTCTTTACAGCAAGGCGTATCAAGTGACCCAGAATCCACTTTATAAAGAAGTCGTGGAGCAGACTCTAGGATTTATAGAAAGAGAATTGAGTTCGCCAGAAGGCGGTTTTTATAGTTCTCTGGATGCAGACAGTGAAGGGGAGGAAGGTAAGTTTTATGTCTGGACGCAGGAAGAGTTACATGCTATAATTGCTAATGAAAAAGACCGTGAAATTTTTGATACTTACTACGAGATAAAGGCAAAGGGAAATTGGGAAGAAGAAAAAAATATTCTATTTATCAAAAAAACAGTAGCAGACGTAATAGCCAAACTGAAAGTTAGCGAGGAAGAATTCAAGACATCCTTAGCGAGATCAGAAAAAGCACTCATGACAAGGAGAGATGAGCGTGTAAGACCAGGACTAGATGATAAAGTTTTGACTTCTTGGAATGCGCTAATGCTGAATGGATATATAGATGCCTATAGAGCATTCGGAAAAGAGGCATACAAAGTCAGAGCCTTAAAAAACGCTAATTTCTTAAGTGAAAAAATGCTGCAAGAAGACTTTCGTTTGAATAGAAACTATAAAAGTAACAAGTCTGTTATCAATGCTTTCTTGGATGACTATGCTTTACTGATAGATGCCTTTACCAATCTGTATCAAATTACTTTTGATGAGCAATGGCTCCATAAAGCAAAGGGCATGACAGACTATGTGAACGCACATTTTATAGATGCAGAATCAGGAATGCGCAATTATACATCAGATGAAGATCCAGATTTGATTGCTAAAAAAATGGAGTTATCAGACAATGTTATTCCAGGCTCCAATAGTAGTTTTGCCCGTGCTATGTTCAGGCTTGGAATATTTACCTACAATCAAGAATATGTCGATGCTGCCGAACAAATGATGCGCAATATGGTGCCAGAAGTTAGCACAACGGAGATGCCAAATTTTTATTCCAATTGGTGTCAGCTATACAGTGAGTTGCACACGCGCCCATACGAGGTAGCTATTGTTGGCAATGACTATCAAGACAAATTAAAGGCGCTGCAAATCAAGTATGTCCCCAATGCAATCTTCTTAGGAGGTAAAGATGAGGGTTCACTTGAGCTGCTCAAAGGCAAACTTCAAGAGGATGAAACGATGATTTATGTTTGTCAAAACCGAGTCTGCAAGTTGCCAACTACAGAGGTGGATAAGGCTTTTGGTTTGATGAAGTAGACTCTGATTTTACTTTGGGAGTGACCATCCATAGATCTTCTAAATAGAAAAGAATTTAGAAGATCTATGCATGGTCGGGCTCTGTCGGAGTACGCGTTCGCTTCCGTCCAGATAGAAAAAATCTGGACTGCCACCAGAAGGAGGTGGCATCCTTTCGATCCCTCACTCGGAGATTTTATATTATTTTGGACATGTCTTTTTTTCAAGATGTATGTCAAACACAGGGAGGGTCTCAAGGGTCTAAAGTCATTCTGATTATTAAAACTAAAGGTGTCTTCTGGTTGTACAAAAGCATTACCTAAGTCTTTTGATGTTGCTGCCTGAATAGAGATGGATACTATCTCATCGTGGTAAATACGCTCTGAGAAAATTAGGGGCAGGCACCAATAGCTAAAGTTATTGGCTCGTTATAAGCCTTGACTATAATGTCCGCTTTTCAAGATCTTTACCATCATCCTAAATCGTAATCGGCATCACTTCGCTCAATTATCTAAATTCCCCGCGCCAGGGGTGGGAATCATCCCTCGAAACCTTCTTCGAGGGAGTCCGTGCGCTGACAGGAGGGTAAGCTTAAGGACGGAAGCGAAGCGGACTGATGGACGACCCGGTCATGCACCTTCGCATGAGGCGCCCAAATAATAAAAACAAGAAGGATAGGACTAAGTAGCCAATAGCTTATCCAATAACTGCTGAACGGCTTTTGTGGTGTCCTCGTCCAACGAGCCATCTGCTTGGACAACTTTTCCGATACCAGAGATGGGAAGGGAGCCAGGAATAACATTGCATCCTATATGGTGCAAAATGGCACTCAGATGATCCATACCGCGCAGATTTCCTGCCCGTCCACTCGAAACACCAATAAGAGCCGTGTGCTTACTGCCGAAACTCTCCTTCAGCTTATTAACCGAAATTGCATCTATAAAAAGCTTGAGGTATCCCGGTATACTTCCATTATACTCAGGAGATACGATAATAAATTTATCTGCCTTAATCAAATGGTCATGTTGTAGCTTTTTTAACCAATCTGGAAGGTTGTCGGCGCTGTATTGCGCACTATGGATGAAATCATTCTCAAGGTTGGAAAGATCAATAAAGGAAGTGTCGGTATTGCTGTTCTTGGCTAATGATTGCACTACTGCGGCAACTTTGCTGGTCATACTGTCTTTCCTATTGGTACCACTGATAATTGTAAGCATAAAATAGATTGGATATGAAAAAAGCGTGAAAGTAAATGTATATTTAACATTAACCATAGAATGGATAAGAGGTTTAAGAAATCATTGCAATTAATGCCAATGCTTTTGTATTTTCGCCTCACTTAATAAGTAATACGCTTTAAGGTACATATTATGAAAGTTAAATATATAGGTCAGGCAGGATTTATCATCGAGATGGGAGGGAAGACCTTGGTTATAGATCCTTTCGTAACTGGGAATGATCAGATGGCCGCTAAACTGAAGGTGGAGGATATAAAGTGCGATTATGTACTATTGACGCACGGGCATCAGGATCATGTGTTGGATGCAGAAACAATTGCAAAGCAAAATGATGCAAAGATAATTTCCAACTATGAGATCGTGTCATATTACGAGAAAAAAGGCATAGAGGGGCATCCATTGAATCATGGAGGAGAATGGGTATTTGACTTTGGAACGGTCAAGTATGTAAATGCGGTACACTCGTCTGTGATGCCTGATGGTACTTTTGCGGGTAACCCAGGTGGCTTCGTGATACACAATGAAGAGGGTTGTTTTTATCATGCTGGTGATACGGCATTGACAATGGATATGAAACTCATACCGATGACATCTCCGAAGTTAGATTTTGCAATTTTGCCGATAGGAAACAACTTCACCATGGGATATAAAGATGCGGTGATCGCTGCAGAATTTATAGAGTGTGATAAAGTAATAGGTTGTCACTTTGATACTTTTGAGATGATCAAAATAGACCATGCAAAAGCTAAAGAAACGTTTACCAAAAGGCAGAAAGAACTTATCTTAATGGACCTCGGTCAAGAAATAGAACTATAATTTATGGGTAAGATAATTGCCATAGCCAATCAAAAAGGTGGAGTAGGGAAGACTACCACGGCCATCAACCTTGCTGCTTGTCTAGGTATTCTAGAGAAGAAGGTATTGCTCGTGGACTCCGACCCACAAGCGAATGCGTCCTCTGGTATTGGTATCGCGGAAGGGTCTTACGCTAAAAGTATTTATGACTGTTTTGTCAACGATGTACCAGGTAAAGATGTAATTATAAAATCGACTACCCCCAATGTAGATGTAATCCCGTCGCACATAGACCTGGTAGGTGCGGAATTAGAGTTGGTGACTAAGTTTCGTAGGGAGTATATCTTGCGGGAATGCCTGATGTCTATTAAGGAAGACTATGATTTCATTATTGTAGATTGCCTCCCTTCATTAGGACTCATTACGATCAACGCACTGACTGCCGCAGATAGTGTTTTGATTCCTATTCAGTGCGAGATATTTGCGCTCGAAGGCTTAAACAAATTGCAGAATACAGTGGAGTTGGTAAAGAAGCAGCTGAACCAAAATCTAGAAATTGAAGGCATCTTATTATCTATGTACGATAAGCGTTTGCGTCTTGCCAATGTGGTGGTCAATGAGATCAATACACATGCCACCAACTATGTGTTCAAAACTATTATCAGTAGAAATTCCAAGCTGGGGGAAGCGCCGAGTATGCATGTGCCCGTCGCGCTCTACGATGTCAATAGTAAAGGAACTCGAAACTTTTTTGCGCTCGCAAAGGAGTTTTTAGAAAGGCAGAATATGCCCTTGGTAGGCAGTTCGGGCACGGTGGAAGGGAAAGAGCGCCAATAGATTGTGTGCTGCGATAATGCTAAATTTCCACATAAAATACCCCATTTTATAGTAAGGCATACTTTTTATTCTAGTAAAATTTGTTTTTAAGGAATAAGTATTTGTATCTTACATTATAGCTATATCATATATGGCTATCATTACGAGACCATTTATTAACCTTTAAAGACTATACTTTATGAATATAAGTTTTAAGGAATTGAGAGACATCAAGCACCAACTTCCAACAGGAAGTGTGTCTAGAATCGCAGGCGAGCTGAATTTGCAAGAGCAATCAGTTCGCAATTTTTTTGGGGCAAAGAAATTTGACGAAGGAGCAGTTCCGCATTGGCATCTTCAGCAAGGGCCAGATGGTGGTATCATGACTATTAAGGATACATCCATACTGGATGTAGCTAAACGTATGATTAATGAAAATTCAGCGAAAATGACTTCCTAAGAAGCTACACCACGGCACTGAAACATAAAGTTCATAAATAAAATAAACCTGGCTGACCACAAATGAAAACTATGTTTTCTATGTCACCCTACTGTGAACTATGTGTTTCAACCGAACTCAGAGAAGCCCTTTTTTCACCACATACAAAAACACAGTAAAGGCATAGCAGGCATAGCCATTCTAAAGTAAAAACAGCTATGCCTTCTATGTATCCTACTGTGAACTATGTGTTTCAACCGAACTCAGAGTAGCCCTTTTTCACCACATACAAAAACATAGTACAGGCATAGAAGGCATAGCCATTCTAATGCAAAAACAGCTATGTCTGCTATGTATCCTACTGTGAACTATGTGTTTCAACCGAACTTAGAGAAGTCCTTTTTTCACCACATACAAAAACATAGTAAAGGCATA
>ENA-ORXT01001254-ORXT01001254.1-marine-metagenome-genome-assembly--contig:-NODE-1254-length-35066-cov-5.682872_pt1 | contig 35066 bp, 28 predicted proteins | sample MGYA00237868_ERZ511482 | MGnify/ENA metagenome assembly ERZ511482 | reverse complement strand
AGAGCCGTATGAGGTAGCTCTTCACGTACGGATCTGTGCGGGGGGCTGCCGGCAACGGCAGTCCCTACCGCGATCTATCGCCCGGCGGCTAATGAGATGATCCGTTGGGACAAATAAGGTGAGTGCCTTCCAAAAGACTGCTTCCAAAAGTCTGCTTCAAAATCTTGTAAACTTTTGGCGATCGGTACAAACAGCACCACCGGAGAACTTTCTTAGCTATCACTCTACTGATCGCCCTACAATATGAACATCTACTCGGAACTTTTCGCAAACGGTGGTTCGTTGGAGTTGCGTTTCACGTTTGCCGGCTTTGAGGGTCGATTCACTTACAAGCCTACCGATTCGAGTTACATTCGGTCACCAAGATTGATGCCTTATTGAGGCATCGGAGCAGTCCATGTCCACCACCCCAACCGCTAAGCCGCTCATCGATGTTCGCCTGATTGGCATTATGGCTATGATTTTGACTGCCATCGTGTTGTACGGAACGCAGAAATATTGGATCCCTAGCTTTTATAGATCAGTCGCCTATTTAAAAAATGAATCAATCGACGATGCATCGCATGATGAAACAGATCAAAAAGTGATGCATGATGAAAATGCCTCGGATCATGTCGCTCACGACGGCGTCGAAGGAGATTCGCCTGATTCGATCAAGCTGACGCAAGCGGCATGGACGAACATCGGATTGAGCACTGGTGTCGTCGAAACCTCGGACTTCGCACGGTCCACAAAGGTTCCAGCAATCGTCGTAGAACTGCCTGGTCGATCGCTGGTAAACGTCCCAGCGCCGGTGACGGGGGTTGTGACGGAGGTTTTGGTAGCGGAGCGCGATTCGGTTTCGCCCGGCCAACCGTTATTTGAATTGCGGCTGACGCACGAAGACGTTGTCACCGCTCAGAAAGATTTTTTGGAACATCTCCATCATAAATCCAAAGAGAAAAAGGAGCTCGACCGTCTCAAAGCCATCGGGACGGAAATCATTGCTGGCAATCGTATCATTTCCCAAGGGTACAAATACGCCGAGGAAGAAGAAAGGGTCGATGGGCTCCGACAGAGCCTGCTGATGCACGGGCTTAGTGAGCGGCAGGTTGCCAACATTGAATCGGTGAGAGAATTACTGCGTACGATCACCATCGTCGCGCCTCCACTGTCCGATTCACAGGGCGAAGCAGAGCACGTTTATCATCTCAGTAAATTGGACGTCAGTCGAGGTGCGATCGTCGAAGCAGGTCATACTCTGGCGATACTGGCTGACCACCGTACCCTTTACGTCGAGGGACATGCTTTTGAAGACGATGCTGGCCGACTGTTTAAGGCCGCCGCTGAGAACGTAAAAATTAGCGTGGTTCCCTCCAATAGCGGCACGTCATCTGACCCGCCTTTGGAGCTTGAGATTGAAAGCGTTTCGGATCGGGTCGACGCTGAGTCACGGGCTTTGAAGTTCTATTTGCTTCTTCCCAACGAAAAAATCACCACCGGAGTCGACGGTGAGAAGTTCCTTGGGTGGAAGTATCGACCCGGGCAGCGCATGGAAGCTTCTTTGGCGACAGAGGAGACTTTTGAGAATAGTTTCGTGTTGCCGTCAGAAGCGGTGGTGATAGATGGTCCTAACGCGTTCGTCTTTGAACAAAACGGCGACCATTTTGATCGCGTCGACGTTAGCGTGTTGTATCGAGATCAAAATTCTGTTGTGGTCAAGTGCGATAATCGTTTGCTGGGAAGTGTGATCGCGATGACGGCCGCGTTTGATATGCATCTAGCATTAAAAAACGCTGCCAGTGGACCGGTTGACCCCCACGCCGGTCATACTCATTGATTTTCGAATTTTAATGTTTTAACTGTACCCCCACGAAACGATTTTTCCTGAACCGATTGCCACCTTATGCTTTCGAAACTGCTAAATGGAATTATTCGCTTCGCCCTGCATAACCGTCTGCTGGTGGCTGCGATTGCGACGTTCCTGTTGCTCTACGGCGGCTGGCAGATGACGCAGTTGCCCATCGATGTGTTTCCCGATCTCAATCGCCCGCGCGTTGTCATATTGAGCGAAGCTCACGGTCTGGCTCCTGAAGAAGTCGAAACGCTGGTCTCCTTTCCAATCGAATCAGCGCTCAACGGTGCGGCCGGCGTCCAGGCGGTCCGATCGACATCGGGCGTCGGACTTTCGGTGATCCAAGTTGAATTCGATTGGGGAACCGACATCTACGATGACCGGCAAGTCGTAGCGGAGAGATTGGCTGTTGTGGCCGAGCAGCTGCCGGCGGGTGTGCGGCCTCAGCTAGCGCCTGTTTCTTCGATCATGGGACAAATCGCGATGGTGGGGATGGTCAGCCAAACGCGTTCGGACAACCGATTGTTTGAGTTGGCAACTGGCGGCGCATCAAATTTGAATCTGCTCAACGCTGGTCGCCTTCCAGAAGATTTTCGCGGTGCTTTTGAAGCCAATGGGCATCGGTTGTCAGCCGACCTGGACGTACGCGTCGAATCGAGGAATCAGAAATGGATGATCGGAGATCGAGAAACAGATGCTTGGTATGCGCTGGTTCCTGTTAAAGGTTCAACAAGCCAGTTGTCGGTACACCGTAGAACGTCGCCCATGTTGATGCGCACCATCGCTGACTGGACGGTTCGCCAGCGATTGTTGACGATCCCGGGCGTTTCCCAAGTGTTCGTTATGGGTGGAGATCGGAAGCAGTTTCAGGTTTTGATTTCGCCAGACCGTTTGCTAAAATTCGGCGTCACATTGCACGAGGTGGAAGAAGCGCTGGAGATGAGTAACTCCAATGCGACCGGCGGCTATCTTGACGAACAAGGCCCGAATGAACTGTTGGTGAGAGCGCTAGGCCGTATCGAATCAATCGACGAACTTGAAGGCATTGTCGTAAAACGCACCGGAGGGCAAACAATCACGCTCGATCAGGTTGCGCGAGTGACAGCAGGGGCGACGATCAAGCGCGGCGACAGCTCGATCTACGTACGCAACGAACATGAGCAGGGCGATTCCCATATCGATGCTGGGGAAGGTGTACAAGGCGGATTCATCGGTGGCCCGGGAATCATTTTTACGATTACGAAGCAACCCGACGCAGACACTCGGAAGGTCACCGACCGGGTCGAATCGGCAATTGCGGACCTTGCGTCTGACATGCCGCCTGACGTACAAATGGAGCAAGACGTCTATCAGCAGAAACAATTTATCGACGCAGCCATTAAGAACGTGATCGAAGCGCTGCGCGACGGCGGAATCTTGGTCGTTTTGATTCTGTTTTTGTTTCTTTTGAATTTCCGCACTACGTTTATCACGCTGACCGCGATTCCGTTGTCGATCGTAATTACAGCGTTGGTGTTTTGGATTTTTGGATTAACAATCAATACGATGACGTTGGGAGGCTTGGCCGTTGCGATTGGTGAATTGGTCGATGACGCTATCGTAGATGTTGAGAACGTTTTTCGCCGGTTGAAAGAGAACCGAAACGCGGGATCGCCGAAGAATCCGTTATTGGTTGTGTTTCAGGCCAGCGTAGAAATCAGAAACTCAATTGTCTTCGGTACTCTAATTGTGATTCTGGTGTTCATTCCATTGTTTGCCCTAGATGGAATGGAAGGCCTCCTGTTTGCCCCCTTGGGCGTGGCGTACATCATTTCGATTCTGGCGTCGTTGCTGGTGTCGCTGACCGTTACGCCCGTGTTGTCGTATTGGTTGTTGGCCGGCGACAGGGCAGACGATGCCGGCGAGGAAAGAGACTCATTTGTTTTGCGTATCCTAAAGTGGTGCGCTGAGAAGATGATTATGATCAGTACGAGAATGACGTTTCCGATTCTCATCGGGGCCGCCGTTATGGTTGCAATCGCCGGATTCACAGCTTATCACCTGCAGCGCGATTTCCTGCCTCCGTTCAACGAGGGATCGATGCAGATCAATGTGATGATGCCGCCGGGAACGTCGTTAGAGAAATCGGTGCAGGTGGCGGAAGTCGCGGGACAACGTATTCGCGAAGTGCCAGAAGTCAAAACGTTGGCTCGGCGCACGGGACGGGCTGAACTGGATGAACATGCGATGGGCGTCAATGCGTCGGAATACATCGCATCGATGATGGAATCTGAGCGCTCGCGCGAAACGGTGATCAACGATATTCGTGCTTCTTTAGATAAAGTTCCTGGGATCATTTACGGCGTCGAACAACCGCTGACGCACTTGATGTCACACATGATCTCTGGTGTGAAAGCGCAGGTTGGTATCAAGTTATTTGGAGATGACCTAAACGTCCTGAGGCGAAAGGCTAACGAAATCGAGGCTGTGATTAAGACAGTTTCCGGTGTTAAGGATATCCAGGTCGAACAGCAAATGGAAATCCCCCAGTTGCAAATTTCAGTGATTGGCGCCCGTCTAAAACAGTACGGGCTCCGCCGAACTGATGTAACGGAGTTTGTGGAAACGGCAATGAATGGGCACGTTGTTTCGGAGATCATCGACGGGCAACAAAAATTTGATCTGCTTATCCGTATGGAAGAAGACGTGCGAGAAGATTTAGATGCCGTGAGGAGATTAGTGCTTAATCTGCCTGACGGAGGCAGGATCAAGTTAGAAGATGTTGCCGACATTAGACAGTCACTTGGTCCAAACGTGATCAATCGTGAACAGGTCCGACGCCGCATTGTTATCCAGTGCAATGTCAGCGGTCGCGGTTTGGTGGACGTGGTTAACGATATAAAAGAGAAAGTCGCTCCCATTGAAGACGCTTTGCCAATTGGATACGTCGTTGAGTATGGTGGTCAATTTGAAAGTCAACAGTCAGCGTCGCGAATGATCGGCGTGCTGTTCTGCGTGTCTTTGATCGGCATGTTGCTGGTGCTTTACACAATGTTTAAGAGCTTGAACTTAGCGTTGCAAGTGATGGTGGCGTTGCCGATGGCCTTTATTGGTAGTGTCGCGGCGCTGAGGCTGACCGAACAAACGTTAACGATCGCGGCGATGGTTGGCTTCATCTCTTTATGCGGAATCGCAACGCGCAACGGAATTCTGTTGATCAATCATTATTTGCATTTGGTGAAGCATGAAGGAGAGGATTGGACACGTGGTATGATCGCGCGGGCGGGTAAGGAACGACTGGCGCCGGTGTTGATGACGTGTTTGACGACTGGCATTGGCCTGGTTCCGCTGGCAATGGCGGCCGGAGAAACCGGTAAGGAGATACTGTATCCGGTTGCCACAGTGATTATTGGAGGTCTAATTACTAGTACGGTACTTGAGTTCCTCGTTCGACCGGCCCTGTTTTGGCAGTTCGGTATCAAGGCCGCGAAACGATCGCTTTCTAATAGTGCGTCTGAAGTCGCGCTGGTCGAAGAAACAACTCATGATCGAAAATCGGTTGAACACTAGCACCACTGAAAGGATGCGAATATGAATCGTTTATCTCTTGTCTTCGCTACAGTTACCGTGGCTTTTTGCAGTTGTTCGATGCCTGGCTGCGAACGAAAGACCGAAGCAATAATTTCAGCAGAAACAGTCGGCGAACATGGTCATGATCATGACGGAGAAGGCCACGAAGATCACGAGGGGCATGAAGATCACGACCAACACGATCACAGTAGCCACCAATCGCCGCGTGGAGGTCAGATCATCGATCTAGGTCGCGATCACCAGTACCACGCAGAGATAACCGATGATCATGACAGCGAATCCATCACGGTCCATATACTCGACGAGAAACTTGCGGATCTAAAGATTGACGCAGCCTCGATCAGCCTCACGTTGATTTCCGGAGATGACGCCAGGATATTCGAGCTGGCGTTGGCCACCAAGGAAGGCGATGGCGGTTCGTCATTCTCGATTGAGGACGAGGCAGCCTTTGAACTGTTTGAGTCTGAGGGGACCGAAGGTAAATTGAGAGTCGAGATTGATGGCAAGCCCTTCAATGGTTCCTTCGCTGAACACGAACACGACCATTGATTCCGGCCTAACGTCAAACGCTTCCTTTGCAACGGAACTCTGGCTCTGCCGTACTGTTTCGGCCGGGCAAGTTAGGACTCTACTGCTGGCTTAGGAGCAAGATGAACGGATTGATATCCAAGAAATCTACCACACCGTCTCAATTTATGTCGGCCTCACTCAGGTAGCGGTTGGCGGTCAAGATTAAGATGAAAGGCGCGATGTCCAAGAAGTCGTCGACGCCATCTTGGTTTGCATCTCCCCGTAGAAATTCTTCGTAGCTAGATAAAGCGACTAGCTTGTTGGTGATAGTTACTAAGAACGATCCTTCGCCACCTGTCGTCTGGATTCGTTGGCCGTTTTAACGTTCACCAGTAAAGACTAACGGCGCTTGTGCGATGAAAATTCATCAGAATTTGATGGCACGAATCCATTGGTTAGCGAGACAGTCAAATTCCCCGAAAGTGAGGTCGTGGTGATCTGGTCGTACTCCGTTCCAGCTTGGGTGCCTCCAACTCCAACCTCGAAGTTATTAGCCGTAGCAACACTCCCCATCATAATGCCTGAATTGATGGTGAAGAAACCGATCGTCTCGGCCGCGTGGCTGACTTCTGTATCGGCCGACTTCTCTTCTTCTGTAAACACTGCTGCACCAGCGGCGTTAAGTACAGTGTTCCGCAGCGTCGTCGCATCGGAGCCATTGAACGTTTGCATCGAAGCAAAGAAACTGTCCACTGAACTAAATCTGCCTCGGGCGTCGAAGTCTACAAACTGGCCATTTTGGTCAGCCGTAAAAGGCCCCGCGTCGTAGTACAATCCGCCCGTCGCTCCAGCCCCAGCTTAAACTGCGAAAAAGCTGATGGTCTCGGCGCCGTGAATTCCATCGGCGGCCTCTTCTTCTTGCAATTGAAGTATAAAACTATTATTCGAAACCGCATGCAGTCGCGTTGTCACCGCCGACGGGTCCACGTCAGTAACTACGTTGGCGAATACTAGCGGCACGTCCAGTCCAGCGGACGCCGAGCCCAAGCTGTAGGTTTGCACATTGTGATCCTGCCCAGTTCGATTTCCGGCAACAACGGTCGTGCCATCGACTAATTTATACTGCCCTGCCTCCACGATCGTTCCGGGGGCCAAACATGCGACGGTCATGCGGCGTGCAGCGTTGGTGCTGTAGCCTCCAACGTATCCAAATTCTTCGTTGAGAGTTGCATCAATCTGGACTTCGAAAATCGCGGTTGGATCCGTGGGGTTGGGAACCGAACCCGGGAAGTTCTCCGTTGAGCGGAACATGGTGCGGTCGACTAAAGATTAATTTTTCCGAAATTAGATCGTCATCGTACGCTTCGAACACGGCTTGTTAGACCGACAGCATGGCTCGTCCCAAGCCACACCCCAAATTGAGGTCGCCATCCCATGAGTTATTAAGGCTCGACAGGCCTTGGGAAGTAAACAGCGGCCCGACCACGTCCTCGTACAGTTCAACGATTTCCACCGCCTCCGAAAAATTGTCCAGGCGGTTTCCCAGCAAAACTGCTTCATTGCTGAAACCGTCAGCCCAACTCTGCAACTGACCAACCGTCATGGTGTCAATTCCGAGAATGTGTTCTTCTATATCGGAAAAACGATCACTCGCAACAATGGGGGGCCAGCAATGAGCTCTCCATTTTCGATCGCCAAAACGCCAACGCTATCTCCAGGCCTGTAGCTCAACTCTGTGTCCTGTGATTGTTCTTCCTCAATGAAGAAACTGGCGCTATTGCTGTTAATGGCAGTGGCACGAACGGTCGCCGAATCAGTTCCGATGGCGGTTTGCATATTCGCGAACAATGCAGATGTCGAAGAAAAGAGTCCGCTGCTCAAAGAGACGGTCGTGCCGGTATGGGAAACATTGTTGGTAGTCACAGAAGATTGAAAATCTCAATCGCCATTGCTTCCCTCGGTTACCATCTTTAAAACGACAAACCCCACGGTTTCTGAGGCATGAACATCATCTGCGCCTACTTCCTCTTGAATCCGCATGGCGGTCTGAATTGGAGCAATAACACGGGCCCGGCCGATACTGACTACTTCAACATTGTTTCTGGAACCGTTGACTTCACTGAGGCTTATGGAACCAGTGCCAGCCTCCGTGGTATCCGCCAATTTGGCGGAACTCTCAATATTTCCGGCGGAACTCTCGAGGTCGCGAATCTGGCTTCCGCCTTCAGCACCTTTAACGGTGATGTGTTTCAAACGGGCGGAATCACGACAGTCAACACGATTTCAATCGGTAGCGAAGTTGGGGCTCAGCGTCCTACGTCCTCAATGGCGGTGAACTTAGGATTGGACGCGCCAGTGGTAGGAAATCACTTTACCTTGAAGCCAGCAGAAACGGTTCGGCCAGTGGAACTGGAACCTTTACCGTTGCCGGAGGCCGTTTTGTGACTCGTTATGAAATCAGAGTCGGAAACTTAGGGCCAATCCCTCTAAGAGAAAACGCATCTTCGTTTTACGCTTGTTTTGCCAATAACGCGACGCCTCTTGGTTGAAAAAAGGACGTCGTCGGAAATCGCGCTCATTATTCCAACGCAAAATACGTGCACAAATCTCTATTTGGTGATAATCACGAAGATCTGTTCCATCGTCACTTACCGGTGTTGGCGATCAAATTTGGTTAACGGGTGCTCAAATGTCGATGACAGGACTAAGTACCGTTTCAAGTGCGAAAAATGCTGATTTTCGTTTGACATTTGGCTGATCGCTTTTAGGAGCCGATTGGAAATTTTGTTCGATTGCAGCATTAATCCGCTTTTTCCGACTTCTGAGGTGAACTTTGTAGTGATTTTTGGCGATTTGGGCAGCTTGTCCCAATTTGGAAGGTAGTCTTCCGCATCGACAAGTTTTCAGCACACAGTGACAGGACGTTCGCGTAGTAACGTTTCACTCAACACTTTTTGAACCTATTCAACATAGAAAGTCGTCATGATTAAGAATTTTTTGATCGCTGCAGCGCTAGTGATCGCAAGTCCCGCTTTGGTTTTTTCACAGGATATCTTCTTTTCCTTTGATTCAACTTCAAATGCGACCACGACCACCGGTGCCGTTGGTACATCTGGAACGTTTACCATTTTCTCTGACCAGCCATTTGGTTTTGATGCTATTGATCTCAACTTCACAAGTAGTGATTCGTCAGTTCTTCTACTCACCGGCGGAACGGCAATTAATGAGGATTTCAACAATCCTTTTGTTTCGGGCGTATCGTTCGATTCAGCAACGCTGACGGTTGATTCAGCAGGTGCAAGCGGGAACCTCTTTGACGTGACGGTTCTTGAGAATGGCGTTGACCCGCAGACAACTCCAGTAAACAACGCTTTTGAGGCGGGTGCAGGTAGTGGTAACGGTGCTCTGAAGCTCGCAGAAGTGACCTACGACATTGTTGGAGCTGGTGATGCAACTTTGGCTTTCTCTCTGGGTCCACAAGGTGCAATTCAACTTCCTTCTACCGTTCTCACTCCTTCGTTTGGGACTGCAACTCTCACCGGCGAAGGTGTTGCTATTCCTGAACCATCATCTGCGAGTCTGTTGGTCCTAGGTGCTGTAGGCATGGTTGCCCGACGTAGAAGAGCACGTGCTTAACGCGTAGACTTCTGAGTCTTAAAAAAATTAAGAAGAGCGACCTCGTGTCGCTCTTTTTTTTTTGACTTGCCGGTAACATCTATATGCTTGGGGCAAAGGAATAGTTGGCACTTAACTGCGCAGTCGACAACCCGAGGATCAACAAAACCGCTGGCTCGAATCGCAGCAAGAAAAGTTCCGATTTTCCAATTGCTTTGAGGCATTCGCTGGACGAGTCGCATTCCCCTTGGTGAGCGGCCGAGTTTCGTTAAGCAATCAGGAATAAGTTTTTTGGAGACCTCTCCTCGTTCGCCGTTCTGTCGCGACTTCTTTGCGCTGCTGCCGCTACGCTGCCATGAGAACTTTTTTATAGGTTAAGTTCGCCTTCTTGAGAGCAACGCGAAGTATCGGTCTCGATAGATTCTCTCCCAACTCTCGCTCGAGATTTTCATGCGTCCTCACTCTAAGTATTGTGTCAGAACGCTTGGAATAAATCTCGAGAATCTGCTCAGCGTACACAGCCCCTCACGGCGTCCGACTTTGTTCAGCTTGGAGCAGTTGTGCACAGTTCATGATGCTTCTCCTTGACGCGCCTAACCCCAAAAATTTTAAAGCTAATTGATGTGTGACCCTACGAGAGTAGCGCGCTGGTAAAGCGACTCTACGAAACGCTTCTGATTACGAAGCGGCCATCGGAGTCCTTTATCTAAAGAACGCCTATCTTCGTTTCCGTGACTTAGAGGTCGCTGGATTAAAGCGAAACGCATTGCAATTGGGTTTGTAAGCCGTTTTTTAACGCGTTTTCCGCAGTTAAGCTTCTAGGAACGTATGTCGCTTAGCCTCGATAAGGTTCACAGCTGCGCCAATAAGTCGTTGCCAAATTGCGTCAATATTCAAGGAAAAAAGTACTAAAAATTCCTCTATCATTTCATCGTAGAAGGTTGCATCTCAGAATATCCTGCTTATACTACGATCCTGCTAGAGATTTTAAGTAGAAAAGTAACAACACTTTTTACCCCTATTCAACATAGAAAGTCGCCATGATTAAGAATTTCCTGATCGCTGCAGCGTTAGTGATCGCAAGTCCCGCGTTAGTTTTTTCACAGGACATCTTTCTTTCCTTTGATGCTGCTGGGAACGCTCCTACCACTTCCGGTGCCGTTGGTTCGACTGGAACAGTGAATATTTTCTCTGACCAGCCATTTGCCTTTGATGCTCTTGATCTAGACATCACAAGCAGTGACCCTTCCGTCCTTTTGCTTACTGGTGGAACGGCAATCAATAGAGATTTTAATAATCCTTTTCTTTCCGGTAATTCGTTTGATTCTGCTGCTTTAACGGTTGATGCTTCCGGTGCATCCGCAAAGCTTTTCAACGTAACCGTTCTTGAGAATGGCGTTGATCCACAGACTACTCCTGTAAGCAACGCATTCGTTGCCGGTGCCGGTAGTGGCGATGGTGCTTTGTTTCTTGCTGAAATCAACTACGAGATCGCTGGATCGGGTTCTTCAGACTTGACACTCTCTTTGGGTCCTCAAGGTGCAATTACTCTTCCTGCTGTCGTACTCAATCCTACTTTTGGTTCTGCGACTCTCACTGGCGAAGGTGTTGCTATTCCCGAACCATCATCTGCGACTCTTTTGGTCCTAGGTGCTGTAGGCATGGTTGCTCGACGTAGAAGAGCACGTGCTTAATCCATAGACTCTTGAGTCTAAGATACAACATATGAAGAAGAGCGACTGTATGTCGCTCTTCTTTTTTTTTGCCTTTATGTATTCCGTCTTTGTCGCTGTTCATTCAGTTGACACTGTACTACTGTCAGTCGCCTAACCTCAAGACGATGAAGGCCTTGTTCTTTTCACGGCACACACTTCCGTCGCTTGAGCTCACTTTGACCGATCACGAGTAGTATTTGCCTGTGAAATATTGTGTCAGTACGCTTCTTGCCGCATTCTGTCTTTCCGTCTTTTTGCTGCATCGGTGGGCCCGTTCTCTTCAGCTGGCCGCCGACCAGAGCGAAAATCTTCACCGTCAATCTTTTGCAGACGTTATCGCTACCAAAACTGAACGGGTTTTTCATCGCACGGTTATTAGCACTGATTTAAACGATGTTGTGTCTAAGACTAGCAATACTTCTTATGCGACGCACATTTCATTAAGACGGTAAAAATTTCGGATAGCCAGTCACCCGTCCTATCATTGTTGTTAACTTTCGAATTCCTGACTTCAATCTAGGCATTTGGTTTAGACGCGCTCTTCGATTTGCTAATGCCACGCCTTAAGTAAAGCTGATTTCAGAGTTAATTCAGGCCTCGATTTTCCCAAAGCTGTGGGAACAGAGGGCCGACTCGCCGTGGCGTTCTCGAGGCTAATGATACGTACCTAAACCCTTTCGTCAACCAAATCTCAATCTTCCAAACGTTCACATTTTTGCTATGCGGCAGTTCTGACTTCACGCTAAAAGCGTAAAAGAACTAAAACTGAGTCATCTCGCGGAAGGCGGCTACGACAGAGTCTTGGTCGATCAGCATCCAGTACAGAGTAAATATGGCCAGTGATAGTGAGACGACCAGCAAATTGATGCCAAATAGACTAGGGCGGACTTCGACCGATTGGACTGAATTTTTGATCTCCATTTCTAATTCGTTCCAACCCTCATAGCCTTGAGCAATACCGCTGGCGGTTAACTGCACGCTACGATTCCACAGGGATGGTTCAAGGTGTAAGTGAATTTCCTTGGCCGGAATCAACAGACCATCGCCAGACCAGCGACTGGATCTATCGAACTGAAGCGCGATTTTCGTCAGAATCGGCCGTAGCTGCTGAGCGTTGATGTTGTAGACGACGATACGGACACGCATCAGCAAAACCGCTAACGAAACCACCAAACCGTAGAACGACAACATCATCACCCACACCAGCGATCCATACTGGGCCGCTGCCGCCTGAGGCATAAACAATTCCATCGGGCCCGCAACCATCAGCCCGCAAACTCCGATCCCAACTGCTGCGGCATCTCGCGCACCAGAGGTCACAAAAGGACGACGGCGAAGATTGAGCAACCCGATTAACAATAGATAGACGGCCATCGGCAAGGCCGCGATGCAAAAATGTAGAGGGTCCATTGAGATCGGATGTAGGCTGAGGAAAGGGATGATTAGCTCTCAAATAGAATGGTAACGCCTCGTTCGGACTTTGCCGAGTAACGATTGAGGTCATCGTCGAAATTGACAAGTGTGACAAAGGTAGCATATTGCGCCTTGTCATTATCTGATGCCTTGCATAACATATCTACCATGTTGATTGAGTTGGGACGTTTCAAATGCCCTATTTGCCGAAGACTTTTGTCCCCAGTCAACTTTCGCGTCGGTCGTGGTTGAGCCTGAAATATGGTTTGGCGGTTTTTCGATTCGACACGTAAATGGGAATCGCGAGTCTCTGATCAAACGCTGTTCAAAACGGTTTGTGCGAGTCTCCCGCGAAATCTGATCTCCGAACCAGCCTGCTTTTGGCTGAATTGAGACAGCACAAAACCAATTTTTAGAATTTTGAACAGGATTTTCCATGACCTCTAAGGTTACCGATACGTTTGCGCAAACTCAGAACGATGAACCAAAAACCAGCGAAGCCAACAACGCTTCGTCTTCAGATCAATCGTCAACATCTCAAAGCCAGACACAAAAACAATCAAGCAGTCCCTTTAAATCCGGCTCTGACGGAACTGAACCAACGAATTCTCCAAGCGTCGAAATTGTTCCCGTAGAAGTTGTTAGTGAAGTGAAGGAAGCTAATCCGGCTGAAACCAAGTCGGCGATTACAGCGTCTGTCAAATCAGCGCCTGTCGAAGCAGAAACTGTCGAACAGCAGACTGAAGTTTCGAAACTAGTTGCCAAAAAATCTTCTCCTGCTAAAGCAAACGATAATACGGTCGGCAAAGACGACAGCGAAAAGGTCGAAGCCAAAGAAGTAGAGGCCGAAACAGAGAAGCAAGAAACGGATGTCGCCAGTGTTGATCCGTTTAAGGAACTTGGCCTGCGTGACGACGTGTACAAAGCGATCAAGGGTTTTGGCTATGAGACGCCGACTGCAATTCAAAAGGAAACCGTTTCGGTGATCCTTGAAGGCCGCGACGTGATTGGGCAAGCTCAAACAGGTTCGGGAAAGACGGCGGCGTTTGCGTGGCCTCTACTTTCACAGATCGACTTGAAAAAGAAGTCGCCTCAAATTCTTGTGTTGGCCCCGACCCGAGAATTGGCTCTCCAAGTAACCGCCGCGTTCGAAAAGTACGGATCTTCGATGAAGGGGCTTAAATGCGTCACTGTCTATGGTGGGCAAAGCTACGAGACGCAATTCCGGGCACTTGAACGTGGGGTTCATGTGGTCGTTGGAACGCCCGGACGCATTATGGATCACATCAATCGCAAAACGCTGAAACTTGACCAGGTCAAAACGTTCGTCTTGGACGAGGCCGACGAAATGTTGCGAATGGGATTTATTGACGACGTCCAGTGGGTGATGGAGCGACTGCCAGAAGTACGCCAGACGTTGTCCTTCTCCGCCACGATGCCGGCACCGATTCGCAACATCGCGAAGAAGTACCTGAAGGATCCGGCTCATATTACGATTAAAAGCAAGACTGGAACCGCGGAGTCCATCGAACAGTCTTACGTGCTTGTTAACTTCCGTGAGAAACTGGACACGCTTTGTCGCTTGTTGGAAACAGAAGAAACTGACGGCGTGATCGTGTTTGTCAAAACACGCCAAACGACCACGGTGGTCGCGGAGCAGTTGATGCAGCGTGGCTTCGAGACCGCGGCCCTCAATGGTGACATCGCTCAGAACCAACGCGAACGGACGGTCAATCGTTTGAAGGCTGGTCAGATCAACATCGTGGTCGCCACCGATGTTGCGGCACGCGGTTTGGACGTGAAACGCGTTAGCCACGTGATCAATTACGACTTCCCGCACGATACTGAAACTTATGTCCATCGCATTGGCCGAACCGGTCGCGCCGGACGGGATGGGAAAGCCGTTCTGTTTGTCGAGCCCAAGGAAAAGCGCAAGTTGGGTTGGTTGGAAAAAGACACAAAGCAAAAGATCTCGGCGTTTAAGACGCGTTCGATTGACCAAATCAACGAGATCCGTGTCGAGAAATTCAAGCAACAGGTGTTAGAGGCTGCCAACGATAGTCAGATGGACTTTTTTCGTTCGTTGGCCAAGTCGCTGGTTGAAGATAACCCGCATTCTGTCGAAACCATTGCTGCAGCGTGTGCTGTGATGGCACAAGGTGCGACACCGCTGCTTCTGACCGATGCTCCGGCGGCTAACAAAAAACGCAAACGTTTGACCGATGCAGAAAGTACTACCTTCCGCGTTGAAGTTGGCCGCAGTCATGGAGCCGGACCTGGTAACATCGTTGGCGCGATTGCCAATGAAGCGAATTTACAGAACGGAGAAATCGGGAAGATCAAGATGATGGATCGCTTCTCATTCATCGACCTGCCGTCCAGCTTAGGCGAGGACACCTTGGATATTCTTCGCAATCTTCAGGTCAGCGGTCAGCGTTTGCAGATCTCTCGATCAGAAGGGAATCGTTCAGGAGGTTCAGGCCGTTCTGGTGGGGACCGTAATAATCGTCGCCGTTCCAATAACGGAAGCACTGATTTCACAAAACGAAAACAAAAACCTTTTCGCGGTCGCAAGTCGATCAGTCGCTCAGAAGGGTTTGGCGGTAACGATTCTGGTGCTCCATCCTCTGGTTCTTCAGCAAAGAGTGGCGGTTACAAAGGCAAGCCAAATTCGCTTTCCACCAAGGCGCGGCTCTCAAAGTCCAGCACCAGTTCAAGCGAAGGAAAGTCCTTCGACAAACCTACTCCCAAATCAAAGCCGGCCAAAGCTAAAGCGGCGAAGAAGTACATCAAGGTACGAACCAAGAAGTAATAATCAGCAGCGTTCAGCTTCGTCTGTAAATTAAAAAAGGCCGTTGGAGAATTTCTTCCACGGCTTTTTTCGATGGCTTAGGGTGAATGGTAGCCTAACGGCGCAAGCCGTACGGTTTTTCGCGAACCGGGAGGCTAACGCCCAATCGCAATTACTTTAAGCGAATCGTGGAATAGTCTCATCAGCCGCCACGCGATAGCGTCCGGTTCTGCGCGCTTGAGACTGGACGCTTTTCCGTTGGCGGCTGATGCGTTGCATTCATCTAAAGTAAGTGCCATTGAGCTATCGCCTCGCCTCGAAAAAAACTTTGCATTTTCCCAATGCGTGATCTACTCGTATGTGCACAAGTAGGCAGTCTGCACTTCGACCTGTAGATGGAAAGTTTCATCTGCGGCGACGGTGAATTCAGCGCCCGCTGGGTAATCCGTAAAGGAATCCTCGCCTGGAAGTTTGACTTTAAGGCATCCGCTGACAACGGTCATCACTTCCTTCTTGCTGGTCGAAAATTCATATTCGCCAATGTCCATCACACCCACGGTGGCCGGAAGTGTCGCGGTTTGAAAGGCGATGGAGGTGACTTTGCCGTCGAAGTATTCATTGACTTGCATGGGTAGCGTTGCTTCGCGAGGAGGTTGGGGATAAATTAAGCCGTCTTCAGCTTGTTAACTAATCGCATAGTTTACCCAAAATTTCACTGCTTAAAACCACTCTTACCAGCCACCAACGAATCATGACCAAATCTGAACCCATCATCAGCGTCAGCGGACTGCGAGGCATCATCGGCGAAAGCCTCGATCCAATCCTCGCCATCAAATACACAACATCTTTCGTCGGCACGCTCTCCGCGGAAGGTCCAATTGTGGTCACGCGCGACGGCCGAGCGACCGGTTCGATGTTGGCACAGGCTATCTGCAGTGGGCTGGCCGCAATGGGTCGGCACGTTATCTACGCTGACGTTGCTGCGACGCCGACGACGGGGGTTTTGGTTTTGGAGCACGAGGCTGCAGGTGGTATTCAGATTTCTGCCAGCCACAATCCGGCGCCCTACAACGGTATCAAACTGTTTGGCGGACACGGCCGAGTCGTCGATGCAGAGGTGGGGCAAAAGGTGATTGACGTCTATCAAGACTATGAATTCCCCTCGGTGTCTCACGACAAGATTGGAACGATCACCACCATTGAGGACACGTGGTCAAAACACATTGAAAAGGTCTTGGCTACGGTCAACGTCGATCGTATCGCATCCAAGGAATACAAAGTCGTCTTGGACAGCCATCACGGTGCGGGCAGCGTCGTCGGCAAGCGGCTCTTAGAGTCGTTGAGTTGCCAGGTAGTGTGTTTGGGCGATGTGCCTAACGGATTGTTTGAACATCCGCCTGAACCCACCGCTGAGAATCTTAAAGAGACGGTCAAACGCGCGGTCGCGTTCGGAGCTGACGCTGTCTTTTGCCAAGACCCCGACGCTGATCGTTTGGCCGTGATCAACGAAGCGGGCGAGTACATTGGCGAAGAGTACACATTGGCGATTACGATGAACCATGCGTTGAAGATGCGTAAAGGCAACGTCGTCGTTAACTGTTCGTCCAGCCGGATGTCGGATGATATTTGCAAGTCCAACGGTTCGACGTTGCATTTGAGCGCCGTCGGTGAAGCGAACGTGACGGCGAAGATGATCGAGTTGGATGCAGTCTATGGCGGCGAGGGAAATGGTGGCCCGATTGATCCGCAAGTGGGTTATGTGCGAGACAGCTTCGTCGCGATGGCTCAAGTATTGGACGCGATGGCGGCCAGTGATAAGACAATCAGCCAGTTAGTCGCCGAAATTCCATCCTACGATATTTGCAAGACAAAGATCGAAATTGATCGAACGAAGATTCCCGCCTTGTACGAGCAATTAGCTGCAAGATTTGAGGAAGCAAAATCGGATACGATGGATGGGCTGAGGTTGGATTGGGACAACAAATGGATCCTCGTTCGGCCCAGTAACACCGAACCCATTGTGCGGGCGATTGCCGAGGCTTCGACGATGGCCGAAGCAGAAGCGTTGTGCGATTCCGCGGCTGAGATTGCGAAGGCGCTTTAAGGCGACTTTCAGATGACTCCTTGCCAACTGTAGGATGGGGTCTCACTCCGTCCTTTGAGTACGAACGGATTGGAAATGCCAGGTTTTTCTTCGCTCGACTAAGTCTTACTGAACAAGAGCGGTTACAGCAGGTTGAAAACTTGCTCCACGTAAGGCAGGTTTTCAACCTGCCATGGACCGCACCTAGCAAACGGTTGAAATTTGCATTGCCAGTCGGTGCATTCGGCCGGTAGATTTTCATCTGCTGCTCGCCTAAGGTACTTGAACAACGCGCACAGCAGTCATTTTTTTCTGTTGAGCATCTGGCCGTTTCCGGCAACCTTTCAGTTGCAAGCCCGCTACTCGTTCTAAACAGATGAACGCGGTCAGGAAATCGCATATATCCGAGGCGTTTTGTTGCATCTTGAAATATCCAGCTTACAATTTGGATAGCTTTTCGAGACTATTGTGTCCCATGTGAGCTCTGATCAACTAAGAAAGAAAAATGTGATTAAGAAATTATTGATCGCAGCCGCGTTTGTGTTCGCAGGTCCCGCATTAGTTTTTTCACAGGACATCTTCTGGTCTTTTGATTCAGGTTCAAATGTGACCACCACTGCCGGTGACGTTGGGACGTCTGGAACAGCTTACATTTTCTCGGACCAGCCAGTCGACTTTGATGCTATTGATCTCAACTTCACAAATAGTAATTCGTCAGTTCTTCTACTCACCGGCGGAACGGCATTCAATGAAGGATTTAATAGTCCTTTTCTTACGGGTGTGTCGTTTGATTCTTCTGTTTTAACGGTTGACCCAGCTGGTGCAGATGGAAATCTCTTTAGCGTGAATGTTCTTGAGAACGGTGTTCGTCCAGTGACCACTCCGTTTAATAACGCCTTTGAGGCGGGGGCAGGTAGTGGTTCTGGTGCCCTTAAGCTTGCTGAAGTGACCTATGACATCGTTGGGGCGGGTACTTCAACATTGGAATTGTCTTTGGGACCACAAGGCGTAGTTGTACTTCCTGGCCTTTTTATTCCGACGTTCGGATCAGCGTCGCTTGAGGCAGTTGAGGTAGATGCTGTTCCTGAACCATCGTCCGCCGCTCTATTGGTCTTTGGTTCTATTGGATTAGTTGCTCGCCGTAAGAGGAGGAAGGCTTAACGCGATAAAGCTCGCGCGTCTTCGATGATGGCAGACCGCTAGCCCAGATAATGCATCAGCCGCATGGCTATCGACCAAAGGTAATTGCTTTAAACGAATCGTGGGATAAATCTCATCAGCCGCCACGCGATAGCGTCCGGTCCTACGCGCTTGAGACCGGACGCTATCGCGTGGCGGCTGATTGACAGGTTGTAATTATCGAATTTCGCATTAAAACGTTGGTGGGCGACGGCTTAGATTTAAACTGAGAATCACTTGTAATATCCGGGCTACATGTTTGAGCGTTACTTCCTGCTCTCCTCGTTTGTGCTCAAAATCGCCATGAAGGCACTCTGAGGAATGTCGACGCTGCCGACGGACTTCATGCGTTTTTTGCCTTCCTTTTGCTTCGCCCAGAGTTTACGTTTGCGTGAGATGTCGCCACCGTAGCACTTGGCGGTAACGTTCTTTCGCAACGCTTTTACCGTCTCCCGAGCGATGATCCTTGAACCGATCGCGGCTTGGACGGCAACTTCGAACATGTGTCGGTCGATCTCTTGCTTCAATTTTTTCACAACCGCTCGACCTCGGCGATCTGCGTCCGCCCTATGGCAGATGATGCTCAGCGCGTCGACTTTCTTGCTGTTGACCAAGATATCCAGACGCGCTAGATCGGCAGGGAAATAGCCGACCAAGTCGTAGTCCATCGTGCCATAGCCGCGCGTGATGCTTTTGAGGCGATCGTGCATGTCGTAGATCACTTCGGCCAGCGGCAAGTCATACGTCAGCATGATGCGTGAAGCCGAAAGGTACTCCGTGCTTTGTTGAATGCCGCGACGTTCTTGGCAAAGTTTGATCACCGCGCCGACGTATTCTTCGGGTTGGATCAAGTTTACTCGCACGACCGGTTGGCGAAATTCTTCGATTTCTCCCGGATCGGGAACGTCTTGTGGGCGGTGTACGTGCAGCGTTTCTCCGCGCTTGGTCAGGATTTCATAAGTCACGTTGGGGGCCGTTTGGACAAGATCGACATCCGACTCTTGCTCCAGTCGTTGTTGGACGACTTCCATGTGCAGCATCCCCAGAAACCCACAGCGGAAACCAAAACCCAAGGCGTCACTTGATTCGGCCATGAATTCAAAACTTGGATCGTTCACTGCCAGTTTCCCCAGCGCGTCTCGTAGCTCTGAGAAGTCTTGCCCGTCCGACGGATAGAGACCGCAGTAAACCATCCGTTTGGGTTCGCGATATCCGGGTAGCGCTTCGGCCGCTTGTTTACCAATGCCTGAAACGGTGTCTCCGATGTTCACGTCTTCAAGCGATTTGATGTTACATACCAAGTATCCGACTTGGCCTGCGATCAATTGATCGCGAGGCGTTTGTTTGGGGCAGAATTGCCCCAGTTCAATTACTTCGTAAGTCTTGTTGCCACGGACCATCTGCACTTTCTGGCCTTTCCTGACGGTGCCGCTTACGATTCGCACGTAGGTGATCGCACCGCGAAACTCATCGTAGTGCGAATCAAAAATCATCGCTTGCAAGGGGGCCTCGGCGTTTGAGACGGGAGGTTTTATGCGGTCGATGATGGCGGCGATGAGTTCGTCGATGTTGATGCCAGATTTAGCGCTGACCTTAACCACATCATCCCCGTCGATTCCGATCGTCTGTTCCATTTCACGGATGACTTCATCGGAACGTTCGTGCTTGAGGTCGATCTTATTGACGACTGGGATGATGTCCAGGTCATGCTCGATGGCGGCATAACCGGTGGCGACGGTTTGAGCTTCGACGCCTTGAAATGCATCAGCCAACAGCAATGCACCTTCGCAACAGCTTAACGAGCGCGAGACTTCGTATTGGAAATCAACATGGCCGGGCGTATCGATTAAGTTCAACTCGTACCATTGGCCTTCGTGTTTGACTTGCATCGCAACGGCGCGGGCTTTGATCGTGATGCCGCGTTGGCGTTCGAGATCCATATCGTCAAGGATCTGATCTTGCATTTCCCGTTTGGTGATGGTGCCGGTGTGCTCGAGCAGTCGATCGGCGAGCGTGCTTTTGCCGTGATCGATGTGAGCGATGATGCAGAAGTTGCGAATGTTTTTAGCGTCGATCTTGTGTGACATAAACTGGCGAAGGGGCCAAGAAGTAATGGGTTGGTGAAGGCATCCGATTTACAACCGAAGGTAACGTTGTGCGAACAGGGGGCAGCCTATTCTTTGCAAGGGGTATTTTTGATCTAATCATCCGCCACGCGCTAGCGTCTGGTCCACCAATGGCACGTTAACCGGGGGCTATTGCCCTGCGGCTGATAAGATGATCCGTTGGAATATCTAAAGTAAGTGCCATTGGACTATCGCCCGGCGGGTGATGATTGCTTCGCAAATTCTGACTTAATCAATAAGTTCCGATGGCAGATTATAGGCGGAAATCGGATTTAGAGAGATGCCGATTTGGCTAATTGAGATCGCGCCATGCCCGCCGCACCCACATAACCAGCATCAGAGCCCAGTTTCGCGAAATTGACGACTAATTTTTCGGCCAAGACGGGAAACACAAGCCGGCGAGTCTCCGCGATGACATCGTCGAGGAAAGAACGACCCAATGGAGTATCATCGCCACCGAAATTAACCGCTCCGCCAAGAATGAATGCTTCAGGGTCAATGATATGAGCTATGGTTGCGATGCCACGACCTAGATACTCGGCGGTCTGTTTTACCAAGTCCTTTGCTAACGGATCGCCCGACGAGGCCGCTTGTGAAACCGCCAGTGCTGACAGTGGAGAAGATTCCCCGTTAGACTTTGACAGCAAACTCTCGGGGTGACTGCAAAGCGCAGTTTTAGCTCGCGCGACTATTCCCGTGGCACTGGCGTATGCCTCTAAATGGCCCGCTTTGCCACAGGAGCAAATCAATGCGTCTGGCGAAGTGTCAATGATGATATGCCCAATTTCTGCACCGTGGCTATGAGCGCCGTCGATGGAAAGATCATTGACGATGATGCCGCACCCGACGCCCGTTCCGAGCGTGATCAGCACCATGCTGGAATATTGGCGTCCGCTACCAATCCAGTACTCACCAAATGCTGCCGCACCGGCGTCGTTGGTGTAGGAAACAGGTTTTCCGGTGGCTTTTTCCAGTTGGTCTCGAATTGGAAAATGGTGCCACCCGGGCATGTTATAAGGCGTTAACAACCTTCCGCCTTCGATGTCCATCGGGCCAGGTGTTCCGACTCCAACCGCAGCGATGTCTTCAAACGAGAAATCTGTTTCCGATAAGAGCTTTTCAGTCGTAGGTCGGATCTGCTCAATTGTCGGTTGCGGGGACTGATCTGCTTGGGAAGGAAACTTTGTGTAGCAAACGGATTCTCCTTCATCATCTACGACGCCAAGTTTGATATTGGTTCCCCCAACGTCAACGCCCAAGAATAGTGGCAGGGAAAAAACTCGTGAGGGTTCGGGCATGAAACTTGGACGTAAATGGTGGAGGTGGTTTAAAAGCGTATTATAAGTTGAGCGCTTGAAATTAACAACTTATTGTAGCGCAAGAACTGTGGTGTAAATCGTATAGCATGCGGTGATCAAGGCATGTTTCCCGTTGATCGCGTCAGTAACTGGGCCAATTGTCTCAAGCACCCGATCAAGCTATTTGAAGGTCGACTTGTTGCGGAGGATGTGATGGTAGTGCTGCGCGAAACGGTGAGCTTCGTCTCGCACGTACTGCAACAACCTTAATGAGAACGCGTGACGACTGAGGATCAACGGTTCGCTGCTGCCGGGCCGATAGATCTCTTCGTTCTTCTTCGCAATTGAAAGCAACGTCGGGGGTTCGATTCCCAATGACTCAAACGCGGCCACCGCGCTGCTGAGCTGTCCCTTGCCACCATCGATCAGCAGAATATCAGGGAATGCTTCTTGCTCATCCGAGAGCCGTTGGAAGCGACGCGCGACGACCTCGTGAATCGATCGGAAATCATCGATGCCTTTTACGTTCTTGATTTTGTACCTCCGGTAACCGGGTTTGAATGGCAACCCGTCGATGAACTGGACCAAGCTGGCGACCGTTTCCCCTCCGCCAAGATGGGCGATATCGACACCTTCGATCGAACGGGGCGTATCCTTGAGCTTGAGTACTTGCCGCAGTCCAGTCAGGCCCTTTTTCGGATCGACGTAGAAGACCTCGGGCTGAGCGTGTGTGTTGAGTTCTCCACGTCGATCGAGTGACTCCAGCATTTCGATTTCGTCACGAAGCTTGGCCGCTTTCTCAAAATCCAGTTCTTTGGAGGCGGTCAACATCTCGGTCTTTAATTGCTTGATCAGCCGCTTCTTGTTGCCGGCAAGGAATAAATGCAAACGCTTGATGTCCTTTTTATATTCTTCCTTTGAGATTCGTAAATTGCAGGGCGCAGTGCACTGTTTAATACTGGCCAGCAAGCAAGGGCGAAACCAACGCCATTGTTCATCGCCGTCCTTAATGTCCAGCGAACATGTGCGAAATTTAAAAATGCGCTGCAGCACTTGAATCGCTCCACGTAGCGCACCGGCGCTGGGGAAGGGGCCGTACAGTTTTACGCCTGAGCTGGCGGGTTCACGCGTGATTTCGATACGCGGGAAATCCTCATGGGTTGTGATCTGGAGATAAGGAAAAGTCTTATCGTCTTTGAGGATTTTGTTGTTGCGCGGTTGGATGTCCTTGATCAATCTCGATTCTACCAACAGCGAGTCGACTTCACTTTCGCAAATGATGCAGTCGATGTCTGCGATTTCGCCAATCCAGTCAGCCGTACGTTGCTCCGTTTTTGCCGCTTTGAGGAAGTAGCTGCCAGCGCGTGAACGGAGGTCGGTGGCTTTGCCGACATAGATTACGACCCCGGCGGAGTCCTTCATGAGGTAGACGCCTGGCGATTTCGGGAAAAGGCGGACCTTCTTAGCCGTGTTTTCAAACGCCGATAGTGAGGAATCGAATTCGTAAGACAAATGCTCTTCTGCAGGCAGCGGAACTTGAGCATCGGCTGAGATGTTAGACTCTGGATTGGCGGAATCCGGAGAGGCAGAATCCGAATCGTTTTTCGTTTTTTTGGAGTCGCCAGTCATGCAGGATCAGAAAAGTTTTGGATATGGTGTCGGATCTGGTTCAGTAATCTTACAGGATACGGCGAGTTGTGGGGCTGCGCTTCAAATATCAGTTACGCGGTGGATGACTCGATAGGTTTGACGATCGAATTAGGAGGGCTTTAGCGAACTGATGTCGTGCCCTTATACTGTGTTCGGCGAAGCAAATTGACTGTCCTGCGTATAACCGGCGGTTCTCATCTTATACAACCCCAACCCTGTTTCGCTGCGGCCTTATTTTATTCACTAGGATTTTATGAAACATCACGCGAAAAAGAGCTGCCCTGAAACACTTCGACTTAAAGCCAGCACCGATCGAACCGCAAATTGGAAACGCTGGGGCCCGTACTTGGCAGAGCGACAATGGGGCACCGTGCGAGAGGATTATTCCGCTGATGGTGACAGTTGGCGTTCGTTCACTCACGAGGATGCAACAGCTCGGACCTATCGATGGGGCGAAGACGGGTTGCTGGGGATCACCGATCGTCAATCCCGTTTATGTTTCGCCTTGGCGTTGTGGAACGAAAAGGATCCCATTCTCAAGGAGCGTCTGTTTGGTCTTACTGGTCCCGAAGGCAACCATGGCGAAGACGTCAAGGAAGCTTACTTCTATCTTGATTCAGCGCCTTCGCATTCCTATATGAAGGCCCTTTATAAGTATCCTCAGGCCGAATTTCCGTACGAGAACCTCCGTGAGGAGAATCGAAATCGTTCGTTGACGGATCGTGAGTACGAACTGCAGGACTCAGGGGTGTTTCGCGATAGTAGATATTTTGACATTCAGGCCGAATATGCGAAACGCCACCCCAACGATATTTTGATCCGAGTAACGGTGACCAATCGCGGGCCAGAGGCAGCGCCGTTGCATTTGCTGCCGACGCTGTGGTTTCGCAACACTTGGTCGACAGGCCGCAAAGGTGAAGGATATTGGCCTGAGCCCAATATCAGCCAACAGGCAGCTGGGCATTTTGTTTCCGATCAAGAGTCACTCGGGCGATTTCACTATTTGATTGAGGCAACAGAGAACCAAACGCCGCAGCCGTTATTCACCAATAACGAAACCAATTTTAAGGGGCTTTACAACAGCCGCAATCGTACGCTGTACGTGAAAGACGCCTTTCATCGTTACGTCGTTGGAAAGGAAAGCGAGGCCGTAAACCCCGATTTGTCCGGAACCAAAAGTGCTTCGCATTTTGAATTCAGTATTCAGCCGGGAGAGTCGAAGGTGGTTCACCTACGTCTTCTGTCTGATGAACAGTACCAGTTGGCCGTGAAAGAAAAACGAATTAGTTCCAGCAAAGTACATTCTGTTGGCGATGATTTTAATGTGACAATGGATCTGAGAATTCAGGAAACGAATTGTTTCTACGACGACATATTGTTGGATATTGAGGGTGAAGAGCCAAAAGCAATCGCGCGGCAGGGTTACGCAGGATTACTGTGGACCAAACAATTCTACTTTTACAGCGTGAGGGATTGGTTGCGAGGCGATCCCCTGATGCCAGACCCACCGACCGAGCGGTTGTCGGGTAGGAATTCGGAATGGGGACATCTTTACAATCGTGACGTGATCTCAATGCCCGATAAATGGGAATACCCATGGTACGCATCGTGGGATTTAGCGTTCCACATGATTCCCTTTGCACGGATCGACATCGACTTCGCGAAGAAGCAGATGCTTTTGTTTCTGCGCGAGTGGTACATGCATCCAAGTGGTCAGATCCCAGCTTACGAGTTCAGTTTTTCCGATGCCAACCCGCCGGTGCATGCTTGGGCAGCGTGGAGGATTTACGAAATGTCCGGTCCTGAGGGGCAACGCGACCGATCGTTTTTGGCGCGCGTCTTCCACAAACTGATGATCAATTTCACTTGGTGGATTAATCGCGAAGACGGCGACGGTAATCACATCTTCTCCGGCGGATTTCTAGGATTGGATAACATCGGCATTTTCGATCGGTCAAAGAGTTCGCCCATAGGTGGGCGTTTGGACCAGGCCGACGCGACGGCTTGGATGGCGTTCTATTGTACGACGATGCTAACAATTGCTTTGGAACTTGCGCGTGAAGACGAGAGTTACGAAGACGTGGCGTCGAAGTTTTTCGAGCACTTCATTGCGATTGCTGATGCGATGAATAGTATGGGAAAAGGCGGGTTGTGGAACCAAGAAGACGGTTTTTACTATGATCACCTAAGCCGCGCCGACGGTGCAATTGCGCTTAAGATTCGTTCCATGGTGGGGCTGTTGCCGATGGTAGCGGTCGGTGTGTTGGACTCGGATTTGATTGACCGTTTGCCAGGTTTCAAGAAACGGATGGAGTGGTTTCTCGAAAATCGAAAAGGGCTGTCGAAGCAAATCACCTATATGGAGCGGCAATCGGAAAATGTTTTCACCTTGCTGGCAATCCCTTCCAAGGAAAGACTAATCAGCATGATCGAAGTGATGATCGATGAGAGTGAGTTCTTGTCAGACTTTGGAATTCGATCGATGTCTAAATCTCATGATCTCAATCCATTTGAATTAAATGTTGACGGGCAGAGCTATTCGGTTCGGTATAATCCGGCAGAATCCGATTCGTATATGTTTGGCGGTAATTCGAATTGGCGAGGCCCGATTTGGTTTCCTGTAAATTATCTGCTGATCGAATCTTTGCATCAGTATTATTCGTTTTATGGTGACGACCTAAAAGTCGAATGCCCGAAAGGCTCAGGGGTTATGAAGAACCTCAAAGAAGTTGCCCAGGAAATTGCTCAGCGGCTAACAAATCTATTTCTTCGTGATGGGCAAGGGCACCGACCGCTCAACGATAAACAACAGCGGTTTGCTGACGATCCACATTGGAAGGATCATGTGCTGTTCTTCGAGTATTTCCACGGTGATTCAGGACGCGGCTTAGGTGCCTCGCATCAGACCGGATGGACGGCTTTGGTGATCAATTGTTTTGAAGAAAAGCAAAGAGAAGATTGAGGCGTTGCGTCGTAGTCGTGTTTCTGTATTGAACTTAAGGAGTTGGAAATGTTTAATTTTCGAATGCTTGTTTCGATTGGTATCTGCGTTGCGGTAGTTGGCTGTTTGGGTTGCGACATATGCGAAACCGCATATCGGCTGCCTGTTGCTGACGACGCGTTTGGTGTGTCCGACAAAGCCACGCGCACCGTTGTCTTTCAGGAAGTTGTGCAGACGCCGCCCGAAGGGGGATCAATGTTGCCGGAAGCTGTACGTGGGCTTTGGGGCAATGGAGAACCTGAACCTCAGCCGCGGATACAGGGCGCCGACACGATGAAGTGGGCGAATGAAACGTATGAAGCACTCAAAGCGAAAGGGCTGACGACCGCCACCGACGCTAGTAGCTGGCTAACTCAAGATTTTAAGAATATGAACGCTTGGGAATATAAGGTCGTTCAGATAGATGTCACGGGATCTTCTGCGGCGGAACGGACTTTGAATCTTTTGGGCGAGCAGCGGTGGGAATGCTTCCATGTTCACTCCTCGCAACGCAGCCAGATGTTCTTTTTCAAAAAGCAAAAACGAAGCTACCTGAAATCACTGCCGACATCGGATTTGATGCGCCTGATTCCAATAATGGGGCGAGAGTAAGTGGCAGTTTGACGACAAGCCGGAAGGCGACCGTGTTTTGCCGGGAGATACGTCGACGCCTGCCGGCTGGTCGTTAAACGATTGATACTTTTTGCTTTACGTCATCGCCAACTCCCGAAGAGTCAACAGTCTACGGACGAGCCGCAACCGACCGACGCATGAGATCGTCAACGATCGTTTGCATACGATCCGAAGGAATCGCGAGGCTCGACGCGCGGCCTTGGCGGGCGATGTTCATGCCGACTACATTGCCTTGTAGGTCCAGGATTGGGCCGCCGCACTGCTCGGGGAACAACGGCGTGTCGTGCTGAAAAACGAACGAAAAATTGTCTTTGCGACGGGACAGGATCGCGCCCAATTGGTTCATCATCTTGAAATGAGCTGCTTGGTCCGAAGGCATGCTTCGCCCGGCAAGAATAGCCCGGGTTGATTGAACTTGTCCTTGCCGCAAGTATCGTACTTTCACGCTGTCACCGGGACGATGTGTGCGAATGGCAGTGACTAAATCGTCCACGTCTAGGATCGTTTGACCGCCAAGTTCGGTGATGATGTCTCCGTCAATCAGACCGGCCGCGTAAGAAGCCTCGCCAGGATTGACCTGCGTAATTTTTACTCCCGTTTCGGCGCGCTCTGGATTAACGCCTAAGAATGCTTGTTCACCAAATTCGGTAGAACGCGGTTGCACAGAATAAGTGCCGATCGCTAATAGGGTCCCGTCGCAGTCGGGCGTCAAGACGAAACTTCCGGGATGAGCTTTCTTGTTGGACTTATCGGTAACGGAGTTCCATGCGATAGGCGTTAGCTTGGTAGCTTCGACTTTTATCAAAACGACATCGTCTTCTTTGTCGATGCGTATAATCGTTGTCGGCAGATGCTGGCCACCGATCAAACAGGTGACCGGAGCTCGTTTTTGTACTTCTGACGCTTTGGTTATGATGTAGCCGTCTTTATGGACGACGACACCTAGGGCGACGTTGCGATCGTCTTTCCAGAATGAAACGACGCTCGGGAAAACCGATTCAGCAACCGGTTCAATTTCTGAGAGCAGCTGACTTGATTGCCGTTCCTCGGCCGCAATGCGTCGATTACGCAGGCTGGGCAGTTCAAAGTTAAGCGAGATGTCGCCTGAGTTATCCGGTGGATTGATGCGGAGTAGATCTTCGAAAGGGTTGATTGGGTTGTCGCGAAAGCGTCTAAACTCCTCAAGCGAAAAAACGACGGTAGACGTTTCGTTGTTGATCGCAGCTTGAAATCGCAAACGTAAGTCTGGCTCAAGTTCATCAAGCAAACGCTCGAACTGATCATGCATGTCGCGGGGAAGTTGGGCATCTGCGGAGGATGCAGTCAGAAGCAGCGCTGCTGCGGTCGACGACGATACGACCAGCAGCAGAAGTAGACGAAGCACGCCAGTGAGCGTTAACGTTGAGCAAGATTGGCTGGGTGTGATCATTTGTTATCCTTAACAAATCTTTGCGAATTTTCGCAAATGAACAATTCGGTCGCGGCGAACCCTTATCGCAAACGCACTTCTAAATTAAGTATTTCGTCTTGGCGGTCAATCTTGATGAAGCAGGTTTCGGCTGGCACGTGTTTTTGAACGGCGCGAATGAGATGCCGCCCGTCAGTGATGATTTCACCGTCAAATTGAATGACGACATCGTTTGGCCGAAGACCGATACGGGCGGCAGGTGAACCGCGTTTGACGAAATTTATTTTGGCTCGGTCCGCCTTAAGATCTAATGTCACGCCCAGCTTCGCTTTGCCCACAGGTATCTCTTTGGCGACCAATTCAGGCAGTTTGCCCCACGATTCGCCCCCCTTTAAACGATCCCAATCCTGTTCGAACTCTTCGATTCGTGCGTGTCGATTTTGAGAAACCGCGTCGCCGATGGAACTGTGAATACCGACCAGTTCTCCGTCGAGATTAAATAATGGACCGCCAGAATCTCCGCCAATCAAAACCGCGTCGGTAATCAGTTGATGGCCTTTTACCTCTAATAGTCGCCCAGATCGAACCGGCGGTTTTCGTCCAAGCTCAAATCCACCGGAGTGTCCCAGCGAAACGACCCAGTCTCCTCTTTTCATAGCATCGGAACTGCCAAGTTTGACATGCGGCCAGTTGTTTCCCCGCAGTTGAATCATGCCTGAGTCAACGTCGAGGTTACGGCCCAGGCGCCTGGCCATAGCTGATTTTCCGTTTGCCAAGTAAACCTCGTATTCTGGAAGGTCAGTGCTCATGACGTGACCGGCGGTGAGAACTAAGCCGTCGGGGCTGACGATAACTCCACTGCCAATCCCCGAGCCATCAAAGATCGCAACGCAGGCGTCCATGTTTTGTTTGGCAACACGCTGAATCGATGCTTCGATTTGGGTAAGCTGCTGAAGCGGCGATTGTTGGGCCAATGCGAACGCGGGGTAAAAACTGACCACAGACCAGATGAAGCAGATGCTGATCGCAGCAGAGCGAGCACAACTCCCACTTCGGCTCAGCCAGCATTCCGTTGCTTGTGCATGTCGCATGATCTATCCTGTTGGTTTAAAGGCAATGCGTGACCGAATTCTAACCGTCTTAAGAGTTTTTGAGCAATTCCAGTCTGAGAAAACATGCATACAAAATTTGTTCGTTGGCTGTTAGTTATATGGGTCAGCCCTAACACCTTGATAGGGTTAGTGCTCGGAGTGCTAGCACTGATGACCGGCGGCAAGATGCAAATTGAGCGCGGATGCGTCGAAGTCTACGGAGGGTATGTGCAGTGGGGATTGCAGAGAGTGATGGGGGGACGAGGCGCGGCGGCGATGACGTTGGGGCATTCCATAATGGGTCAAACGCGCAAAACGTTGAAGGTTGCACGCGATCATGAGCACGTGCATGTGCGGCAGTACGAAAGATGGGGCCCGTTTTTTCTGCCAGTGTACCTAGGGTGGTCAGCCGCGTTATGGCTGCGTGGCAAGGACGCGTATCTGGACAACCCATTTGAGATCGAGGCTTACGGTGTTTCCAATCCGATGTACTCGGAAGAGGATTTTGAAAAATTTGACGATGGAAATTAGCTGGACAGCAGCACTCTAAGTGAGCCGTTTTAACGCTAGCCTCGGTTTCGTTGCCGCAGAACCGGACGCTATCGCGTGGCGGCTGATAAGATTATCCTGCGTTTTGTCTAAAGTAAGTGCAGTTTAGGCTAGCGCCTAAACGGATCATCATTTGCGGAACCACAACAAATTATTGCACAACGTCCGAACGTAACGCTGTCCAATAAGTTCATCTTGGATTGACATCTGCTGGTCCGTGAACGACTGGATTGTGAACTATCGAAATAAATTCGAACCTTGTGGCCATGAAGAAAACGGTTTTGATAGACTGGCTTTGGATTGGCGTTCCGGTGGGCGTCTAATAGCTTTACTCTTGGAAACGTCTGGTTTAAAAAAACTCCTTGATGCCTCAAACGCTTCCATCTGAAAACGTTCCGCCGCGTGTTGGGCTGTTGCTCACCGGCGTTTTAACGCTTCTAGTTTACTTGTTGATTTCTTGGCTGAGCTTTGATTGCGAGCAGTCCGACGCACAAGAATCGCGACCGCTGCTGCAGTTGTTGGGGTTGTTTACGCTGGCCGGTGTCGGATACCTATTCGTTTGTTGGCAGTTGGTCTGGAGAAACGCCGGGGAGGGTTCGGCGAAAACGAGTTTTGATGGAATCAAGATTGTTGTTGGTTTTGGGATCTTGTTTCGATTGGTCCTGTTGTTCTCAGTTCCGATTCAAGAAGTTGATTTATACAGATATATTTGGGATGGCGTAGTCATTTCTCAAGGAATCAGCCCGTATGAGTATTCGCCTCAGGAAGTCGAACAGTTTCCCGGCCAAGGTGTGCCTCACTACCGAACCAAGTTGACGGAGCGGGACGATTTGACGAAGCTGTCCTCTTTATCGCTTGCACAAGGTCTTAAGAAGGCATTTGACGGGGTGCATTTTGAAAAGTACACCACGCCCTATCCGCTGACAAACCAAGTTCCGTTTGCGATTGCGGCGATGATTGGGAAATCGACCGGCAGTTTTTGGGGGATGCTGTACTCGATGAAGGGCGTGTTGATCTTGTTCGATTTGGCAACAGCGTTTCTTTTAATTGCTTTGCTAAAACGATTGTCCTTGCCACCAGTTTGGGTAGTTGCGTATTTATGGTGTCCGCTATTGCTGAAAGAAATTGCCAACAGCGGGCATTTGGATTCTGTCGCCGTCTTCTTAAATAGTGGGGCGGTGTGCGCGATGGTTGCGACGTACTGGCGGATCGATGATCCGGTCGGTGCTGACGTAGAAAATAGGGCAGGGCAGTGCAGTGCTGGTGCGATTGGAACTTCGTCAATCCTCGGCAGCTGTTTCGTGGCCATCTTATTGGCGCTGGCTGTTGGAGCGAAATTGTTTCCGATTATCCTCGGGCCAATCTGGGCCTTGCTGATGTTTAAACGCATGAAGTTTGCTTCGTTCCTGCCGCTGATCGTGTTTGCCGTTGTATCTTCGTTGCTGCTGTGGCCAATGGTAGGTAAGACTAAGTACGTTCATGACGCGGTGGAAAACGCGCACTCTCTGGTGGCGACTGTTAAGGGGAGCCCCGGATACGAGAAACGTCCTATGGATCTTGGACCACCTGCGGGAATTGAAGCATTTGTGAGTGGTTGGGAGATGAATGACTTCATCTTTATGATCGTGATAGAGAATCTTAAACCCTACGGTGATACCGCGCAAAAGTACGCGTTGGAGAACGGATCGACCCTATCAAAAGTTTGGTTCGTGAAGACGAGCAACGAGTGGCGTCATCAGTTTGCGGATTGGTATTCGGCCACGATGGGTTGCCCGAAGGCTTCGGCTCCGTTCTCATTCACGCGCCGGTTGACATTAGTCGTGTTTACCTTGATCGTGGTTTGGACTTGTTTTCGCGTATGGCGGCACGATCATCCCTCGGTATTTTTAGAAATGGTGTTTCTGACGATCGCCTGGTTTTGGTTGTTAGCACCTACGCAGAACCCTTGGTACTGGACGTGGGCGTTGCCATGGTTAGTGTTCTGCCGCAACCGAACTTGGTATGTCGTAGCGATTGTTGCGATGGCTTACTACTTGCGATTCTATTTCGAGTACCACGGAGTGGTGGCTCAAGATGAACCGGGGCTGATGGGCACACCCTACGCGGGAACAGCCTTTTTCGACTATATTTTCCCTGTGCTCGAGTGCGCGCCAATTTTGATTGCTCTTCTAATCGGCGGTACCATCCGATGGTGGCGACCTCAAAGCGGGCGCAGGGCGGACATTGCCAGATAATAGGCTGAATTGTCTATGAATTCGGCATAGAAGGCCTCATTTGCGTTTCTTAAAGCCCTTTGTGACCGGGTTTTGCGTCATATTCGCGGGTAGTTTGGTAAAACAAGCATTTTCTGGGCACTGACAAGAAACGTAACCTATATTCAGAAAAGCACCTGAGAAAGCTCTGATTTTCAGACGCATACACACATCAAAAACCATCAATTTTCACGCATTAAACATGTCCGACCCAACTTCACCAATGCAAAAATTTTACGTTCAATCTGAAGACCATCGCTGGGTTCTATTGGCTCCCGATGTGGAAGGAGCAGCTCTGAGATTCACACAGCTGGTTCTTCGCGGTTGCGTTCGCGGAAAGCAAACTGTGTCGCCAACGATGCGACTGATTGACGAAGTTCGTTTCCAAAAAATCGAAATGACGTTTGGTGAAACAGTTAACGTCAGCGAATCAGGATTCGAGGGCGAAAAAATTGGCATCTACAATCGCGCTGACGTCATCGAGTTGTGGAAGCAGCAGATGGATTCGCTTGAGTCGATTATCCGCAAGATGGAATAAAAGAGATAGTCTGCTTTTGCTCCTTAAAAGGACGCTTCTTTCGCGGAGAGACTGTGAATTTTTATCAGCCGCCACGCGATAGCGTCCGGTTTCTCGCGCGTAAGACCGGACGCTATCGCATGGCGGCTGATGGGTTCTGTGAACCTTTGCCATAGATCCATAACCTAGTATTCCATGTCAACTTGTTTTTCGGGTAGAGAACTGTTGCTGGACTCGCCAGAGTTCAGGCTTTGTTGACAGGACCGAACTCTGGCGAATCCGGCTACCCGAAAACTGAGTTGGGGCAGACTACTAGTGGTTCGTCAAATCAAAAAGTTCGGGTAAGGAACATTAGCCGTTTGGGCGCTAGTCCTGGTTTTCTGTGCCGCAACCGTAACTAGCGCCAAAACGGCTAATCCTAATACTTAGCTGTGACGAACCACTAGGAGCGAAGGGCGACTATAAATTATCGCTCAAAACTTAGGCGCGTTGCCAGTCTTCTTCTGCGATGTTGAACCAAACGAGCTCAACGTCGCCTCGACCTGCTGCTGGATCCCCGATTGTGATCACAGCCGCCACCTCTCGGTAGCGACGACAGTAGGCTTCGACTTCGTTTAACGGCATCACAAAGAACGCCGTCGCCAGTGCATCGCTAACTGCGGCAGATGGCGAGATCACCGTCGTCGAAAGAAAACGATCCGCAGGCCACCCTGTTCTCGGGTCAATGATATGTCCCAGCCGTTTACCTTCATGGAAAAAGCCTTGTCGGCCTGATCCGGACGTGCCGAGTGCTTGATCTTTGAGATGAAATGTGGCTAAACGGACTTCGGGTAACACGGGATGGCTGAGTCCAATGGGCCATCCGGATTGAGGTTCGCCGGTTGATTTTTTGTTCGTGGTGACGTTATTGCCCGCACAAAGAACACTACTTTGGCCACCGTGGATGGCAAAGTCGTTGATCCCTTGCATCCGAAGCAGACCGCCAGTTCGGTCTATCGCGTAGCCTTTGCCGATGCCGCCAAGGTTGATCTTCACTCCCTCGGTTGCGAAAGAGACTGTCTCTGCTTTGGAGTTCAAGGTAACGTGTTGACTGCCGACGGTTTGGAGCGTGGTTTGGAGCGTTTGTGCGTCGGGTATCCTTGCGGATCTCTGTTCGAAGCCCCAAAGTTTCGATAGCTGCCCTGCGGTCACGTCGAACGCCCCCTCTGTTTCTCGGTAGATTTCCTCTGCGGTTTGAAGAAGCTTAAACAAATGCTGTTCAACTTTTACCGGCGCTAGAGATGCCGTGCGGTTCAGCTGGCTGATTTCACTGTGGTCGCGGTAAACGGTCATCTGATCTTCGAGCCGGTCGATCAATTCAAACGCTTCCTCGGTCGCGGCGGCCGATTGCGGGTACTGGTGCATGTTGAAGAGCAATTGAAACTGACATGCCATCGCAGGTTTGGAATACTCTTGCAAATAAGCCGATTGCCGCTGAAGTGAACCGGCCGAAGCGATTGTTTCGGGCGAAATAGCGGAGGCTGAATTGATCGCATCGCCGATCGCGCGGGCCGCAGATCGCCCGGATAGGAAGTCTCGACGGTTGGTGGGGTGGTCGGACATTGGGGGGAATGCAGAGTGAGGTGAAGGAGTTTGGATTAAGATTGAGGAGGTCAGAACTACAGGTTTTGAACGGAATGTTTTCAACTAAGTATTTCTAATTTCGTAACAATTTAGCTATCTGAAGTTGCACTTATCAGCCGCAACGCGATAGCGTCCGGTTCTGTTGTAATTTAAGGAGACGAAACCGGAGGCTATCGCCCGGCGGCTGATTTGCGTAATCCTTCGGATGTAGCACCACAACTTCAGACCG
>ENA-ORXT01001252-ORXT01001252.1-marine-metagenome-genome-assembly--contig:-NODE-1252-length-35090-cov-6.568018_pt1 | contig 35090 bp, 30 predicted proteins | sample MGYA00237868_ERZ511482 | MGnify/ENA metagenome assembly ERZ511482 | reverse complement strand
TTATACCGAACCCCGAGCGTAACGGTCCGCCGCTGCGGTCGAGGGGTGGTTTAGAAAAAATAATCAGCAACTTTAGATGGGTGGCCTAAATGGTAAAGCTATTTTAATAGTTTATGAAGCAAATGATAAACGAACTAATATTAATTCTCTGTCCCTAAATACGGACGATCCAATTTTAATAATTTAAAAACAAGCAATAAACAATTTATTGAAATAAAAGATGGGACACACTTGAATATTTGGAAGAAAGGGGAGGATGAATATTTTGATAAAGTTGTAGCGTTTATTCTTGAAAATAATTGATGTGATAAAATGAATAAAGTGATTGTCTATTGTTTAATAATAATATTTTCGATCTATTTAGTGATTTGTGGCGTCTTGTTTTTTATACAAGAATCACTGTTGTTTTACCCAACTAAAATATCGCTAGATTATGCTTTTAAATTTAGTAATGATTTTGAAGAAATAACGATAGAAACAGAAGATGGTATAAGATTAAACAATCTCTTATTTTTATCAAAAGAAACGAAAGGCGTTGTTTTATTCTTTCACGGAAACGCAGGTGCCTTAAACGGGTGGGGGACAGGTGCAAGTTTGTATGTCGAAAATGGCTATGATGTTTTTTATACCGACTATAGAGGTTTTGGTAAAAGCGAAGGGGAAATTTATAGTGAAAAGCAATTGATACAAGACGCACAGCTGGTCTATGATTTTGTAAAGAGTAAATATGGAGAGGAGCAGCTTATCATAGAAGGAATTTCATTGGGAACAGGAATCGCTATACAAATGGCTGCAAACAATAATCCTAAATCTTTGGTCTTAAGTGCGCCTTATAGCAGTTTAAAACACTTAATTCTCGAAAAAATGCCCTTTATTTTGCCTTTTTTAATTAAATATAAACTTAATTCAATTAAATATTTGGCTAAAGTAAATTGCTCCATTACTTTATTTCATGGTGAACAAGATGATTTGATTCCACACCAACATTCTGTAAGATTAAAAGAGAAATTCGAAAAAATAGATTTGAACTTGATTCCCAATCGTGGGCATAATGATGTTTTCTTGAGTAAGTCATATCAAGAAAAAATGAATGAAATTTTAAAATGATAAGACTAAATCAATGAAAGAAATACCCACAATAAAAACCAAAAGATTGGTGTTAAGCAAATTAACAGCAGCTGATATTCCAATGATTGTTAAGTATGCAGCCAATGAAAATATTGCAAAATATACGCAGAACTTACCGCATCCCTATTTTGAAAAAGATGCCATATTTTGGCTGAATTTAGCCAATGAAGGATATGAAGATGGCAGTCGCTTGGTTCTTGCTATGCGTGATAAAAACAGTCTGGGATTTATGGGAGGAATTAGTTTGACTATTAATAAAAAAAATAATAGAGGGGAAGTTAGCTATTGGATTGGTGAACCTTTCTGGAGTAAAGGATATACTACTGAAGCAACTAAAACAATAATGAAATATGGTTTTGAAGAATTAAAATTAAATAAAATTACATCTACTCATATGTCTGATAATCTAGCTTCTGGAAAAGTGATGATTAAATGTGGAATGCATAAAGAAGGAGAATTAAAACAAGACCGAATAAAAGATGGTATTTATCATGATTTATTACTTTATGGTATTACTAGAGATGAATATGAAGCCAAACAATAAAAAACAGGAAATCATTTTCACCACCCCTGTCAGGTTTCTAAAACCTGACAGGGGTGGTGAAAATGATTTCCTGTTTTTTATTAAACCATCTCCACCCAATTCCCATCCTCTCTAATAATTTCTATCAACTGGTCTACCGCTTCTTCACTTGGAATATTTCGTTTAACGACTTCCTTACTTCTATATAGAGTAATTTTACCAACACCACTTCCAACATAACCATAATCGGCATCTGCCATTTCACCCGGACCATTGACAATACATCCCATAATCCCAATCTTAACGCCTTTGAGGTGATGTGTTCTTTCACGAATCATTGCCGTTGTTTCTTCTAAGTCAAATAAAGTACGTCCACAAGAAGGACAAGAAATATATTCTGTTTTAGAGATTCTAGTTCGAGTTGCTTGTAAAATACCAAAGGCTATTTTTGTATTGACATCGCTTGCTGACATCCACAAACCATCGCCCATTCCATCTAATAATAAAGAACCAAAATCAGTCGCTGGATAAAGCAAGGCAAGTTCTTCTTTTGCTACTTTGTTGTATTCATTTTTAAGAAGAACTGGACAAGTAATTTTTTGTGTAATTAGTTGGCTGAAAAACCTTCTCACCGCTGGCATCCAGTGATCGCTTTTGCTTTCAACAACCAAAACAACAGTCTCGTCCGTTTTTAGCTTTTTTAATAAAATTTCATCCAATAAAACATCGTCTTGTACAGAAATAAAATTCAGATTTTTGGATAAATCAGTTGTCTCTTTGTATTCATCTACAGACAATAAGGGAAATACCCCTTTTTTACTAGATAAGGTCTTCCAATAGTTGTAGGTGTGAATGCGTTGCAGCGTTCCTGGAATTTCAAAAGAGAGAGGTTGATCTTGTAAAAAGACAAAATCAGCTGCCTGATCGGCAATATTCCATTTGTCCAAATCAGCTTTGTACTCATAACCAATCACCTTGAATTGATCCGAGGTTTTAACCAAAATATCGCTCATATCTGCTACAAAAACAGGAACGGCATCTTTACCAATTTGATTGACCTTTCTGGTTTTTCTACGTTGATATTCATATGGGTTATAAGGAGTAGATTCCAATGGTAGAATATTGTGAGAACCTGCTCGCTCTTTATAGCGATCAACCAAATCAATGGCGACAGGACATTCTACTTCTGGTGCTTCCGTAAGCGAAACCCTTACCGTATCACCCAAACCATCTTCCAATAAAGCACCAATACCCACCGCAGATTTTATACGTCCATCCATCCCATCACCAGCTTCGGTTACGCCCAAATGTAGTGGGTAATGCATCCCTTCTTCCAGCATTTTATTGACCAACAAACGATAGGCTTGAACCATCACCTTAGCATTACTGGCTTTCATTGATAAAACCAAATTGTGGTAATTTAAGTCTTCACAGATCCGCACAAACTCCAAAGCAGATTCCACCATGCCCACAGGAGAATCCCCATAGCGACTCATTATCCGATCAGACAGTGAACCGTGATTGGTTCCAATACGCATAACGGTTCCTTCCTCTTTACAAATTTTTACCAAAGGCGCAAATCGTTCATAAATACGCTCCAACTCCATTTTGTAGTCTTGGTCAGAATATTCAATGACCTGAAACTTCTTTTTATCGGCATAATTACCAGGATTGACTCTAACTTTCTCCACAATTCTCGCCGCAATTTCAGCGGCATTTGGGGTGAAATGAATGTCTGCAATCAATGGAATATCATAGCCTCTTTTTTTAAGTTCTGCTTTAATATTTGCCAAATTATGCGCTTCCTTTTTACTAGGAGCCGTAATACGTACATACTCGCCACCAGCTTCCCAAATTCGAATACTTTGCTCAACCGTCCCAATCGTGTCCATTGTATCGGTTGTGGTCATGGATTGTATGCGTATGGGATTATTACCGCCCATAGCAATGTCGCCAATCACCACTTCTCTGGTTTGGAAACGCTTGTATTCTGTTAATGAAGGACAATATTTGAAAGGATGTATGAGTGTACTTGGCATTTTAATAGATTTTAGATTTTATGACGTCGCTGTTTCATGACTTACACATAGTGAACGGTCCTTTTTTACACAAAAGTAACTAACCAATAAACAACTTTTTGACTATTGTGTTTTGTGAATAGAATTAATTTAATGCTAAAAATAGCTTTTACTCCAATTTATTGCCATCCTTTACCCGAAAACCACCGTTTTCCAATGGCGAAGTATGAACTGTTGCCTCAGCAGTTACGCTATGAAGGTACGGTAACCGATGAAAATTTTTTCACCCCAACGCCCTTAACGGAAGAAGATTTGTTGAGGGTACACAAAGAGGATTATTGGCATCGCTTACAATTGGGGAAATTAACAAAAAAAGAGGAGCGTGCCACAGGATTTCCTTGGTCCATTGATTTGGTTGAAAGGGAAGTCACCATTAATGGTGGAACCATAGACACCGCTCTTTATGCTTTGCGTTTCGGCTGTTCTTTTAACATTGCAGGAGGAACACACCATGCCTTTGGTGACCGGGGAGAAGGTTTCTGTTTGTTAAACGACATCGCCATCGCTTCCGCTTATTTGCTTCATCACCAATTGGCGCAAAAAATATTGGTCATTGACTTAGATGTACATCAGGGGAATGGGACAGCAAAGATTTTTGAAAATACCCAATCTGTTTTTACGTTTAGTATGCACGGCGGTAACAATTATCCACTTCGCAAAGAAAAGTCAGATTTGGATATTCCACTTCCAGACAAGGCAGACGATAAATTATATTTAGGCATTTTACAAGAAACCCTTCCTAAATTATTCGATGAAGTAGAACCCGACTTTGTATTTTATCAATCGGGAGTAGACATTCTCGCTACCGATAAGTTGGGGCGATTGGGTGTAAGCATCGCTGGATGCAAAGAAAGAGATCGCCTCGTTTTTCAGCACTGCAAGCAAGACAATATTCCAGTGGCGGTGAGTATGGGCGGAGGTTATTCTCCGCAGTTGAGTCATATTATAGAAGCCCATGCAAATACGTATCGGATGGCGCAGAGTTTGTTTTTTTAGAAAATATTCAATGCCTCAATGTTTCAAGGAGCAGGAACCACAGACATTCAAAATTCACTCATTGAAATATTGAGCAGGAACCACAGGCATTCAAAATTCCTTCATTCACTCATTGAATCATTCAATCATTGAATAGTGTAACAGAATTCATTACTTTTGCGTTTTATTAATAAAAAAGCCTAATAAGCTAAAAACCAGTTGTTTTAAGAAACTATTGAGTCCTTATTTAGGTTGTTAAAAAGTATGAAATAAAAGAGAGCTAAGATGTCGTGTGTATGGGTTAAGTCCCGACATCTCGATATCCAGACATCTCGAAATCAAAAAAATAATAATGTATAGAACGCATACCTGCGGCGAACTCCGCCTCGCTCATGCTGGTCAAGAAGTAACTTTGGCTGGTTGGGTACAAAAATCAAGAGATAAAGGATTTATGATGTGGATCGATCTTCGTGATCGTTATGGCATCACTCAGTTGTTGTTCAACGAAGAAAGCACTGGTAAAGAGCTGTTTGAAAAAGCCCGTACTTGTGGTCGTGAGTTTGTTTTACAAGTGAAAGGAACCATTGTAGAAAGAGTGTCTAAGAACGATAAAATTCCTACAGGTGATATAGAATTATTGGTTTCTGAACTCAATATCTTAAATGAGTCAAAAACACCGCCTTTTACCATTGAAGAAGAGACCGATGGTGGTGAGGACATTCGTATGAAACACCGCTACCTCGATTTGCGTCGCCCTGACGTTCAGCGAAACATCATTTTACGCCATAAAATTGCACAAGAAGCTCGTCGTTATTTGAATGATATGGGTTTTTTGGAAATAGAAACGCCTTATCTGATCAAGTCTACTCCGGAAGGAGCCAGAGATTTTGTGGTGCCTTCTCGTATGAATCCCAATCAGTTTTATGCATTGCCGCAATCGCCTCAGACCTTTAAGCAGTTGTTGATGGTGGCTGGTTATGATCGTTATTACCAAATTGTTCGTTGTTTTAGAGATGAGGATTTGCGTGCCGATCGTCAGCCTGAGTTTACACAAATAGATTGTGAAATGGCTTTTGTGGAACAAGAAGATGTCCTTCATACTTTTGAAGGGATGATGCGCCACATTCTCAAATATGTTCACGGAATCGAAGTAGATGAGTTCCCAAGAATGACTTATGCTGATGCAATGCGTTTATATGGTTGCGATAAGCCAGACATTCGTTTTGGAATGACTTTTACTGAAATAAATGATGTTGCTCAAAACAAAGGCTTCAAAGTCTTTGACGATGCTGAATTGGTGGTTGGTATTGTTGCCGAAGGATGTGCGACTTACACTAGAAAACAATTGGATAAGCTGACCGATTTTGTCAAACGTCCACAGGTAGGAGCAAAAGGTTTGGTGTATGTGAAATGCAACGAAGATGGTTCTTTTAAATCTTCTGTAGATAAATTCTTTGATCAAGATGGTCTTAAAGCTTGGGCAGATAAAATGGGTGCTAAGGCTGGAGATTTGATGTTGGTTATTTCTGGTGAAAAAGAAAAAGCAAGAAAACAACTCAATGACCTCCGTTTGGAAATGGGAAATCAGTTGGGCTTAAGAGATAAAAGCGATTTCAAATTCCTGTGGGTAGTCGATTTTCCTATGCTGGAATGGGCTGAAGAAGAAGAACGTTGGGTGGCAAGACATCACCCGTTCACTTCGCCTAAGTGGGAGGATTTCCATTTGCTTGAAACAGCTCCTGGTGAAATTCGTGCCAATGCCTACGATATGGTTCTCAATGGTACCGAATTGGGTGGAGGCTCTGTCAGGATTCACGACAAAGATTTGCAAGAAAAGGTATTCCAGTTATTGGGTATGCCAGAAGAAGAGTACACCGAAAAATTTGGTTTCTTGATGGGTGCTTTTGAATATGGTGCACCTCCGCACGCAGGTCTTGCTTTCGGTTTTGATAGAATCTGTGCTTTACTTGGTAAAGTAGATGCCATCCGTGATTTCATTGCTTTTCCTAAGAACAATTCAGGACGTGATGTGATGATTGATGCTCCTTCTAAAATCGACGATCATCAATTAGTCGAACTACACTTGGATTTGGTAAAAGAGATGGAAGAAGCAAAGTAAACCCAAATCAAAGAAATAATAAACGGACACCAATTGAGCTAAAGGCTTGGTTGGTGTTTTTTTAATAACTACATAAAACAATCTATGTTCTTAAAAATACTTTTTGCCTTATTAGGAATAATCTTAGGGGGATTATTAGGATTCTTTGGAGTGTTTTATCTCTGTAAACTGATAGATTTTTTTAACTCGCCCAAACCAGGAAACGGGGCAGTAAATGCTGGATGGATATTTACCTTTATCACCGTTCCCCTTTTTGCTATTATAGGTTGTGTCTGTGGTATTCGATTGGCTGCTTTCTTTCTATAAAACAAAAGAGTATGTCATTTGGTCTCAAAAAAACAAACACACAACATGCGTATCGCACTATTTGCAGACATTCATGGTAAAATATTATTGCCTTTTAAACTCTGCGACCTTTACCAAGAAAAGACGGGAAATAAAGTAGACCTAATCCTTCAATGTGGAGATATAGGCGCTTTCCCTTCTCTGAAAAATTTAGATAAAGCAACCATCAGGCACGCTAAAAACGATAGAGATGAATTGGGCTTTTATGATGATTTTACCACAGAAAAAAAAGAAATTAAAACTTATTTGGATAAATTAAATCTAAATATGATTTGTGTAAGGGGAAATCATGAAGACCATGAATATCTAAATCAGCTAGAAGAAGTAGCAGGAAATAGTCGCTTTCCTATTGATATATATAAACGGGTTTATGTTTGTAAATCTGGTGAAATTCAACAATTTGAAAAGGGACACGAAATATTAAGTTTTGTTGGAATCGGTCGAATTGGTGATCGTAAAGGGCGTACTGCAGAACAGTTTATTCAGGATTATGAGCGTACAAAAATCAACAAATTACGGAAAATAAAAGCGATGTTTGACATCCTCATCTCTCATGATAAAGACGATCAAAGTCAAAGAGGATACGGAATGGCAGAAATCAGAATGATTCTCGATAATGTTGTTTTTCAATATCATTTTTATGGACATACAGGAGAACCTTTTAATGTGGAATTGGATACCAATCAGATTACACAGTCTTGTAAAATTAAAGAGTTAGAATTTACCCAAGATGGAATTTTACCCCCAGGCTGTATGATCATTTTAGAGAAAGAAAACGACCAACTTAATATGGAAGTTGTTCCTTTGTCTATAACCAATAAATTAACCAAACACAATTGGAAATATTAACAAAAGCCATTCACTCATTCAAAATTGAACCATTAAACATTAATGCGCCTGCAACCAATTATCACCCAATCCAATCTCAATCTCAATCGGCACCGCCATCTTAATAGCATTCACCATCTTATCCTCCAGAATTTCCTTCAACGTTTCCACTTCCGTTTTGTGTGCATCAAAGACCAATTCATCATGCACCTGTAAAATCATTTTTGACTTCAAAGCACGTTTCTGCATTTCCCGATGAATGTCTACCATTGCCACTTTAATCATATCGGCGGCAGAACCCTGAATAGGCGCATTAATGGCGTTGCGTTCATCAAAGCCTCTGACCGTGGCATTTCGACTGTTGATGTTGCGCAAATAGCGGCGGCGACCCATAATCGTTTCTACATAGCCAAGTTCACGTGCTTGCTCAATGGCTTTGTCCATATACTCCTTAATCTTTGGATATTCCTTAAAGTAAGCCTTAATAATTTCGCTTCCTTCCTTCGTTTTAATACCCAAGTTTTTAGCCAATCCAAATGCACTACTTCCGTAGACAATCCCAAAGTTCACCGCCTTGGCATTTCGTCTCAAATCTTTGGTTACTTCCTCCAATGGAACACCATACACTTTTGAAGCAGTAGCAGCGTGAATATCTTTACCTGTTACAAAGGCTTCTATCATCGCCTCATCGCCACTCAAAGCAGCAATGATGCGCAACTCTATTTGGGAATAATCTGCTGCCAATAAAGTATACTCTTCGTTTCTTGGGATAAAGGCTTTACGGACTTCTCGACCTCTTTCTGTCCTAATTGGAATGTTTTGTAGGTTGGGGTTGGTCGAACTCAAGCGACCTGTGGAGGCAACTGCTTGATTAAAACTAGAATGAATTCTACCTGATTTTGGATTGATTAATTTGGGCAGCGCATCTACATAAGTGCTTCTCAATTTGGTCAAACCACGATAGTCAATAAGCCATTTGGCAATTTCGTGTTTATCGGCCAATTTTTGCAGCGTTTCTTCATTGGTAGAATACTGTCCTGTTTTGGTTTTTCTACCTTTGTAGGTAATGCCCATTTTATCAAAAAGCACTTCGCCCAATTGCTTAGGAGAATCTAAATTAAATTCTGTTTCGGCTTTTTCAAAAATTTGTTTTTTGATTGCTTCAATGTCACTCGACAATACAACAGAGTACTCCTCCAAAAACGCCTTGTCTACTGTTATACCGTTGTATTCCATTTCGGTTAAGACATAAACCAAGGGCGTTTCTACTTTTTTATATAAATCCTGAAAAGATTCTTTGGCGACTTGTGGTGCAAATTTTTCGTGCAATTGCCAGGTCAAGTCGGCATCTTCGCCAGCATATTCCGTAATTTTATCCAAAGGCACCTCTCGCATCGTTCCTTGATTTTTACCTTTTTTACCAATCAATTCGACAATAGAAACAGGCTTGTATCCCAAGTATGTTTCAGCTAAAAAGTCAAGGTTGTGTCTAAGGTCTGGTTCTATCAAATAATGGAGCAACATGGTGTCCGACAAACCTCCTTTCAACTCCACATCATACCAACGCAAGACCAACATATCGTATTTAATGTTCTGTCCGATTTTAGTAATGGATTCATTTTGGAAAAAAGGAAGGAATTCCGCTAACAAGATTTTGGATTCTTCTTGGTTTTCAGGAAAAGGAACATAATAGGCTACACCCGATTTCCAAGAAAAAGACATGCCGACCAACTCTGCTTGATTGGCATCCAAACCAGTTGTTTCAGTATCGAATGCTACTTGCTTTTGCAAAAGCAGATTTTTAATAAGATCAGCTCTTTTTTCTGTGGAATCAACCAATAGATATTCGTGTGTCACATCTTTAATGGTCTTTCCTTTTTTGGCAACCACCAATTCGTTTTCCACTTTATTGGTTGGTTCTACATCACCAAATAAATTGCCTTGAACAGCAGTCGGTGACGTAAACGATTTTTTAGGTGTTGGGGTGGGCGCATTTTCACCCAACAATCGTTTGGCATAAACGTTAAAGCCTAATTCCGCAAACAGCTCTGCCAATCTCTCTTTATTGGGTTCTTCAACAATAAAACTGTCTAGATCGTATTCTACAGGAACATCTAAAACAATGGTTGCCAGCTTTTTTGAAATGATGGCTTGCTCTTTATTGTTCTCTACTTTCTCTTTTAATTTTCCCTTCAATTTATCGGTGTTTTCCAATAAATGCTCCATTGTTTTGTGCTCTTTAAGCAACTTAATAGCGGTTTTTTCACCCACACCAGGAATGCCAGGAATATTGTCGGAAGCATCGCCCATCATACCCAAAATATCAATTACTTGGAGTGGATTGTCGATTTGCCAACGCTGACAAATTTCATTAACGCCCCAAATTTCTCTAGGCTTTCCAGCCCTTCCAGGCTTATACATGAATATCTTTTCACTCACCAATTGTCCAAAATCCTTATCGGGTGTCACCATATAAACGGTAAATCCTTCTTTCTCCGCATCTTTGGCAATGGTCCCAATCACATCGTCGGCTTCATATCCTTCTAAACTTACAATAGGAATGTTAAAGGCTTTGGTCAACTCAATTATATAAGGAACACTGAGCTTTATATCTTCAGGCGTTTCTTGTCGATTGGCTTTATAAAAAGAGTGTTCTTGCGACCTCAACGTAGGTCCAGAAATATCCATGCCCAATGCAATATGAGTTGGTTTTTCTCGCTCCAATAAATCCAATAAAGTTCCCAAATAGCCATACATTGCCGAAGTGTTCAAGCCATTGTGTATTCTTGGGCTTCTAATAAATGCATAGTATGCTCTAAAAATTAAGGCATAGCCATCAAGAAGAAATAGTTTTTTTTCAGACATTGGAAAGTTCTTTCAGTATTTAGTATTCAGACTCTATTTGATTTGCAATTTGACAGCATCTTTTTCTTCCAAAAACTCGTTAACCCATTTCGTAGTAACGGATTTGGGACGTTCCAATGGCATTCCCAATGCTCTTGACCAGCAAAGTGCAGCCAGTACACCCAATGCTCTTGACACCCCAAACAGTACCGTGTAGAAAGGATATTCGTTCATACCATAGTGTACCAATAATGCTCCAGAGTGCGCATCTACGTTGGGCCACGGATTCTTTACTTTACCAAGTGATTTTAAAATTGGAGGCACAACATCGAATGTTTTCCAAACAACATCGATGATGTCTGAATCCTTGATGTATTCTTTAGCAAAAACTTTTTGAGCCGTAAAACGCGGATCTGGTTCTCGCAATACAGCATGTCCATAACCAGGGATTACCATACCAGCATCCAATGTTTTATTGACATAATCAGCGATTTGCTCCTTAGTAGGCTTTGTCGTACCGAGTGTGTCTATCATTTTGAAAATCCACTTGATAACTTCCTGATTAGCCAAACCGTGAAGTGGTCCAGCCAATGCATTCATACCACCAGACAATGCCATATAAGCATCACTTAAAGTAGACCCAACCAAGTGTGTAGCATGTGCCGAAGCATTACCACCTTCATGGTCTGCGTGAATAGTAAGGTACAATCTCAATAAGCTTCGGAATTCTGAGTTGTCTATCCCCAACATATGTGCAAAGTTACCCGACCAGTCTAAAGATAAATCTGGGGCAATATGGTCGCCATTGTGATAAGCACGACGATAAATATAAGCTGCTACCCGAGGCAGTCGCGCTACCAAATTCATGGTATCTTCATAAGTCGGATCCCAATAGTCAGATTTCTTCATGCCTTCTGCATAGCGTTTTGAGAATACACTAGAAGTCTGCATAGATAAAATCGCAATACTAAATTGTGTCATTGGGTGCGTATCCAAGGGTAATGCATCTATGGCTTTGAAAGTATGTTCAGGAACATCACTTCTCTGTTTCCATTGGTCGCTGAGCCATTTGACTTGTTCTTCGGTAGGTAATTCGCCCACAAGCATTAACCAAAACAATCCTTCTGGAAGCGGTTCTTTACCACCTTCTATTTTGGGGAGCAATTCTTTCAATTCTGGTATAGAATAACCACGGAAACGAATTCCATCATTGGGGTCAAGTCTCGATGTTTCCCACACCATGCTTTTGACACCACGCATTCCTCCGAAAACTTGCTTTAGGGTAACTTCGTCTACTTTTTCCTGACCATATATTTTTAACTGGGCTTTCATGTCCTTAGCCAATGCAGAGGATTTTTCGTGAAATTTCTGTTTTAAAGGGTCCATTTATTACTATGATTTTAATATTTTATTGAATTGAGCGTAGTTGTATTCATGCAAAATAGAGCCTGCTCTACTAAAATTCAAAATTACTTCTCTCCCTCGTTCGTCTCTTTCTCATCTTTATCCTTCTTTTTACCACCAAAGACAGAAAAATGTACATACCTTTTAGGATTTTCACGCAAATCTACAATGAGTCGATCTAAGTCTTTTGATGTCTGGTTGAGATTGTTGTAGAGTTTGGTGTCGTTCATTAGTAGACCAAGAGAACCATCCATACTGTTCACTTTTTTGATGGTTGTACTCAATTCACCAAAAGTATTGCTGGCTTGGGTAATGGTGTTTTCCAATTGAGCCGCTGTTTTATCTAATTCTATTGCCGCCAAGTTTTGAGTGAACTGATCGGTATTGTTCAATACTTTTTGTAATTGCTGTGTAGAACTTTGTAGGCTGAGAATAAGCTGCTCACTGGTATTTAAAATATTGGCAATAGACTGTTGTTCGGCAGCAACCAGCTTAGAAAGAGAAGTAGTGGTTGCATTCAAAGAAGCAGCACTGCTCTCAGCAGAATTTAAGATATTGGTCATTTGTTGGCTTTCCAATAATTGGTTGACCGTTGTGGTTAGTGAATCAACTTTTACCAATAAATTTTGTGAAGAACCAGCAATTGGGCTGACTTGTTCCGATAAGGCATCTATCATACTCGGCTGAATGGTTCCTGTTAGGGTATCTCCATTTTGGGCAATGTTGTTTTCAAATTCATTGGCAGCCAAACCATCCATATTCAACTGAATTTCCATATCTCCCAATAAGCCAGTGGGTACAATTTCAGCCTTAACACTTCTAGGGATTTTTAAGCCAGACTCGACCGAAAAAGTAATGGCAACCAAATGGTTACCACCTCTTTTGATTACTTTGGTCCCACTGACTTTTCCTACTTTAAGCCCACTGATCTTTACTTGATTTCCTTCTATAAGACCTTTGACATCTTCGTAAACAGCTATATATTCGTTGTCAGACGAAAAAGCTTTATTACCTTTTAGAAAATTGAATCCAAAGTATAAAACCAAAACGCCTAAGGCGACCAATAAGGCTACTTTTATTTCGTTGGGTATATTTTTCAAACCTGAAATTTTTTATTATTAGAAATATTTATTCTGTTAGCTTACTTCCTGACTTCTCACTCTTTATATAAAATGAACTCAACCATGCTTCTATTCAACAACGCATTTTTTATAATAGGGTTCTCCATTTTAAGTGAAATAGGCACTTTCTTATCTTTGGTGACATCTATTTCATCAAAATGAGCCAGTATTTGAAAGTCGCCAGTATCTATCACTTCGTACAAACTCAAAGGTACTTGAAATTGAACGTCTACTTCACGTGGATAAAGAAAAACCTCGAATTCTTTTTCAATTCCAGTAGGGATAATAGGTGCTTTAAGCTGTTTTTCGGTCCACTGATCTATTGTCAAACGATATTTTACTTCGGCTGGTTCTACTGATAGGTTAAAATAATTGGAAGAAATTAATTTGGCGGTGCCTGTCGTGTTTTTATCTATGTCTTTAAGTGCTATTGGAGCGGTTATCCAATTGGTTACATTTTCAACAATGTCCGAAGGTCCTTTGACGGTTATACTGTCTGGATTTAAAGTAAAATTAGAAACAAACCAGAGTGGGGCAGTAGTAATAAGCGTGTCTACAAGTAATGGTATTTTCTTTTCTGCTTTTTCCTGAAATGAAATGGGTAAAACTATAGGAGATATGCTTAAAACATCAATGGCGTTTCTAGGATCGCTCGATGGAAAATAGGACAAACGTTCGGGCTTGATTTCTGACTGGCTGCTGTGGTCTTTATAATCTATAACCAAACGCTGTGGTCGAAACCAAAGTGCTTTTAATAAGTCAAAGCCTTCTCCAGAACAATTCAATGTCACTTGTTCAACCAGAGGAATGGTTGGAATCTGATCATCGGGCAAATTGACATAGCTGAGCTCATAGTCAACTTGATGACGATAATCTTGAGATAAGGCATTAAACAGCCAGAGAATGGCAGCTATTGCCAAACATATAAAGAAAAGTTTCTTTTCTGATATTTTCCAAAAATCAGATTTCTCATTCATTCGCTGCTGGCTTCTGTTTCAATTTTTTCGGCTTTCTTTGCTTTTTGCTGATTTACCTGTAAGCTGGTCGATAAATCTTGGCTGATGCCTGTTTTGGCTACTTTAACTACGGTATCTTTTGCAATCTCCATCAATACATAATCAACATCGTCTTTTACTTGTGTGATTTTACCATGCATACCTCCAGTAGTCACCACTTTTTGTCCTTTGGTTAAACTACCCCAGAAGTTTTGTTGCTCTTTTGCCTTTTTCATCTGTGGACGAAAGATGAGTAGGTAAAATACCAAAATCATTCCAATAAAAAGCAAAGGATTCAAAAAAGTAGTGATGTCGCTTCCTGCCATCAATAATAAATAGGTATTCATAATTTTTTATGTTTTTGCAAAGGTAAGGTATCAATCTTGGAATTTTGAATTTTGAATTTGAATATAACAAATATGTTGTTTTCTTTTGACTACTGTACCAAACATCATCCATAAAAAAAGCGGAACAACTTATCATTTCACTGATAAACTGTTCCGCTTAATAAGTTTAAGAGTCAAGAGTAAGTACCATAAGCACTCACCCCTTTATTCACTCTTAAAGTAGTGCATCTAGTTTTTCTTTATAAACGTTTTTAGCTGCTAGTCCAACTACCTTATCTTGAACTTCTCCATTCTTTATGAAAAGAACCGTCGGAATGTTCCGTACGTTGTATTTTGCAGAAAGATCTGCGTTGTTATCTACATTTACTTTACCAACGTTTGCACGTTCGCCGTATTCTGTAGAAAGTTCGTCGATAATTGGTCCTACCATACGACAAGGACCACACCATACTGCCCAAAAATCAACGATTGATACTTTATCACTGTCTAAAACAGTTTCTTGGAAGTTGGTATCTGTGAATTCTAATGCCATTTTAATTAATATTTAAAAATTTGAAAATTATTTTAATGTTTTAAAGTGCCAAATCATATTTGCACTTATTTATCAAGTATCAACTATTGTTCCACTCTGTTTTTTATAAAAATAAACTGTCAATGTGGCTGTTTTGTTGGACTTTTTTAGTCATTTTGTCAAAAAACAAATAATCCATATATTTGATTCGTAAAACTGACTTATTTATAAATACCAAAATGTCTGCTAACGTTCAAAAATACAAACATTATTAGCATTCTTTAACGCCCAGCAGCAAAGCTTTGCCGTATTTTTGTAATTAGGAATCAGAAATAAGGGTTTGGTTTATTATGTTTTGCCTTTTTAAGTAGTCTGACAAAAATAAGTTGACAATTAACTGCCAATTATTTTGAGTGCCTTATGAGGCGTTATTTTACCGCATAGCCTTAGCTACGTGGAAAAATCACAACAATTAAGTCACCAAAAGAATGACAGAGAATTGTTAAGTTATTTTTGTCAGACTACTTAATTAACCCAAACCCTATTAAACATCATTCGAATAAAATAGTCTTAAAACGCATGAATAAATCAATTTGTTTTTTCTTTATTGCACTACTTTCCCTAAACGTAAATGCAAACAATGCCGATGCTCCTGAAGCAACAATTAATTGGCTGACTGTCGAAGAGGTTGGTGCAAAAATGGAAGAAGAACCCCGTAAACTCTTTTTTGATGTCTATACTTCTTGGTGTGGTTGGTGTAAAAAAATGGATCAAAGTACCTTTAAGAACTCTGCCATTGTTGAAAAACTCAACACCGAATACTATGCGGTGAAATTTGATGCGGAACAAAAGACCGATATTAAGTTTGGTGGTAAAACTTATAAGTTCGTTGACAATGGTCGAAAGGGCTACAATGAATTGGCGCAATTTTTATTGGGTGGACAATTGTCTTATCCCAGTTTTGCTGTCTTTGATAAAACGGGTAAAAAATTAAGTGTCCTTCAAGGATTTCAACCTGTCAATGAACTAACGGTCATTCTGGAATACTTTACAGGAAACTATCACACCAAAATAGCTTGGGAAGAGTTCAAGAAACGCAAAGCAACAGGGCAATCGGTTGATGAGCCTTCAAGGACAAATTCGACGAGCAAAACAACTGTCAAAAAAGAAATTACCGCACCCAAATTAAATCCCAATCGAACCGATGCCATCAATTGGATAACCATTGAAGAGGTGCAGGTCTTGATGAAGGAGGAAACCAAAAAGGTTTTTGTCGATATCTATGCAGATTGGTGTGGCTGGTGCAAACGGATGGATCAGACCACTTTTATTGATCCGGCTGTCATTAAGTATATGAATCAGAATTATTACTGTGTCAAACTGGATGCAGAACAAAAGACGGACATCGAATTTGGTGGTAAAACCTATAAGTTTGTTGCTGAAGGTAAGCGAGGCTACAACCAATTGCCCGCTCTGTTGTTAGATGGGAAAATGTCGTTGCCTTCTTTTGTCGTTTTTGGTGACGATGGTAAAAGAGCCAGTATTCTACCAGGCTACCGCAAAGCACCAGAATTCATTCAATTGATGAGGTTCTATAAAAACGACGATTATAAAAAAATGACTTTCGTAGAATATCAAGCTAAAAACAAACCAAATACTACTACAAATGAATAAATCAAAAATTAGTTTATTAGTAAGCCTTTGCTGTTTCCTACTTTTAGGCACCAGCTTACTACAAGCCCAAGAAGAAGTCATGGGCAGATGGGTAACCATTGATGATGATGGCGTAACCAAAAAGTCAGTCGTGGAAATCTATAAAAAGGACGGAAAGATTTATGGTAAAATTGTTCATCTCTTTGACCCTTCTACACCCAATCCGCTGTGTACCAAGTGTTCTGACGATCGAAAAGACCAAGCCATTATAGGAATGGACATTATTCGAGGAGTAGAAATTAGGGCCGAAGGTGATTATGGTGATGGTAAAATTCTTGATCCTGAAAAAGGGAAAGAATACGGCTGTAGCCTTTGGGAAGAAGATGGAAACCTCAAAGTCAGAGGATGGCTGTCATTTGTCTATAGAACCCAAACTTGGATACGAGAATAACATTTGCAAACCAAACGAAAAACCCTCCAATTTAGATTACACTAAATTGGAGGGTTTTTTTGTTTTATTAAATATGAATCAATCAGCAATTCTCGCTTTAGAAAAAAACACAAAACAGGAATGACATGTTTTTTTGATATTTGGATTATAAAGCGAGAATAGCTGTGAATCAACCATCAACTATCAACCATCAACCATCACTCTCCCAGAAATCTATTCTTAATAATTTGTTGAAAATCTTTAGCAAGCGGATTGTCATCTTGCCAGTTGTATTTTAGTTTAACATTCAAATTCAAGTAGGTGAAAGCCTCAATGACGTTGCTACAGCCTTCTAAATCATTAATGGTTTTTACATAAACATCCTCTTTGCCGTCAAACAACTCATTAATAAAGCCAAAGCGTTGGTTGTAATTGATGTTGAATTTTTTATTGCTGGTCTCTTCAGAATTAGAGTAGCGCAAACGGTCAATAACTTTCGCTGGACGAGATTCTTCCTCTTTTGTAAAAGACAAAACGGTTTCTAAAGGCTCTTGTATTGGTTCTTCAATCTCAGCTACTGGTTCTAGAATTTCTTCAACTTCAACTTCTACTTCGGGTTCTGGAGTTGGATCTGGATTAGAAAATATATTGGTAATGGGTGTCGTAACTGATTCCTCGGTTTCATTTAAGAAACTACTTCTGTCAGCCAATACTTCATCAATGATGTCTGGTTCAGGCTCAACAGCATTGATTATTTCTTCAGGCTCAGGTTGATAGATAGAGGTATCTTCAGCCGATAATTCATCTATCGAAATGGTTGATTTGGTATCGCTTTCTTCTTTGCCAAATAAGCTGCCAGCCAAACCAGTAAGAACCGTTGTCTTGTTCATATCTTCTAGCGGAGAAGAAACCGATTTGATGCCAGGTATTTCATTAGGGTCAAGTACATCTTCTTCAATATAAGAAGGGGTTTCTTTTTCTAAAATGAATTCCGGAACTTCATCTAGAACGATTTTATCTTCTTCTGGTTTAACTGTTTCTTTTTCCAGATCTTGTTTGCCAATTTTTTCTTCTTCTTCCGATTCAACTATTTCTTTTTCTAGATCTTGTTTGTCAATTTCCTCTTCTTTAACAGGCATATTGATGTCTTTCATAACAGAAGACAAATCTTCGGTCACGGTCTCTTCTAATCTCGTCTGAAGGTTTTCAATTTCAATTTCTTTAGAAACTGCTTCTGGCACTTCGTCTTCAGGAGCTGTATTTTCTTCCTTAGCTTGAGCTTCCAATGCCTCAATTTCATTACTAACAGTAGCACTAAGCTCGGGTGAAGTATTAATGTCTTCTAATAATCGATGCGTATTTCTAATTTCCCAAGCGTCGGCTTCCTCGAATTCAAGAATGGTATCATATAAATCAATGGCATATCTCTTTAATAATGCCATTTCAAGATTGGAAGACTGTAAGGGGTTGGCATCGATGGAATCAAATAAATAATTGATTTTTCTCAATACCAATTCTACTTTTTTTATTTTTTTGTTCATAATCAATTTTATCCTTCAATGTTATAGTATAGTTAGTGAATTTATTATACGACTATATGTGAGCCATTAGGTTTTTGAGCATGTGCTAAAAAAATATGATAATTTTCAGAACAAAATTAAAATACTTTCAAAGCTGTTTTTTACAAATACTTTTTTGTTTGTAATGAAATTCTCATTAAAGGCTTCTTAGAATAGACTCGTTTTTATATTGTTAATATTCAGAATTTTACAATAATACAAAAGTCTCATATCTTGCTTCTAGGGGCTAAACGTTTAGTAATATACCTAAATGTCTAACGGTGTGTAAATTTAATATATAAGACGTTTTGAGAAATAAAAGTACATTCTTTTTTGAAAAGTAATAGAATGAAACAGTCATTTATTAATTTTACCTAAGACAAAAAAACTATTTTTGCATTCACATCTGTTAATACAACGCAATAGAATTTATGTTTATTGAGCCGAGTTACAATAAAAATAGAGGTTGGATAGAAATCGTTTGTGGTCCAATGTTTTCTGGTAAATCAGAAGAATTGATCAGACGCATCAAACGAGCCCAAATTGCCAACCTAAAAGTCGAAATATTTAAGCCTAAAATTGATACAAGATACAATGAAACCCACATCGTTTCACACAATCAAAATCGAATCCCTTCTACTCCAATCGACAGCTCGCAAGAAATTTTACTGCTCGCACAAAATGTGGACGTAATAGGTATTGATGAGGCACAATTTTTTGACAATGAATTGCCCGATGTGTGTGAATTATTGGCTGGAAGAGGCGTCAGGGTCATTCTAGCGGGCTTGGACAAAGATTATTTGGGTAAACCATTTGAACCCATCCCCACCATTCTTGCCGTTGCCGACTTTGTAACCAAACTACACGCTATTTGTGTCTGTTGTGGGAACTTAGCAACCCACTCTTTTCGTTTAAAAGAATCTAAAGATAAAGTATATTTGGGTGAAACGGAAAGCTATGAAGCGCGCTGTCGTATGTGTTTCAACAAAGGGATGATGGAAAATAAATCTTAATAACTCAAACTATAATTTAAGGTAGAGTCGCTAAGATTGCATTAAGATTGTTTTTGTGTCCTTTTGTAAATTCTAAAAATGAGTCGGCTCAAAACTTAATGAAAGCCTTAATAATCTTAACTCCTTAATGGTTCAAAAAAAACAGGGAATAGTCAAAAATCTTAAATCCAGCATCTAGTAAAATAAACTTCACAAAAATGAATATAGAACCAAAAACAACGCTTCATATAGAAGGAATGACCTGTGTCAATTGTGCGTTGGGCATCAGTCGCTATCTTGAAAAACAAGGAGCGAAAGAGGTCTTGGTTAGTTTCCCAAATGAGGAAGCAGTATTCGAAATCCCACCAGAAAAGACGGTTGATGAACTGGTAAAAGGAATCAATAAATTGGGCTTTGATGCAATGGAACAACAGGCTTTTGGTGTAAATGTACCTAGAGAAAAGAAACGGTTTACGCTCTTGGTTAAATTGCTTATTTGTGCGCTTTTTAGTCTACCTCTTCTCTTGGCAATGGTGTTGCCTTTTCCTGTGTTAAAAGATCCAATGATTCAGTTGTTGTTGTGCTTGCCCGTGATGTTTATCGGTTGGGCACACTTTGGGGTAAGTGCTTGGCATTCGCTCAAAACAGGCATTCTCAATATGGATGTCCTCATCGTCATTGGAAGTACCGCTGCTTTTGTTTACAGTGTCATTGGATATGTCTATCAATTGGGCAATGATTTTCTGTTTTTTGAAACGGCTGCCACCATCATTACATTGGTTTTATTGGGCAACTGGATAGAAGAGCGTTCTGTAAAAAAAACAACTTCGGCAATAAAGGCACTAACCGATTTACAACCCGAAACGGCTCGACTGATTGAAACCAGTGAGTCGGGTTTACAAGAAATCAAACACATTCCCATTACGGAAGTAAAAAAAGGTCAACTTTTTTTGATCAATGATGGCGATAAAGTACCGACAGATGGAATCGTCGTTTGGGGGAATGCTTCTATAAACGAATCCCTCATGACAGGCGAAAGCCAACAGGTTGTCAAAAGGGAAGGGAGTACTGTTATTGGCGGAACCATTCTGTTGGGCGGTTCTATCAAAATAAAAGCAACTCAGGTTGGACACGATACGACTTTGGCTAAAATAATAGACTTGGTCAAACAAGCGCAACAACAAAAACCACCCATCCAACGATTGGCTGATAAAATCTCTGCAGTCTTTGTTCCTTTGGTATTGGGAATAGCAGCTTTGACTTTTGTCTTAGAGTATTACGTTTTTGATTTTGCCTTACAGCAATCGCTCTTAAATGCCATTGCCGTATTGGTCGTGGCATGTCCTTGTGCAATGGGTTTGGCAACGCCTACTGCTGTTATGGTTGGTGTCGGTCGGGCTGCTCAAAATGGGATTCTTTTTAAAGGGGCAACAGCTATGGGTGTGCTCAAAAAGATTAAGAACATTGTCTTTGATAAAACAGGGACACTCACAACAGGAAGCTTTGATATTTTTAATAGTGAAACCGAAATAGACAGAGAACTTTTTCGATCAATACTCTACGGTTTGGAAAAACATTCTACGCATCCCATTGCACAATCTTTATTAAAAGCAATGGAGCAAATGGACATCAAACCTTTTCATTTTGAGGAAGTAAAAGAGATGAAAGGCCTCGGTATTATTGGTAAAGATGGTCAGGGGAATTCCTGGTCGGTCGGCTCTCATAAGCTGGTCTCTGGTATAACCGAAGACGACAAACACGATCTTTATATGCTTAAAAATGGCAAACTGGTCGGTTGGATTGACTTAGACGATCGCTTAAAACCAAATGCACCTGCAACCATTCGTCAGTTGGGTGAAATGGGCATAGAAAGCTGGCTAATAAGCGGTGATGTCACTACTAAAACAACTGCTATTGCTCAACAAGTAGGTATTCAAAATTTTTATGCCAATAAAGTTCCTGAAGAAAAAATGAATATGATTGCAGGCTTGGTCAGTAAGGGAACTACAGCTATGGTTGGAGATGGAATCAATGATGCACCTGCATTGGCAAAAGCAGACATCGGTATTTCGCTCAGTGATGCTACGGAAGTTGCCATGCAATCTGCTGATGTTATTTTATTAAACAACGATATTGGCAAACTGCCTTTTGCCATCAAGTTAAGCAAAGAAACAACTCGGACCATTCGCCAGAATCTTTTTTGGGCATTTTTTTACAACATTCTTATGATTCCATTCGCTGCACTGGGTTTCTTAAATCCAATGATTGCCGCATTTGCCATGGCTTTCTCTGATATCATTGTTATCGGTAATTCTCTTAGACTGCGCTTTCGTAAAATTCAATGACACATAGAAAATTCGATATATTGAGACAACGGTCTCGATGTCACGTTAAAACACTACTTTTGTTGTTTGTTATGATAAAATCATATTAGATTTTATTGAAATTTGTAGGAAAACGATAAAAGAAGGAGAAAATGACTTCAGCAGACCCGAGCCAGAATTGGCAATCTCTAAAAGATTTATTAACGACTCCCCAAAAAATACTGATAACCACTCACTACAAACCCGATGGCGACGCTTTGGGTTCTTCTCTGGGCTTGTATCAATTATTAATTCAATTGGGGCACGATGTTTCGGTGGTGGTCCCTTCTGCTTTCCCTGACTTTCTAGCTTGGTTACCCGATACCGATAAGGTCATTAATTTTGAGGAAAACATTCCTTTAGGCGTACAACTAATCAAAGAAGCAGAAATCGTTTTCTGCTTGGATTTTAATGCTTTAAAAAGGACACACGACCTACAGAATTACTTAAAGCAACAATGTACTGCTAAAATGGTGATGATAGACCATCACCTAAATCCAGATGATTTTGCGGATTTTATAATGAGTAAGCCTTCGGCAAGTTCTACTTGTGAGCTTATTTACGAATTTGCAGAAATGATGGGATATTTGCCTCTATTGAATGCTGCGGCTGCCAATAGCCTTTATACAGGCTTGGTGACAGACACTGGGCGCTTTAAGTTTGCATTGAATCCAACTACACTCAAAGTAGCAGGAGCGCTCATTGCTGCTGGTGCCGATGCCAATACGGTCAACCGGTGGATTTTTGACAGTTATACCATCGATCGCTTTAGCTTAATGCAGTTTGTCATGGCTGAACGAACAGTTGTTTTACCTGAATTCCGTTCGGCTTACATTTATCTTTCAGTAGCCGATTATCAACAATTTAATTACAAATTAGGAGACAATGAAGGCTTGGTGAACTACCCCTTGATGATGAGGGACATCGTTTTCTCTACCTTAATCAGCGAAACCGACGATATGATTAAGTTTTCTTTTCGATCAAAAGGTGGGTTTCCCGTTAACGAATTTTCGTCAAAACACTTTGAAGGTGGAGGCCATAAAAATGCTTCTGGAGGGCGTTCGTTTAAACCCTTCTTTCGTGCCATAGATTACTTTAATGATAAGTTGCCAAAATATAAGGATCAACTCTGGGCAGAGTGGAATGAGCTTGAAAAAGGGATGTAATTAGCTGTTTTTTGTTAGAGAATTCATTGAAGCCTTAAAGTCTAGAAACAACGAATAAAACCAAGCATCTCAACCTCTAATAATCAATGTTTGGGTTAAAATAACAATTGCGTAAAATTGGCTCATTATTCGTATATTTGTGATAATAATTAAGGGTTAGGAATGTGTACGAAATAAATGCGTAATTTAGGCTAGGTTATTTTTTGTTTTAATGAAGGAGTATTGTTGGATACTATGACTGAATTAAAGTGAAAAATATGAGGAAAAGAAGCAGCGTAAATTAAGGAGTTATTTCGTACACATTCCTTAAAACAACAAATTACAATTATCATCCTAATAAAACTCAAAATAGTATAATGAATAAAGGATTTCTTTTTCTAATAATTGCAGCTTTAGTAACTTGGACCGCTTGTCAATCAGATGGAAGTGGCTCAACTTCTACTTCAAATGGCTTATCAGGAAATACACCTACACCTACAGCTAAATCTGAACGAGGAGTAGAATTTTCGCATTTTTCTAAATCAACAGATAGCAGAAAGCCAAAAATTGGAGACTTCTTGGTTATGCATATGGAACATATGACTGAAAACGATTCTGTATTCTATACCTCTTTTCGCAGGAACAAACCATTGACCATTCGTTTTTCCGAAAACCTTTTTACAGGTATTCTAAATGATCAGTTAATGAAAATGAGTCCTGGTGATAGTGGGGTGTTCAAAATACCAGTTAAAGAGGTATATAAAAGTCAAGTGCCTACTTTTTTAAAAGGCTCTGAATTTTTCAAATATAAAGTAAAACTTCTGGACATTCAAGACGAAGAGGCAAGAAAAAATGCAGTTCAACAGCAAAAAGAGCCTTCTGCAAAGTAACCTTTTTCTAAGGCTGTTGCTTATCTTTGATTTCTTTTTACAATATTACTCTGAAGATTTCCCTTTCCAGCAGGCGCCCAATGCAACTAAGTTAGGTTTTTTATCATACTACTAGACATTTTATGAATTGATGTTTTTTGAAAATTGAAAAAGAAGCGATGGCAAGCTTGTATAGGGGCAGCCCGGGCTTTTGAAGCGCTTGAAAAGTTATACAAGCAAGATTTTTCCTTTCTTTTTATCGATTGAAAAAGGAAGGCCCGCCTGGCGAAGGCAACACAACATGTGCGGCGTTATACAGCATTACACAGTGCCTAAACAGAGATACAACTTGAGTGCCTTTTGAAAGTATTCAAGTGAATGTCTCAAGACACGTACGGTTCGTCGCTACGACCGAGGGGTACAGGCAACGAAGCAGTTCGGCAACTTTAGATGGGTAACCAAAATATGCAATTTTTTTTTAAAACAGTATTTTTTATTTTTTTGCTAAAATTCAGAGATGTTTTAGGCTGTATGGCTATAAAAAGCCAGTTTTTTAGCACTTTAGAATATATTGAAAATAAACCTAACTTAATTGCATTGGTCCGCCAATGCAGAAGTCAGACACAAAAATAACGAGGCTATATTTATTTTTGAATCGTTACTTAGCGGTTATAACCATTTTTATCATGAAAAAACAAATCTATTTCTTTGCCTTATGTATTGCTATTGGGCTTTTCGCTTGTCAAAGTGCACCTGATCAAGCTACTCTTCAACAGTCTGTTGCAACAGCTCAAAAATCACTTGCCGATAGCAATCCCTATGATTTTAGTGAGGAAAAAGCTCGTACTTTGTTAAGTGCTTATGAGAACTATGTAAAAAGTATAAAGGATGAAAATACGCCCGTCTACCTTTTTAGTTCGGGTGAATTATATCGCTCTTTAAAAGAATATCAAAAAGAAATAGATGTCTATGAACGTCTGGTTAAAGAGTATCCCAATTATGAGAAAGCCCCACAAAGTTTGTTTCTATTGGGTTTTTGCTATGAAAACAACATAGGCAATTTGTCTAAAGCCAAAAAAGCCTATCAATCTTTTATTCAACAATATCCAGATCATCAAATGTTTCAGGCTGCCGAATTTTCACTGAAAAATTTAGGACGTTCTCCTGAAGACATCATTAAAGAGTTTGAGGCAAAAAATAAAGGGAAATAACCCGGGCTTCATCCAGTTAATCTTGTGCTATTTTGCATTGAACTTCCGAGATGTCGGACCAATCAAAAAACTTAGTCGTAGCGCTGCTATGACTAATCATCCCAGATAGAAGTAAATTTGCTTAACATCTAATATCTAACAGAAAGTGATCCCACCCGAAACAGTCGCATCCATCCACGCAGCAGCAAGAGTCGACGAGGTTGTGCGCGAATATGTCAACCTTAAAAAAAGAGGTGCCAATCTGATAGGGCTGTGTCCTTTTCACAATGAAAAAACACCCAGTTTCAATGTTTCTCCAACCAAAGGCATTTATAAATGTTTTGGTTGCGGCAAAGCAGGCAATGCCGTTAAGTTTGTTATGGAACACGAGAAACTTTCTTACCCTGAAGCACTCAGACTGCTTGCTCAAAAATACAACATCACCATCGAGGAAGTGGACAATGCAGAAGCTAGGGAAGCCAAAAACCTACTTGACAGCTTATACCTAGTCAATCAGTTTGCACAAGAACATTTTACCAAAAACTTATGGGAACATGCCGAAGGGGTGAGCATTGGGATGAGCTATTTTAAAGAGCGTGGTTATAGAGAAGACATCATTAAAAAATTTCAGCTGGGATACAGCTTAAAGACAGGTGCTGCATTGACGGACTTAGCACTGGAAAAGCAGTATAAAAAAGAGTTTTTATTAAAATTAGGATTAACCAAAGAGAACAATAGAGGTGCTTACGACTTTTTTAGGGCTCGGGTCATGTTTCCCATCCACAATCTTTCGGGTAAAGTCATTGCTTTTGGTGGGCGAACACTAAGTACCGATAAAAAACAACCCAAGTACATCAACTCGCCTGAGTCTGAGATTTATAATAAAAGTAAAGTCCTCTACGGCATCTATCAAGCCAAAAACAGTATTCGTAATACCGATAATTGCTTTCTGGTAGAAGGCTATACCGATGTGGTCTCGCTACAGCAAGCAGGTGTAGAAAATGTGGTCGCCTCTTCGGGTACTTCTTTGACCAAAGAACAGATATTACTAATCAAACGCTTTACAGAAAACATAACCGTTCTCTATGATGGTGATAAAGCTGGAATCAATGCAGCTTTAAGAGGTACAGATATGATTCTCGAAGCCGATATGAATGTTCGTGTGGTTCTTTTACCCGATGGCGAAGACCCAGATTCTTTTGTGCAAAAAAGCGGTCAGCAACAATTTCTGGATTTTGTTACTGAAAATGCGAAAGACTTTGTGCTGTTTAAAACCAATTTATTGGTAGAACAAACCCAAGACGATCCTATTAAAAAAGCCCAGCTCATTCACAGTATTGTCGATACCTTGGGTAAAATTCCAGATCCAATCAAAAGGACCGTCTATATTCAGCAGGTGGCAAGTATGATGGACCTGAAAGAACAGGTCTTGGTCAATGAAATCAATAAAATACGATATCGTAGTTTTAATGATTTTGTTAAAAATGAAAATACTAGAAAAGCTGCTAATGCTGTTGCTCCACCCGAAATAAAAGAAGAACCTCGTGCAAGTTCTCCCACTTTAAGTTTAGAAGAATCAATTGAATTGGTAGAATTAGAATTGGTGGCGTGTTTGCTACACAATGGCGAAAAAGACATTGGAGACAACCAAATAGTGGGTGTATACGCACTGCAAATGTTTGCCGTTTCAGGAGTAGAGTTGAAACATCCAATATGTAAAAAAATGATCACCGCTTATCAAGAGGGGATAGCAAAAGGACTGTTTCGTAAAAATGAATATTTTAAGCAACATGCTGACAATGAAGTTGCTTCTATGTATGCAGAGTTAATGTCTCAGCAAATAGACATCAGCCCCAATTGGGGGAAGCAAGGGGTTTGGTTAGATGGTGAAAAACATGCTAGAAAAACCCAAGCAGAGGACCTCATCAATCGCCTGAAAATAAAGCACGTCCAACTGATGATCGAGCAGAATATGAGTAACCTCAAGAATGCAGTTAATCAAGAGGAGCAATTGAAATACATTAAAATAGATATGCGTTTAACCGAAATGCATAAGGAATTGGTAGACTTGCTCAGAGTCAATACATAATTATTTTGTGCCAACCAATGTTTTACATTGAGTAACAAACCCAAACTTCATAAGAATAAAATGAACAGAGAGAAACCCGCTCGGTGGGCGATAAGTGACATTCATGGCTGTGCAAAGACTTTTAAAAAATTGGTAAAAGACAAAATCAATTTAAGTAAGAACGACCATTTATATCTCTTGGGCGATTATATAGACAGAGGACCCAATTCAAAAGGGGTGATTGATTTTATTTTAAAATTAAAAAAAGAAGGTCATCAAGTTACCTGTCTCTTGGGCAACCACGAACAAATGATGTTGAATGCAAGAGTTTCTATCACAGAGAGTAGAAGATGGATGCTTGCAGGAGGAATAGCGGCGCTAGATAGTTACGCTGCCAATTCTTTAGATGACCTCCCTAAAAAGCACCTAGTGTTTTTTCAAAATCTGAAACATTGTGTTGTATTAAAAGACTATATTCTTGTTCATGCAGGCTTGAATTTCGATTTGCCAGATCCTTTTCTAGATAAGCAATCAATGATTTGGATCAGAAATTGGCATCATCGCGCAAATAAAGAATGGTTAGCTGGAAAAGTAATCGTGCACGGACATACACCTATAAAAAAAGAGCAAATAAAATTTCAAAGAAAAATGTATGCCATTCAACAGGTAATTGATATCGATAATGGTTGTTTTTTTAAAGATAAAAAGGGAATGGGACAGCTTTGTGCCTTAAATCTCGATGATCGAAGTTTGATATTTCAACCAAATATTGATGGTGATTAGAGCAAAGTCAAACTTATTTCTATTTTTGTAACCTATTTCGTAACTGTTTGGTAAAGTGAAACAATCTCTAAATAAGGTATCATCCTTAAATCTAAATTTGAAAGCTATAATTTATGAAATACACCAGTATCAATCCTACTAGTGGAAAAGTATTGAAAAAATACACGACACTCAAAGATAGGGAACTGGAAGAGGCTTTACAAAGTGCAGAATTTGCCTTTGATATCAATAGAACCAGCACCCCTTCTATTCGTGCGAATCGTCTATTGGAGTTGTTAGAGGAAATTGAAAAGCACAAAGAGGAACTGGCGCACCTGATTACTGTTGAAACAGGTAAGCCTATTAAAGAATCTTTGTCGGAAATTGAAAAATGCAAGGCAATTTGTACCTACTATGCCGAAAATGCTGCCGACTTCTTGGCTGATAAACACATAGAAACCGATTTTAGAGAAAGTATTGTACAGCTTTCTCCAGAAGGCATTATTCTGGGCATAATGCCGTGGAATCATCCCTTTTGGCAGGTCTTTAGGTTTGTTATTCCAACCATTACTGCTGGAAACAGTGTGTTGGTCAAACCTGCACCAAATGTTCCTCAATGTGCTTTGGCAATCGAGAAACTGTTTAAAGATGCTCATTTCCCAGAAGGAGTCTATCAGAACATATTTGCTACCAATGAACAGGTCAGTACATTAATTGCCGATGATAGAATCCAAGGAGTCACGCTAACGGGTAGTGTAAAAGCAGGAAAAACCATTGGTGAACAAGCGGGCAGGCACATAAAAAAATGTGTACTCGAATTGGGAGGAAACGACGCATTTATTGTTTTGGCAGATGCCAATCTAAAGGAAGCAGCAAATGTAGCGGTAAAATCTAGAATGCAAAATGCAGGTCAGAGTTGTATAGCTGCCAAGCGATGGATTGTAGAAAAGAGTGTGATGGAACCCTTTTTGGCTATTGTCAAACAACAAATTATAGAATTACAAATGGGTGATCCCCGAAAACTGGAAACCGATATTGGTCCCATTGCTCGAAAAGACCTATGGGACAATTTGGCAGACCAAGTATTAAGGGCGAAAGCTGCTGGAGCAACCGTTTTATTGGGAGGCGAGAAGGTCAAAGGAAATGGGTTCTATTTCCAACCCACACTTTTAACCAATGTAAAACCAGGAAATCCTGCTTTTGAAGAAGAATTTTTTGGTCCAGTTGCTGTATTAATAGAAGCACAGAATGTTCACAATGCCATTGAGCTTGCCAATGATTCTCAATTTGGATTGGGTGCCTCTCTTTGGACAACTGATTTGTCAAAAGCCAGTAGGTTGGCTAGACAAATAGAGGCGGGGCAGGTATTTATCAATGAAATGGTCCAATCGAATGTCCATCTGCCTTTTGGCGGTACCAAAAAATCAGGCATCGGTCGAGAATTAGGTGCTTTTGGCATTACGGAGTTCGTAAATATTAAAACAGTGGTGGTGGGCTAGTACTTCCGTTAATAATTATCTTTGACAAGATTGAACTGATATACACTATTTTTAAATTGACAATCAATTGATTGTCAAAATAGAATTTTTATACCATTACCATTAAATAGCCCTTTTACAGGCTTATATGTAAAGATTTTGCCAATAATCTTTTCAGAATTAAAGATTAAACACTATCTTTGCGCTCATTTTAGATTCAAAAATTAATATTAATGCAAAAGCAATACGAAACGGTATTGATTTTCACCCCAGTACTAAACGAGGGAGATACTAAAAAAAAGATAAAAGAGTACACCTCTTTTGTTAAGGAAAAAGGATACGAAATTGTAGAGGAAGATTTGTGGGGAATGAGACAATTGGCTTATCCGATCAAAAAGAAAACCAGTGGTATTTACTTCGTTTTTGAATACAAAGGAACGGGTGAGGTCGTTGATCAGTTAGAAGTCATGTGTCGAAGAGATACAGATATTATTCGTTTTCTTACGGTGAAAATGGACAAATACCATATCAAGTACAACGAAGACAAAAGAAATGGTCTTGTTGGTCGCAACAAAAAAGTTAAGGACAAACCGGCTGAGGAAAATTCAGCGGAAGAGGAGGGAGCCAATGATGGTGATGCTCAAACCGAAGCGGCAAATTAATCAATCAAATCTGAAAAAAATCAATCTACACAATGGCTGCTAGAAACGATATAAAATATTTAAAAGTCCCTAAAATAGGGTCGCAGAAGAAAAAATACTGCCGTTTTAAGAAAAATGGTATCAAATTTATTGATTATAAAGATGAGCAGTATTTGCTAACCTTTATCAATCCTCAAGGTAAAATCTTACCTCGTCGTTTGAGTGGGAATTCTTTGAAATACCAAAGAAGAGTCGCACAGTCTATCAAAAGAGCAAGACACATTGCTTTATTGCCTTACCTAACAGATATGTTGAAATAATCTGTCTGTTGAAGACTCTTAAATTTAAAAATAATTAAGTAGGTTGCTCATTGCTCTAATAAGGGCAATGTCCAAAATATAAAATTCCATGGAAATAATCTTAATAGAAGATGTTGACGGTCTCGGGAAAGCCAATGATATAGTAACCGTGAAGAATGGCTTTGGTCGTAATTTTTTAATCCCTAAACGTTTGGCTATCGTTGCCAACCGTGCCAACAAAAACAATGCGCTTGAAATGCAGCGCCAGTCGGATCGTAAGAAAGATAAAATGCTTAGCGAATACCGTTTGGCTGCTAGTAAGTTGGAAAATGCGGTAATCAAAGTAGGTGCCAAAGTAGGTACTTCTGGTAAAATCTTTGGTAGTGTCACCAGTATTCAATTAGCAGATGCCATCAAAAATATTGCTGGTGTTACTATTGATAGAAAAAAAGTTACCATCTTAGAAGAAGTAAGACACTTAGGTACTTTCTCTGCTGAGGTAGACTTGCACCCAGAAATTAAGCCTACCATCAAATTTGAGGTGGTTGCTGATTAACAAAAATAAATTTCAAAATATAAAAGCCGATGTTTCAAAACCGAAACATCGGCTTTTTTGTTTTTATACTATGTCCAACAGCGTCTAACAACACAAATGAACCATTAAATTTCAGTATCCAGAAATCCTCAAATATGTTTACAGGAATCATTGAATCCATTGGAAAGGTCAGTAAGCTTGAAAAAGAAGATGAAAACCTACACTTAACCATTGCAGCTGATTTTATCAGTGAACTGCAAATTGATCAAAGTATATCTCATAATGGCGTTTGTCTAACAGTTGTTGGATTAACGGAACAGACTTATACCGTCACAGCCATCAAGGAAACACTAAAGCTGACCAATATTGGAAAGTTGATTGTAGGTGATTTGGTAAATCTTGAACGAAGTATGCAGCCCCAATCAAGAATTGATGGACACTTCGTACAAGGTCATGTAGACCGTACTGCTACCTGTATTTCAGTAGAAGAGGTAGGAGGCTCTTGGTACTACCATTTTCAATTTGAACCAGATGGAGTAAATATTCTTGTAGACAAAGGCTCTATTTGTATCAATGGGGTGAGTCTAACGGTGGTCAAAGCCCAAAACGACTCCTTTTCGGTTGCCATTATTCCATATACCTACGAACAGACCAATTTTAAAACCATAGAAGTTGGAACAGTTGTAAACTTAGAGTTTGATGTAATTGGGAAATATGTCGCAAAATTGTTTGAAAGATATACACAAAACGATCTAAAGCCAACGAAAATTTAGATAGGACAAAGAAGTCATTTCAACCAATAAATAACGCTTGCTTTACAGCATGAAAAAAGGCGTATCTAAAGGGACGATACGCCTAATTGATTTGTAATAAATATACAAATCAGAACACAAGGGATGTTCTTTTTTATCCAATGATCAAACCACTAGCAGAAAAATCAGCTCGCTCAAAAAAGAAAAACTGGCTGCCGGTTTCATCTCCATAGTTGATGTTTCGCTTACAAACACCCATGCTCTCTTGGCGATTGTTAAGCAATTCTGTGGTAACCGTTCCAGGAAGAGAATTAATGGTGTTTAATACAAAATCATCTATATTTGTAAACTCTGTCTCTCCAGAGAATACGTGATTCTGAATCGGTAGAATGGTTTCCCCTTCTAGTTCGGAATGCGTAAATTTAACAAACCCTCTTTTTAAATCTTTGACACAACCATATGCCCCTTTAAAATCGGCGAGGTGGCTTCCAAGAACCTGATAAAAAGACTCGGTGTGGTTCTCAAAATTTACTATAATTTCATACAATCCTTTTTCCGCAATTTGAACATTATAAGTATTCGGATAGCTTAGCGTATTCAAAAAGGATTCATTTAACTCAACACTCGTAATATATAGCCTTACAGAACCATATTGATACAAAGCAGGAGGATTTAAAATAGGCTGGATTTGAATATCCTGATTCCAAACGATAGAATTATTGCTAACATTTTTAATCTTAATGTTTCCAAGCGTACCATTTTTATTGTAAAAATCAAACCCACCCATATCGTTTTCCTTATACCAATCAGAGCCTGTTTCAAAAGTTTCATAGTAATAAAACTCATTAAAGGCTACGAACTCTGCCGAGTATAAACGGTCAATTCTTTTATTATAAATCTTATTGCCCGTTTGTATTTCACAATCAAAAATACGCTGTTTGTCAATCCAATCTCTAACATCCTCTCCTTCTACATCTCCCATGACTTTGGTGAAAATATTAATGACCAGTTGTCTAGTTGGTGTAACGGTACGATTCCTATTTAAAAATAGATAGTAAAACTTATAGAATTTTTTGAATACATCTGGTTGTTCGATCCACATTTTTATAACAGCAGCAGAACCAGTATTATAACGCTCAGAACTCAAACCCATTCCACCGCTATCTGACCAAAAATCGGTCGTAATCAACTGATACAAATTGCGCCATTCATAATCATGTCCATTGGAAGAATCATAAATCTGAGGAGTAGCGATGGTATCGTTGGGAAATGCCAAATGATATTTGTTCATAACGATGTAGGCAATGCCTTCTGCCATACTTTCTTCAAAACCGCTCAAAGTTGGTTCGTAATTCCAATTTTCATCCGCAGATAAAATGTTTTTGCCTTTCCAAGCGTGAACCAATTCGTGAACCAATAATCTTGGATTGAACGAGGTAAAGCTACTGTACACAGCATGTTCGTCTGGAATATAAATATTACTACCTATATATCGAGCGTCTTTTACAAAAGTAAGGGTGTCGTTTTTAGCAGGATGTCCTATCACATCTCTAATGATGGGAATCACTCTGTTGATAAAGGTCTGAATGTTCAAAGGAGGACTTAAGAATCCCTCTGTAGGTTGTCCATTGGCATCAAAACCAGTTGGCGAAAATTGGAAATTGAAATTATAGAAAGGTTGTCCGAGTCTATTTGGGCGAATAAAAATGGCGTTCGAGATAACAGGAACACTAAAGCTTCCATTTAAGTCTTTTGCCCAAATGGTAAAATATACCCGATTAATCAAACTGGTCAAGCCCAATTCATTATTGGATAAACGCTTGGTACTCCGCTGATAATTACGCAATACTCCATAAAATAGATCATTTCCACCTGGTGTTTTTGACACCCCTACATAAAAATATTCTATTTGACTGTCGTCTCCGTCATAATCAAATTCCATATAAGTTTCATAGATATTCAGACTCTTAACAGAGGTAATAGTTGGAGCAGTAACAATAGCTCTATTGCCCTCTACAGGAATGGTTCTAGGAGGTAACTCAAAACGAGCATCTACATGAGTATGTCGAACGATTGCATGACATGCGCAATTTGCCTCTTGTTGTACAATAGGTGGAATAGGGAACACAACAGCTTCGTTAGCAGTTCTGTCTGAAATTGGTGGATTTCTAAATAAAGCCATAACTAAATAGAAGGTTTTATAAATAACCAGCTACTCAGTAGTACATACCCATTTAAAGACACCACCCATGTGCATATGGGCAGATAGCACTAAGAGACTGATGTTGCTGTCAGAAAATAATATTGAAGTATGCTTTACTGCTAGTTCTCTTTTGGTGGTAGTCTACTATTCTATAAGCAAAAATTATTCCAAGTTTTGTTATCTGATAAAACGTAATAAAATACACAAAATCATAAAAGACTTGTCCCTAATCTTCCTCTGAATTTATCCCATTTCTTTAGGAAAACGTTAAATTACAATTAAACCTGAGCAATGCTCTCGACTATTGACGTAACTTGTAGCGTTAATAGTAGTATATATCATACAAACAATTGTCAATACTCTGTTTTAAGGTTCTAACAGAATAAAATTACAATCATCAATTAAAGAAGATGGCAAAGAATAAAAAACATATTTGGGCATTCCTAATTGGAGGTGTCGCTGTGTGCTCCTTTGGTTTTACTGCCAATAATTATTTCGAGATTTCGAAAAACTTGGACTTATTTGTCTCTATATACCAAAACTTAAATAAGTTTTATGTAGACGACCTTGATCCAGAAGAATTACTGGAAGAGGGCATAAATGCTATGTTACAGTCCTTAGATCCCTACACTACCTATTATCCAGAAAAAGCACTTGATGGATACAATATGGCAATTACTGGTCAGTACGGAGGCATCGGTGCACTCATTCGGACAGTTGATGAATATGTCATCATCGCAGAACCTTATGAGGATTTTCCAGCAGATAAAGCGGGTTTGGTAGCAGGCGATCGTATTGTAGAAATAGAAGGTATTTCTTTTATTGGTAAAACTTCTAGTGATGTAACGGAGGTTTTAAGAGGTACGCCAGGAACCAAGGTAAATGTGGTGATTGAAAATCCACTCACAAAGGAGCGAGAAAACAAGGTCTTGG
>ENA-ORXT01001251-ORXT01001251.1-marine-metagenome-genome-assembly--contig:-NODE-1251-length-35166-cov-30.111203_pt1 | contig 35166 bp, 26 predicted proteins | sample MGYA00237868_ERZ511482 | MGnify/ENA metagenome assembly ERZ511482 | reverse complement strand
TTCGGGATCAAGAAGTGCTCACCGGCCAGCGGCCCGACACCAGCCTCTCACGACACTGGCCAACCCCATTAGGATCGACTCAGCGCTCACCGAGGAGATCCCATGCAATCCATTCTGGAGACGGCGGCCCAGGCCGCGGGAACCACCGCAACGTTGGAAGACCGGCTGCGACAAGCGTTGCCGACCGACGTGGACGAGGCATCCATACGCCTGTGGGATGAGCAGTCCGAATCACTCTCGGTGCGCCAGGGGCAACTCGAACCCGTCACAAACCAGTTCGACGCAGGTGTCATGGTCACCGTCTGGCACAACGGTGGCCTCGGTTACGCCGCAACTGCTGACCTGACTGACGCAGGACTTCGCAATGCTGTCGATCGCGCCCGTCACTGGGCCGAGGTCACCGTCGACACTGGCGTGCGCGTCGAAGCACCGACGGCTCAGAGCGGAAACTACGCCTCCCCTGTCGCTGTTGAGTGGGACGAGATGCCTCTCAACGACCGACTCGATCTACTCCATCGACAATCCGCACTTCTCAGCGTCGACCCCCGCATTGTTGCGTCGCACGCCGGGCTTTCGCGACGCAACGTTGATTCACTCCTGCTGACTTCCAGCGGAGCCCGCGTCGAGCAGCAGTTTCGCTTCGTCTATCCGAGCCTGAGCGCCACCGCCGCTGAGGGCACCCAGGTGCAGACGCGAACATTCGGCCGCAATTCGTATTGCGGCCAGGGTGGCGTCGAACTTCTTGGCCACTACGGCTTCGGGGACGCAGCGTCGCTCGTTGCCGAACAGGCATTGGATCTGCTGAGCGCGCCCAACTGCCCAACCGGGACAATGGATGTGCTCCTCGCCCCTGATCAGATGATTCTGCAGATTCACGAGTCCATTGGCCACCCACTGGAACTCGACCGGATGCTCGGCGACGAACGCAACTACGCAGGCACGAGCTTCGTGACCAGCGATATGTTCGGTTCCTACCAGTACGGCTCTGAGCTGCTCAACGTGACCTTCGACCCGACGGTCAGTGGCCAGCTCGCGTCTTACGGATTTGATGACGAGGGCACACCGGCCCAACGTCAGCATCTGATCGAGAACGGAGTCTTGAAGCGCGGACTCGGCGGTGCAACCAGTCAGCGTCGATCCGGCGTGGACGGGGTTGCCAATTCTCGGGCTTGCAGCTGGAACCGTCCGCCCATCGATCGAATGGCGAATCTCAACATCGAGCCCGGAGATCAGAGCTTCGCTGATCTGGTCGCAAGTGTCGAGCGCGGCGTCTACCTCGAAACCAACAACTCCTGGTCCATCGATGACAGCCGAAACAAGTTCCAGTTCAGTTGCGAGTACGGCCGACTCATCGAGGACGGCGAACTCACCACGGTGATTCGCAACCCGAGCTATCGCGGCGTCTCGGCCAACTTCTGGCGCAACCTCAAAGGTGTCGGCAACGCGGACACCTGGAAGGTCATGGGCACGCCGAACTGTGGCAAGGGCGAGCTGAATCAGATGATCGGCACTGGCCACGCGTCGCCAACCTGCCTGTTTGGCGACATCTCCGTGTTCGGAGCTCAGTCCTGATGATCGACAGCACCTATTTCAACGAACTGTCCGACGGAGCGAAGAAGTCCCTCACCGGCGAGGAGGTTCTGCTCTCAACGTTCAAGGGCGAATCCACCGACTTCATGCGGTTCAACAACGGCGACGTTCGTCAGGCAGGCACGGTGACCCAGGGCACCATGGATTTGCAGCTCATTGCAGGGCGACGCCACGGCAGCTCTTCGGTGACCCTCAGCGGCGATGCCGAAACAGATCGGCACCGGGTGCGACAGATGCTCTCCGTGCTGCGCGAGCAGCGCAGCCGGCTCCCTGAAGACCCCTACCTCCTGTTCAACACTGAAGGTTCATCGAGCTTTTTCGTTGGCGACGACACCACCCCTGCACCCGAGGATGCTCTGGGTCATATTCAGACCGCGGCGGGAAACCGAGATCTCGTGGGCATTTACACGGCTGGATCCACAGCTACCGGGTTTGCCAGTTCGCTCGGGCAACAAAATTGGTTCCAGACGTCCACCTTCAACTTCGACTGGACCTTCTATCTTCGGGCCGACAAGGCAGCGAAGAACGGGTACGCAGGCCTCACCTGGGACGACGATGTCTTTGCCGACAAGGTCAATTGGTCGCTGCGTCAGCTCGAAGCTTTGAAGCGGCCAGCCATCGATCTTGACCCGGGCGCGTACCGCAGCTATCTCACTCCGTCAGCGATGCAGGAGTTCCTCGACCTGATCAGCTGGGGTGGATTCGGGCTTGAGAGCCATCGCACCAAACAGACGTCGCTCCTCCACATGGTCGACGGCGACGCCACGCTTGACGCGTCGGTCACCATCAGCGAGGACACGGCGAATGGTGTCGCTGCAAACTTCCAGGAGCAGGGATTCATGCGTCCGGACGAAGTTGTTCTCATCGATGCAGGCGCCTACAAGGACACCCTGGTCTCGCCCCGCAGCGCCATGGAGTTCGACGCCGAGACCAACGGCGCTTCTTCGTCGGAGTCGCCCCTGTCTCTTGCGGTGGCACCCGGCGATGCAGAGACCGCCACCGCAATGGAACGGCTGGGGGCCGGCCTGTTCGTCGGCAATCTCTGGTACACGAATTTCTCCGATCGTCCCGCGTGTCGTGTCACCGGCATGACCCGCTTCGCGACGTTCTGGGTGCAAGACGGCGAGATCGTGGCGCCGGTCAACGTGCTGCGATTCGACGACACCATTTACAACCTGCTTGGAGCAAACCTCGAAGCGCTCGACGACACGGCTGAGATCGTGCTCGACGCAGGCTCCTACGAGAACCGTTCGAACAGCAGCTTTCGCGTCCCCGGCGCCCTTGTCAACAACATGCGATTCACCCTCTGATGAAGCCGGTCTCAAAATTCGTCACGCCAACCACCAACGACAACGTGCGCATCACCGACGTGGACGTCCTGTCGAACAACTGGTACACGCTGCGCAGGATCGGCCTTGACTACCGCGACAGCACAGGCACGTGGGTACGCCAGGAACGCGAAACTTACGACCGGGGTAATGGCGCAACCGTTCTCCTCATCGACTGGGATCGTCGCACGGTGCTGCTCACCCGCCAATTCCGCCTGCCGGCCTACACCAACGGTCACCCCACCGGCATGCTCATCGAGACTGCCGCTGGGCTCCTCGACGAAGACGACGCAGAGACGGCCATACGCCGAGAGATTGAGGAGGAGACCGGCTACCGGGCTCGAACCGTGACGCGGCTCTTCGACCTCTTCATGAGCCCGGGCTCCGTTACCGAGCAGATCGTTTTCTTTGTCGCTGAGTACACCCCCGAGGACCGTGTGTCCGATGGCGGCGGCGTCGAGGACGAAGGCGAAGACATTGAGGTTCTCGAGATCGCCCTTGATGACGCGCTGGCGCGGGTGGTCTCGGGCGAGATTGTCGATGCGAAGACGGTGCTGCTGTTGCAGTGGGCAGTGCTGAACGGGAATGGGCTCAACAACCCAATGAAGAACTGACTGTCAGGAACTCTCTTCGGCGTCTGAGGCAGAGCCGAAGCGAACGGCATGAAGCTGAGTGGCGATTGCAAACCCGAGACGGGCGGCGACTGCGGCTGATCCAGCGTTCGCGGCTTCGTGGCGATACAAAGCGATCCCACCGGCCTCTTTGATTCCGGCGATAACAGCACTGACACAGCGCATGCCCAGGCCCTTCCGGCGGTGCCCATCCGCGGTGAGCACGCCGATGTCCCACCAGCTGGGCAGCGCATCCCAGGGAAGTGCGCTGGCGAAAGCGCTTACGGCACCATCGGGCCCGAGCGTGGCGCGAATCACCGGATCAAGGCTGTCCCGATCGATGTCCGCCTCGTCGATATCCTCTTCGTCACACCCGTCGAGAAACGCGTGAATGAGCGCGACGTCGACTGGCTCGTCCGCGGACATTGTCACCACATCAGCAACAGTCGACGAGGCAGCGGAGGCAGAGCCGGGTCGGACTCGCATCACTCCGCTTCCGAGGTGATGGGCACCCTGATCCAAGGCCCAGGCCAGCCAGCAGGCGCGATCTGCAAGTGGATGAGCCTCACCGAAGACCTCAAGTTGGGGAACGAGCTCCGGGTCACAGAAGATGACCGTGTGCGCGCCAATGCTGTAGCAGGATGCAATGGCTGACGCCCGGCGGTCTTCTCTGGGGCCGAGCGAGACTCCTTCCACGCCCAGCTTGGACGCCTCGACACCGCCGGTGGCCAACAACGCCTCTTGAAACTGTCGGATCTCCTGACTCATGTCGCTCTCTGTACCTGCTCGTTGACGTTCGCTTCCCACGCTTCGTGCAATCTCTGGTAAATCCCGGGAACGGCAACCAATGCATCATGGGTGCCCTGCTGCACGATTTCTCCGTCATCGAACACGAGCACGAGATCGGCAGCTTCAGCGGTGGCCATTCGGTGGGCAATACTCACCACGGTGCGACCCTCCGCCAGACGTCGCAACGCGCGTGTGAGTCCCAGGTCAGTCTCCGGGTCCACAGAAGATGTGGCTTCGTCCAGAATCAACAGACCCGGGTCAGCAACAGAAGCCCTGGCCAGAGCCACCAGCTGACGCTCACCCACAGATAGCGCTGACCCCCGCTCCCCGACCCGCGTATCGAGTCCGGCAGGGAGATTGTCGACCCATGACTGCAGATCCAACATGTCAATTGCCCGGTGCACGTCGGCGTCGGTTGCGTCGTCGCGACCGAGTGCAATATTCTCGCGCACGGTCGCGTCGAAAAGGAACCCGTCCTGGGGCACGAGGCGCACTGCGGCGAGGCGACCTTCGGCGGACAGCGAACCCAGCCGGGTGCCATTCAGTTCGATGCGTCCCTCGCCCGGGTCAGCGAGGCGGCACAGCAGCTTGGCGAAGGTTGTCTTGCCCGATCCGCTCTCGCCAACAATGGCCACCGACGCTCCGGCGGGAATCGCCACGCTCACATCACGAAGCACCGGTTCCGAGTCTCTATACGCAAACCCGAGGTTGACCACGTTGATGGCAACCGGCCCCGCGGCAATGGTCAGTCCGTCGACACGGTCAACCACCTCGACCGGCTGGTCAATCAGGTTCAGAATTTTCCGCCACGCCGCGATGGCCTCCTGCAGTGTGTTGAGCGTTTCGCCCAGCTCCCCAATCGGTGAGTAGAGCATGGTGACCAGAAACAGGATGGCGACGAACTCGCCGCCGTCCAGTCCGAGTGTTTCGCGCTGCCAGAACCCAACGCCGAGGATGCTCACCAGGAGGAGCGCGCCAAGAAGATCACCGATGACATAGACGGTGGACATGAAGAAATTCGCCCTGATTCCGGCTCGATACTGCTCTTCGGAGGCATCGCCCATGCTGCGTTGCATGCGGTCTTCAATGGCGTACGCACGCACAACCTCAGCACCCGCAATGCTCTCGCCGTACACCGTCATCACGTCGCCGACCGCGGTCCGCTTGCGGTCGTGTGCGCGGAGCATTCCAATCTGCGTCATCCGAAGCAGCGGGATGGCCGGGAGCATCACGAGCACGGACAACAACGCGAGTGGCCACGAATACCAGCCGATGGCAAGCAGCACGCACACGATGAGGAGCGGGTTGAGCGTCCAGCTGAACAGACCCCACTCGGCAAAGCGCGACAGCGCCTGCACATCGCTGGTGACCCGTGCGGTGAGCGCGCCAATGCGGGCCTCGCCATGATCGGCGATCGAGAGTTGATGCACCTTCGCGAAGGCGCGGCTGCGCAGATTGTGCAGGCTCGCTTCGGAGCGCAGGACGAGTCGACGGTGGGCAAGCCATCCGAGCATCGTGGCGGTCAGCACGAGCACAACGCCAAGGCCGACAAAGCGCAGTACTGCATCCATGTCGACGTCACCCGATGTCAGGCCACCCTTGTCAAGGGCCTGTTGGAGTACGACAGGCGCGCTGACGCGCGCGGCTGCCATCGCCAGACCCATGAGCGCGGTGAACCAGAGGCCGCGGCGTAGTTCCGGCATGGCTGCAAGACCGCGCCGAAGCACCCGGAAGGCGCCATCCACAGCGCCGGCCTCATCATCTGCAGCGCCGGCCTCATCATCTGCGGCTTCCCGGCTCGAAGATGTGGACGCGGTCATGAGACACCACCCGCCTGACTGTAGGCAGACACGAGATTGCGATAGGCCTCATCCTTGAGGAGTTCCTGGTGCGTTCCATCGGCCACGACGCGACCCTGACGCAGGTACAGGACCCGATCAGCCAGGAGAATCGTGGACAGTCGGTGGGCGACGATCAGCGTGGTTGCACCCCCGCCTGCGCGAAGTGCCTCCAAAATCTCCTGCTCGATGACCGAGTCCACCGCGCTGGTGGCATCGTCAAGGATCAGCAGTCCCGGCTGGCGCACGAGAGCGCGGGCCAGAGCAAGTCGTTGGCGCTGACCTCCCGAAACCGAGAAGCCGCGTTCTCCGAGCTCGGTGTCCCACCCGTCGGGCAGTTCGTCGATGAACTCGCGGATCTGCGCCTGGTCTGCGGCCCGTTCGAGCTGCGCCTGACTGGCCGTCCCATTGATGTCGATGTTGGATCGCACGGTGTCCGCGAAGACAAAAGGCTCCTGAAAGACGAGCGCTACGTCATTGGCCCGTTCGACGGTCGACAGGTCCGCCACGTTGGATCCATCGATCAGCACGTGGCCCGCAAGCGGCGTGGTCACGCCAGCCACAAGCGCACAAAGCGTGGACTTGCCAGACCCGGTTGCACCAACCAACGCAACCGTCTCTCCCGCTCTCAGCTCAAACGATGCGCCGTCGATGATCGTCTCGCTGAGCACGCTGCCTTCGGCAATTGCGGCTGCATCGATGTCGTTGTCAAGCAGTGCCTCGACGCCGATCGGGTACGCGAAGGTGACGTCGCTGACCGTGACGGTGCGTCCACCCCGCCGCTGCGACCCTGCAAGCTTCTCTCGGTCCACGGAACCGGATGAGGCGAAGTGTCGGACGTTCTCGCGGGCATTCCCAATGATTGGGTCGAGTCGGTCCCAGGCCACGAGCGACGGCGCGAGACTCTCAAGAAAGAAGCCGAAGACCCGCATGGGGATGGCCAGAACAGTGAACAGCGCGGTCACCGTCACGATGTCGCCGGGCGACATCGACCCGGCTCGAATACGAACTGCGCCAAAGGCCACCACGGTCAGAATGCCAAGCGAGGGCAGCGCGTCGATTACGGCGTCAAAGGTTGCCCGCAGATAGCCAACCCGAACCCGTTGATCCCGGATGCGCTCCGATGCCCGGGAGAATCGCTGTTCCTCTCGTGATGCCAGTCCGAGGCTCTTCACCACAAGAGCTCCTTCGAAGCTCTCGTGAGCGATCGCCGATGCTTCGCCGACACGCTCCTGAGCGATGGCCATCGGCGTATGAATCTTGTCGCTGTAGATGCGGTTCGCGAGCACCATGATCGGAAACACGAGCATGGCCACCAGGAAGACCAGGGGATCGATCAGCCAGAACGTGATGCCAGCAAAGAACACGAGAAAGCCAACGCCAAGGCTGAAAGGCAGCGGATGCAGGGCATGCACCAGGACATTTGCATCGGAGTCCACGTGGGCCAGCAGCCGACCGGTGGCCCGGGTGTGGTGCCACGCCATGGGCCGGGCGAGGTATTCGCCAGCAAGCGCGTCCCGAATCTCGCGTTGCACCCGCTCCGCAGTCATACCGGCGTAGTAGCGCCGAGCGACAACGCCCGCCGCTCGCACAAGTGCGACGCCGAATACGACGGCCATGCCGATGAGCAACGTGCGGGTGGGAGGCGGCGGCCCGTCACCGGTTGCGGCGAGCACCACATCGTCGGTGACCCGGCCAAGCACGATTGTTGAAAGCACGGTGCCACCGGCAAAGACCGCAGCGCCCGCGACGGACACGATGAACGGCACCAGGTGAGGGCTGACCATGCGCTTGACCAGATGGAATCCCTCGGACAGCTCAACGGATTCGCGAGGCGAGTTCTGCGTGTCGTCATCTGTCATGCTCACCGCCAACCATCGACCGCCCGCAACCGTGTGACGCGAGCCCTTTGACGCTAGCGAACCGCCCCTTCCTTCTCGCGCCATTTACGCGACGAACCATCAGAAGACGCACCGCTGGGAGATGAACCGACCCGCAGACCGCTGCTAGTGTTCGGCGAACCCAGGGACGAAGCGGAGACTCGATGATCAGCGGTGAGCCGGTACTGCAGGTATCGGACCTGACAACTCGATTCAACACACAGGAAGGTGTGGTGCACGCGGTCAATGGCGTGAGCTTCAACCTGCGCGCCGGTGAGCTGCTTGGCGTGGTTGGCGAAAGTGGTTCCGGGAAGAGCGTGACCATGATGTCGCTCCTCAAGCTGATTCCCATGCCTCCGGGCGAGATTGTCGATGGCGAGGCCATCTTCGAGGACGCAGATCTGGTCGACATGGCACCAAACCAGCTGCAGAAGATTCGCGGCGGACGCATCGGCTTCATATTTCAGGACCCGATGACGTCGCTGAACCCCGTGCTCACCATTGGCAAGCAACTCACGGAACCCCTTCTTCTGCATACCGAGGTCTCGAAGAAGGAAGCAAAGGTCCGCGCACGCGACCTTCTTGAGACCGTCGGCATTCCTGACGCAGCGGGCCGGCTCAAGGCCTATCCACACGAGCTCTCCGGAGGTATGCGTCAACGCGTCATGATTGCCATTGCGCTCGCGTGCTCTCCGTCGATCATCATTGCCGATGAACCCACCACTGCACTTGATGTGACCATCCAGGCCCAGATCATCGAGCAGATCCGCTCCTTGCGGGCTGAGTTTGGCACCTCGGTCATCTGGATCACCCACGATCTGGGAGTCATTGCAGGCATTGCTGATCGGATCATGGTCATGTACGGCGGCAAGATTGTGGAAAAGGCGCCGGTCAAAGAACTCTTCAAGAATCCGCAGCATCCCTACACGCAGGGCCTGCTCAGCTCGATTCCGCGCCTCGACCAGAAGGGTCAGAAACTCACAAGCATTGATGGCCGGCCTCCCAACCTCTTCTCCGAGCCCACGGGATGTTCATTTGCGCCCCGGTGCCAGTACGCCCATGATCGGTGCATGACCGAAGTGCCTGTGCTGCAACCCAGTCTCAGCGAAGAGCATGAGGTTGCGTGCTGGTGGAACACCGACACAGGGAGCGCCCGCTATGAGTGAGACAACAGCCGAACAGGCACTGGAGGGGCCAACCTCACCGACACCTGGCGAGGTGCTCGTCCGGGTCCAGGGGCTGAAGAAGCACTTCCCGATTCGCAAGGGTCTTCTGAAGCGTGAGGTTGGTGCGGTGCGCGCCGTTGATGGCGTCAGCTTCGATATTCATCAGGGCGAGACCCTTGGCCTTGTGGGCGAGAGCGGCTCCGGTAAGACAACGGTAGGCCGTGTCGTGCTGCAGCTCACCGACGCCACGGACGGAAGTATCAGATTCGATGGCAAAGAGTTGGTTGGTCTGGATGCCGGTGAACTCAAGAGTCTGCGCCCGCGTATGCAGACAATCTTTCAGGACCCGCACGCATCGTTGAATCCGAGAATGACCGTTGGCTCCATCGTGGACGAGCCGCTGCGCGAGCACCACGGAGGCGACTCGAAGGCAAAGCGTGCCGAACGTATCGACGACCTTTTGACGATGGTCGGCCTTGAGCCTTCCCACGCGAATCGCTACCCGCATGAGTTCAGCGGCGGACAGCGCCAGCGCGTCGGTATCGCCCGAGCAATAGCGCTCAACCCCGACTTCATTGTCTGCGATGAGCCGATCGCCGCTCTGGATGTGTCCATTCAGGCGCAGGTGGTGAACCTGCTTGAGAGTCTGCAGACCCAGCTTGGGCTGACCTACCTGTTCATCTCCCATGATCTGTCCATGGTGCGCCACATCGCTGATCGCGTGGCCGTGATGTATCTCGGCAAGATTGTCGAGCTGGCGTCGGTGGAGGACCTGTACGAGAACCCCCAGCACCCCTACACGCAGGCGTTGCAGTCCGCGGTGCCGGTTCCTGACCCGGTCATCGAATCCATGCGCAAGCGAGTCATTCTCGAGGGCGACATCCCCAGCCCGTCCAATCCCCCATCAGGTTGCCGGTTCCGAACGCGGTGCCCAATCGCTGAAGTCCGGTGCGCTTCAACCGAACCGGAATGGCGCGAGATCGGGCCGAATCACTGGGTGGCCTGTCACCTCGTTGACCAGCACGCCCCTGGGTGAGGTTTCGTTGTGTGTGCGTGAGGCGACGACCCATCGCTCACGGGGGCGACGTGGCGAACGCGCACACAGTGGTCTACCCTCTTGGGATCCGTCGGCGGATGCTGGCTGAATGTTTCTGGAGGGAATACGAAATGAAGAAGTGGAAGCTCATGCTCTCGCTACTTGCGGTTTTTGCATTGTTTGCAACAGCGTGTGGTAGTGACGTGGCTGATGGTGTGGACAACGCTGTGGGGGCCGTCGAAGGCGCCGCTGACGGCGCGACCGACACCGTCGACGAAGCCGTGACGACTGAAGAAGAAACCATGGAAGAAGAAACCATGGAAGAAGAAACCATGGAAGAAGAAACCATGGAAGAAGAAACCATGGAAGAAGAGCCCGAGGAAGCGATGGCTGAGTCCACCGCAGGCCAGGGTGGCACCTTCACCATGTTGCAGTGGCAGGCGCCTTCCCAGGCCAACGCTCATCTGTCATCTGGTACCAAGGACCTTCTTGCTGGCTCGATCGTGATTGAGCCGCTGGCCAGTATCGATCCCGACGGAAACGTCGTCCCTCGTCTTGTCGATGAGGTTCCGACCCTCGGCAACGGTGGAATCAGCGAAGATCTCACGGAGATCACCTGGACCATCAGCGAAGGCATCGTTTGGTCAGATGGCACACCGCTCACCTCCGAAGACCTGGTCTTCACCTACGAGTACTGCGCCGACGAGCTCACCGGTTGCACCGGTGACTGGGCGGTCGACATCGACAAGGTTGTCGCCGTCGACGATCGCACGATAACGATCACCTTCGCCGAACCGAAGCCCTACCCGTACACCGCATTTGTTGGCTTCACCTCGCCAGTTCTCCAGGCCGCACAGTTCGCCGGCTGCATCGGCGAAGGTTCCGCCTCCTGCTCTGACCAGAACTTCGCCCCCATCGGCACTGGTCCCTACATGATCACTGAGCTGCGCCCGGAAGACACCGTGAGCTACGCCATGAACCCGAACTACCGCGGCGCAGCCGAGGGCAAGCCATTCTTCAGCAACGTGACCCTCAAGGGTGGCGGCGACGCTGAAGCATCGGCTCGTTCCGTACTCGAGATCGGCGAAGCTGACTTCGGCTGGAACCTGCAGGTTGCACCTGAAATTCTCGCCCCAATGGAGGCCGCTGGCCAGGGCCGCGTTGCCGTTGCATTCGCAACAAACGTGGAGCACATCAACCTGAACCAGACCAACAACCGCGCCGAGGGCGACGCAAGGTCTGACTACCTCGACGGTACGAACCCACACCCGATCCTGTTCGAGAACCCCGAACTGGCCCGTGCACTTTCTCTGGCCATCGACCGTGACCTTCTGGTCCAGGTTGGCTACGGCGCCACCGGCGTCCCCACCTGTAACATGTGGAACGTCGGCACACAGACCTCCACCAACAACGACTGGTGCCTCACCCGTGACGTTGACCAGGCCAATGACATCCTCGACGGCCTCGGCTTCGTGGACACCGACGGCGACGGCATCCGCGAAGCGAATGGCCTCCCGATGGAATTCGACTTCGCCACCTCGACCAACGCCGTGCGTCAGTCGAACCAGGCAGTCATCGAAGCCAACTGGGAAGAAATTGGCGTTGCCGTGAACATGAAGGACGAGGACGCAAGCCTCTTCTTCGACGGCACCAACGCGCAGGGTCTCTCCATCTGGCACTTCTTCAACGACATGGAGATGTTCACCAACAGTGCAGCCAACCCGGATCCCGCCGCCTACCTTGGTGGCTGGCGCACCAGTGAGATCCCCACCCTCGAATCAGCCTGGGGCGGCAGTAACATGCCGCGTATGGCCAACGCTGACTTCGACGCGGTCTACGAGGACCTCGCCGCCACCCCGCTCGACGACCCGAGCCGTGACGACAAGGCCATCGAGCTCAACGACATCCTGTCGGCCGACAGCGGAGCAATCATCCCGCTGATCCTGCGTGGTTCCGTATCGGCGTTCAGCGCTGACATCGAGAACACCGGGCCGCTCAATGCATGGGACAGCGAATACTGGAACATCGCCGACTGGACCCGTGGCTGATCTTCTGGAGAGCCTGATCATGTGATCAGGACAGTTTTCCCTGGGGCGTCGGCGCACATCGCGTCGGCGCCCCAGCTATCTTCTGGCACTGGTAGGTTTCGGGAGAACCACGGATTGACCAGAACATCAACACGCGAACACATCAGCGGAAACAGATGCGCTGGCGGGAACACCAGCAGGGGGCCCACACGAAATGCTGCGCTACACCATTCGCAGACTGATCTTTGCGATTCCAATGCTTCTCGCCATCAGTCTTGTGCTCTTCACAATTCTGGCCTTTGCACCTGGCGATCCAGCGGGCAGCCTTCCATTGACAATCCCCGCTGAGGTTCGAGAGAACTATCGGGCAAGTCTGGGCCTGGACAAACCCTTCTTCCTCCGGTGGCTCAGTTGGGTGCGCTCCGTCATGTGGTACGAGCCCCAGCATGCTTTCGAGTCGTTCTTCAGCACGTGCATCGGTGACTGCATGGACCCCGGCAAGAGGGTCATATCGTTCTCGTCACGGTCACCAGCCGTCGACACAATCTGGCAGCGCCTCCCCCAGACCATGTGGGTCCTCGGAACCGGCACCCTTCTCGGCATCCTCATCGCCATCCCCATTGGCGTTTACTCCGCCTACAAGCAGTACTCGGCGTTCGACAACATCGGCGGCTTCGTTTCCATTGTCGGTTGGTCGATGCCGGTCTACTGGACCGGCCTGATTCTGATTTACATCTTCGCCGTGAAACTGAAATGGTTTCCGTCGTTCTACGACACCACGCACGATGTGCAGTTCACGAGTTGGTCATCCATCTGGTTCCAGATCAAACAACTCGCCATGCCGGTGACCGTGCTCACGTTGTTCAACGCAGCAGCGTTCTCCCGGTTCGCACGCGCCGCAGTGCTCGACAATCTGTCCGAGGGTTACGTTCGGACCGCACGATCCAAAGGTCTACGCGAGTTTCTCGTCATCAACCGCCACGTCGTGCGCAACAGCATGATTCCGGTCGTGACCCTCATTGCGCTGTCCGCAGCGGGCATCTTCAGCGGCGCGATCATTACGGAAACGGTTTTCCGCATCAACGGCACCGGGCAACTGCTGATCACCGCTCTCAACCAGGCCGACACGCCAATGATCCAGACGCTGACGTTTTTCTTTGCTGTCATGACCGTGCTCTTCAACATCATCGCCGACGTGCTGTATGGCTTCCTGGATCCGAGGATTCGTTTTGACTGATATCGCAGACAAGCCAGAGGGCCTGGTCGGCGTCCCCGCCAGCGCTCCGGATGAACTGGGCGAACATCGCACGCTCACCGCTGATGTGTGGCGTCAGTTCCGTCGCCACAAAGGCGCAATGCTCGGACTGTTCATCATCTCCGTCATTACGCTCGCCGTCTTTGGCAGCTGGTTTTACAGCCCATTCGGCGCCTACGACGAACTCAACATCGTCGATGCAAATCAAGGCCCGTCCATGTCACACCCGGCCGGGACAGACAACCTCGGACGCGACATTGTGGCCCGAGCCCTGTTTGGCGGTCGCGTGTCGCTCTCGGTTGGCTTTGCCGCGATGGTTGCGGCGAATCTGGTCGGCGTGATTGTTGGTCTGATGGCCGGCTTCATGCGCCGTCTTGAGGGCCCGCTGATGCGCTTCACCGACCTCTTCCTCTCCCTCCCCCAGCTCCCAATTCTGCTGGTGGCCGTCCTGTACTTCCGGGAGACACTCACCAGTCGCCTGGGCGAGACGTTCGGCGTGTTCGTGCTCGTCGTCACCGTCATCGCTGCCTTCAGCTGGATGCAGACGGCACGGATCGTGCGTGGCGATGTGCTTGCCGTCAAAGAGGAAGAGTTCGTACTGGCCGCGAAGAGCGTCGGCACGGGAACGTTCGGCATCATGCTTCGCCACATTCTCCCGAACGTAATGAGTTCCATCATCGTGTCCTCGGCCCTCGGCGTGGCCACCGCTATTCTCACCGAATCGGCCATCTCGTTTCTGGGTCTCGGATTCCCGTCTGACGTTCCCACCTGGGGTCGACTCCTGAGCGACGGACGCAACTACATGCCAATCAACATTTGGTGGACCATCATTCCCGGTGCATTGATCTCCCTGACTGTGCTGTCGGTGAACTTCGTCGGCGACGGCCTCCGCGACGCCCTCGACCCACAGCTCCGCTCAAAGAACTAACGAGTGATTGGCGCTCAGGTCCTGAGCGTTTCGGTATGGCCGTCGATGGCGAGGGCCTGGCCGGATATCTTCGCACCGAGAGGTGAGGCCAGGAAGACTGCCATGTTGGCGATCTCCTCGGGGTCGATGAACGTTTGCATGGAGACCTGCCGTTCGTAGTTTGCGCGAACCTCGCCAGCGTCGCGCCCGAGGGCGTCGGATTCGATGGCAATCACATAGTCCATGCGAGGGTTATTGATGGACCCGGGGGCGATGGTGTTGACCCGCACGCCGAACTCCCCCACTTCCATCGCCAGCGATTTGGTCAGGCCCACCACAGCCCACTTTGATGCGGCGTACGGCGCTCGGTTCGGATAGCCGAACAGCCCGGCTGTCGAAGAGATGTTGATGATTGACCCGCTGCGCTGGGCTTTCATGAGCGGCACCACCTCACGCATGCACAGGAACATCCCGGCCACGTTTACTTCCATGGTTCGGTTCCACGATGCAAGATCGAGCGTCTCGATAGGGCCCGCCGGGCCGGAGATTCCGGCGTTGTTGATGAGCACGTCCACGCCGCCCATCGAAGCAACAGCAGCGGCCACAAAGGCCTGAACCTGTTCCTCGTTGGAAACGTCCGCCACGGACACGCCGACATCAGGCACCTCGTGGATAAGGGCGGCAAGGAGGTCAGGGTCCTGATCACACATATGCACCTGTGCACCCCCACTGATGAACGCTTCTGCGATTGTTCGCCCAATTCCCTGCGCACCGGCGGTGACAAGAACTCGAAGACCTGCAACATCAATTTCCTGAGCCATGGCTTCCAGTAGATCAGGGGTACCCGTCGTTAGGCTGGATCCATGAGTTTCGAGCTGGCCCCCCATCCGACCCTGACCCGCACGGGTCCTCTGCTCTTGATCATCGCTGACGGTGTTGGTTGCGCCCCGGACGGGCCAAGCAATGCTGTGGCTGTCGCGCACACGCCGAACATTGATGCGCTTGTCCACGGCTCGCACTCAGTGGAGCTTGCCGCGCACGGCACGGCTGTTGGGCTGCCGAGCGAGGACGACATGGGCAACAGCGAAGTTGGCCACAATGCGCTCGGTGCCGGCCGGATCTTCGATCAGGGCGCCAAGCTCGTGAACCGGGCGATTGCGGATGGCTCGCTCTTTGCCTCAGCTGGCTGGACCGACCTCATGGATGCGGCAAAGGGCAATACGCTCCACTTTCTCGGATTGCATTCAGACGGCAACGTCCATTCCCACACCGATCATCTCTACGCCATGATGCGCGCGGCTGCGCACGCAGGTGCCAACGACATTGCTGTGCACGTGCTCCACGATGGCCGAGACGTGGCGGCCCGTTCTGCACTGTCGTATCTGGAAGCCACTGAGGCAGTCATCGACGAGCTGAACGAAGAGCCCGGTGCACATGTTCGGATTGCGTCCGGCGGTGGGCGCATGCACATCACGCTCGACCGGTACGAGGCCGATTGGGAAATGGTTGAACGCGGCTGGATGTGCCACACGCATGGTGAGGGTCGCCGCTTCTCGAGCGCTACCGAAGCTGTCGAAACCATGTACGCAGAGAGCGACGCCGGAGACCAGTACCTCGAAGCCTTCGTGGTGGAGAAAGACGGCGAGCCGGTGGGTCAGATGACAGATGGCGACGTGGTCGTGCTGTTCAACTTCCGAGGTGATCGCTCCATAGAGATCTCCCAGGCCTACGAGAACGACGATGAGAACTTCCACGGCTTCACCCGCCACAACCGTCCGAATGTGACGTTCGCTGGGCTCCTCGAATACGACGGTGACGCGAAAGTGCCGCAGCGCTATCTTGTCGATCCTCCAACCATCGATCGCACGATGTCGGAGTTCCTCTGCGCGGAGGGCATCAGAAGCTTCGCAATCAGTGAAACCCAGAAGTTCGGGCACGTGACCTACTTCTGGAACGGCAACCGCAGCGGATACATCGACGAGACGCTGGAGACTTTCGTGGAGATTCCGTCGGACAACGTTGCGTTCAACAAGACCCCGGGCATGAAGGTTCGCGAGATCACGGATGCGACCATCGAGATGCTTCGCTCCGGCAACTTTGACTTCGGCCGGCTCAACTTCCCGAATGGCGACATGGTGGGTCACACCGGCGACCTCGATGCCACGGTTGAAGCAATGCAGGTCCAGGACGAGTGCGTCGGCAGACTGGTCGAGGTCGTCACCGAGCTTGGCGGAACCCTCGTCTACACGGCTGATCACGGTAACGCCGACATCATGTATACCGAGAAGGACGGCCAACGGATCCCCAAGACCAGCCACACGCTGAGTGCCGTGCCCTTCGCAGTGCACGATCCGTCTCGGGAAGGCCAGTACAGGCTCCGGACTGGCGACGGTGCGGGTCTGAGTAATGTGGCTGCAACCCTGATGAACCTGCTCGGCTTCAACGCCCCAAGCGACTATCAACCGTCCATGGTGGACGCCCCAGTTTGAGTCATAGGGCCCTATCTCGCTGCGTCGCCAGGTCTAACGCTCAGACGCTGCAACCCGAAGCCGATAGAGAGGTGTGAAAGGCACCAGTAAGGACCACAGCCACGGCTTTGATCCCTGGGAAATGGCCGAGATTGGGTTGGATCCGGAAGGTTCGGCCGCTGCTGCTGACCAGGACTGGGAGTGGCATGAGGTTGGGCGCCAGCGCCTTGCGGTCGCCCGTAAATGGAGTCCGTTCTTTCTGGCCGGAGTTGTAGCCAATTCGACCCTGTGCATCCTGGTGCTTCTGCCCACCTTCCGTGTGGAGACTCTGGCATTGTGGGGCTTGCTCCACGGAGCGGCTACTGCAGTTGTGGGTTTGTCTCTTATGCGAGCCAAACAGCCGGACCGTCGGACCGGTAGCGGGCTTCCGCTCAACGCGCTGCTTGGTTCAGCTGTCATCGGCGCCCTCTGGGGTTTGCCGATCTGGCTGGACGGAACCGCCAGCCGAGTAGAGCTCGCTCAGTGGCAGACCGGTGCATTCCTCCTTCTGACCACCTTCCTGGCGGTTGCATTCCTCGAAGGTGCCCGGGGACTGAGCCGAAATGTGTTGCTACCCGCCTGGTTGCTCTACGGCGTTGGATTGGGACTCTTCGGCTCCCCGGCCCTGGCTGGTGCTGCTCTTTGCCTGCTGGTTGTGACGTCGGTTGGCTCCCACATGCGCGGACGCGCCACCGACGAGGCCCTCAGCCGACAAAGTGTCGCCGACCGCCAGGTCCGCGCTGCCCAATGGCGGGCACACCACGATCCGCTGACCGGCGTTCTCAACCGGCACGGACTCCGTTGCTCGCTCGACAAACCGACGCTTGAATCCTCACACTTTCTTCTCCTGATCGCCCTTGACCACTTCGGCACCGTCAACGATCAACACGGCATCGGTGTGGGCGACTCGGTTCTGCGTGAGGTAGCTCAGCGAATTGCGAGCCTTTCGCCAGATGAGCCGGAGACCGCCCGGGTGAGCGGAGACGAGTTTGTCGTGCTCTTCGCCAGCCGAGATGATGCAAAAGCCCAGCAACTCGCCGATGACATCATCGCCCGAATTGCTGACCCGATCTATCGGACGGGCGAAGAGATCCGCCTGTCAGCAACCATTGGAATCACTCAGGCGCTGGGACGCCCGCTGGACCTCGGACGGGCGATGCGCGAATCCAACGCCGCTCTCCGCAAGATCCGCCGATCGGCCCGAGGTCAGGCTCTGCTCTTCTCACGGGAGATGGAGAGCAAACTCGAAGAACGCATTCACCTGGAATCCGCTCTGCACCGCGCACTCGTGCACGGTGAAATTCAGGTATGGGGTCAACCAATCGTGCACCTCGCATCGCAGATCGTGAGCCATGTGGAACTCGTGGCCCGATGGATTCGCCCCGACGGCAAACGCATTCCACCGAGCGTGTTTGTCCCCATGGCCGAAGAGATCGGCATCGTCGGCGACCTCACCGACCACATGATTCGTGGAGCCGGCGAGGCAATCCACACGTTTCACGATCACCAGTGGCTGCGTAATGCGAAACTTGTTGTCAACATACGGGCCGAGGAGATACGTCGACCGGACATGATCCCGAACCTCCGCGCCGCTGTCGAAGGGTTCGACATCGAGCCGGGCAGGCTGAGTCTTGGAATCAAGGGCGCCAAGGACATGGACCGGCAAGAAGCAATCCAACTCGTTACCGACCTCACCGAAATGGGCGTCGGCATCGGGCTGGACGATCTCAGCGACGGTGGCGGCTGGCTGGCCCAGATGACCGGGATGAAGGCCGGTCTGCTCAGAGTCGACAAGTCGCTTGTCAAGGGCGCCCGCGAGTCCGAATCTCAACGGTCCTTTGTCGCAGCGCTCAACCAACTGGGTTGGGACCTGGGCTTTGCCGTCGTCGGTGAAGGTGTTGAGGATGCCGAAACAGCCGCAGTGCTGCGCGAGACAGGCATACGCCACGCGCAGGGCTGGCACTTCGCCCGAGCAATGCCCCTCGACAAACTGGTCTCAGCTGAGACTGCAATCGGCATCCGTGAAGCGCTGTCAAGTGCCAGCGCCGCCGAAGCTCCCGACATCGTTGCTCCGTCTCACGGCCGACGAAACCAGCGACGGCCGATTCGCAATAACGAGACCTCCGTGCCCCGCAGCTGAGCTGTCACCTAGCGTTGGTCTCCGGGAACTCAGCGATTGGAGCTTCACCCCCTGGCTCTCCCTGAGTTCCCGACGAGGAGGATCACATGGAACAGTCAGAATTCACAGGAGGTTCCACTCGAGTACGGATGGAACTGGGACGACCTCGGAGAGCTCCGGGAGCAGGGAGTGATCTGATGCCGCAGGCCAACGGCAAACCACGAGAGACATCAGCAGTTGGCGATGCTCCCCAAGTAGTGTTGCTCCATGTCGCCCCCATGAGCCGACTGTCGATGACGGCTGTCGATTCGGTCGCAATCAGGACCCAGGGCGGCATTGTCGGTGACCGCTACGAGAACGCTCGGCATCGTGACCTGACAGTGCAATCGAGGGAGGAACTCGATGCGGCCGCCGCGGAATACGGTCAGCCAATCGACCCGTCTCTGACTCGCCGCAACATTACGCTGTCGCACGGCGCCATACCGTTGACGCCGGGACACCGTTGGACTCTTGGTGCGGTCTCACTTGAGGTTGTTCGACAGGCCGCACCATGCAAACTGCTTGAGGACACACTCGGGCGGGGCGCAAAGCTTGCCCTTCACCGCAGGGCCGGGGCGGTGTGTCGCGTTCTTGAAGGCGGCGATCTGGAAATCGGCGACACTGCTGATTTCATGGCCGAGGCATGAGCACAGCAGAACCGAACCCGTGGCAGACCCTCACTTCTCGTCAGGTATACGACAACGCCTGGCTCACGGTGAACCACCACGAGGTTGTCACGCCACGAGGCACCAACGGCATCTACGGTGTCGTCCACTTCAAGAACCGGGGCATTGGGATCATCCCCATCGACGACGAGGATCACACCTGGCTCGTGGGCCAGTTCCGCTATGCGATTGATCGCTACTCCTGGGAAATCCCGGAAGGCGGAGGCCCGCTGGAGGAACATGATCCAATTGAGACCGCCTATCGCGAGCTGAAAGAGGAGTGCGGCCTCGATGCCGCCCAGATTGAACTGCTCCTCGAGTTCGATCTCAGCAATTCTGTCACCGACGAGGTTGGGGCCGTCTATGTGGCCCGCGATCTCACCCCTTGCCAGACGAGCCCGGATGACACCGAGGTACTGGCCCTGCGTCGACTCCCCGTGGACGAAGCCATCCGCATGGCGACCCACGGCGAGATCACTGATGCCATATCGTTGATGGGTCTGATGAAACTGGCGCTGCAACGCAACGGACTTGCCTGATAAGACTCATCCGGTCGTTCCTGCGGGTCTGGCCCCTGCATTCGCGGCCTAACCTTCCAAGCGGAACCAGGAACTCGTCCTGGCTGTTTGGAGTGATTCGTGATCCCAGGACACAGCGCATTGGATCGAGTGCGAACCGGCCTGACCTTCGACGATGTTTTGTTGGTTCCGCGCCGCTCGTCCATCCGGAGCCGTCAGGACGTTTCCCTGAGAACTCAACTGACTCGCAACCTTTCCATCGACATGCCCATCCTCGCGGCGAACATGGACACCGTCTGCGAACTGGAGATGGCCCTCGCCCTGGCCCGCCTCGGAGGGTGCGGTGTGATCCACCGCTTTCTTCCCACGGAGAACCAGGCGGCCATGGTGGCAACTATCAAGTCGGACGACTCGGCGCACGTGACGGCTGCAGCCGTTGGCACTGACCATGACGGGCTCAGCCGAGCAAAGGCGCTGGCCGATGCCGGTGTCGACGCTCTCGTTCTCGACATTGCTCACGGTCATGCCGAACACGCCATTCATCAGGTGCAGGAGCTGAAGAAGCAGCTTCCTCACGTCGATGTCATCGCGGGCAATGTAGCCACCCGTGCCGGAGCCGAAGATCTCATTGAAGCCGGGGCCGACTGCATCAAAGTCGGTGTTGGTCCGGGTGGTGTTTGCACGACGCGCATCGTGGCTGGTGTCGGCGTGCCGCAACTCACTGCCATTGCCGACGCGGCCGGTCTGAGTGTTCCGGTCATTGGCGATGGTGGCATCAAGACCTCAGGCGACATCGCCAAGGCCATCGCCGCCGGCGCCTCCACGGTGATGATCGGTTCCATGTTTGCCGGGACCAAGGAAAGCCCCGGCGAGGTTGAAGCCGGACCGAACGGTCTCATGAAGCGCGTCCGGGGCATGGCGAGTTTCGAGGCAATCGAGGCCCGCGCCGAGCGAAGCGGCGAAGAAGTGGACGCCGAGTATTTCGAGCAGCGGTCGCCCGAAGGCGTTGCAGGTTCGGTTCCCTACCGAGGCGAAGTCTCCAAGCTTGTGCACAAGCTGATGGCCGGCCTCAAGAGCGGCATGAGCTACAGCAACGCCCGAACCATCCCCGAGTTCTGGGAAAAGGCCGAGTTCGTGCGGGTGACACCCACCGGGCTGAGAGAGAACCTCCCCCACGCGACGTTGTAGCCCTTCGGGCGGAAGCGTTCCAGACGAAGGTGCACTGCGTAACGAACAGGTGCTACGAGTTGATGAGGTCGAAGATGTACAGGCGGTTTGCCACTTCGCTCATGACGTAGAAGCGGCCAGCCCCAATGTCCACGGCCAGGCCCTCTGCCTTCTCCACCGTGCCGGAACCAAGCTCGGGGGCGAATCGAATCTCGGGATCGGCGTACACCTGGTTCTTTTCCCAGCTGTAGAGGAACACGCGACGACCACGATCGCTCACAATCCAGAACGCGTCACGGGTGGGGTCATAGCTCAACCCGGCGAAGTCGATCTTGTCGCTGGGAACCTGATCGTCGATGAAGCCGTTGGGACCATGCAGCGAGCGATATCCCAGGAAAGTGGTGAGGTCTTCGGAGACCTGCATCATCAGTCCGGGATCACCTTCCTTGAGCAGGAAGATGCTGCCCTTGGCGAAGGCGATGCCTTCGATGCTCTTGTTGTCCCCGCCGTGCTCAACCTCAGTGGCGGACTCTTCGTAGTTTGCCATCTCGGGCAGGCGTGCGCTCGCAAGCACTTCGCCGGTGGTGATGTCGACCTTGAAGATCTCGGCTTCAGCTTCGTGAGCGATGTACAGGAACTCGCCGCTCGGGTGGATGGCAATCCCTTCGAGGTCGTCACTTGGCGCCGGCAGTTCACACTGCACTGATCCGTCGAGACCAAGGCGGAGCACAACGCTGGACACGTCTGAGACTGTCCAGAGTGTGGTTCCGTCGTCGCCCAGCGCAAGGCCTGAGAGTTCGTACTCTTCGGAGATCGGCACATCAAACCACTGCACGAAGCCAAGTTCCGCATCTCGGTTGGTGGAGATTGGTTCGGCGATCGGTTGAGTTTCGATGGGCGGGTTGACGGTGCCACAGCCCGGGCTCCCCGCAGGAACAAGGGATGTACCGGGCTCTTCAGCGCCGGGCTCAGCGGGCTCAGCGTCGGTGGGCTCTGACACCGTCTCTGCTGTTTCCTGCACGACAGGTACGGCGGTCGGTTCCGCAGCTGATGAACCGGTTGACGCGGTGTCCGTTTCGGCCTGGTCGGGCTGGGGGGTGTCGTCGGATTCGGCGGCGACAGGTTCCGCGGTTGGGTCAGTGTCGCCTGCTTCGGTCTCCGCTCCTCCGCACGAGCCCAGAATCAAGACGACGGTTACCAGAGCGAGGAACCTCAGCACGCGAAGGCCTGCGATGCGCAGCGGAGGCTGGCGACGAATTGGATCGGGGGAGAAGTGCATTGTGCAGTGATAGCACGCGAAATACTGCGGACTCGATCACGCCGTCAGGAAAGAATCTTCACCGTTCCTGCCTGACCGTCCACTTCGACCACGGCACCTTCTGCGATACGTGACGTAGCCCCTTCGACACCTGCGACACAGGGAATCCCCATCTCGCGCGAAACAATCATCGAGTGACTCATCGCCGCGCCGATCTCCACCACGACGGCGCTGGCCCCAACGAACAATGGAGTCCATGCAGGGTCGGTCAGCGGCGCAACGAGAATATCTCCAGGAGACATCGTACCCGGGTCACCCGGATCGGTGATGATCCGGGCAGTTCCACTCGCCACACCGGGCGCACCGGCAGCGCCCGTCAATACATCACCAGGGGCCGCAGTAGCGATGCCGGTGGTGGTTCGGGCCCCCCAACCAGCAACAGCTGGAAAGCTGCCGCCGTACGACGCCGCATCGAATGCGTACGGCGGTTTCAGTTCCCGCAGCGCACGGTGATGTCTCAGGCGTTCAGCGATCACTGCGCTCATGCTGGCCGGGTCAGCAACATAGTTCGGGAATTCCTCAGCGCTGAGGAGCATCGGGCCGAGCGGGTCAGCTTCACCTCCACGCTCATGGGCGCGCCGAATCAGTTCCAGAAGCCGATGACGACTCGACTGCGCCGCCCGAATGACCTCATCCTTTGATGCCTCTCGTGCTCGTGACCACACCACCGTGCTCCTCACCGCCCGATCAAGCTGCCCGGCACGGCGACCAAGCAGTGCTTTGGCGGAAGCCATTGCATCGATGCGTCGCTGTTTCATCAGGACAAGTTGTCGCTCGGGCGACCGCTCGGGATCCAGCTCGCGCATGGTGTCGATGGCCGCCATCGCGACCTCGGGATAGGCCGCCCAGTCCCTCCCCATCATCGAGAACTCGTTCGGTCCCCGGTGGCCGTACTTCTTCAGAAAGCCAGCAAAGGCGGCATCAAAGTCTTCGGGGGCCGTCTCGTTCGCCAGCTTCCACATGACGCGCGCCGGTTCGGCCGAAACAACATCGCCAATGCCTGTCGTGAGCGCAACAGCAAGGCTGGGATCGCCGAGGTGCTTCTCGCACAGATCGGTCAGAGAACCCGCAGCAATCGTCGCCTGCATCGTGACCTGCACGTGAGATGCGATGAACCACTCCCAGTCTTCATCCAGACGTTCGGTGATGCCGTTCCACAATTCCTCGTCGGTTGCGTCCAGCGGCGGCGCATCGTTGCGAACCTGATCCGCCCGCCGGCGCATCTCATCCACGAGCGGCACGCGCTTTGCGGTCAGCGTCTTCAGTGCTGTCTGGACGGTCCTCGCAGTGGCGGCAAGGTTGCGGTCGCCTTTGCGCGGGACATATGCGTCAATATCGGCTTCGCCCAGGAATTGCTGGTCAATGACCTGCGCAGACAACCCCGGGGTTCGCACACCGAGCAGCCGCATAAGCGCAGCGTTGAAGTAGGCATAGCCACCACACACACCAACGAGCACAAAGTCACCCGACCCGTAGTCGCCCGGGCGCAGAAAGCCAATGGCCTCGGCGCCTCGGCGCCATCCGTTTTCGCTGGCCAGGCCGCCGAGGTCCCATTCGAGGGGACTGACGACATCGGGGTACACCTCGCCCACGTTGCCTCGGGTGTAGACGGTCCACCGGTCGCTGATTCCGGTGTCTGCCGGCCATGGCCCGAAGCTACTCACATCGCTCATCGCCCAATCGTAGTTTCAGCCATCACCTGGCCCGCACTCTCAGACCCCCGCTTCATTCACGACTGACATTAGGGTGCAGGTATGCCTGACCTGCAGCGCTCGATGCTTGGACTCACCGGACTACTCGGCGGTGCCTTCTTCGCGAATCGTCGAATCATCGACAGCTGGCGCGAGAATCCTGACCCGCTTGACGGCCGGATCCCCACGTTTCCGGCCGGGACGCAACGGTGGGTCATCACCGATGATGGCGCCCACATCAACACCGTGACAGTGGAACCCGACCAGACACCTCGCGGTGTCATTGTTCTCCTGCATGGACTCACCTCGCAGATGGCTGACTTCGGACCAATCGCAGAGCGACTTGTTCGCGATGGGTACACGGTGATTGGCGTTGATCAGCGGGGCCACGGCAACTCGGTGGTCGGTTCCGACGGGTTCAGCGCACAACGGCAGGGCACTGACATGGCTGACGTGCTTCGCCAGCTCGACATCCGCCAGGCAATCCTCGCCGGTCACTCCATGGGCGGCATGGCCACCATGCAGCTGGTCATCAACAATCCGAACCTCACCTCGGAACGCCTGCGGGGCATCGCACTTATCGCCACGTCCGCCGACATGAGCCGCGCTCGAAGTCAGTCTGGTCTGTGGATTGGGTCACAGAAGTTCACCGATCTGTTCCTGAAGCTGGGCAAGCGCTCCCGGATCTTCGCCGGACTCGCTGCGTTCGGCGATGAGCCCAGCCTCTTCATGGTTGACGCCGCCATTGCCTCAAGCGCTTCGTGCCCGGGCGAAACCCGCCGCGGAGCCACAGCCGGGCTACTCGCTCACAACGTGGTGGGTCTGCTTCATGAGATCACCATTCCAACGCTGGTGGTGACCGGCACAAAGGATCGACTCGTTCCTCGCAGCGAAAGCGACATACTCGTGGACCGCATTCCCAACGCACAACTGATCACCTATCAGGGAGCCGGGCACATGATGATCTGGGAACACAACGCGGACCTGAGCCTGCAGTTGGGTGAGTTCGCTGAGGGTCTCACCTCCCCCATCGACATCTCGCAAAGCTGACGCCGAGTCGCCAACGTCCGTCACTGTTCGTCTGTGCACTAAAACTGCTGCGTGACCGACCCCGCACTTGCACTCACCCGCCGTCTCCGTTCGCTGCTGTTTGCTCCAGCGGTGCGGCCGGACTTTCTGAAGAAGCTGCCCGGCCGAGGCGCTGACGGCATTGTCATCGACTGCGAAGACGCGACGCCTCCGGGCGCAAAGGCAGAGGGGCGCGCCAACGCAGTGGAATGGGCGCCGGTGTTGGCCGAGGCGCCCTCCATGGTCTTCACGCGCATCAATCCGCCAGGCACGGAATGGTTCGAGGACGACGTGAGCGCAGGACTGCACGCCAGCCTCGCCGGCGTCATCGTACCGATGGTCGAATCGGTGGACGGGCTCAACGCAGTGAGCGCCGCGCTTGATGACGCGGGCCATGCGGGACTGGGAATTCTTGCCGGCATCGAGACCGCACTTGGCGTTGCCGACGCTCGCCCGCTTCTTGCCCACCCGCGCGTGATCGCTGCCTATTTCGGAGCCGAGGATTTCATCGCCGACATGGGAGGGGTGCGCACCGAGTCCAACGAAGAAGTTCTGGCCGCCCGTTCTGCCGTGGCGCTTGCCGGGCGCCTTGCGCGGGTGACCACGCTCGACCAGGTCGTCACCGATTTCGCCAACGACGCTCGATTCGTGCTCGAAGTAACGTCGGCGCGGAACATGGGATTCGGCGGCAAGTTGTGCATCCACCCTCAGCAGGTGCCACTGGCGAACGCCGCGTTTGTGCCAACCGCAGCCGAGGTTGATCGGGCGCAGCGCCTACTTGCGGCCTATGCGGAAGCGTCGGCTGCTGGCATCGCGGCCATCGCTTTCGAGGGCCAGATGGTGGACGAGCCCCTGGCCATTCAGGCCCGCCAGGTTCTCACAGCGCATCATGTCGAAGCTGTCGATGTCGAAGCTGGCGGTGCCGAAGCCGCCAATCAGGAAGGATCACCATGAGCGAAGAATTCACCTCACCGCCTGAACCTCGTCCGCACTCTGGCAAGTGGTTCGAGGAGTTGACCGAGGGCCTGATCATCCATCACGCCATCCGCAGAACGATTACCGAGGCGGACAACGTCCTGTTCACGTCAATCACCATGAACCCGGCGTGGCTGCACCTGGATTTCGACTACGCGGAGAAGGAGACCCAGTTTCAGAAGCCGCTGGTGAACTCCATGCTGACCATTGCAATGGTTGTGGGCATCAGCGTGCACGAGACCACGCTCGGCACGACGGTGGCAAACCTCGGTTTCAGCGAGACAAAGTTTCCCGCCCCGATGTTTCACGGGGACACACTTCGTGTCAGCACCGAGGTTGTCGGCACTCGGGAGTCCAAGTCACGACCCACGCAGGGCATCGTCACCATGCGCCACCGCGGCTTCAACCAGCACAACGAACTCTGTTGCGATGCCACCCGCGCCGCCTTGATGTTGCGTCGACCAGACTGAGCGGCTGATCGTCAGCTGTCGCCGCCGTCCTCGTCTGCTTCGTTGCCGGGTTCGGCCTCAGCTTCGGGTGCATCGTCGGCAAGCGTGAGATCGTCGAGACCGCCCGCGTGACCAAGAGCAATGGCCAGCCCGGATGCACGGTCATAGACGAGCTGGAAGTAATGCTGGGCTGAGGAACCCTGACCGGGGATGGGAGCGTCACCAAGCGAGGTGACAACCGCCATCGTGTCCAACGGTGTGGTGTCGAAGGATTCCGGCTGTGGCAACTCGTCCATCTCGCCCCAGAACGCCATGGGATCTCGCCGCTTCTTGCGCGAAGACCCGCGGGACTTGCCTGAGCCGTTGGACCGGTTGCCGTTGCGCCCCTTGGACTTGCTCTTCGCACTCGAGTTTTTGGCGTTTGGGTTCTTGTTGCCCTTGGCGTTGGAGTTCTTCGCATTCGGGTTCTTGGCGTTCCCGTTCGCACTGTTTCCGGTCGCAGCGTTTCCGTTCGCAGCGTTTCCGCTTGCAGTGTTGCCGCTGGCGTTGTTCCCTGAGCCTCGCTTCTTTCGATTGCCGCTCCTGGCATTCGGATTCTTGGCATTCGGGTTCTTGGCATTGGCGTTCTTGGCGTTTGGGTTTCTCGTGTTGCCGCTCATGCCGGCACCTCCGCTTCATCCACGCTTGACGCGTCAGCCAGATCATCGTCATCGCTGTCGAGGAGAAGCTCAGGGTCGAGCCCAAGTGCCTGCTGCAACTGTTCTGCGTCGAGGTCCCCTACCGAGCTTGACTTCGGAAGCACCATGTTTGCAATCTGGCGTTTGCCAGCAACCACCTCTTCCACTCGTTCGTCCACGGTGCCCGGACAGACAAGGCGGTGGGCGATAACGGTCTTCGTCTGGCCAATACGCCAGACCCGGTCACGGGCCTGATCCTCCACGGCCGGGTTCCACCAGCGGTCATAGAGCACCACGTGGTTTGCTGCCGTCAGATTGAGGCCGGTACCTCCAGCCTTGAGTGACAGCACCATGGCGCCAGCACCTTCGCTGGCCTGGAATTCGTCAACCATGCGATCACGAGCACCACGACCGAGGCCACCGTGGTAGCACTCGATCTTCTTGCCGGTGCGTTCGCTCAGATACTCCGAGAGTCGCTCGCCCCAGGTTGCGAAGTGCGTGAAGATCAGCACTTTCTCGTCGGCGGCAAACACCGATTCAAGAATCTCGTTGAGGCGGGCCAACTTGCCGGAGCGGCCATCAAGCGGCTTGTCGTCTTCCTGGTAGTTCACCGGGTGGTTGCAGATCTGCTTCAGTGCAGTAATGGCAGCGAGCACCGCCCCCTTGCGTTGCGTGGAGCCAACCTCGGACGAGTCGACGACCAGCGAGTTGACGACAGCCTGGTAGAGGCCAATCTGTTCGGGCGTCATTGAGCAGTGATCCAGCTCGTCAATGCGATCCGGCAGCTCCGCAGCGATCTCCGGTTCAATCTTCGTTCGGCGGTAGACGAGGATGCCGTTCAGGGCTCGGAGTGCGTCCTCGCCGGCGGCAACCTTCGTGCCCTTGTTGGGAGTGAGCTGGGCGATGAACGGGGCGCGGGCACCAAGCAGGCCGGGGTTGGCCCAGTCCATGATTGACCACAGGTCTCCCAGGCCGTTCTCAATGGGCGTTCCCGTGAGTGCAACCTTTGTACGGGCGTCAAGACGACGCAGCTGCACGGAGGTTTCAGCGCCGGGGTTCTTGATGGCCTGCGCTTCATCGATCACGACTTTGCCCCAGTGGATCTCGGCCAGGTCGTCCATGTCACGCACGGCGGTGCCGTAGGTGGTGATGATGAGTTCAACGTCCTGCGCTTTCTTTGTGAGTGCCCGACCCTTGACGCGGTTCGCTCCGTGGTGGACGTGCACTTTCACATCAGGAATGAAGCGTCTGGCTTCAGCCGCCCAGTTGCCGACTACAGCCGGCGGGGCGATGACCAGGCCGCAGCCGTGATCTCGGGAGAAGGCAAGGGATGCGAGGGTGGTGGGCGTCTTACCGAGGCCCATGTCGAGAGCCAGACAGCCGCCGAGTCCTGCTTCGTCGAGGAACAGCAGCCAGGCAAGAGCGTCGGCCTGATACGAGCGCAACTCACCATCGAAGAACTCGGGCCTGGTTTCGGGTTCTTCGGGCAGCGAGTCAAGACTGCGCAGCAGATCTGCCGCCCAACCCTGACCGGCAATGGAGATTCCCCCGGCGAGCGGTGAGCCTTCAAGTCCGAGCGCATGGCGGAGCATGTCGGCGCCGCTGAGCCGGTTCATGTCGGCCCGCTCGGCGAGAGCGGCGGCAGCTTCGACCAGGTCTGCTTTGTCGATCTCCACCCACTGACCGCGGGACTGCACCAGCGGACGTGCTTCGGCGGCAAGGCGTGAGATGTCTTCGGCGGTCAATTCGACGTCTTCGAACACGGCCGACCACCGGACGTTGGCCAGCTGGCTGGCACCGACGACCGTGTCCTGCGCATCGTCTGCGGTGAGCCGCAGTGAAGCGGTGGCCTTCTTGCGTGACAACGGCGGAACGCGCACGTCAAAGCCTGAAGACGTGAGTACCTGACCGACATCGGTCATGAGGCGCCACGCTTCGTCCTGGGAAAGGATGACTTCGCCTCGGCGACGACCACCCGGACGCAACAGCTCAGGGAACAGTCTTTCGAGTCGTGAGACCTGACCCTTGAGGGCCTTGGAACGCGACTCCGATGAAGTGGTGAGCGCAACCTCAAGCGGTTCGAGCACGCCCTTCGGTCCGGCCGAAAGAACGGAGGCCAACCAGGCGTTGCTCTCATCCGGCGGCGCCAACTGGACGGTCAGCTCGGCTTTGCGATTGCTGGTGACCGGCGCGGCCCACTTATCCAACTTGCGAACAATCTCAGAGCCGTAGCCAGCCGGAGCCCGAAACGCTGACCCGTCGAGGCGACCAAGAACAGCCTCGCCAACATCGTTGCGATTCTTCGGATCGGGCGGCGGTGCGGGAACATCAACCTGGTCGGCTGCTGTGCGCACAATTGCATCGGTGAGGTCAGCAAGAAGCGCGGCCACGAAGGTTTTACGATCCTGCTGCGGTTGGCCGACCATTGCCGCACCCGGGCACGTCTTCACCAGTGCGTCCATGGCGGCTGGATCAACGAGAGCCGGGACCCAGCGCACATGGAAGGTCGATTGACCGCCACGCCCTTTGGATTTGCGGGCTCCCTTGAATTGCATGAGCTGCGGGACCATCCGCCCCTGAGCCACAAGCTCCACAGCGTGCGCTGCGACGAGGCCCATCCAGCGGACACTTGCACCGAGGCTGTCATCGCTGGTTGGTTGGGCGAGCGCAACGAGCCACCCGAGCGTGCGGGTCAGCGGAGCAGAGACAATGTCCGCCTGCCCACTGGACGGGATCTTGACTGCCTCGCGCTCTTCCCATTCGATGGCACCGGCACCGTGCGCCTTCAAACGTTCCAGCACCTGGGAATGGTTTTCGAGCTCTGATTCGAAGCCGCCCGCCCAGGCGACAAGGCGACCCTCGTTCCAGGACAGCTGCAGGCGGGTAATGCCGGGCGCAACCTTCTGCGGAGGCGCCGGGGTCAGCTCTTCTTCGGGCGGCGGACCGAGCAGTTCGGTCATGACGGCGTCAATGCGGTAGCACTCGTCGTCAAGGTCGGAGAGGACGTTGCCCCGTTCGGCGCCTCGCACCTCTTTGCGTGCCCGCTCAAGGGCCAGCTCGGCAGCGTCAAGGAGACGCCACAGGCTTTCGATCCATGCGTCCTGGTCGGACTTTAAAAGCGCAAGCTGCTCGTCTGATGCGCGACCGTCGATATGGGCCTGCGTGACATCGTCGATGGGCAGTCGGTTTGGTGTGGTGCTGACGTTGATTTCAGTTCTCCTGGAACGGCACGGGAGTTGTCACAGATCGCCCGCGCAATCTTGGCCACCGTGTGCATCAGACCCCATCATCTCAAGTCATCAAGAAGGTGCGGCCACGGTGCGTTTCCAAGCCCGGGCCTTGTCTGGCGGCCCGCTCACCCAGGTCTTCCGCTGCCTGCTGCAAATGTTCGCCACCGCCTGCAAGCCACGATGAGTTGGGAGAGATGCTCTTCTTCACAGTGGTAGAGGGCCGAAGCGCTCCACCCATCAATGTAGCGGCCGACGTCTGCAAAAGTACGTCGGACCGGGCAACCCCGCTCAGGTGCGCGGTGTCAGACACACCGTTACAAGTCGCAAATCAAGGCTTCACGGTCGCTGGGCCCGCTCAGCGGGAGTAGGAAAGCTGGCCATGAAGAGCTGCTACTCGCATGCGGCGAAGATGCGCCAGCCGTCGTCGGTTCGCACGCGTTCGTCGGCGTTCGAGGTCGACCACGGGCAAGGCGCACCGTGCGTTGCCATTGGGTCTCTGGCCGGCGTTCGCAGCTGGCTTGTTGATGTGGGCGCGCCGATGGCCGCCCTTCCGGGCGGCCATCGGGTCAGCTCCATTCGACACAGAGCGAAGATATTGTCAGTCGCGCTTCATCGTCTGTACCCGAACCAAAAGCCGCGCAACCTCCAGAAGGAGGTCCGGAAGTCTCGAAAGCTCCGGAATTTGTGCACAACCGTCACAGTCGGCGGCACAACGGTTGCAGTCGGGTGCACAACGGTTGCAGTCGGGTGCACAACCGTCGCAGTCGGCGGCACAACCGTCGCAGTCGGCGGCACAACCGTCGCAGTCGGCGGCACAACCGTCGCAGTCGGCGTTACGACCGGGGCGGGCTGGCAATCGATACGCGGAAAGCTCACACCTCGTGCATCACGAACGCTGACCGCGGAACCTTCGAGAGCTGCCTCGATGGCATCCGCCGTTGTGGCCTCTCCGGCTTCGAGCAGCAACGCGGCACAACCTGCAGCATGCGGTGACGCCATGCTGGTTCCGGAGGCATTGATGAGACCGCCGCCAATATTGGCGGAGATGACGTCTCTGCCCGGGGCCATGACGTCAGTGGCGCTGTTGCTGTCGGTGAAGCTCGCGACATTGTCAGCATCATCGGTCGCGCCAACGGAAATCACGTCGGAGAAACAGGCGGGAGCGGTCATGAGCGATCCGCCGTTGTTACCCGACGAAGCGAACGGCGTGACACCGATATTGCGCAAGGTGGCGAAAGCGTCTGCCGCGGCTGGAAGTGAGCTGTCGCAATCACCGTCGAAGGTAGCGTTCGTAACGAGGCTCATGTTGATGATGTCGACACCGAGAGTGTCGTTGTTCACGATGATCCAGTCCAGGGCAGCAAGGATCTCGGAGAAGAACTGGAAGGACCCGCTGAAGCTGGAATTGTCGGTCACCTTGATCGAAATGATCTCCGCATCGGGTGCCGCTCCCGGCGCTCCGACGACTCCCCCAGAGGTAATGATGCCTGTGACGTGCGAGCCATGGCCGGCATCGTCTTCAGCTGAGCCAACGCCGACTTGGCGGTCTGAACCATCGGGGCAGAAACCTCGGCCGTCGATGGTTCCGTCGTTGTCGCCGAAGCACGCTGCAATCGGCAGAAGGTCGTCGACAAGATCGGGGTGATCAGAGTCTGCACCCGAGTCCAGCACTGCGATTGTGACCCCGCCTCCTCCGTTGCCAGCTGCATGGCGCTGGTCTGCGCCGATGACCGAGATGGTCTCTTCCAACGCACCGGATCCGCCCATATCGAGGGTTACCGAGTCAACACCGTGGAGTTCGAGAAGCTCGTCGAGTGCGGCTTCGCTCGACACGGTCACCGCTGCTGCCGGAATGGCTTTGAAGCTTCGATGAACAACCATGTCTGGCAATTGATCGCTCATTGAAGTCAGAGCGGCGTCAATATCGACCGCGATGTCATTGATCAACGACTGGATCGAACGACCAAACTGGCCTCCAACTCCGCCCATGCCACCAACATCAAAACTGAGGATGACGTTGGCCTCGCCTGCGGTGCGAATGGCATTGCGTATCGCTTCATGGCCCACTGGTGTGACTGGTTCAGCAGCCGACGCTGGACGGACGACCAGTAAGACCGCCAACAGCGTCATAACAAGAAGCGACAGGCCAAGCGATTGAACGTGCCTTCGCGTCGAGGATCCAGAGTTGTACATGTGTGCCCTTTCAGAGATTCGATACGGCGCGCCCAAGCGAACCTTGGGACGACCACAAACGAAGAGACACGGCCAACGGACCAAAGGTGCCGCTTCAAGACAATTTTCTGGCGCTTCGAGCGGCGAGAAAGAATTCTTGCGAGCGCAGCACCTCCCGGCGTCCGGCGGGCTTCATTCGCCAGCCGCCACGGTTGAGTCGATGGCGGACCCTTCGCACCGGCAGACCGTCCTGGAGTTTTCCCCTGTATGACCAATGTGTACGTCGTGCGAGCAGTCCTTCGAGCGGCTGCGCGGCTATGTTGAACGGATGTCTGCTCCGGTGAGCACCTCTGAACTCCACGACATCACGGGTTCCGCCGCCCCCACGCGCCAAGACGCCATCGGCGTTGTGCAACTCGACAACCACGCCGACCTCAGCGACCTGGAACTCACTGCCCTCGTCCAGCGCGCCCAGCGTGGCGAGGAGCGAGCCACCTCGGTGCTCTATCAGCACTTCGCGCCCCAGCTCACCCGCATGGCGCGCCGTCAGGGCATCGATGAACCCGACGGCCTGGCTTCTGAGGTGTTGGCGAGAAGTTTCGTCCGACTCCCGCTGCTGGAGCAGGCGCAGATCGAGACATTTCGTGCCTATGTGTTTCGGGCGAATCGCAACGCAATTGCGAATGAGCACCGGCGCCGTTCATCGCGGCCGAGCACCGTACTCATCGACAATCACTGCGAGAGGCGAGTCAGCGCCTCCACGACCTCGGACCCCGAAACCGCTGCTACTTCAGACGCCTGGTTCCATGACGTGGTCGGCACCCTCACAGACCAGCAACGCCAGGTGATGGAGTTGCGTTTCATCGACAACCTGACACTGCGGGAGACGGCAGAAACTCTTGGCGCTGAAGTTGTGGCCGTGAAATCCACGCAGCGGCGGGCTCTCCGAGCGCTGCGTAATCTTCTTGTCGCTGCTGGCGGTGTTGCGGGAGTGGTTTGGCTGATTTTCGTCGGAATCAAGTCTGACGCGGCCGCACCAAATCAGATCAACACGACCGGCGTCGGCCAGGTCGAGCCCCGCTCAATCGAAGAGCGGCGCGGCCCGGTGGACTCCAGCGAGGGATCGCCCCTAGCGCCGACCGAAAGACTGCTTGAAGACTCAAGTTCACCGGCTGCAGGCATCGACGACACGCAGACGGTCATTCGCGAAAGTGCTTCCAACACCAGCCTTGCGAACTCTGCATCTGAAGTGAAACTTGAGACGACCACGTTCTTGATTCAAGACTCGGCGATCGAGATCACGGCAGATCCGATTGCTCCTTCCTCAGCGAACCTCGATATTGCACCCGGCCAGGACCTTGATATTGCACCCGGCGCAGACCTCGATATTGCACCCGGCCAGGACCTTGATATTGCACCCGTCCAAGACATGGCGGTCGATGCGACAGCCGCGACGAAAGCGGAAGTGACTGCGCCCGATTTCGAGGTGGAAAGCCCGCCGCAACCCACGTCGTCGAGTTCGCCGGGCCTGGCACCTGCGAACGAAGTCCTGGTCACCGCCCCCGAGAGCTCGACAATGACACAGGGCGGGTCAACACTCAGCGTGCCAGCGCAGGGGGCGACCCAAATCGCCGCCGAAGAGGGGGCTGCGCAAATTGCAGCCGTACAGGTCGCCGCAGCAGAAACCGCCGCTCAACCAGCCGCCGCAGAGACCAGCGCAAGCATCATCGCCGCACAAACAGCCGCCGCAGAGACCAGCGCAAGCATCATCGCCGCACAAGTCGCCGCAGCAGAAACCAACGCAAGCATCATCGCCGCACAAGTCGCCGCAGCAGAGACCGCCGCACAAACAGCCGCACAGACCGCCGCCGCAGAGACCAACGCAAGCATCATCGCCGCACAAGTCGCCGCAGCAGAAACTGCCGCACAAACTGCCGCACAGACCGCCGCCGCAGAGACCAACGCAAGCATCATCGCCGCACAAACAGCCGCACAAACAGCCGCCGCAGAGACCAGCGCAAGCATCATCGCCGCACAAACAGCCGCACAGACCGCCGCCGCAGAGACCAGCGCAAGCATCATCGCCGCACAAACAGCCGCACAGACAGCCGCCGCAGAGACCAGCGCAAGCATCATCGCCGCAC
>ENA-ORXT01001249-ORXT01001249.1-marine-metagenome-genome-assembly--contig:-NODE-1249-length-35210-cov-9.474824_pt1 | contig 35210 bp, 48 predicted proteins | sample MGYA00237868_ERZ511482 | MGnify/ENA metagenome assembly ERZ511482 | reverse complement strand
GGGTTCCACACCAGCAGCGGCACCCCCCCCACACCAAGTGGGTCGTGGCCGCCGCGGCCATGGCCATGAACTGCATCCAAGCGGGCACCTTTTTCATGACGCTCACGACGCTGCTGCCGGTCATGGCCGCCGACCTCGGCCTGTCGGTCGGGCAGACGATGCTGCCGCTCGCCGCGGGTAAGCTCGCCTACGTGGCGCTCCTCGTCCCCGGCGGCGTATTGGTCGACGCCGCCGGCCCGCGGGCGGGGGTGCACGGCGGCATTGCCGGCTTGGTCGCCGTCTCCGCCGTCCACGCCGTTGCCGCGCGAGGGCTGTGGGCGACGGGTGTTGCGCACGTGGCGCTCGCCACATTTTCCTTCGTGTCAGGCGTGCCCGTCTACTCCCTCTTTATTGCCGGCTGGTTTGGGAGGGGGGGCGGCATAGGCCTCGCCATGGGCTTTGTGCTGGCGGGGTACAGCTTGGTGGGCACCGCCGTGCCGGCGCTCATCGGACCCGTGGCGGGGCGGTGGGGATGGCGCGCCGCAATGGGCGTCGTGTCGGCCGTGCTGTCGTGCGTTGGGTTGCCGCTGACCTACGTTTTCCTCCTGGACAAGGAGGAGGAAGAGGAGGAGGAGATGGTGTGGGGCGGGGACGCCGAGCGGGGGGGGATGCCGTCGCCGGTAGCGCCCGCCTTTTAGGGGAGGAGGGCACAGCCGACGCGCACGACACGTCCCCGCAGTTGTTGCCGTCGGTTGTCGGTGCGGACGGTGGCATGTAGCTTTCCCCGATTGCCGAAGACGCCATCGCGCCCTCTGTCGACACGGTCGCCCCGGCCGCTACCGCCGCTGACTCTGACTCTGGCCCTGTAACGGGCGGCACTGCCCCGAAGCCGCCCGGTGAGCCGGTGCTCTTTCCGACGGGCGCTGCGGCGGCGGCCACGGCGGCGGCGGCCGCGGCGTCTGCCCGCCGCCGCACCTTTCTCGGCTTTGCCGCCTCGTACGCGCTGACGCAGTACATGTTTGGGTCGCTCGGGGAGAACCTGCGTTTTTTCCTCACCATTCACCCTGGAGGGTCCAAACGGCTCGACGTTCACAAACACTTGCGAAACGCGAGATCTCCAAGCAAACATCGTCACGAAAATGTACCACGTACTGAGAGCAAAGCCAGCAATGTCGGTCTATCACAACGTGTCTGTATAATTGGTGAAACGTGTCTAAATTCTCTTAATAGGCCGCAGACGGCTGTGTGTCAATGTGAACGTGCCCAATTGAACGTCGAACCACCTCCTCGAATTTAAATCAATAGAAGCCCCCCCCAGCGGCAGGGGGGGCTGTTAGCGAAGCTCGTGCAAATACGTTTTGCAAGAACTACACGCCAATGTGAACCGACAAACTCTTTTTGAGAAGCATCCAAGCACGTTTCTTGTCGCCACGTTGGCCAAAGATCCGCTTTCTTCGTCGGAGCTATCAGGTGCCACCCACGTCCTTTCCCGCCGTTGTTGACAGTCCCCCGGCACCCAATCCCCCTTTTCTACCGGCCTTCTGGTTGAGAAACCGCTTTGGTCCAGGACTCTTTTTTGTCCTGGTCAAACTACCCCTGCACCTCTCATCGCAGCCCGCGGCGCCCCAGCGCCCCCTCCCCACAACCAAACGTAAAATGACCACATTCTGTCATCACCGTCATCACACACACACCCCACCCATCCTGAGCCCTCGCAATGGACCACCACACTGGAGGCTCGCTAGCACGAGCTGGGGGGACAGCCTCCAGACAAAAACTACAACAGCCGAAACCACACTCTCACTTCTCATTCTAATTCCATTCCCAACACAATACGACAGAGCGACATCCGCAAAATGCAGCGAGGGGTGTACCTCCCGCAACCACCAATCAACGAATAGATCGACCAAGTGTCGCTTCCGAGGAAAAAAATGGACGGTCTGGAACCCGGAAAGCATCACACCTGGATCAAGGCAGATTGACCGATCAGCGCCCCTACTGGGACAGCTGGAGGGGCTCTTTCCGAGTCGGTCTCACAAAGGAGCTTCGCTGATTATGATCGCGGCCAATCCTCTGGGTCGCTGACACTCAGTCGCCGCCGTTTGCTTTCCACGCTGGTGCTTTCACAGCTCGCGCCAAACAGACCTCATGCCCGTCCCCGGGCCCCGGCCAATTGCAGGCCAAAGAGTTTGCTGCCACCTTCAATCTTGTGTCCTGTCTTAGAAATACACTGTACTCTACCGAAACCGGGGTGGGGGCCTGCGCAGTGCACCTTGTGGCCACGAGCCCGGTTCTGGCTCAAATTGCTCGTAACTGCTCGTTGAAAACGGGCTCCTGCCCGCATCGTCGCAAAACATGTACCACGTACTGAGAGCGTGCTGAGGGACTTGGCCAGCAGTATTGTAGGTTGATCTGAAATTGTTGAATAATCAGCGATGTGAAGCGTAGTCACGAAAGCCGAAAACAGGAACGGGCGACGTAGCCTTCCGCCAGGCGTAAGAATACCTACGATCCGCCGGCACGGCGCGGTCACCTGGGCGTACGGGCTCCATTGGCCGCATCTCCGGGCCCTGAGGGCCTGCCGGCACGCCGCGTCCGCTGCCGATTGACGCCCGTGCCACTGTCATGGCCAATCATGTGCCTGTATGACCCCGCTTCCCCGGCCCCTGGGGCCCGCCCTCCACGGTGGGGAAAATTGGCCGGGTCGTCACAGTTATTTTCGCTGCTCATGTCCTTCGGCATCACAGGCGTCTGACATTTGTGACCACTCCTCCTTACATTGGGAGTGGACCGCGGACCACCTGCTTCCCAGCGTGCGTGCTCGTTCCTCAGATACGAGCGCTGCAGTCTGGGTGCCCGCCCTGCAGGATTGCCCGTGATCCCCCTCTTTGGCGACCACCCACACCACCAACCGACCTCGTCCCGTCTCGCTCCGTCGGCCTGCCACCGATTGGTCGTGCGCCGCCCCCTCGCTCCACAACCCCCGACGTTGCGGGGTGCCGACTGACTATCTGCCTACGCAGTTCCCTCCCCCTCGCCCTTTCGGGCGCCACTCCGCTCGACGGCGTACTGAACGGCTCTGCCTCTCTCCACCCACCTTTGGCCCCGCGACCGTTTCCCCCACCCCTACAATCCCCGCACCCCCCGGCTCTTCCCCATCTCCTTTCCTAAGGGTTTTTAACATGCTACCGCACGCCCGCCCCTCGGGTCGTCGCCGCGTCCCCATTCACGACCCGCGGGTTGGTGCTGGTGGTCATCCCGGTCGATACCATGGTCTCTAAGGCGGTGCGTGAGACATACGACAAACTGACCAAGCACATCATCCGTTTGGTTGGTCGCCGCATGTCGCAAGCGTCGATAACCAAGGTGGAGATCTTGTTGGACTTGGTCGAGCATTTCGCCATCGACAACCCGACGATCAACTTCCACTTGCATATGTCTGGCTACGACCTCGGCGGCAAGGTGTTTTGGGTGCCTATCTTTGAGGACCAGGTCGTCCTAGACAGCCCTGCTAAGCGCGTACTCAACATGATGTACCGCTACATTGAGAGCACCGACAGCATGCGTGCTGGCTCTACCACTTGCTGGAGGTAAGACCTGGCGTGCTGCGGCCAAAAACCGGTCCTGGAAGAAGTTGGTCCCGCGTGGGCTTCCTCCTACGGCCTCTAACCAGACGTTTTCAGCAATATCGCCCGCGACAGGAGCTCCATCGACTGCGGGAGCTCCCCCCCCGTCTACTTGGTCGGACGTTGACGGCGTAGACGGCGGCACGTATATACAAGACCAAGGGCCCGACAGACGGCGAGACGATGGTGTCCCTGCGGAGAATGCTGACCACGCGCTCGGCGCCTGCCCTTGAGAGGGTGCTGGACATGCTGCTGATGGTCTAGAGGGAGCCTAAGGCCAAGGCGACGCTCATCAAGTTCAACCTACGGCTGCAGCGGACCCAGCCACGTCGCACCGTTCCGATCGCTCCTGTGACTGGCATCACCATCGCCGGTGATGAACCTGCAGACCAAGGCCAGTCCTCGGCGCCAACACCTGCGGCCGTTCCGTCTTCTCAGGCCGCCCGCCGCCCGCTCGCCGCGCCTGCGGCGGCGGGCGTGATAGCACAAGGAAGTGCACCTCGCACCGGATTTGGGCTCCACACTGCTAGCTTGCCGCAAGGAGCACGTACCACGGCATCATCATTTGACCAGACGCGTGTGCGCGAGGCGCTGGCGGCAGCCGCGGCAGCGCTGCAAGAATGCACCGCGACAACAACGGCGGCGCCAAATACGGGTGTGGAAATCACGAGGGCGGCAAGCGCGGCGGCGGCGAGCACGGCGGCGGCAATAAGGGGGGCGGAAGGCACAGGGGCGGCAAGCACAACGGCTGCAAGGACGGTGGCAGCAAGCACGAGGAACGAAATCACGGGGGCGGCAAACACAAGGGCTGCAAAAACGGCGGCCGCAAGGACGGTAGCAGCACGCACGGTGGCTGCAGTACCTGTGGCGGCAAAGAAGGCACCGGAAAGGGCCGCGGCGGCACCGTCGGCGGCAGCAAGTACGGTATCGAAAAATAAGGCAGCGGCACCTACGGAATCAGCAAGGGCGGCAAGTAATGGGGCGGCAAGCACAGGGGCGACAAGAACGGGAGAGCCAAGCACGAGGGCGACAGGCACGGGTGGCGGAATGGAAAGTAGTGGTCACCACGGCGGGGGCAGCGACGGCGGCGGCAAGTAAGGCGTCAGCGCACACCGCTGCTGCAAAGGCCGCTCCGGCGAAGGCGGCGGCGACCATGAAGACGGCGGCAAGGATGGCGGCGGCAGGGGTGACGGCGGCAAAGATGGCGGTCGACGCCCGCCGCGAGCGGAAGCCGCACGCTCACCACAGCGGAAAGGTGCCCACCAATTTCCCTTCTCGTCGAGATTGCAGCGGCAGTAGCCGCCATGAATACGGCGATGACTTTATCGCCACGGGCAGCGACTGGCGGCACGTCGGCGGGGGCAGACGGCGGGGCTTCTGTTCACCCGACAGCTGGAGGGGATGGGGACGCGCGAGCCCGTCCTCGCGGGTCGAAGCGGCCTCCAGCCAGACCCGACACCCCTGCATCCGACGTAGAAGTGCTGGCCGCAAAGCTGGTCCGTCGAGAGCCAGCCGCCAAGTCGGCGCCCGAAGAGCCAGCCACCAAGCCGGTGCGTCGGTCGCCGCGCAAGAAGAGGCGCGGCCGTCAAGGGCGTTAAAGGTGAGGACCGGCAATATGTATTCGTTCTTTTATTGCGTTTATCACGTGCTTGGGTGCGTCACTTGTTTGGTTGCTTTGTAGAAACTGCATAGGCAATGGCAAACCCTTCATCATCCAGTAGTCAGCTCAGCGAGAGAATGACAGGCCCCACAGCGCTGGCGTGCCAAACGTTCGGTTCCCAAAAGGGCCCAAGAAACGCATAGTCAGCTCTGGGAAGGAAGCGAGCGCAAGACGAAAGCGCTTTTCGTTTGCCCGGGGATTTGATGTTTACTGCAGAAGAGCTGCATCATTGTCTATTAAGTATAACATGACCGAATTGAACGACTGAGCTTAAAAGCGTACCTGATCATAAAGAACGATTGACGAGAGAAGCGGTTGCCCGCCTTTTCTGGAGCTGTGGCAGAGCCTGATTGAGACGTGGGGGGGTGACGCCCACGCATGCCCGTGGCGGGCGTGGCGAGCGGCTGGTTGCCTTGCGGTAGTTTCTGGCACCCCGCTCCGCTAGGTCCATAAGTGTTCACGCCAGCAGTTTATCACGCCACTTGCTGGCTTCGTTTTTACCCAGCATCATCTTCTGCCTCGCCATTTCCCCCCCCTTCGTGTGCACTGCTATTCGTGCTCGCCCCCTTCACCCCCTTACTCTCCACTTGACCTGCCCTCCTGGTTCTCTCCCCCCCCTAACTTCCTGACCATGAACGTCTCCTGCATTCCTGTGTTCGTTCACACCGACCGCCCCGCGCCCCTGAAGCACCCGAAGTACCTGGCGGCGGTCAAACGCGGGGAGGCGAACCCACCCGTCTCTACCTTCATCTCGGAGGAGGTTTTGCGCATGGTGGCGGGGCACGTGGTCAAGCTGCTGCGGCAGCCCAACCAGGCCAACATGTTTAGGGCGCAGCGTTTGATGTGAACCTTGGGGAAGGGGTGCTTTGCGCGACCGACATTTTGTTTATCGATATGTGAACTGCTCTTTGTGCGGGAGGGCGAGTCAGACACCGAGTGTCGCCGGTACAACCGCAAGACTGCTGCAGAGTTTGCTGGCAGTATGTGGGACTTTCTTTATTGTACTGAACCTGGCCACACCTGCAAGGGACATCGAGGTGTGGCGGGGGCGGACGACAATGTGCGTCACCAGTCGCACGGCTACTTCGGGTAGCTCAAGTATTGTTCTAAACCTCTAGCTTTCTTTGTTGGCTATCTAGTTGACACTGACGTCCATAAAGAGTTGCCGCGTTGGTCGACAGCACGTCGGCGGCCGACGAATACACAATCAACAGTCTGTCGTTGGCCACCTCCCCCGCTTTGACGACCAACTCGTCGGCATCTCCCCCTCTTCCCACAAGCACCCGTCGCGCTCACAATGCTGCACGATGTTATAATGGAAGTACGTCTCTACTGGGTGCTTCTGGATCTCTTTGAAAGTCTTGGCCTCGCCGGGGAGGCGGCCCACGGCGTTGAGCTTGCGGGCATGTCGCCTCTACGACAGGCGGATCTTGTTGTGTGCCGCAATATTTCGAGATTGAACAATGAAACGGCGCTGCGTCATGTAGGTTGGAGCATTCTTGTACTTCTTTTTGATGGAGTGCTGCCTCTCGGCACCCGACGTGTCGTGCCCCTGGGAGAGCACCGGGTACTGGTCGGCGTTGAAAACCGGCGAGCATTTGTGGCCGACACGGTAGAGGCGGTCCACAAACAAGGCTGTCAGGGACTTGTGGAGCAGCCACGGCACACGTCGAAGCGCGTTGCGCTGTGCTTGGCAAGCAGCGTCAATAAAAACCACCAATTAGAGCTTTACAAAACGTTGGGCCAAAGACAACACGACGTCACCCGGGCTCTCCGTCTTCCGCAGTAGTTCGAAGCCGACGATCTATCCGCACCCGCACATGAACGTCAGCACCCCCGGCGCTCGCAGGACGTTGTCGGGGAAATGGTGACGGCAGTCGTCCTCATCCCAGACCTTGTGCTCCTTCTTCTTGCTGGCCCTGTCTTTGTTCTTGCCGCTCTTCTTCTTGCTGCCGGTCTTGCCACCAGCCTTGTCCGCAGCCCGCTTGTCCGCCGCCTTCTTCCGCTGCCTCTCAGCGGTGTAATCCTCGAGGAAGGCGCGCACCGCCACCTGGACGTTGGGCTTGGCGGCGACGGCACCGGCGGCCCGCCGCTACGTCCGCCGGCAGCATGTGAGGCGGCCAGACGGCATTGGGCGCGGCGTACAGCGCCGGAACGTTGCTGTTGGTCGGACCGGTCGCCTCCCCCCGTGTTGACAGCCACCGCGGCGGCGGCGCCGGTGTGCTTGGCGGCGACCGCGGCAGGGGCGGTCTACGCCACTGCCGTACCCACCTTCACAGACGCAGCGGCCGGCGGCTGGCCGGCGGCTGCCACAGATAATACGGGCGGCATCCCCTTGGCCGACGCCCCTTGGACTGCGACCCCCGTCTTTTTCGAGGTGCACGAATCAGCGCCGACAGTGGCTAGGGCGGTGAGACCCTTGCCGTCCCGACCTACACCACCGCGTCGGAAAGCACCTGGTCAGAAAGAGCAGATGACGCGTCCCCTTCAGCAACGCTGCGTTGGCCGGCGGCTCGTCGGTGGGCGGGGAAGACGGGACCGACAGACTGCCTTCCTCCACCGCTCCTTCGTCGGTGGCCACGACGTGGTCGACGGCGGTGGACGAGGCGCCGACGGCAACGGCGGTGGTCGCCGCCACGTCTTTCGCCTCCACTGCCGGCACGTATGCCGGCTGCACGTCGGCGGGAGCCACAGAAGCGACGAGCACGTCGCCGCTGGTCGCCTTACACGGCTCGACAGTGACGGACTTGTCGCACGCGGTCTGCTTTGTGTCCACGGGGTCTGCCGCGAACCCGCTCGGCCGGCGGCAGGCCGTCGTTGACGGAACCGCAGCCAGTCGCCGTCAGGGTAGCCGCCACGGACCATCGGAGGTGCTTTGGGTTAGGGTTAGGGAAGCAGTTGGGGGGTAGGGGAAACAGAGATTGATGAAGCAATGCCAGGGCACTCTATCGGTGACCTGAACGAGGGGCATGCCTCTCGTGTGAAAGAGGCTCGCGACCAGCAGGCCGAGCGCTGTCACGATGCCGTCAGACGGGAGGCCACAGGGATCGCGCTGAAGAGGGATATTGGGGCATCCAGCGTCGTCGACAGAGTCTGGCAGTGCGGAAATCGTGGTCGCGGGAGAGCCGTCCGCGTTAGGGGCTTTTGAGGGCTGATCGGGGGCATCGCACCGACACCATCCACGTGTAGATGCTCTGCAGCTACTCCCAGGCTTTGATTGGCCAAGGCAGATATTCACGCTCCAGAACCGCGGCGCTGTGCGACAGTGGAGCCGTGCAATCGGGTTCACAGCAAGGTGTACCAAATCAGGCCACTATACGCACCGGCACGCCTGGCAGTCTCGAAATGGCAGCCGGCGCCCCGGGATCGCCGCGGCCTTGAAACGCAAAAAAGTGCTATATGATTTGGGCAGTCGACCATTCGAGCGCTTGCTCGCCATCAATCCAGGCGCGCTGCACCACCCCATTGGCTGTGGGCAGTGGCGGGGCTTGGGGAGGTGGCTATTCTGCTGCAGCTGCAACTTGGGGCCATGCACGCGACTCGGCAATTGTCAGCTCGACCGCCTCGTCCGGCTTTGCCCGGACACGGCGCCGCACCAGCCTCCTCATCGATGACGTTCGAATAGTGGATGCGAACTGGATCGAGAAGTCGGCGCGCGGTGCGTTGCCGCTCGGCCGGAGCATCCCCTTCACGTGCGCTTGAGGCACTGAGAGCATTTGTCCGTCGCACACAATGCATCTGAAGGGCCCGCCGGCCGCCTCCTCCTGGCCACAAGCATGACACTTGAAAGCGGCAGCCGGCACCAGCAGCGTGTCTGAAAACTCGCCGGTCGCGTCGGAAAGCAGCTGCCGGGCTTGACTCGTCTCGCCCTCGCCATAGGCAGCTGTGTTCCGCAGCAGCCCCGTGAGGTTTTGGCATGCGGCCGCCATGGTTGACCGCACCATGACGCACAGCTCCAGCACAAGGTCCAGGATGTGCGAATAGACGGTATCCTCGGTCGCGGCAAACAGCCTGTCGCCCGCTTCGTCGTAGAGGACGTCATGCGCATTGGCGCACACCAACTGCCCGACCAAGAGCTTCATGAGTCTCTGTATAGAGAACAGGAGGGCAATGCTCTGGGACGACAGCCACTCAGCCCGCGGCTCCTGGAAAACGATGCACTTCTCCTTAACGTGCAGCCTCGAGTCGTACCGGAAGATGTTGTTTGATGCCCGAGCCGCGTCCACAAACGTTTTGTTGACGTCGCGTAACGCCACCTCTTGCGTGCAAGGGAACATGTTGCGTGCACGACGGGGGCGGGGAGGCGGTGGCGGTACCGCGGGGGCGGTGGGGGCCGCGAAAACGGGCTCTGCCGGTGGCAATTCGCCTATCGCATTCGGCGCACCGTTTGGTCAAAATCGCAACGCCTCTCGAGCAGCGCCGCCGCCTCCGACGCAGTCGAGGCCTCGACGCGGTTGAACTTGATGACGGCTTTGGCATGTCCGGAGACCAGATGTTGTCGTAGAAGATGGCGTAGAGTGGAATGTTCATCCGACTGCCCACCATGCCCACCACATGGCCGACCTTGTCGTCCGGCTTCCCGTCCGCCGTCACGTACGGGCCACGCAAGGCCGGCACCGCGCTGATCAATGCTCCGGGCTTTTGAAGGCTCAACGCAACCGACATCACGCGGAAGGCCGCCAGAAAAGCGTCGTCGTGAGTGGCTCCGGGGGTTGCGGCAACCGCTGCGTCCCCCGCGTCGTGGTTGGAAATGTAGTCCGCGTAGGCGCTCATTGTCTGGACAAGCAGAGCTTGCGATGTGTCTCCTAGAGGGAGATACGCGTCCTCATTGGTGTTTTCATTGACTGGCAAGCTTTGGATGAAGCCGCACATGAGAAGGCGCCGGAGTGGCTGGCCGTCGCCATCGCGCTCCATTGTGCTCTCGTGGGGACAGCCGCGGACAGGACGTGGGAGGAAAGATGGTGGGGGTGGAAGGTATGAAAAACTGCAGCACGTGGTGATCGGGCTGTGGGGCATGCTCAACCGGACGAAGCATGAGAAGGACGTGGTACTTGTCAAGAAGGACAGGTAGGGGTGGTCATGGGTGTTGTCGACCAGGTAGTGGGCTGGTCGTGGCGGGGCGGACGTCGCTCCGCGGTCGGGTGGGCGCGGGCGCCACGTCGGTCATGGAGGTGGTGCTAGCTTTCGCGCGCGCGCGCGCGCCCGGGCACCCTCAAATCGGGGCCCAGGTGGACCCTGCATTGGTTGACGCGGGGACCTTGCAGATGAATAATGGCCCGTTATTCTTTCCCCTATCACATTTCATGAACGATTGATTTTCATTGGTGAAGCATTTGCTGACAGCACATGATCGTCCAATGGTTCGGTGATGGCGAGCATTATGCCCCCCCCGTCAGCGTGCTGCAGAGACCATTTCTGGGACCTAAAAAGTGCACCAGCAGCGGCCAAATATATGCAATAGCGGCCGGTGAAAAGAGGCCCCCGACCCCGGTGTCGCCCCCTCAAGCAGGGCCAGGAATTGCAGAATGTCGCTCGCTAATCGACCAGGACTCAGACGAGGCGTCATCAGTAGAGGACGTGCCGTGCCGACACGCGCATATGGCCTGGCATGGCGAACAAAGAAGCCCATATGAGCCGATGACGCTGCCGTGCAAGCGGATCGGGTGGGTTCCTTTGTGTTCGCCAAGTGACACCCGTACGTGGTGTTTTCACGGGTGCTACACACGTCTGATTTTTAGGGTCCGCCGCCAATTGGTCGATGCCGGCGGCCCTTCTTACGTACCATCGCGCGGACAACACACGGTCTCACCCCCCCTCCAGGCGTCCCCGAGTGGGGGCAGAGGTCCGCAGACGGGTGCCTACGCAGGACCTCACAGGGCGCAAGCGTCCGCGCTTCCAGGGGCCCAAAAAAATTCAAAGGCCCGTTGCTCTCACAGCGGTTAGGGCCCTCCGGCGCCGATACGTAGGCGCCGGGTCACACATCAAGACAAAACCAGGTCCTACTAGTGAAGGTCGGCCCGTAAGATCACGCCAAAATCGCAACGTGGCGGCACCCGATCCACCACCGGAGGTGCCCAGCCAGCCAATCAGGTGCCGCGCGCGGTCCAATCACACCGCCGCGGCCCGTCATTGGCCACTGCTAAGGGCCCCCGATCACGCCGTGCGCGAGGTTGACACCAAGGCTGACAGTCCAGAAGCTGTCGATTCACAGGAATGGTCTCATGAGCCCCCAGTCCACAGTTTGCTGTATTTTGTCGCGTCCATGTACTGGACCCTTCTTCTCCACAGTGTTCTTCCAAATGGGTAAGGTCTCGGATTCGCATTTTAGATCCCCAGTACGATCTGGCCCTGCTCAAAGTCGTGTCTGGGAGAAGGGTGCGCGCGCACCTTGCGTGCACCCCAGTAGGTAAAGTAGTTCTGGCGGACTTTGGCACCCAGGATGATCGGCAAATCGGGCCTGGCGGAGGCGTGAAGGGGGCGCAGATGTGGGCGGTCCGGGGTGCACTCGCCTAAGGGGGTCTCGGGTGGGGTGGCAAATATGTGATTCCCTGTGGGCGTCCAGCGAGGTTGACTAATTCCACGCCCAAAACAGTGTGCCAGCCGAGGTCCGACATACCGGCGGAGCCCCCGGCCGACACAGGCCTGAGCGCGCGCGCGCGCTCGCTGCGACCGCAACGACCCGGGCGAGCGCCGCACCTGCGCTCGCCACCGCGAGCTGTCCGTACGCAGAGTGGGCGGAAGGGGACCGCCGCCACCCCGCCGTTCCCCCACAGCGGAATCTATTTTCCGGCTGCACGCCACCCCTCACGTCCCGGTTACGTCGGCTCGGCTCCGTCTGCCGTCCAAAAACATGGACGGAGAGCCGCGCCCCGCACCAGCGTGCACGGCAGCGGGTGCTCGCCGGGGCCTGCCCACCTCCTTGACTTCCGTCTGGTGGTCCGGGCAGCACGCACCGTGTGACGGGCGCGCGCTCAGACCGCTCGGGCGGACGGGACGAGCAGCCTCCCTCTCCCCCCCCCTGCCCCCCGCCCGCATCCTATCCTCTAGTGCCCCTCTCGCCCGCCCTCCCCTCATTTCCTGCGCCCCCGTTCCTTTGTCTCTTCGCCACCAACCCACCGACGCTTCGTATGGCGGCGCGAGACGGGCGCCTCTCTGGCGACTGCCAGTCGGGCGGGCCTCGTCCAACCGTGGCGAGCGCCACCCCCACGTATTTACGGGAGAGCCTACCACGCGGCCTCTCCTTTCCAGGCCCCTCCCTTCTGGCGGCTCCGCGGGAGTCCGGTTTGGCGGGCGGCGGCGCGTCCCGCCCGAGCAGCGCTGCCCGGCCGGTGCCGGCCCGGGTCGGTGGAAGAACGGGTGCTCGGTCGAGGCCCTTGCACGAACTGGGTGGGGCAACGGGTGGCGGCATGGAAGCAGAAAGTACGCCACACCCACGTATACGGACGGCTGAGCCAGCGGAGGCGCTTTCCCCCCCCCTTCCACATGGCTCGGCGGCTACTGCACGAGCGGTTGTGCCCGAGTTGGTGGTCCCACCGGTCGCTCACCTGCACATCACCCCCATGGGCGACGTCATGGCGGAGGTGTCAGCGGGGAGCTCTGTCTTTCAAGACAGCAACCCGGCCTACACACAGATCAACCTGGTGGCGCGCCTGTTCTTCGGGATGCCAGATGACGCCGCACCGCTAATCCGGATGGGTGGATTGCAATCGGGTAGGGGACGGAGCGCCTGTCACACCCCTGCGCAGGCGGCCCGCGCGGCGGCGGCGGCGGAGGCGGCAGGGGCGGCCGACCAACGCACACAGGCCGTGGTTCGGGCCGACCGGCAGGCCTACGACAGCCTGGTCGTCCTAGCCAATCACTGCCGAGTTCTGGGAATGGACGTCGGCTGTGTGCGCGCGGTAGCGCGCCAGGTGGTGCATCTTGTCGGCCAAAACAACCACCATCAGGTGGAGGTGGCACGGAGCGCGGCGTGCAATGACATGCAGCGGCACACGCACAGCGCCACGCACAAGGGCACCAAGAAGACCATATGCACGTATAAGGGGTGCATCAAGCGCTTCTGTGCGTGGGGAAACGACGTTATGGGGGGCACTCTGGGTCTGATGCCGCTGAGCCGGCATGTGGTCGTTCGGTTCCTCGAGGAGGAGGCCAAACGGCGCCTCCCCTTGCCGAAGCGACGCCCCCCCCGCCCCCGCGCAGACAAGACTGGCGGCGACCGCCTGCCGGCGCCGAGGAGCCGCGGTCGGCACGACCACTCCGACGACGACAGTGGGTCGGACAGGAGCGGCAATGGCTCCGACACCTCGGAGGAGGACTGCCCGGAGCGCCCGTCGGCCCCCAAATGGCAGCGGAGGGCCGCCGGTAGCCCCCCGAGTGCCCCAGGTCGGCGACCAACCGCGGCAGCCAACCACCTCCCCCGCCAACCCGCAGGGTTTTTGGGTGCCTCTGCCATCCCGCTGCGACTCGGTGAAGATTTTGGGGGCGCCCGCAACGGGGCCTTATCGGCGATCGGGGCGGCGCCCGCATCGGCCAATTCGACCGCGCCGGCTGCCGCCCGCCACCCCTCGAGCGCGTTCAATGCACTACCTCCTCCTCCCCGCTTCCCCCCAGCGCATGGTACCACTGGTGGTCCGCCACCCCCCCCGGCTCACGACGTGCTCCTTCCTGCCCACACGACGGCCCCCCGCAATGCCTCTGATCCAACTACCCCCCACCCCGGCGAGGGCGTTCCCGTCGGACGGCTGGTCGGCCGGGGGGTGCTGCAGAACGACCTCAACGCGCTCTCAAAGGTGGCCAAGCTGTTCAATCTGTTGTGGCACGAAGCCAAGTGCGACTGCTGCAAGCGCTGGTGTATGGACGACTACCTGTCGGCGGGCAGCTATCGGCCCGCCAAGGCCATCCTGGACCGTCGCAAGCGCGACGGCATCCTGCAGGAGAGCGCTGCTGGGGTGGCCAAGGCTATTGGCAAGCGCAACGTGTCAGTGACCGACCAGCAGCGGGCGCTGACATCCAAGGGCATGCTGCTGCGGCAGACGACAGAGCTGCAGCTCAACGCGTACCTGCGTCTGAACGCCCTGTGGATCCTACAGTACGCGTTGGAGGCGCGCGGGGAGACGGTCCGCGGCCTGACGTGGAGCGACATTGCGCGGCGGCTTTTCGATGGGATGTTTTCCGCCAACGGCAAGGGCCTTGATGTCCTTTGCTGCTACATTTCTGCCACCAAAACGACCGAGGGACTCGTGCGGAATATCGGGGCGCTCCCGCACGTGGACCCGTGGCTTTGCCCGTTCGGGGCGGTGGCGGATGCTTTGGTTGCAATGTTTCACCCCCCCGGTGGCGACTCGTCCAAGCCGGTTTTCGACTTTGCCCCGGTCTTCAAGCCCGACGACGCGGCGCTGGCGGCCGCTGGCGTTCAGTCCCGGCATTTCCGTGAGGCCGGCAACACGTACGGCTTCCGCCGCTGGTACCGCGTGCTGGTCGTGCCCAGCGCGACAAGCGGGCCGCTGAAGGCAATGTCGTACGAGTACCACAACTCTCACCTCAAGGCGGTGATGATGGCGGCAGGAATCTCCGATTGAGCCTCCAAAACGCACTTGGGTCGCAAGGCGGCGGCTCAAATGGCCAAGGAGCGGGGCGTCTCAGACGGTGACAACCGGGACCATGGCCGCTGGAACGTGGGCATCGGCGAAGGGGCGTATGACGGGCCAATTCCGAACCTCAGAGTGCTGCTGGCGCCATCGGGGCGTCCGATTGACTGCGTCACACCGACGACAGCGCGGTTTGAGGTGCCAGTGCCGGTTGTGCTGCAAGACAAAATCTGCACCTGGCTAGAGACGGAGGAGGCTGCCCTTGCGGCGCGCATGACGGCGGACGCCAACGCGGTCGACTCGGCGCTGAGCGACTTTTTAGATCTCATCCGCATAGAACGGTCCGTCTTTTTCCGGTCGTGGGCGGCCCGTATCATGACGGGGAGCGTGCCCGCGGATGCGGCCATCCTCGCTAACCCCCTCCTCGCCAAACAAGAGTTTACCAGCTTCTGCATGCTGATGAGGAGCGCCTTGGAGGCGGCAGGCGACGTCGCCACAAGTGCGGTCCAGCAGGTGCTGCCGCAGCTCTCAGCAGACGTAAAGGCGGCAGTGGAGGCGGTGGCGGCCGGGTCCGCGGCCGACGCGCTGGAATTGGTGCGCTCTCTGTCGCTGCAGATGGACTACATCGCGGAGCGCCTCCAGAAGTGCACGGCGGCCGGCTTTGAGGACCTGAAAGAGCACGGCCACCGGCGATGGAGGAGGAGAAGCAGCTGGTTTCAACTGAGATGGCCCGCACGCGCTCGCTGATGGCACGGACGGTAGCCGTTGGCGCGGTGCAGGATGTGCACGCCCGCGACCTGCTGATAGAGGATCTGCGGCGCCCTCCCCCGTCGGGTTTGGTGGCCCGCTTCGGCCGAGCAGACTGTGGTCGAAGCAGGGGCGGCGGCAAGCATCCCGGTGACCATCACGCCAATCATGAAGCAGGTGGAGGTGCCAGCGGCTTTGTTACGTGATAGAGAGAGCGTGCGCACGCTGCAGGCCAAGGGAAAGCTAACCGGGGTACCCCTTTTCAATGCGCACGGGGAGTGCGTGCCGCTCTGCGCCAAGCACCCATTCTTCCCAAGCATGGCGAATCGGTCACGTCACGTGAGTCATCCTGTTCGCGGCGTTGTCAACGGCTCGCGTGAGAACCCTAACAGGCGCCCCTTGGCGAGCACACCAGGGTTCGGAGAATCGACCCCGACTGAAACCGTAGTAGGATTCAAATCAAGTCCGAAGATCATGTGGTTTTTAGCGGTGGTGAAAGGTAATAATTGCATGAGAATGGCGCGCTCATTTGGCTTCAACTCCGCTGTCGGTCGGAATTGATAGATACCCATGGCAACTCACTCATCTGTTGACTTGGGTGTGGGTGCCAGCCGCCTTATTGCGTACGGGTGCGGGAGTTCAGACACTTACACCTGTAAAATCACCTACCCACAAGATACGTATGGTAGAACTTGATGGGGACCCTACATGCATCTAGTACCTGGATGTACCCCTTGGGCCCTCAGATGTTGGGGACATGGGTGTCAGTGCAGTCTGTCCCTGGGTGTTGGGGTACCGACATGCCGCGCACTACTTAACACGTGACTGGGGTTGAGTAAGTGCCGACTCGCACAGTCAGAGTCACGGTGCCCGTTATGGGCAGGAGTCCCCAATTTATGTCAAACAACTGGGGGATCTCCGCGTCCAGGGGCGTCGCGTTCATCTCTGGGAAGAGTAGCGCTTCCCGTCTTGGGAGACGCACGACCTCGAAACGAAAATGATGCGGAGGGCTGCCTCAAGCCATGCGTCGAACCAGATATGACTGGCCACCTGATAGGTGGACCTCGTCAGTATGGCCACCAAATTCCGGCCGTCTAGCCGCTTCGGAAGGGGCGCGTCCCGAAGGCGGATCCCCTTGGGTCGGGGTTGGATGCGTACTGGAATCACCTGACCGCCCCGCGTTTGGTCCACCGGTCTCCGCGGGGAGGCCCGACACCGGTAGTTACTCGTTTCCCTCCTCGAAGTCAGAGGAGTTGGCCGATCCGCACTCGGGCTCGGCCTGCGGTTCACCCTTCTCAAGCGGCGTCGACTCCTCGCCGCTTGAGCTGGAGTCCTCGGAGGGACTGGCAACGGGTACTCGCCGGCCCATTCTCTGGGTATCGTGGGAGCCCGAGGGCTTCCCAAGAGGGGACCAGAAACTGGCCATTGCCAACTGGTCACGTAGGCGGACGTCCAAGGCGGGGCACACCTCGGCCCAATGACCCACCTTGCCACACTACCAGCAAGGGTACTCTCCCGCCCGGGGTTTTAATCGGATATACTCATCCCTATGTCGGGACCGGCGGCGTGAGCTGTCGCCGCCCCTCGAGAGTCGGGCCGTCCGGGGCCCCGGGTCGGATCGCATCGTATCGGGCGCCGGGAATAGGGGCGTCCACGGCCCCGACGACCCGAACCGGGGCGCACCGCGGTGAGTGACGCCATGTTCCCCCTGTAACCTTGGGGGGTGCGGCCACACGAGCCTTCCGCCGGAGCAGAGCCTCCTTCTCGAGCACTTCTCGCTCCTTGGTCCTCTTCTTAAGTTTCTCGAGTCATAGTCAGCGGTGTTCGTCGTCCTTAGTCTGGGCGACGCGATCTAACTTCCCCATAGTCATTCCGGGGGTGTTCCGCCCCTGAAAAGTGGCGAGCGTGATGCGGTGAACACCTCCACAAATCGCCCCTTGAGCACGCCATTCTCCGACATGAACGCGCACTTGGTGTTGAGGCGGCGAAGACGCTCGGCGAAAGACAACTCGTATTCGTCGTCCCATTGGACCGCGACGTGAAGGGTCTCAACAAGAGTAGCCACTGAGGCCGCATCGACGTCGCGTCGAAGCATCCAGTTGATAAGCTCCAGGCAGAATGTGCCCTCGCCGAGGAAACCCGCCCGACGAGTTGGCAAAACCATAATCACCTCTGACTGCAAGGTTTCTTCGTAAAATATTGAAGGATGTAGAAGGCTTGGCTTTCGGAGATGTCGTTGTCGTCGCAGGCCTTGGCGAACTTGTGAAAGAACTTTGTGACATTGGCAGGGCGGGAACTGTCCCACTCGGCGCGTACCCCAAAGGATTGAGTCACGTCCTTCTGGTGCCGGACCAAAGGACGGGCGTGACGCCGCGGGTAGACAATCAACTTGTTCTCCAGAGCGTAGGTCTCACAATTGAACATCATCCGGTAATACGGGTGCCTCACTTCGACCTACAGCGGCACCACCCGATTCGGGCGTGTCGGGGTGGCTTGAGTCGGCCACCACTCCGCCTCCGTACCGGTCGCGAGGGAGCGTTCAGTCGGGAACCCCGGGTCAATATCCCGGGGTTACTCTCGCATCGACCTCTTGCTTTGCTCACCTCCAGTTGAGTCGGGAGTCGGTAAGGTCCCCGGGTCCATACCCCGAGGGTCCTCCCTCACCGTCGACGGCGTGAAGGTAGCACGAAACGCACCAAGAATGCGCGCAACAGCTGACTCGTCCCCCGAGCGGGAGACGTCAGTGGTCGACGACGACGACGAGTTGTCGCGTCGGTGCCGACAGGAAGAGCGCCAGGCTCTGCCCTGGCGCTCAGAGGGCCTGAGCGCAGAGCCCCTTAACATCGTGACTAGCAATCTGGAAACTCCAGACCGAACGACCTCGGCCACGGCGTTTCGCCACTCGAGACCCTCGCCATCCCTGGCACCCCGTGAGCCTGGGGCAGCACGACAAGAGCTCCCAACCGCAGGCGCCCGTGCCGAGTCTGGCATCGACCCCCCTTCCCAGGCACCGAAAAGGGATCTTCCACCGGGTCCACGTGTCGGGGGACCGACACAGCGGGTGCCGGTGCTATGCTCATGCGCCTGGGCACCCTTGGCCCTCCGTGACCCTTGGGCAGCACGACAAGACCTCCAACTCGCAGGCTCCCGTGCCTGTGATGGCACAGACCCACCGCCCCACGTGGTAACGGCGGGCAGCTGTCATACGCCGAAATGAATGCCACCACCCGACAGGGCCGCCGCGAAGTGAGTACTACCCGAAGGGGCGCCCGCCGGGGGGCGAGTCCAAGTGCGATCGAGGCCCGAGGGCCAGAGAAGAAACAAGGTCGGCTGCCCACGGGCACCCGCATCCGTTGTGCCGGCTGTGGACTGAGCAGTAGTTGGGTGGATGCGTTACTTTACCCTGAGAGCGGACTGAGGCGCGACGCCAGCAGGCTCTTAATCCCTCCGTGAGCCTGTCTCGCCACGTCCTCCCGGCGCACCCCCCGCCAGCGCAGTGCTCCCTCCCTTGAAGGGTACACGCTCTCACCACCACACGAATCGCGGCGCCCCTAGAGGAGCTCACGAGAATCTCCCCGAGCTCAGCTCCAAAGTGAGCTGCCCTCGACATAAAAAAACAACTACTTACATCACACACGTACAGCGATTCATGTCAATGGCTCAGCCAATCAATCCGATGACCCCATAAGTAGTCCTGGCATGAGCCAGGCAGTCCGCGGTAGCTCCGAGTTACCTACGCGGGCTTGGGGGGCTGCCTCAACACTCACTCTGCACCCCACAGTCCGCGCCATGGAGCCTCAGCGCGGTCACAACTTGTCTCGACCGGTGCGGCATCTCCCGCAATCATCCAAAGTCGAGAAAAAACCCCAGTCGATCCCCAGGTCCCAGGTGTAACACGCGCAACATCGACCTCCGCCGAAGTCACGAAAATTCACCATCGACGTGAAGCAGACGTTGCGGTGAGAACAGCGCAATCGGGCGCGTCTCGAACGGAGACGATCCGGCGCATCGGCGGCCCGTCGACCGCGGCTCATTGACTTGGCCGAAGATCGGCTGGATCCACGGGATCAGTACGCCTAGTGCTCGATACCACATTCAACCAAATATCGACTTGCACCAGAGCGATTCGGGCCCGACCGGCCGACTTGGCCCGAAGCTGGAGTCTTCCAGCAGCGGGGCCAAGACCACAAAAAAAGTCGACTTCGCCAAACTCGACTCGACCTGCCGGAGCTATAGGCCAACAGCTCCCGGCCGAAATCGCCCAAAATCGACTTCGGCAAAATCAAGTCCGGTGATCGCCGCGAACCCGCGGCTGCGCCGCTCGTCGCCCCCAGTGGCGCCACAGCGCCCCATGATTGTCCCAACCGGCCGTCCCCGCAAGGCAACAGCGTTCCATTGCTGGCCCAAGGCAAGTGGATGGTAGCGCAACAGTCCACGACCGGCAACGGCCCGCGGCAGGGTCGACGGAGGTCGCTGCCGCGAGTCCGAGCTCGTGCCACTGGACGGCTCCAGTGGCGCCATGGCGCCTCAGCACTCCCGCAACAGGGGGTCGCCAGGACCGTCGCCCCGCTCAGCCGCGCGTCTTCACCAACCCCGACGGCAGCCCGAAAGGCCGTGAGCGCCGGCGACAACAGAGGCTTGGTGAGCCCATCCGCCTGCATGTCGGCGCTCGGGAGGAAGTAGAAGGCCACATCCTCGCACGTCTCGTAGTCGCGAACCATGTGGTAGGCGACGTCGACATGCTTGGTCCGCCCCGTCGCCTCAAGGTTGTAGACGAGCGCCAGGCAGGATTGGTTGTCCTTCCCCATCGCCACGGCTCGACCGTCGACGCCCAGAGCCGACAGCACCTTGCGTAGTCATCGCGCCTCTTTGGTCGCCATTGCGGCGCCCACGAACTCGGCCTCGGCCGTCGAGGGGGCCACGGTCGACTGCCGTTTTCTTGCCCACGCAATCGGCCCGCCATTGCTGGGGAAGACGAAACCGGTTGTCGACCGACGACCGTCCATGTCACTGGCCCAATTGGCGTCGACAAACCCTTGCAGCGGCTTGCTGCCGCCGTAGACCACCCCCAGGCGAGTCGTTTCGCGCAGGAAGCGCAGAACCCTCCTGGCCGCGTGCATGTGGTCCTCCTCAGGGCAGGAAATGAAGCGCGACAGCACCCGCACGGCAAAGGCGATTTCTGGCGTCGTCGTGGTAGACACGTAGAGGAGAGAGCCAGCCAACTCGGCGTAACGGTTGCCTTCCGGCAGAAGGATCGCCCCTGTCTTGGCCAGCTTGACCCCCGATGCCATCGATGTCTTGTTTGGCGTCGCCTTGTACATCCCGGACGCCTCCAGCAGCGTGTCTGTGTGCCCCGGGTTGCTCAACGTCAGAGTCTTGGCCGCCCGGTTGCGCATGACCTTCATGCCAATAAAGTCCCTGACCTCCTTCATGTCGCGCACCTCAAACTTGGCAGACACGAAGCGCTTAACGGCTTTGACTCCTTCTATCTTCTCGCCCGCCAAGATAAGGTCGTCAAAATACACGAGGATGAAGACGCGCCCTTGCACGGGGTGGCACAACTCGTAGAGGCACGGGTTTACCTTGGACCGGACCGCCCCCATGTCCTTGAGCTCTTTGTCGAGCTTGATGCCCCAAAGCCGCCCCGCCTGCTTCGTCCCGTAGAGTGCCAGATTCAGCCGACACATCTCCTCCAGCTCCTTCGGATCGACCCTGTCAGGGAGTTTGATGTACGTCTCCTCGTCCAATTTGGCGTTGAGGAAGGCTTCCTCATCGTCGACATGATGGACTTCCCACCCCGTAACTGCAGCCACAGAAAAGAGAGCCCGTGTCGTAGCCGCGTTAAACTCCGGCACGCACGTCTCATCAAAGTCGCGCCCCGGCACTTGATTGAACCCTTCGGCCACGAGTCGGGCCTTGTACCGCGCCATTTTGCCCTCCGCTTCGTGCTTGATGACGAACACGAATCGCGTCTTGACGGTCTCGTGCTTCTTGTTGTTGACCTCACTTTTGGACCAAGTGCCAAGCTTCTTGTTGGCTGCCACCTCCTCCTTTAAGGCTTGCTTCCACCGCGGCCAATCAGGGCAAGCACGAGCCTCTTTCTCATTTGCAGGCGGCATGTGCAGGTCGCAGCCAGCTGCATTCGCGGACTTCGTACCGCTTGCCAGGTACGCCTTGGGTTCCTTTTCCCACAATGCTACCTTGGGAGTTGGCTTTCGCTTTGAGCGATGAGGCTCTGTGCGACGCTGCCACTGACCGCAGGTGCTTGACCAACCCAGGGTGTAGAGTCACCGTCGCCGTCATCCTCGTCTTTTTCGCTTTCTTCTTCGTGAAAAAGAGGACTGCCATCTTCGTCGCTTGTGGAAGATTCGTCGGGGGTGTTTTCGTCCAGCGCTTGGCCCGAGAGCCGACGTCTCGACCTTAGCCGGGTTCTCCTCCATCAGCAATCCTCGACGCCCGAAGACTTGGTTTGTCTCGTCCTCCAGGATGCGTTTGGCCTTGCCACCGACGGTGTAGCCGACAAAGAGGCCGACGCTGGTCCTTGGATACAGCTTGCGATCCTGCTTCTTGGATTTAAGCGCGCACGCCCGACTCCCCCAAACGCAGAATCCCGCATCGTCGGGGCGTTGACCCGTTGGAGCCTCCAGCGGCGTCCCATCCAGCCCCGCCTTGGGGGACCGGTTCAAAAAATGAACGAAGGAGGCCGAAGGGGCAGCCCACAGCTCTTCCTCTGCTCCGGCATCGATCAGAGCCGCACGAACGCGCTCCATCAGCGTGCGGTTCACCCGCTCCGCTTTGCCGTTCTGCTGTGACTTGTACGGCGCCGTCGTCTCCGACGTGATGCCCTTGTCCTCGTACCATGCCTTCAGGTCCTTGGTGACACTCCTTGGCACCATCATGACAGACGTGCTTGACCTTGGTCCCCGTCAGTGTCTCAAGCTGCTTGATACACGACTTGAGCACGTCCGGGGCCATCCCTTTTGTCTTGATAGGCGTAGCCGTGACGAAGCCCGTGGAGTCGCCCAGCGCCGTCTTAAAGTATATGGAACCACCCAATGCCACATTGCGTGGGCCACTATTGTCGGTGTGCACCATGTCGCTCTTGGTTGTCGCTGTCGACGAGCGAGGGCTCGGCCACTGAACCATCTTGCCGTCCACGCACGGCACACAAACCGTGCCAACGATGCGCTTGGCTTTTGCCACTAACGATGACATGCCGTCGACCATTTCGCTTGAGGTTCTCCCACCCCACGTGGTTGAAATGACGGTGCCACAGCTCCGCCTTTCCAGCTATGCGCGAGGATGCCGCTTAAGCCGACGCCTGGACCGGCGTCACATTGATCTCATACTGTTCCAGGTCGTTCACCTTGCCGACCACCGAAGTCTTGTCGAGCACCTCGCTCAAGCGAACAGCATCCCCGTCGCTGAGGATGTGACAGGCGTTGTTGGCGAACACCACCGCACCTCGATTGCGGTCGACCGCTCGAGCCGACAGCAGGTTGCTTCGAAGGCTCGAAACGAGCATGGCCTCCTCGAGCACCATTCGCGTCTTGGTGTTTCCTTTGTCAACGTCCATGGAGACGTGGCCGTGCCCCTCAATGGACACCATCTCGCCGTTGGCCGAGGTGACCTCGGCCGCGCATCGCGCCGTCCGGACGGTGAAGCCCTTTCTCCAAGCGGCCATGTGCTTGGTTTCGCCAGGGTCAAGCACCCAAGTTGATGAACACAAGGAGCTCCCGCAAGCCTTGCTGCTCCCGGTATTGCAAGGAGAAGCAGTGTAGGCCAGAGCGCCACCCGCGTACGGCCGGCCGCCGTGGGAGCCTTCACGACCACTCTCGCCGGGCGTGCCCTTGCGCTTTGCCTCGGCCGCCTTCTTCTTGTGGCAGTCGCGCTGCACGTGTCCCTTCTTGTTGCAGTAGAAGCACGCGACCGACTTCTTGTCAAACGGCCTCTTAAGCGCCGCTGCCGCAAAGGATTGTGACGTAACACTGCCAGAAGGCTTGGAAGTGCCGACAGAAAAGCTCCGCTGCTCGACTTGAAGCAGCTTAGCCGTCACGTCCGACATGACAAGCTTAGTGTTCTTGTTCGCCAACACCGTCCTGAGCATCCCATAGTCTGCCGGGAGGCCTGCCAGGACACGCAGCGCAAGCGTGTCGTCGTCCACGGGGTTGCCGATCATGGCGAGCTCGTCCCAGAACCTCCTGGCGCGCGAAGCAAATATGATGATGTTCTCGTCGCCGCCTTTCTTCAGGCTGCCCAGCTTTCCCATGAGCTGCAGCAGGTGCGGGTTGTCTCGCGCCTCGAACATGACCTTGAGCGCCTCCCACCCCTCTTTGTCCGTGTCCACTGACGTGAACGTGTTGAGATGCACGGGCTTGACCGAACTCTGGATGGTCGTCAGCGCCGCCTTGTTCATGCCGCCCCACACGTCGACCACCGGTTCGGAATTTTTGTCGTCGGACGAAGATGCCGGTCGGTCCGTCACGACGGCCGCCCAGAGCTTCTCCTTCTTGAGCTGCGCACGCTGGTAATCTGCCCACACCTTGTTTTTGTCGTCCAGCTGCGCGAACTGGGGGCGGCCATAGCGGCCGTGGTCTGCCATGTTGACGACCTCGGCGCTGCACAGCGCCGCACTAACGACGAAGAAAGCAGCACACGCCCGCCTGACGCCGGAACACATCGTGACCACAGCAACGTCGTCTCGCCAGCGACCGCAGGGATGACGACGGATACCACCAGCGACAGCAGAGCCCATAACCTGTGGACTGAGCGGTAATTGGGTGGATGCGTTGCTTTACAAGAGAGCGGTCTGAGGCGCGACGCCAGCAGGCTCTTAATCCCTCCGTGAGCCTCTCTCGCCACGTCCTCCCGGCGCACCCCCCGCCAGTGAAGTGCTCCGTCCCTTGGAGGGTACACGCTCTCACCACCACACGAGTCGAGACGCCCCTAGAGGAGCTCACGAGAATTTTTCCGAGCTCAGCTCTAAAGTGAGCTGCCCTCGACATGAAAAAACAACTACTTACATCACACACGTACAGCGATTCATGTCAATGGCTCAGCCAATCAATCCGATGACCCCATAAGTAGTCCTGGCATGAGCCAGGCAGTCCGCGGTAACTCCGACTCACCTACGCGGTGTTGGAGGGCTGCCTCAGCACCGGCACTTGTGTGGCGTTCATCCACCGACGATCCGCCTCCGGGGGGGGAAGACCCATCCCCCCCGACACCAGGTACTTCGACACCAGGAGAGGTCCCCATTCCTTCTTCCATCGGCCATCTACCCGGCCTGACTCAGCAAAAATTGGTGTTGTGGGGCGCCACCCTCAGCGCTAGGCACGTAGGAGAGAAGGATCAACTGGGTTCCCTTCAAGGCGGGTTAGCGCACCGCGACCACCCCGGGGAAAGTTGAGTCGCCGTCCTCCCCTGCTGCACCACCAAATGTGACAACACGCACAGCCCACCCCACCCAGTTGGGGAAAAAGCGACCCAGACCTTGTCGCCGGGTAGTCCTGCCGGTGAATACCAGCCCCGAAACGAAACCTTGAAAAGCACACACGCACAGCGTCGACAGGAAGAAGACGTCCCCAGCGACAAACACGAATTGGGAGACCGGAAGCTAACTCGCCCGCGTCAAAGACCGAGAGACAACACTTACGCCTCGCCCTCGGTCCCCGTCCGTTCCCCTCAGACCCTCCGAAACATTCCCTCAGACACCCCCGAAAAACCCTTGGCAAAACCTCCCCTTAGGGCCCATGGAGCCAGTTTCAGCGGAGGAAAACCGAAGCTTCGAATACCACCTTGAGTGAAGGCAGGGGAAGGGTGCTACGTGACACCCTCGCGACGCCTTGGGAATAGGGGCGCGGTGTAATGTTGTTCAATAGTCCAAGTCGGGTTTACACAAAAGTAGGCCCTTAACTGGGGGCCCGCTCGGGGACATACGAATCCGAGGGAGGTCTCGAGATCGCGGTTTTGGTGAGTGAGCCACGGGGTGATCACAAGTGGATCGCCACCGGAACGACTCGAAATATGCGGAACTTGGGCTCATTTTCCCTCAACGGGTTTGACGTTCGTCGGGGTCTGTAGCAGATCTCGACCGACCGATTTCCCGAATCGGCTGAACCCCTCGTGACTGGAACGGGGCCCCGCGCCGTGGCTTGACAAGTAGTGATGCAGGTCCACCGGCGGCTGTGACAGCTGCGGCGGCGGCGGCGGCGGCGGCGGCGGCGGCGGCGGTGATGGTTGCGGAGGCGGCGGGGGCTGCGGCGGCGGCTGGCCCGCTGCCGCCGCCTGCAACCTCCGTGACGTCCCCCCCAGGCATTGCCGCGGAGCTGCCTCTGACTACCCAGCAGCTGCCGCACATGCTTTCGCCGCCTGCCTCGATGCCGCTCAAGCGCAGTTGGCGGCGTCGATGGCGCTCAACAGCCCAATCAGCGACGAAGGCGGTGGCAGCAGCTTGGATGGTGGCTGCACCGGCAGCTTCGAATGCGGCAGCTCGAACGGCGGCGAGGGAGTCGGCCGCGGCGGCGGCGGCAGCGGCGGCGGCAGCGGCGGCGTATTCCCGCTGCCACTGCCTGACGCCACCGTGACTTCCACCCGGTCGCCGCCGCATCGCAGCTGCCGCCTTACTTCTAGCCGCCGCACGTGCGCGCGACGCAAGCCCAGACCCGGCCCACGCACAGAGAGAGATGTGAATCGGGCTTGGAGGCGCCATGAGCGGCGACAGTGGCGGCGACGGCCGCAGCTGCGGCGGCAGCGGCGACAGCGGCCGGCGGCGGTGGTAGCGGCGGCAGAGGCGGCCGCGAGGAAGGCAGCTGCGCCGGCGGTGGCGGCGGTGGCGGCCGGACCACTGCTGCTGCCCGCCACTAACGCGAAAAACTTGCACGCGCCCCGCGCCGCCACCGCCGACATGAAAATTGCCGTCGGCCCGCGCTGACGGCGACGATTGCGTGCAGAGTGGCCTCGCTTGAGGCGGTGGGTCAGCGCCGGTGGCGGCGTCGATGGCGGGGTTGGCGACCCGCCGTCGGAAAGCGACTGCTGGCGCTTCTCGGCCGCCGTCGCAGGAGCCGCGAGTTCCTTGGTCATCATGGGTCTACACCACGTGGACGGATTGGCGGGCTGGCGGGGGCGGCCCTCAGGCTCGACCGCGAACGAGGAAGCTCGGGATATTTCCCGCCGGCCACATTGGAAAGCCGCTCGGGGCTACCGGCGCTGTGGGCCTCCTTCCATCTCCACAAAGGTGTGATGGAACAGGAATTCCCACTCAGCGAGCCAAAAAAACCTTGGTATCTTTTCTGCTCCGCCCAACATCACGTCAGCTAATCTGCGGGGCAGGTAGTTCGCCTCGGTCACGAAAAATGTCAGCAGTCAGGTTAGCTCGCTGGCGGTCGTTCTCCTTCACTTCTTGCGTCTCAGCCTGAACAGCTCAAACGGCAGCCATGCCGGCGCCTGGCGAGTGGGCGAAAAGATTCAGAGAAGGGGGCGCGTTGCCGACAGTTTCAGCGTTGTCTGTTGCCGCAGCGACGCCCCTGACGCCATCTCCAAGTGCTGCAGCCCACGGGGCAGCAACTGCACCGCCGACGCCTCAGGCGATGCCACCGCCAGGGGCAAATGTTTCGGCGACAGCAGAGCCGCCAGTCGGTGCCCCACCTCTTTTTACTTCCTCATCATCTGACTCGCTGCCAGCATCACCACCTACGCCACAGTGAGTTTCATAATTACCCCTCACCGCACGTCGACGGTGACTCAAAACTTTGCTACGGCGCCTCGTCACACACATGAAGTGCAGAACGCAAATGTCCCTGTAAATCGTGACAAGCTGCGACACCGAGCGATGACGCCCAGGGTGGAGCGCAACATGATGGTGCTTCATGAACATGCCGAACAGCCTCCCCACTTCCTTCCAGATGGCCTCTTGGAAGCGGTTGAACAGCTTCTGCTCCTTGAAAGACGGCTAGGAATCTCGATACATCAGAAACGCGTAGCGTAGGTGAATCCCTTCGACAACGATGCAGAGTACCGTGCGCGTGCGGCTATCGATTGTAAAGGGCGTGCCGCGCCGCGGGAACAGGCCGGAAGTGCCGTCGAGGTCAGCACCGACTGCTGCATGACATGGATGTATTTAACTACGGTGGGCCCCTAAGAATAGGTGCCTTACTGACAAATACTCTTCCTACACAGCTTCTACGACGAGGTCCTTTTTGCCCTTCCGACTGTGCTTCGTCGCCGCCGACCCTGTCGGGCACTGCAGCCACTCAAAGAGGCAACAGTCGAGGGAGCCCATGAATGCCTGCATCCCGCGCTCCTTGTCGCTCTGTGTTATGGTGTGGCGCTCGTCTTGGCTCGGTGGTCGCAGGGAGGTCGGTCCCTATCGCTCCACTATGGGGTCCGTCAAAAGCTTGGTCGACTGAATCTGCGACCACATTCTGAGCTGGATGCGCTGGTAGCTTGCCCGTAGCTTGAATGCGTAGTTTGAAGAAAGGCTCGCCCTGGACAGGCAAACTGATACGCCGAAAGACGACGTGGTTGACACAGAACCGCGTCGAAAAGTATGGGAACTTGGAGATAAGATGCAGCCCGTCAGAAGTGAAGTGGTTTCGCGGAATGGCGTCCACACCAACCGCACAGTCGTGGCGCTTGCTGCCCGGGCGCCCCGTTGTGAAACCACGATGGAACTATCGTCGGGCGATGCGCTTGGCGCCAGGGCGTCGGCGCACCGCCATGAGCACAATTACGCGAGCGTGCACCACAGCAGCAACTTCCGCGCCGTCGTCCCTGGCCAGCAGGGCGTCGGTTGCCGGGACCCTCTCCTCCTCGACGTCCATTCTCAGAGCAGTGGATCAGACGACCTCTGCCAGTGGCGCGCGGGATGAGAATGGTGAAACGCACCAGGGACTCCTTGTGCGCCGCGAAAAGGGAGGATGGTGCATCATATTTTCGGCCGCTTATGAAAAATGTCACCGGCAGCCCCCTTGACTGGCCACAATCCACATCCTGGGCGAATTGGCCTATGGCATGCTGCTTGAAGGCTACTTCCGCATTGTTCATTTTTTATTGTTCGTTTGCTTGCCAGTCCTATCTGCCTGCCGGCACTTATTACGATCGCTTGTTATCGGACGGTCGATCGACCAATGACTTCGTTCATATTGAATCACCATGGGTCCGGAGTCGCCGTCGTGGGAACAACCCGGCTCCCCATCGGATGCCCTTGAACCAAAGGTATTTATTTCTCGCTTCGACGGCAATTGAACCCGCTTTATTCCTCGGCTAAATTTGGTCTCAGTACACAGGTATTCGATCCGACACTGCTGATACCTTCTTTGGCGAAGCAGCTGGAATACCCTTGCCTTCATCGTGCCTCGCGGCGCGGTGATCCTGAGAGCAACTTTGCTGATTCGTGGCATTGTGACGGTGTCGATACGGGCTGTGAGCGCGCGGGGCGCTTGCTATAGACTTATGGGCTTGGTGCCGGGAGCATCACGGTTGTGATCTTCGTCTGGGGCATTCAGTTCGTTTTCCAGGTCGGAAACGTTTGTCATGGTCCCAGTTTGTGTACTGGTGGAACCGGCGGCAATCGGCGCGTCAGAGACGGCAAGCTGCCAGCTGGCTGACGGACTCCGGGCGGGGTATACTCCACCTCTGCTGCTTGCGAAGCCCCAACGGACGGTGCTCCTACCCCTCCCATTCTTGCATATCAAGCCGCCGCCGGGCAGTTGCAGGTGGTGGAGAACATGAGGGCGGCCGTTGAAGCACTTCAAAGACGCCTGATGGTCAAAAAACCGACTATCTAGTCTCTGGCGCGCGCCAATGACAAGTTCGTTGGCGACGTTGCGGCCCTGCGCAAGGTCGATTCCCACGTGGAGCAACGCCGTGTGGCAAAGTCTCGCCGTCAGTTGCGCGCGAGGTCGTCCTTCGGCAAAGGGCCAACTTCGGCTTCGTCGAACTGCTCACGACGGGGGTCGTGCAGATGCCCTAAGGGGGACCCCACGGAAAGACGCCCGCCCCAGCTTTCACGGCGGCCGTGTACGCAGAGGGCGTGGTGGGGGCAGTGTCAGGTACCCGGTGCGACCTTACGAAGGGGCAAACACCCGGTGCGGCTACGCCAACTGACAGGGGGCATGATACCCCGGCGCGATCCCGGGACCCGTCGAAAGGGTGTGCCCTGCCGGGCGCAGCGCCACCCACGGCCCCTCCTCAAGTGGAGGACGTGGACCTACCGGATGCCGACCAGGGATTGGTGGAATCTGAGACTTCGTCAGTACTCCGATACAATCCATGAAACTACATACTGATTGCATACCGGGCTCATGACAATAGCGAAAACTCAGTTACGGAACACATGAGAATTTCTGGAGGAGATCACGAGTCATATTGGATTGAGCAATTGCAACGATGCAGGATAAAATCCGATTATGACATTCGATGAGATCGCAACTCTGCTGGCATCGCAAGCGGCATGACGAACAAAGAAAGATCGGCCGGAGAGACGACTGCCCGGGTTCTGTCGCCATCTGGTGCACTCGACAGGACTGTCAGAAACACGTGAACTGGCGGCAGAACGAGTTCTCGCTGGCCCCATTTCACAGCGTCGCACCAGCAGTCGAGATACGTACCGCAATCTTATCAATTCTGGACCATGGTAGCAAGAGCAGCCGACAGTCCACACAACTGCTGACTTGCCGAGGCCCGAAGACCATGCACACACATATTGCCGGATGTGAGAGCGATTCTCAGCGTGTCGTTATCTCTGCGAGAATTAAAGACAGGCCGTCGTTGCTTCTGAGAACACCTCTCAGCCATCCGAGATAACGAAAGGATATGCACGTCCCATGGGCAAGCGTCATGAGCCACTCAATATCCATCACATGTTGGGCTTGAAAGTGACACATCTCTTTTCATATTGTCATGAGTTCGCATCCAGTTGTCCCCCCCGTCTGCTACCCAAAATAGCTGGTGCCGACTCTTTTTCAATTCATTTCCATTCTTTTTGAATGGGTCATCCCTGTTTCTTGCCTTCTCGATTGCGGAGTCCGCCTAGTCTGAAGAATGCTGAGCAAAGACCTCAACGTCGACCCACCTCCCGCCCGCCGCGACCTTCCTCAAGTCCTTAACCAACCATTTGGTATCTCCTGCCCCGCGATGATGACAATCGCGACGTCACGACTGTCTTCTGAAACCGCCACTCACACGCACCCTTTAGCCGCAGCTCATACCCCTCTACCAGCTCTTTCCCTAAGTTCCCCGTGCCTCATATGTTTCTGCATTCTTTGTATGAGTACGCACTGTGTGTTGTCGCTTAGAGACAGCACCAGCAACAGAAAGTGCTCCCTACCGAAAGCCAATATTTTTTCTTCACAGAGCAAGGTCGCAATTTTTTTTTGCACGCCGACACCCTTCTTTCCTCGTCGTTGGCTCTGGTAAATTCTGGGTCCTTTGTGCTCGGAACCTCGCCAAACGCAGAGAACGGCCGTCGACCGGACTTTTGGCGTGCCTGACGCACCCCCTTCCACGCCGGCCGTGGCGCCGACGCTGTGGACGACCGGCGCGCCTGCCTTTTCGGCTGCCGACGGCCGCCCGTTGAAGCGGCCGCGGTCAGCGCCGCCTCCGCTACCGCCGAAGCGAAGCACCACTACCGCGGCGGGCACTGAAGGCCGGTTGGATGACGCCGGGGGTTCGAGGCACCCCGCGACGGCCGCGGAGGTGGCAGCGGGGGGCGCCCCCCCGCCAGGAGGTGGGGATCGGTGCGAAGGCAACGGACCAGGCGGCTCTGGCAGTTGCGCGTCGGCCGACGGCACAAGCGGCGGCTGCACGTCTTGGCAGCGCCCGCTGCGCTTCCGTCGCAGCACCGCCGCCCTCCGCTGCCGCCACCGCGACGCGGCCGACGCGCTCAAAGCCCCCGACTTGGCCGGCCGCAGCTGCCGCTCGGAGAGTGACGCAGCGTGGCGCGTGGCGACGGCCGTGTCGTTGTTGTCGGCGGAGCGCCCGCGCCGCGGCGGCCGTGGCCCCCACAGGTTGGTGACGCGCTCGGTTGGGGGCAGCGATGATACGATTCCTGCGAAGCAAACTCCGGGTATATCTATTTAAATGCTTTTGCGATCGTTCATAGCCACCCATGTCAGCGCTTGGCGTAGCCGCATAAAAGAAACACACTGAAACGCTGACACGACTGACAGCAAGGGATAAGAGCGGAATCGATCACCGAAGCTCCATGTTAGACAAGAGGTGACGAAGCCTGTCACTTTGACGATGATGGTACACAGAGAATTCCTTATCGACGACAGCATCATGTTCGAAAGCCTACGGTTTATGCCAGTATCGCGTGCACAAACGTAGCGGTGGACGCAGATTCGAATGGGCGTTGCTGTCCTGGAGCCTGGTACGCGCAGAAAAGATTAGCCTCACGCATAGAAGCTCGGCAGACGATCAGTAGAAGGATGTGGTGGAAAAGTATTGCTAAACCATCCAGATGCCCTTCTCGGACCAATGTTGTTGGCTATCGACAAAAAGCTCATTGTTACTTTTGAATTGTTTCGCCGGATGTAAAACATGTATTCGTCCTTTCATTGCTCCCTGTTTGGGTGAATTCAAAGATAAGAACATGTGCGTGCATGAGTCTGGGGCCTTTGCCGAGAGCTCGTATCCCGCCCAATGGATGGCTGTTGTATATCTGTTCAGCACAGTTCTTCTCTTGGGGATCGGCTACAGTTCGGGAGACTGCACTAACTGTGCCAGCACGAGCGGGACATGTGGCTTGTTTGACGATTCGATCACACGCCTGCATATGAATCTCCAGGCGCCACAGCCGCTATCTTTCTCACCAATGTTCTTACCGGATAAAGCGGAGTCTCCCAAGTCCAGTCTGAGTACTCTCTTTTCTGGCACAAGGGCTCCGATAAGGACGGCTCTACTCTTTTTCCTCCGAGTTGAGTACGTTCGAGCTTCCAGCCTCAGCCCATATCCCGGATGGATACGTGTATCGTGTGCGAATATATCTTCCAAGAAGTTTTCCTCACCAACCACTGATGCCGACGCGGCGCTGCACGACCGGATTCGCCGCATGTTGGACCAGATCAAGGACATGTGGACGGGCCAGGGGCTGGCCGTCATCAAGTTTACTCAGCGCCGCATCAACCTCAACGCTGGCGCCTGGCCCGTCCGCATCGCGCCGCGCCGCGCGGGCCACGCGGCGCGGGAAGACGAGACGGACGAGGTCTGGCAGCAGCTGAAGGCGGACGTCATCGAATCGACGTCGTCGTAATGGAGATTTCCGGTCTCGCTGGTTCCCAAGAAGGATGGCACCCTCCGTTTCTGCGTCAACTACCGACTGTTGAATGTCGTGGCAAAGAAGGATTCTTACCCGCTGCCCCGCATGCACGAGTGCATCAATAGTCTCGGCGAGGTGACCACCTTCTCGAAAATCGATTGCAATGCCGGCTACTGGCATTTTGCCATCGTGCCCGATGATCGGGAAAAGACGGCTTTCGTGTGCCACGAGGGCGCCTTCCAGTACAAGCGTATGCCGTTCGGCTTGACAAACGAGCCCGCGACATATCAGGGGGCGCTTGACATCATCCCTTCCGAGTTGAAGTGACAAAGCTGTCTCATCTATCTTGAAAATGTCAACGTGACCTCCAAGACGGAGGACGAACATGTCGGCCATGTCTACCGCGTCCTGCACCTGCTCCGCGGTGCAGGGGTGACACTCCGCCTGCCCAAGTGCCTGTTCTTTCGTAAAACCATGAAGTACTTCGGGCACGAAGTCAAGCCGGGCCGGCTTGGCGTGAAGGACGCGCACACGCGCGCGCTGCGCGAGGCGCACTTCCCCACGACCCGGACGCAAGAACGGAGCTTCGTGGGGATGTGTAACGTCTTTACCCGATTTGTTCCGAGCTTCTCCCGGATGGCGCCGCCATTGACGGACCTTATGCGGTCCATGGCCCCTGTCTTCGTGCCTCCTGCCACGCCCCTGCAGCAGCAGGCGTAAGACCGGCTGAAAGAGGCCCTAACGATCCCACCGGTCCTCGCCCTCCCGCGGCGCGGGCGGATGCACGTCCTCGACGTGGACGACTGCGGGACGCACGTGAGCGCCGCCCTGCTGCAGGACCAGGACGATGAAAAGCTCCAGCCGGTCGTGTCTATGAGCCGGCGGCTGGTCACGAACGAGCTCCCGTACGGGGTCACGGACAAAGAGTGCCGAGCAGTTGTCTGGGAGTCGCTCGATCTCCGGCCCTACCTTGAGGGTGACCGATTCCTCGTGCGCACGGACCACGACTGCCTGTGGTGGATCCTCAACATCGAGGGCTCGGGGAACCCCCGCTTGGCACGCTGGCGCTTACGCCTGAGCGAGCTGGAGTTCGACGTCGCCTACAAACCGGGGATGACCCATTATATGGTGGGCAGCATCTCGCGCCTGGAGTTCGGGGGCAGCGGCGAGACGGCGTTCGATGACGCCAACCCCATATTCGCCGTACGGGCCAAAATGCCCCGGGGACGCCGCAAACACCGTCGGCGGCCGCATGGTCCGTGGCATCGACCGCGACGCGGTGCTCCCAAGCCCGCGATGGCTACTGCCAAGAGGTCGTCAAGTCCCTGAATGTCGGCCGTCGCGTCCCTTTCTTCGAGTGCCCCAATGGGATCCTCCGCCGACGCGCGGAACCCGACGGTGGACACCAGGTGGTGGTCCCGGCCATCTTGCAGGGGCAGGCCCTTCACTTGGAGCACGATGCGACCCTCGCGGGTCACCCTGGAGTGTCCCGCATGTATGCGGCGATGCGGAAGTATCACTACTGGGATGGGATGGCGGCCGACGTCGTCTTTTATTTGAAGAAATGCGACAGCTGCACCCGACAGCGGGTTCGGACCTTGGCCCGGCGCTCGCCCCTCACCCTGGTCCCCGTCACGATGCTTTTTCAGGATATGGCGGTGGACCTCTGCGGGCTCCTCAGCAAGACGTCTGTCAGCCATCGGTTCATCCTGGTGATCACCGATAGGTTCACCAAACTGGTGCGAGCCATCCCGATGGACGGTGCGTCGGCGGTGGACAGCGCCTCAGTCGTCCTGAACAACTGGGTGGCGGCCTATGGTTTCCCGGATGGGCTACTCTCTGACGGAAGACCCCAGTTTACTAGCCACATCTGGGGCCAGGTTTGCAACGTTCTCTCTATCGAGCCCATTGTGACGTGCCCGTCGCACCCGCAGACAAACTGGCAGACGGAGCGGTTCAACCGCACGATTCAAACGATCCTGAACCATGAGAGCATTGTTAACAATACGATGATATCCCCATATTCAAGCCACGTTGAACAACGTGTACCAGTAAGCACCTGAAGTCCGACGTAACACCACTTTTTAGACGAAGAAGCCCTTTTTTTGTTCGGGCCATTGAAATCGAACTACCTACTTGATTCTGGCTTCCGCTGACGAAGAATAGCTGTGCGGCTATCTCTTTTCTATTTCGAGTCGGAATAGCTTTTAGGATAGCCGAGGCTACCTCACGGGGGCCTCTGATTGGCCCATGTAATGCATCAACGACCCGTTCCACAGCAAATAGTAGCACGTGGCTGCAACGTGTGCGCCACGTCTGCAAGATTGACTGCCAGTTTCTTCTGGGCAGAG
>ENA-ORXT01001248-ORXT01001248.1-marine-metagenome-genome-assembly--contig:-NODE-1248-length-35215-cov-9.987535_pt1 | contig 35215 bp, 25 predicted proteins | sample MGYA00237868_ERZ511482 | MGnify/ENA metagenome assembly ERZ511482 | reverse complement strand
ATCGATGACTTAATTGCGAACCATTGCCCAGATTGGTTAGAGAAAGTTTCCACTTTAGAGTATTTGGATAGAATGCGATATGTTAAAGACGGTCATCTCAACTCTCCTTTTGTAATTGATAAATCCAAAAACAAAAATCTATTACCCTTAATGAGCGGATATGATAGTGATAATAAAGATCCGCTCTCCTATTTATATAAACATAAGGAGTCTCTTGAAGATCATATTTGGTATCTATTTAACAATCCATCTAATATGGGTAATGGTTATGATGATATCTGGACAGACATTTTTTTGGAGTTAATCGCAAAAAAGAAAATTTCCCGTAAAAAGGTCATTACTACCATTCAAGAGTTTAAAGTCTCTAACATAAAAGGAAGAGGACTTTATGATAGGCAATACGAAGTTACTAATTGGGTTTATAAATTATTGAAAGCATTAGAACCGACCAACAAGGAGCTGCTAAAAATGCAAAGCACCTTGATAGAATACCATAATTTGGACAAAGCTAAAACAGCACAGAAGTATAGTATTGATTTCGTAACCCAAATCGTATCAGAAAAGGGATTTGATGTAGCAAGTTGCATTAAGGCAATATCTGACATCATGGAATCTGTCAACATTCCACTTTCTGTCAAATTTATTAAGTTGTCATCAGCCATACTTAAAGAGTATCCCAAACAAAAAGACGCTTTAGTAAAAGCACTTACTAAAGGACAAAAGAATGCAAATAAGAAAGTTCGAGATAAGCTAGATATCTTTTTCGAAAAAGAATTGAAGACTAGCAAAACAGTAGCAAAAAAGAATGCAAAGCTTAAGTCAAAGAAAAAACCAAAAGGAAGTCTATCTGATAAACAGATTGAAAAAGTATCTAGCTTGTTATTGAGTATTGATAATGCTAATACCAAGTTAGCATTGGGCATTTTAGAGAACCAACCTTTTCCAGAGGATTTAATGACAGAAATTTTCCTACTCTATCATACTACGCCTGATGAGGATATCAAAAAAATGGCTGAAGGTTTGATTAAAGAACACGGTTCTCAAGATCTACAAAAAAGAAGACATAGTTTCAAGTCATTAGGAACACCTTCAGAACTAGAGAGTGCTAACGAAAATACCATTAAAAAGAATATTAAGAAGTTGGTAACGGGCAATGAATTGGATGGTGTAAAGCTTGCCAATGCCCTCTATAAAAAATATGGTACCGGAGCCAACTACTTACTTTTTGAAACAGATAAGGCAGATCAGAAAGAAATACTACAATCATTTATTAAAGGGAGTGTAATAAATTTAAGTGGTTTGGCGCTACATAAATTTCCTGATGTAATATATGATTTTCCTGAATTGACAGAAATGGATTTATCTAATAACAATTTAATTACAATTCCAGGGAAAATAAAAATTTTCGAAAACCTAAAGGTTCTAAATTTAAAAGGTAACGCCAGTTTTAAAAGTTTTCACAAGAATTTTGGGTCACTCAAAAAAGTAGAGGAATTATATATCGACAGTATTGATTTTAACCATCCATTACCCGACTACTTTTTTGATATGGATTTCAAAAAATTGGAGGTCTCCACCGGCACCTACATGACTGTTAAGGAGCCACCAAAAGGTTTTGAAAAATTGACCAATCTGACCGAATTTAAAATGAGCAACCGAATGGGTACCCACGAACCCATTTACAGTCATTATCCAAATATCGATATTGTTGTAAAAGGTAATCCACTAAATATGACACCGCTTGAATTGGCAAAAACTGCATTAAAGCAAGATAATACAAGTGGTAATTCATTTCTGATAAACAACGGCGATTCACAGATCAAAAAAACTGTACTAGAAAGCCTATATGACAAGAAAACAAAAACCTTAGATCTATCACACTTAAAAGTAAATGAAGTCCCTCAGGAAATAAAGGATTTTAAAGTCAAACACTTGGTTTCAGAAAAATCGCAATTGGCATTTACCGCCTTACAAACCTTTCCTAAACACTTCTCAGATTTAGAAACTATTCAGTTTAATTATGTAAGAACGAAGAAGACTCCAGATTTATCTCAATTTCCAAAATTAAAAACCTTGATATTCAAAGATTGTGAATTGTCAGAAATTGTAAATTTGCAAAGTCTCAAGAATCTTGAAAAACTCGATATTAGTAATACTGATCTAGAGACCTTCCCAATTGAAGTTTTTGGATTAACAAAACTCACAGAACTTCAATTATTCAATTTTCAAGAATATGGCACCGAAAACCCAAAGAATATTTACGACGGTCTGAAAAACTTGAAAAAATTAAAGTCACTTACCATTTCCGAAGATGATGTGACTGAAGAAGAATTCAAGACACTACTACCTAAGAATTGCTACTTGAAGAAATACTAACCTATTTACTAGAAAACAATTATGGATCCAAAACAAATAAATTTGTCATTTAAAGACGCTGAAAGCGATAAAGTCTACCATGTCTCATTGGAAAAATCCAGTAAGCTCTTCGTTGTAAATTTTGCTTATGGCAAGCGTGGCGGAAATTTAAAGGAAGGTACGAAAACGCCCGAGCCAGTTGCATATGACAAGGCATTAGCGATTTATGAAAAGTTGGTAAAATCTAAGACAGATAAGAGCTATGTGGCTGAAGGTTTAGCAAAAACTACAAATGGAAAAGCAAAAACAGAAAGCAAAGTCAAGGTTAAAACCAAGGTTTCATCTCAATCTGCAATTCAAAAGTCAGAATCTGTTTTCCTGTTAAAAGAAAATCCAAATAGTAATGATGGTCTTTTCCAAGCTATTTTAGAACAGGTTGACGAAAATCATTTTAAGGTTTTTACCTATTCTGGTAAAGTGGGTGAAAGTTTAATCGACAAAGAACGCACAATAGAAGGCGGTTGTAATTATAAAAAAGCGAAAAGCATTTATAACGGGCAAGTGAACAAGCGATTAAAAACCCAGACCATTCTATCTGTGATGGATCCTTCTTGGAATAAGGAGCTGGATGTTACCGCTTTAGTAAAAGAGTTAAAGACTTTAATTGATGAAGAACAAGATGTTATTACTTTTCTCAAAAAATTAAGCAATGATGAAAAAGCATCTTTGGAGGCCGATGTACGAGCAATGTTTTGGCCAATACAAATTTTAACGAAGTTTAATGCCTCTCCCGAAAAGCAGCTACAGCTTATTGCTCCAGTTGCTATTGTGTTTTTAACTCGTTTAGAAATGGGAACATGTCGATTTTACATTGATAGACAGTTTGAAGACTCTAATTTTGATAAAATTCTACCGTGGTTTGTCCCTAATTGGTTTGGAGAATCGGTTGTGAGATATGAAATGGAATATTTCAAAGCTATGGAATATGCTAAAAATGGGTATTGGGATGTTAAGAGCGCAAGCAACAAATTTGGTGCAAACATTTTTGAATCTATCATCTTAGATGATGGGAAAACAGTTGATTTCGAAAAATTATTTTTATATCCGGAAACGTTAGAAACACACCTATTTAATCTGTTCCATACCCCACCAGTGTTATATAAAGGGTTTTTCGAAAAATCCATTCAAATCTTTCCGAGGTTACTCAAGGAGAAAAAAATTGACAGAAATAAATTGCTGTCTCATTTATTAAATCAGGACATCAAAAAAGAAATACATGACGATGAGCATGCTCTATGGTGCCTGGAAATTGCTACCGCAATAAATACAACGCCATCAGAATTAGAGTCTGGTCAAGAATTTATACTTGAGCACGTAATTTCTGATAATAAGGAACTAGATGCTAAAATTTGTGAGTTACTGACTGTTCTCATAGAACAGAAGAAGATAAAAGTAGACGAATTCTTAATTAAACTAAAAGCCCACCTCCCTCTTATAACAAACGCTAACCTAGTCCTGTTATTACCAGTCTTAGAGAAGTTAATTGAAACAAATGCTGATGCTACACCCAATGTTATGTCAACTATTTCGCTAGGACTAAAGCACAAGAAAAAAAATGTTGTAACTCCAATTCAAAAGTTCTTTAAAAAGCACGATGCGAGCACACTCGTTGTGAAAGTAAATACACAAATTGAGGAAGAAAACAAGCCAAAACCTATTACTGATGAAGATCTCGGTAGTCTCAGCTTGGAGCAGATAGAAAAAGTATCTCAGCTACTACTGAGTGCAGATGACGGAAATACCAAAGTCGCATTCGCAATCTTGGAGAACCAAGAATTTCCTAAGATTTTATTGACTGAAATTTTTAGTCTCTATAAAATCACCAGCGATAAGAAATTGAAACAACGCGCATTAGATATTCTGAATCAGCACGGCTCCAAAAAGTTAAAGGATAAGTTAGAAAGTAAACTTTCATTAGGGGAAGCCAAATCGCAGCATATGGCTAAAGAGAAAACCATAAAGGAAAATATTATATACTATGTGGAGGGAAATGAGTTGGATGGTCTCAAGCTAGCCCAAGCCTTGTACAAGAAACACGGTGTCGGTGTAACGTACCTGCTACAAGAGGCGCCAGAAGAAAGGCAAATGGAAATGTTTCAGACCTTTGTTGATGGAAGTAAATTAAAACTAAATGGTATGTCTTTGACCAAACTGCCACCGGCTATTTTTGAGTTTCCAGCATTGACTGAGATTGATTTATCCAATAATAAACTTGGCTCCCTACCTGCAAAGATTGGCACCTTTACCAATTTGAGGGTGTTAAATGTTGGACAGAATAAGATCAAAACAATCAATAAGAACATAAAAAAACTAACCAAACTAGAGGAACTGTATCTGAATGATAATGTTCTGAAAGATGGCGTTCCAGCCGAAGTATTTGAATTGTCTGAACTTCGTGTATTGGATCTAACACAGAGTAAGGACGATAAAAGTTCACATATAATGCCAGACAATATTACTAACCTGAAAAAGTTGGAGGTATTTAAATTAGATTATTGCCAATACAGACAGGTAAGAGAATGTGATGCCTATTCTAACTATCCTCAGATAAAGGAAGTAACTGGAAAGCCTATTGATTTGGAACCATTGACCGTAGCCGAGACAGCTTTTGATCAAGGCGATCTTTCGCCTGTATCCTACGTTTTAAAGAATGGAGATTCCCGATTGATAAAAAAGGTATTAGACCACTATTATGACCCTAAAAAGAAGTCTTTTGATTTTACAAGAATCTACTTAGAACATTTGCCAAAAGAGATACTAGACTATGAGGTGAAAGTATTGGATTTAACAAGGACTCAATTAGGATCTGATAAGCTTTATACTGACTTAGATTACAAGACCATAGATAAAGAAAGAACAGCCCTCATTGCTGAACTGAAACAATTAGAAGCTTTAACTATAGACGGTTGCGGTCTAAGAGGAATAGCAGATTTATCTGGATTGGTGCACCTAAAAAAACTGATAATCGATAATTATAAACTTAATGAGTTGTTTGATTTTACCCACTTTCAAAATCTTGAAGAGCTCATCTTGGATGGTATGCATTTAAAAGAACTACCAAAAGGAATTTTCACATTAAAGAACTTGAAAAAGTTGAAGTTGATACGCTGTGTAGATTATGATGGAAACAATAGACCAACAGGCGAAGATTTTGAAGAACTAAAGAATCTTACAAAACTTGAGCTTTTCGGGCTCCGTATAAGCTTTGAAAAAGAAGATAAGGAATATAAAACCATTGGAACCTACTTACCAAAAGGCTGTGTTTATGAGCCAAATTGTTATTCATCATGAAAAAACCAAAATTAGATATTAACTTGAATTTACCCTATTTATGAAGACTAAATCCACAGAACTATATTTCAAGGACGCAAAAAGCGACAAGCATTACAACACCTCTCTAGAAAAATTGGGCGAGCTATTCATTGTCAATTTTGCCTACGGCAAACGTGGCGGCAACTTAAAAGAAGGAACCAAAACGCCCAAGCCAGTTGCGTATGACAAGACCTTGAAGATTTATGATAAACTGGTAAAATCAAAAACAGACAAGGGATATAAGCAAAGTAAGGTTAAGAGCTCACCAAAAACAACAAAAGTCAAAACTGAGGCAGCGAAAAAAAGTAAGACTACACTCAAAAAAAAGAAAAAAATCTTCGGTAAAAGCAAAATCAAAAACTATCCTCTCCGACGAACAGATGAGCAAAGTATCAAGACTGTTACTGAGCCGTGACCACGCCAACACTAAATTAGCTCTCAGTATTTTAGAAAATAGTACATTTCCAAAAGAGTTGATTACAGAAATTTTTCTTGTATATCGAATAACGGAGGATGATACGATTAGAGAACTTACTAAAGATATCATAGACAAGTACGGGTCACTGGATCTGGTAAAAAAATCTAAAAGCAACTTGTCATTCAGAACCTATGAGGATGAAGTAGCTACCAACATTAGAAGATTAACCAGAGATAATGAATTGGATGGGCTCAAAATAGCAAAAGCGCTATATAAATATTATGACATTGGTATTCACTATTTACTCGATGAGGTAACAAAAGAAGAACAAGTCGAACTACTAAAGCCATTTATAAATGGGACAGTATTTAGAATGAGTAAAGTAAGATTGAGAAATTTTCCAACAGCACTAATTCACTTCCCATTTCTCACAGAAATAGATTTATCAGACAATCTAATACAAACCATACCACCCGAGATTGAAAAAATGGAAAATCTCAAAATATTAAACCTAAGTAAAAATGACCTGAAAAAACTTCCAAAGACTATTGGCAATCTTAAAAATTTAGAAATTCTTGATTGGAGTTACAACTACTATTTAAAAAATGGTAATATTCCTAGTACCGCATATGATCTTCCATTAAAAAAGATGAGATTAGCTGTAAAGCAATTGTACAATAACAAAGGAATAAATCCTGATTTTTTGAAATACAAAAACCTGACTGAAGTTATAATATACGGATCTTTCAAAGAAGACATTATCATAAAAGGTAAACCTGTGAAGTTAGATCTAATTACAATTTCCAAAGATGTTCTTAAAAATGGACAAATTGCTTTTGCTGGATCTCACTTAATCAACTTTGGCAGTAGTGAAGACAAAGTGCTTGTTCTGAATACGCTGTATGATAAAAAAACAAAGACAATGGATGTCAGCGAATTGAGATGTAAGGACATCCCCGTTGAGATAACGAACTTCGATGTGTCACATCTCGTTTGTGAAAAATCAGATATGGGTGTAAGAGTGCTGGAAGCTTATCTTGAACATTTTTCCACTTGTTTAGAGACAATAGTTTTCAAAGAATGTAAAGGTAAAAAAGCCGAAATTATCCCAGATCTTTCAACATTTAAAAAATTGAAATCTATAAATCTTAATTATAGTAATACGAAAGAGATAATCAATCTTTCATCTTTAAAACATCTCGAGGAATTAAATCTTTATCAAACTGAATTCAAGGTTTTCCCTGAAGGTCTGTTCGACGTGAAGAGTTTAAAAAAGCTAAAGCTAACATTTAGTACAAGCATAACTGGAGAGAAGAATGTTACAAAGAGGAACATGAAAAAGGGGGACAGATATGAAGATGCCATGGAAAAATGTTCAAAGTTTAAACAATTATCCAAACTAGAAATACTTTCCATTGGCTTGTCTACAGCCACTATAGGTGAGGAGGACTTACGTTCATTCCTACCTAAAAAATGCACATTAAATTTCTTTGACAAAGTTTAAAATTATGAAAACAATAAATATCAATCTATACTTTAAAGATGCTAAAAGCGATAAGGTTTACCATGTATCCTTGGAGAAAGCAAAAAAGCTATTTGTAGTTAATTTTGCTTACGGTAAGCGGGATGGTAATTTGAAGGAAGGAACAAAAACATCCGCTCCTGTCGATTATGACAAAGCATTAGCTGTCTATGAAAAGCTGGTAAAGTCAAAAACTGACAAGGGATACCAGATGGATACATCCGCCAAACCGTCTAAAAAATCAAAAAAAACGGTCGAGAAAGTCAATGATCCAAGCGCTATAGTAGATGAAATGATACGAAGACTACAGGAAGAGGAAGAAGTAGTTAGCCTGTTGAAAACGATTGGTGAGAAGGATAAAGCTGCCATGCACAAGAAAGTAAAAGCATACCTAATCAAGAATAAGGATCTAGAAGGCAAGCAGCTTCGAAATTGGTTCCAGATGGCTACATTCTTTTTATCTGAGACTGACTTGAAAAAAAACAAGAAAGCATTCTACAACTTACTACGTTGGCACTATGAGACTACAGAAGAGGTATTATCATTTTACTGTCCAGATTGGTTCGAGCAGAAAATGCTGGATATACCTGATGAGGATTATTTAGTATTAATGCGCTTACATAAAGCAGGGCATATAGATATCAACAAATTTGACTGGCGAATTCCAGCAAGTGTGCCCTACTGTATTGTGAAGGTAGAAGAAAATGAGGATTGGGTACAAAATTTAGATCAACTCTATTTACATAAAGAGACCTTAGAATCCCACATATATCTGGCATTAAAGCATCCCAATACATTTCATCAAAAAATAGCCAAGGGCGTAAACTGGATTTCTATCATACTTGATCTGGTAAATCAAAAGAAACTTGATAAACGTAAAATCGTTGAAAATATTTACGAAAGTAATATCCACAGAAAATGGAAGGACAAGGGAATGTGGAGTACAATGAATTCCAAAGACAGTCAAAAGTATATGGAATGGAACTTTGAGTTGTTAACAGCGCTAGAACTTTCTCCCGCAGATTTAATAATTGTTCAAGACAAAGTGCTCGATGCCATGACTTCACCCTACTCCAAGGTCAAACAACAAAACATAGAATGGGCTACACTTATAATGACTGAAAAGAAATTCAATGGGGAGAAGTATATTCAGAATACAAAGTCGATTTTAGCGAAAGCTACTAGTAAGGAAGCTACGAAGATTATTGCTGGCTATAAAGAAATGCTCAAAAGCCAGCCACAACTAAAGGATGCAGTAGTAGAAGCAGCAAAAGAAGGCTTAAAGAATAGTGCTGGTGTAAAAAAGAGCATTAATGTCTTCTTAACCAAAAAAAGTAACGTATCAGAGAAGGAAATTATAGATACCCAAACAGCACAACAAAATCCTAAGAAACTTACCAAGGAGGATACTGGTGGATTAACTATAGAGCAAATTAAAAAGGTCTCTCAACTTTTATTAAGTGTGGATGATGTTAATAGTAAGTTAGCGCTGTCCATCCTAGAGAACCAAACTTTCCCAAAAATACTATTGACCGAGATATTTTGTCTATACAAGATGACATCAAATGATGAATTGCGAGACATAGCCGCAGAGACCCTAAATAAACATGGATCTGATGAGGTAATAAAGATGATGGGTAGAGAAATGTCTCTTGGGGAAGAAGGTCGGAGGTATACTACAGAGAAAAAGATCATGAAGAACATCAAATCATATGTGGAAGACAATGAGTTGGATGGGATAAAGTTGGCAATAGCACTATACAAAAAATACGATACTGGAGTCACCTATCTATTACAGGAGGCGACTAAGGAACAACAAGTCGAAGTATTTAGAACATTTCTTAGTGGTACAAAGCTAAAACTTAATGATAGGGCTCTCACTAAATTTCCTCCAGCTATTTTTGAGTTTCCCGAATTGACGCATATAGATCTTTCAGATAATAAAATAGGCTCCTTACCAGCTAAGATTGGCATGTTCAGTAAGCTAAAAGTCTTAAACTTGGGAAAAAACAAAATAAAGAGCATCAACAAAAATATAAGTAAGCTATCCAACTTAGAAAAACTGTACCTGAATGACAACGTAATCGAAGGTGGTCCTCCAGCGGTTATATTTGAATTAGCCGAACTTAAAACATTGGATTTAACCGATTGTAAAGATCAAGATGAAGTACATGAATTACCTATGAACATCACGCATCTTAAAAAATTAGAAAATTTTAAGTTAGACTTTTATACATCAGATACGCGAAACAAAGACAGTTACTCTAACTATCCTCAAATAAAAAAAGTGACGGGTAGTCCTATAAATATGGAACCTCTAGCCGTAGCTGAAGCCGCTTTTGATCAAGCTGATCACTCCCCTGTCTCCTATATACTTGAACATGGTGATGATAGGTTAATCAAAAAAGTATTAGATCATTTTTATGATGCAAAAACGCAAAGTTTCGATTTTTCAAAACATTTTTTAGCTATGCTTCCAGATGTGATTAGCTCTTACAGGGTCAAAATTTTAAATCTTAGTGAAACCAACTTTGGAGCCTATTTTCCACCTTACGAGGAATTGAATAAAGTGCATATAAAAAGAACAAGTACTATTGGTCAATTAAAGAATTTGGAAGAATTAATTTTGGATGATTGCTACCTCCATGGTATTGCTGATTTATCAGGCTTAACTAAGCTTAGAAAACTATCTATAAAAGACAGTCCTAGTTTGCATAAGTTATTTGATTTGACTCCATTGAAAAAATTGGAAGATCTAGAATTAGATTTCGTTCGATTAGGAAAATTACCACAAGGAATCTTTAGTCTCGGAAATTTAAAAAGACTAAGCCTTAGTGGTCTTTATGGCTACGATCAAAAAAATCCGATAATCAAAGAGTTAGCAGAACTAAAAAACCTTAAGAAGTTGAATACTTTGCACCTTAAACTAAAATCAAATCAGAAATATAGCAAGGCTGACCAAGATACCATTCAATCTTATCTGCCCAATGGATGTAAAATTACATTGCAGTAGATTCTTTGAGTTCTAAAATAGAAGTCAAGATGGCAAAAAGATTAAATCAATCACCATGAGAGATGATATCCTAAAACGAATATATCACTATCGGTACGTAAGTACATATCTAGCCAACTATCAGGAAATAATCGACATCATCAAAGATGTAACGAAGCACATAGATGAACCTGGAATGAAAGATATTGGCGTACACGTTTTTCTTCAAGGGAGAGAACACCGCTACAATATGGGCGTTTCCAAAGCTTTTGAAATTGCTGTCCCAATCTATGACACCATTCGAATAGAATCTCAAAAACTAATTGACCTTTTGGATGAGGAGCTACAAATTCCTCTGACGTTTATCAACAACAACCTTCCCATCTATAGACGTGATCTGAAAAATAATCCCGATAGCAGCTGGATCCTATATGCCGAAGCTTGGCGCTTCTATATTCTTGAAACTAAAGATACGGCTAGATTATTTGTACACGACTACCACAATCACTTTGATGCGGAAGTGGAGATGAATAGTTATTTGATGGGGCTCATTAAAAAGGATGCTACTCAACCTAAAGAAATAATATACAAAACGATCAATGAGTGGTTGACGAAGAATTGGTTGGGGAATATTTATGGAAAATAATTGACGAGTACTTTTTAAATAATAAACCTTGGAGCTGTCAATTGTGTAAAATCTCATGAATTGGAGGGACTCAATGTGACAGCGATGGGTGAAACATAGTGTAACCCATCGGGATTTGAATTATAATATTCACGTTCTGTAAGAACAAAATATAGTTAATGCGCGCTTCTGGTTCATTTGTAATATTATCGTATTTTTTTTCCGAGTATTTCATCCTTACAGGACTTAGAATTTCTTCGTACATTTAATAGGGCTCACGCCTTAGTCAATTGATTTAAACACTTCCGGTTTGATTTATATATTTCTCAAAAACTTTAATTTATTGAACATATAAACTTTAATGCAATCTCAATTCTTTTCTTGAGCAAGGGGTAGTAGCAGGACCCGATTTTTTCGGGGAGACCAAGCCCATTTTTTATGGGCGCAGGTCCGAGCGAAGAGCGAGCAGCGGATGACCCGTTTCCGATCGGGCGGATTGGTGGGAAGCATCGGAATGATCCCAAACAATACAAATCAACAATCTTAAATTACTCAACTACGTCAGCCCAACTTTTATACATCCAATCCGCTTTGGTCTGATACTCATGTTCGGGACAGATAAAGATTTCTTGCACCTTGAAGGTTTTGCCTTCTTTGTATGCCTTATCCCAGACCTCCAGTAAAGAATGTTTGTCTTCGATTTTATGAAGGCGCTCTTTTATATTTCTGAAACAAGACAGATCACCAAAACTCACATTGCCGAAAGGATTATAAGTAGAGTACTTACAACTCACACAAGCCTTAATATCGGTTCCCTTGGGTAATTTATTTTGAATTTCAATCAACGAATCTTCAAAATCAACCATCGCTGTAGATGTAAACTGACCGAAGGATGTATTTAGGACCACCGTGTTACCTATCGATTCTTGACCTTGAATACCATCTTGATCGCCGACCAAAATCGTAAAAATGATTTGCTCCGTAGTGACTTTTTGTTGATGTTCGATATGGATAGGGAAAGTAACTTTTATCCTAAAGTTGGTTAGAAAGTGATCGTTTTCATTGGCTATTTCATAATGAAATTTGTTCCCCTCGACTTTATCGCCAGTTAGCAATTCGAAATCAACACCATCAAATATCACTCCTCTAAGTGGAAGATGCATGATAGATCCGTCAGAAGAAATTTCTATATTTTCCACACCAAATGTATCCGTATAAATTGCTTTGTATTTTCTCATTTCTAAATAACTTATTTACTTAACCGTATGACTCCACCCTTTATATCTCCAATCGTCCAAAGTCTCAGACTCATGTTCAGGGCAAAGAAATATCTCTTGCACTTTGAATGCCTTGTCGCCAGCAAATGCTTCATCATATACATCCATTAAAGAGCTCTTGTCATGGATTTTAGGCAGTAGTTCTTTGACATTTTTCAAACAAGTCATATCACCAAAATCCACACCGCCGAGCGGATGATAAGTAGAATACTTACAACTTAAACAAGCTTTAATATCGGTGCCCTTGGGCAACTTAACTTGAATGTCAAGTAATGATTCTTCAAAGTGTTGCACTTTTTTAGTTAATGTAAACTGACCGAAGTAGGTATCCAAAATAACCGTGTCGGTATTCAACGCTCGACCTTTTATCCCAGTTTGATCGCCAGTAGTATAAGTAAAGGTGATCTGCTCCGTAGTGATTTTTTGTTGATGTTCTATATTGATAGGAAAAGTAACCGTAATCCCAAAGTTGGTTAGAAAGTGATCGTTTACATTAGCGATTTCATAATGAAATTTGGCTAGATCAACTTTATCGCCAGTTAGCAATTCAAAATCAACCCCATCAAAAATCACACCTCTGAGTGGTAGATACATTATAGATCCATCTGAAGATATCTCAATAGTTTCTTCGCCAAAAGAATCCGTGAATGTTGCTTTGTATTTTCTCATTTCCATATTTTAACTTAAGGCTGTTGAAGGCTCATACATATCATAATTTAAACGTGACATCTGATAACTGGTTAAAAAAAGTTGTATGAAAAATAAATCTCTCATGTGTTTTGGAGTTGGTACGGCAAGACCCGACTTCGGAAAAAAGTACCCCACCTCATCGTAGTAATATACTTCTTCATCTTTTGCCAAAGTCTCCAGCACTTGTTGCCGATTTTTAAAAATATGCAAATTCATGCCTTTATACATTAGCGGTCCAGACCCCTTCGAAATGGTGATACAAATAGCTTTATCATCTTTGAAGGTTACTTGCAAATCGGTGTCATCTGGAAATTTTTCACCATACCACTCATAAGTTTTTCCTGCCTCATAAAATATCATCTCTTCATCGGTTTCGTGTCCATATAAAGCAGATTTCTTTTTTGCAGGTTTCCCAACATGGGCTTGTACTTCTTTAGGACTCATCCCAAATTTTATAGGACCAAAACCAATCTGTGGTTTAATTTCGAATTTATATTTCATGAGGCAGAATTATAGTTTGAACTATTAAAATAATTTCCATTAAGATTGAGACCAATAATATGTGCAAGCACTAAAGTCCTTATTCTTAAGTGCCTCCTTATCTATAAGTATAATAAATACACCCGCCTCGGTAAAGCCTTTCTCCCCTATCTGTAAGAGGACAACTTTGTCTGAGAAAACAACCTCCTCTACTTCCTTTTTAGTCCATTGGCAATGATTAAAAAAACCAAACATTTTAGATTGTTCGGCTCCAGCAAAATCGTTCCAAATTTCCCCATCCGCAGTTACCTGATCCAAGGTGACCTCATTATATTCAGAATTACAATCGCAGGTTCTAAAATCCTCCTCACACTCATAACAATCTAATTCATATTCCTCAGGCTCTCGATAGCAATCTGTCATGGACTCCACCTCGCTTTTCATATCTTCAATTAAGACACCATCCCAAAATTGCTCCTCATGTTCTGTGATGACACGTTGCAGGGAATCGTTTGGCGTATCAGAATAAACGACGTGACATTCATCCCTAATATTTGCAAAAAAAATAAGGTGACCCGATGTAGGCAAACGAGATTCGGTATCAAATCGCGCAATCTCATTCAGATCTAATTGACCCGCAAAGTACATGCCTTTTGGGCAACGCACCCCTGTTGGTAAATCTGCGATGGGACCGCCATACCTAGACTTCCCCATTGGAATGTCTATATCAGTATGCTTGATATAATTTCCCTTATCTAATCTACCAAGATTTACAGAAGCTGGGTAATAGCGTTTCTTGGACGGTATAAGCGTAATCTTATTAAATTCTTTTGTTTGTATTTTCATGTTAGAAATATCTTTTTAAATAGTAACAAAGCCAGATTATTTAACCGCATGACTCCAACCTTTATATCTCCAATCGTCTAAAGTCTCGTACTCATGTTCAGGACAAAGAAATACTTCTTGCACTTTGAATGCCTTACCTCCACCATATGCTTCATCATAGACAGACATTAAAGAATTCTTATCATGGATTTCAGGCAGCAGTTCTTTAGCATTTTTCAAACAAGTCAAATCACCAAAATCCGCACCGCCGAGCGGATGATATGTGGAATACTTACAACTTACGCAAGCTTTAATATCTGTGCCTTTGGGTAACTTAACATGAATTTTAAGTAATGAATCTTCAAAGTGCTCCACTTTTTGATTTAATGTAAACTTACCGAAATACGTATTTAAAACAACCGTGTCGCTATTCAACGCTTGACCTTTTATCCCAGTTTGATCGCCAGTAGTATATGTGAAGGTGATCTGCTCCGTAGTGATCTTTTGTTGATGCTCTATTTTAATTGGGAAAGTAACCGTGATCTTAAAGTTGGTCAAATCAGCGCCGCCCTCATAACACTCGTACTGGAACTTACTTTCGTCAATTTCACCACTCAGCCATTCAAAGTCTGTACCTTCAAATATCACGCCTCTAAGTGGTATATACATAATGGATCCATCAGAAGAAATATCAACATTTTCTTCGCCAAACTTATCCGTATATATTGCTTTGTATATGGTCATTATTTAAATTATTATAGACACTATCACATCTTTTCCAACAACAACATAGCTACATCTGGATCAGCCATGATTGCTTTTAATTTAGGAGAGGCAACCACGTCTTGCAGAAAAGATAAGCGCAAATCATTAGGCAAGAAATCCATCTTGATAAAACTTTGAATATTCTTTACCTCACTCTTACTTGGAGTGATATCATTCAAGCGCAGATGATTGATCAACCTAGTACATAGGGTGGATAAAATATCGACCCGAAGCATGTCCTTGGTCACCAAAGCCTTCACATGTTTATACACCTCTTTATCAAACTTCTTAGTTGACAGAATAGTGGCTGGCTTGATCAGCTTTGCTAAATTCTGTTGCACGAAGGTCACAAAAGAAGTCACCGTCTCATCATCCAGACATGAGGCGCCCAAAGTTTGTAGCAGCGATAATTCTTTTGAAAAGTCTTTGATACTTTCAATACTCTGAAAAAACTGCACCAAAGATCTTGGGGTGGTTCTTTCGCCCAGTGCGATCTCAGGATAGGTTAGGACAAAATTGATACACCGAGAATCGACTCCCGCGTGCTCCGCCCAAACCGCCCAAGACTTGGGGTCAAAGTTCATGGTAATGTGCATCATCCTTGTCAGCATCGCATTATCCATCGGTGTCACCGAATAATCCCCACCATCGGGATTGGCGGTCAATACGATCTGCCAATACTTCGGTAGCTTCCAACTGACCAATTCATAGTTTTGTAGCAGCTGCATGATACCTCTCAGGATCCGATCATCAGCACGATTCACATCATCGATCAACAGTATGCCAGGACCTTCCTCCGTAGGCACCCAATCGGGGCTACTAAAAACGGTACGCCCATCTTCGACCGAAGGCATCCCTACCAGATCGCCCATCTCCTCAAACTGCGCGGGTGCGATGTAAGCCCATTGATACCCCTTCTCTATCGCGATCTGCTGCACCATTTCAGTCTTGCCGATACCGTGCGTCCCCCAGATACAAACAGGCGACTTTTTATTGCCCGCTTTTTCTGCTTCAATATTGGAGTGAACGATATGCTCCACAAAATTTCGCACCTCGGTGGAGTTCGACTCCATACCGTAAAAAATATAATTAAATGATTTCTTATCCATGATTCTATTACTAATATTAATTCCCTTGTATGTATTTTAAATAGTCCGCTTCCAATACATTGATCTGGTCTATCAAAAAGTCATAAATATTTCCATCGAATGTTTCAAGGTCTCCCCCATCTCTACCATACTCCACAGAAATTACGGCATTGTGCGTATACGCTCTGTACCGATCACCACTTCTCCTAAAAAACAATTGACCTAGCGGTTTCTCTGTGGCTTCTAAAACTTTATTATTGTTTTCTTCATACCCCATCCGAGCTGGCATTTCATCATTAGGACAAAGTCCATAGATAAAAAAACCATACCCTAATTTCCATGCTGTCACCACCTCTCCCACAGCAGGGCGTTTCCAGACCTCTTCCTTCACTTCGAATTGCAATGAACCGAATGTCCTTAAAAAGTCTTTGACATCATCACTAAAAATATAGCCGCTTGATTTTTCATACACCTCTATGAGTTCATCTGTCGCTGGACTAGTAACAGAACCAGAAATAAAAAAGTCTTCATTCAGTTCTTTTTTTCGAGCCCAAAATTCATGTTTGGTATTCATAGGGTTTTATTTAAATATTAAATTATCGAGTCTTATTTTTTCATCTCATCAAATATCTCATACATATATATGTCTATTGCCTCCTCAATATCATCTCCCTTTTTCATTCTATTCTTAATCTTTAAAAAATCATGGGAATCTTCTACAGAGTGCTCAGGTTCTACTTTTTTCTTCTTACCCTCGATTTTCGCACTCGTTAATGGAAAACTGAAACCCTCACCGTATTTAAATTGCGCCTTCCCTTTTACGTTCATCCAAACACGTGGACAATAATAATACTCAGCTGTAGCATCCTTGTGTACATATAAACAAGAATCATCAAATCCATTATTTAGGATTTTATTGACTTTTAATGATCCTTCGATCACCGTCATTTTTCCATAATGATTGCGAAAGTAATCACATTCCACATCACCATAAACAAAAAAACTACCGCCTTCATCGCCACCCGCTTTTTCATTTGACAAGTCTACAACTTTAGCTTTTACATTACCCATGACAATAACATTGGTATGATCAAACTCTAAATAACCATCCGTTATCAAATCGCCTTGGTAAATAATAAAATCATCCTCAGGAACATGACTCGTCAATCTATGGATGGCAAGATTACCCGCAAGATCTGGTCTACTCTTTAATTCCGCTTCGAATTCTTTTGGTGTTGGATTTATAAAATTTTTATTCCAGTCACTCATTTGATTTAGATTTAATTTGTTTTTAAATATTTATAATTTTAATTTTCTTCCAGGTAAAAAGTCCCAGTCTTCTTCCAGTATACCATTCGAGGAAATGATCCACAATATCGGATACCTAGGAAGCACATCAGGCGCTGGTGCGTATCCATCAGTGAAGTACATCAAGGCATCAGGCTTAAATGATTCATTACCGTAGATCAGTGGCTGATCAAATTCAGTTCCTCCACCTCCTTTGGTAAAGCTAGGCGTGACGCCTTTATAGGGGTATGTGCTATGAATGTGCGTATCGCATTCTACTATTTCTATCGTCGCGCCTTGCCTCCAAATAAAATAGATCTCAGAGAAAAATTCCATGAGCTCTTCTTCATCCACACTACCCGAGGTATCGATAGCAACCAATATTTTATTACGTCTTTTGACCCGTATGCCAGGCACGGTGCCATAGCGCTTGGATGCCTTACGTATTGTATTCTTCAGGTACGATTGATTACTCGTCGTGGCGAACAAACGCAACACCCTTCGCCAGTTGTAGGCAGGCTTCAAGTTTAATAAAATCGCCTCTATCATCAAAATCAGACCAGCTGGCATAGTACCATAAGCCTTCTTTATGTGCTTGATTCTTTTAGCCGTTTCTTGCATCAGTCTGTTGGTTTGGTACTCGCAAACTTTACGGTTACCCTCATTCATCTTATCAAATTTTTCCCAATGCTTATGCCGCTCCAATCCATTACACGCATCATCATTTAGGAGATCGCTGAGGTTTATTTGATCGCTACCTTTCTTCTCCCCTTTACCACTCCCACCTCCGTTGCATTTTTTACACGCCGACTGGAAATCACATTTCGCCTCGCATCGCAATACCTCATGAATCATCCGATAGTAGTAGCCCACATCCATATCTCGCTCCAGGGTGATCCCATGACTGTATTGAACATTTTCAAATCTATCGATATGAATAGCATCTGGCTCTAGCTGATTTTTCTTGATGTATTGATTCACGACAAGATCAGCAGCGATACCATAGATTCTTTTATTTGGATATTCCTTTATTTGATAGATATGCTGCAGCACGATATGCAGTACCTCATGCTTGATCAGTCCATAGCGACGATCCTTACTCAGACTATTCCAATGTTGCTCATGGATCAGCAACTTGAGGGTATCCCCATTATTGAGTGACAAGCCTATAGAGTCCTTTGATGAGGTCAGCTCCTTAGGTAGCCCCATCATGAAGTGACCGTAGAAGGGCTCCAAAAGGAGCAAGGTTACACTGGTCTTTGCTATGGATTCTAAGGAGTTCATGATGGGTGCAATCAGTTTTTTTTTTGAATGAAGTTTGAGCCCACTCCGAAAACTCACAAAACCAAAAATGTTTCTTTTGACGATATTTTTCATTTTCTCAATCCACTGATGCTCAGGCATCACTGAATTTCGAAAACCAAAAATCTCATCCAAAATATTCCATTTTATGCAATTCGTCAGTTTTCAGAGTGGGCTCAAGATTGAATTATTACTTTATCTTAATTTTCTTCTTTAGCAAATCTAAAATCGGACTTTCAGGAAATTTCAATTTAAAACTATAGTCCCTTATTCAGAGTGACCATTATCCCTACCGCAATACGAAAATGTAGCCAGACTATTGGGCACGACCATAAATTCCTTCTTGACTGTCTCACCGCTCAGGGTTTTTATTTCGCCAACAGCTTTGCGCTCCCCTTCTTTCTTAGTTTTTATTTTAAACTGAAAACCAAAATGATCACTTTCCGTCAGCCTTATTCATTAACATAAACTCCATTCGATTATCTTCGATATCAAAATTCTTCCAATCTTATTTTTCCGCTCATGATTTTTAAATTTGTTGATCTGTAGTGTCCCCTTTATTCTTCTTCAACTTACCTTTCTTCTTATTTTTTTTCTTTCTCTTCTTCTCTTTCTTCGTCAATTTGTCCAATACCCCATTACTGCGCATATCCAACTCCCACGGCTTTTTCTTTTTCGGCGCATTACGCGCATCGACTACCTCTTGTCGTCTTTGCTTCGACATAGGACCATACATATAACTAAGCTTTCCATAGACTAATGATAAAGCCGCTCCGAGTAAAATTAAAATACCAAAAGAAATATAGGGATACTCTTTAAAAATTTCTTCCAAACCAATATACGCCAAAAACTTTTCTATATAAGGTTCCGTGTTTTCCCGATTGATTACCCATCCATTATGATTACACACACCAAGCAAAGCAAGCGCCCCAGCGCCCAGCAAAAAAGCTCTAAAATTCTTTTCTTGACTTGGTGTATAGTATTGGGCCATCACCTGTGTATAGGCATCATGATAGACAGCCACCCCAATGATCAAACCCAGAAAATAATATCCGAAGGATATCCGCACAAATAGAACCCAAAGTCCCAAGCCCACCAAAGCGAGGATACCAATAACACCATTGATGATCAGTTTTTTCTTAAATCTGGATTGATAGGTATGGTATTCTTCCTTAGTAAGGTTCTCCGTTTTCACCTTATGCTCAGGCACATAGATCCACCCTTCTTCCCCCGCCTCAAACTGCGCCCCGAATCTCTTCAATACAGCATTGATAAAAAAAGGAAATAGGTAAAAGATAATCATGATCGGTCTTGAAGCAGGTTTAATATTACGAATTGTATATCTAATGCTAATCAGATTCGGAATTTATAGAATCAAAGCTTCTATAAAAATGTTGATTTTTTTCATATTTCCTACAAACCATTCTCTAATACCTCCTTCAACTTTGCCGTGCGCTCATTTATATCATCGATATTCGTAGTCGGTTTATGATCCAAGGTCAAGGTTTTGTTCTCAAATTTACTCCATTCCTTTGGACTAATATTACCCTTTTTGTTTTTTATAACTATCTTATCAAGACGCTCAGCGACGGCCTCCTTACCCATATCATCCGAACATACACTCTTCAGCGCAGCTAATACAGGCTCAAAATATACTTTCGACCAAGAATCTTCATACAAGTGACTCATCCCATCTTCGGAGAGACCATCCCAGTCCACCTCAATAGCTAATATTTTTCCTGCCGCAGTATTGATCTTCTTCTCCAATTTTATAAAAGCGCCTTCTTGAAAGGACTTTAACACTCTTTTTTCTGCTAATCCCATAATTTAATTTTTTAGTATTTTTTTTCTATACATTAACGATCGTTTTATCGGATAGATTGGGAGTACACCCAACCACTATGCTTCGTATCACACTATTATACGCATTTAATTCCCTGAGGTTAAGTGGGAACACGTTTTTTCTACCTGAATTTTGTTGATTCAATGGCTCATCTGAGGTCAATTTAATTACCATTCCTGGACTAGCGCTGAGGAGTAGTGAGGCGATAGCCGAAGTCCGCTAGGACCGAGCATACCTGCGAGCTACGGATTCATAGCGACCGCTGGCATGCGCTCCTTCTGCGCATGTCAGTGGTAGGCCCCCAATAATTATCCAACTCTTTTATGGAATCCACCTGCTCTCAACGTCTTATAATATACAAGACGATAAAAATGAAAGAAGACTTCCTCCATTTCGTATGGCAAACCAAGAGATTTGACCTGTGCAATCTGACTACGACAGATGGGGAGGCTCGCCTCGTTCCTCGTTGAGCCTGCATCACTCCTTACTCCATATTGCCTGCGTGTGCACCTCATATCGCTGCTATCCCTCACTTAGGATCTAGGATACTAAATGAAAAACAACTCAGAAATAAAAATGTAATATTTATATCCAACACTTTTTTCATGCTATTTTCAAAGCTGAAAAATTTTAAATGACTATCCGCTTTGAGTACCATGCTGCAATTTGACCGAAATAAATGAAGTCAACCATCTCAATTCTTGTCTTAGAGTCTAAAGACAATAGTCACTTAAAATAGACCAAAAAATTGTTGCTTCGAAGCAGTCCTGAAACCTTGTCCTGCCTTTTTTGCGGGGGAGGAAATACACGTCTCATCTTTATCTCAATTTTTACTTTCATACCTTATAGCGGATGGTCAATTAATAAAAATATAAGTCTTAAACAGACTCCAGCGGAGTCCAATATTTATAGCCAACAAAATCAGGATAATATACGACCCCAGCCGGGGTCGAACTGCACCTCAATGCTTGCGGCTATAGACATACCTTCCCGCTGGGATGTAGAGCAAAGACTAGTTTCTAGTAAATGGTTCACTCACTTAAAAGTAGAATACAACCTAGTTCTCTATCGCTTCATTGATACGCTGCTTAAAGGTTCTACCTATTCTATTGACAGTCTCGTTCTCTGGGCTCAAAGTACTCGAATTAATCTATTCGACATGCTCAGTTCATAAGGTCCCTTTTTTGTTATGTATGATATTGGCCTGTATATTTTATGACAACCAGTCAGCATAATTATCTGGATGTATAACCTGAAAATCAGCATGGGGATATGCCTTTTTCCACCCACCAGGTGCCTTCACTTTCTTATTGGCATTCCATTTAAACTCATATCCGTACAGTTTACCGCCCCTATCCTCTACCCAGTCAATTTCCTGCTGGTCATAGGTACGCCAAAAATAATTATAGGAAAGCAAATTATTATAACTTTGATATTTTATTCTTTCACTTACCATATAGTTCTCCCATAATATTCCCGTGTCATTTCTCAGATGGACGGGATTCAAGTTTCCAGTTAGGATATTTCTTATCCCATTGTCAAGGAAATAATATCGACTACTCTTGTTTACCTCTTTTCTTAAATTTCTACTAAACCCTCCTACTCTAGCAATGACAAAAACTTTTGTCAGTAAGTCTAAATATTTATCGACTGTATTCCTGCTTACCCTCAGATTATTTGCTAGTTCTGGAATACTCACTTCACTGCCTACCTGAAAGGCAATCAGTCGAAGTAAATCAATGATTTTATCTGAATTTTTGATAGTTTCAAATGCGAGTATATCTTTAAGCAAATAGGAATTTATCAGTTCCTTCAAGTATAAATGCTTCTCTTCGTTGGTCTCCATTTGCAGAAGTTCAGGGTAGTTACCATATACTAAACTAGAATGTAGTTGATCTACTTTTTCTAGAGCTGAAGTAACTTCTGATAGCTCTTGCTCAGATATACCATACATCTTGAAAGTCATCTTTCTACCAGTAAGGGGTTCTCCAGTATAATTTTCAACATCAAAGGCGGAGGAACCTGTAATCAATATTTTCAATCCATCTATGGTATCCACCATTAGCTTTAGTGCGTTCCCTATATCAGGGATTTTTTGCGCTTCGTCAATAATAAGAAAGGAGTGACCATTCAACATTCTTTGCAACGCTATTTTACTTTGTCTAGCGAATAGCTCTCTTGCAGATATATCCTCACCATTTAGCAATATATATTGTTCTTCTACCTCGCTCAATATCTTTTGGATAAGAAACGTCTTACCCACCCTTCTAGGACCTAGAATGACCACTACTTTATTTGGTCTCAGGTACTTTTTCACCTGCGATTCTATACTTCTGGAATATTTACTCATATCGCTATTTTGAACAAATATACACAGTTTTTGACTCAACTGAACGAATTAACGTTAATTCGTTCAATCAAGTGAACCAATTAACGTTAATTCGTTCAATTAGGCATAGTTGTACGCCATATTGAGCATTATCCAGAAGGTGACAGCCATGCCAATTTCACTACCCCCTATCTCGTAAGCGCTCTATTTTTGACATGCTTATCGAACCAGTTTAGCTGTTCCCATAGTACATGCTCGATAGATTCCTTAGCTCTGTATCCGTGATCCTCAAATGGCAATAGCACTAATCTCGCAGTACCACCTGATCCTCTGACTGCTTCATAAAATACCTCAGACTGAAAAGTCAACGTTCCTGGATTGGAGTCATCGTCTCCGTGAATAATTAGGATCGGTTCATTGACTTTATCGGCAAAGAAAGTTGGAGAACAATCGATATAAGATTGAGTCGCTTCAAAAAGCGAACGTCGCTCGCCTTGGAATCCGTAAGGTTGATTAGTTTTGTTGTACGATCCACTTCGTGCTATGCCCGCGCAAAACAAGTCCGTATGGGCTAGTAAATTGGCTACCATTAAGCCACCATGACTGTGTCCGATAACACCGATTCGTTCAGGATCGGCTATTCCCATATCTATAGCTTTTGCAACGGCCGCTTCTGCATCGGCAACTAGCTGAGGGACAAAAGTATCATAGACCGTTTCTGGATCACCGACCATAGGCATAGCTGTATTATCTAATACCGCATAACCGCGCATGAGAAAATACTTATGTGATGGCCCGTAGATTCGGAGGAATTTATTAGACGAACCACTTACCTGACCCGCAGTCTCTGCACCAGAGTATTCTAGTGGATAGGCGTATACTACAGTCGGCAGCTTAGTCCCTTTCTTGTATCCTGGAGGCAAAAGCAAATTGAAACTTAGCTCGATGTCATCATCTCTTTTATACTTGATGATCTCACTATCTATTTGTCTTAGTTCTGGACTTGCATCTACAAATTTTGTGATCGGCTTTTTTGTAAGCTCCCTACTACTTTCACCTGCTTCTGCTTTGATCGATTTTCCTAAGGTTGCCAAGTAAAAATTAGGCACTGTTGTTTGGTCTTCCGAACTCATAATAAAGGTGTTCGGATTTTCTGCAAAATCAACAAAGTATTCATATTTATCTGGCGAACTTCTAAATATTCTTTCTACCTCTCCAGTAGCTATATCTCGCCTATCGACAAAAGGACGATCCCCTTCAGGAGAGCTCCCTCGTCCACGGAAATAAATAGACCCATCTACTACCTTTACGGCATACTTTCCATTTTTCATCTTAGTGTATAGTGGGAAACCAGGCGCATTGTAGCGATCTTTCTCATTCAGATCAAACCATAACTTGGAGGTGCCCTCATTGAGATCCAACATATAAACATAGCGCCATCTCTTGATGCGCTCTCTTTCATAGATCATGAGCATACCGTCCGTTTCTCCCCACATCGTTGCTTGAATACGGTGCTGTGCTTTGTACATTTCCGTAGGCTGATCTTTAAAGGGTGCATTCCATTGCATCAGCTTATCTCTAAAATCTACTTCTGCTACTGGGTCGCCGCCATCCAGAGCATCTCTCCAATATACAGTGTGTGGAGTTGTAGGCTGCCAGGAGACATTTCTTGGACCAGTAATTACACCATGCACTGGTACCTCATTGGCTAGCGGTTGATTGGCAACTGTCTTTATCAGTTTCCCTTCCATATCCCAAACCTCAATATCGTGCGCAAATCTCCACCATGCCACCTCGTGCGACCACGGCAACTTCAATCTTTCAACTAGTAAGTATTTACCATCGGGAGAAACATCTGCAGCACGATATGAGGCCGCTGGTCCAACCGTTTTTAATTTCTTTGTTTTAGTATTATAAATAGCCAATTCGCATTGCGAGTAATACGTAAACAGTTCATCATCAAATGCCGTCTCCAATAAATTTCTTGACTCATAAGTAGATCTAGCTTTTGCGCCGTCATCTTCTAAAATCTTAGGGCCCTTTGGCAAGTTTGACTTTTGCGGTGCAGCACCACGATTATTGATTCTTCTGATCAGAATTTTTTCATCTCCTGGCAGCCACTTTACTTCTTGATCCATTAATGGATTCAAGATGACGTTTGGCACTTTTTCTACTTTTCCACTAATATCTCCAGTCCATAATTCTATTCGATCTTCAAAACCAACAGATAAAGCGTAGCGTTGACCATCAACTGCCCAAAAAGTGGAAAGTACTTCTGCTTCAGCTGGAAGATTTAGATTAACTGTTTTACCACTTTTTACAGTCAGAATTTTAGGAGACGTACCACCATGCCGGCCGTGGTAATAATTATTTTTGGGATTGACCCGGGTCCCTGCCAATTTTAGCATCGGACTTGCAAGCTCAGATAAGGAAGGATATATTATAGGATCCTTTAGCAACATATGGGTTTTCGTAGGAGATGTCGATGTCCATGGCAACTGAGGTGCATGTAAGATTTTAAGGATGTCCTCATCAGGAGACTGCCAAGAATCTGAACTGCTCTCCGTACCTGTATCTTGAGCCGCTGTCTCTTGGATAGAAATTACAAGAAAAGAACTGATGAGAAATAGTAGAGAAAATATTCTAAGCATCATTTTAAGGTTTTTCGTAAAGTTTAAAAAATGGTTGAGCGCTAAAGAGTATGCTGTAGTATTCCGATAATATTACTAAAATAAATAAAATAAATTTAATCAATGTTAATGCGCTGTTAAAGCTAGGTCAGCATTACAAAAACGCAGAGTCTTTAATTTGAATTAGATAAATAGTCAACTTATTTCCTCCACCTATTAGTATTGAGTCCACTCCAAAAGAATCCTTTTTTCGTGTTTTCAATATTTAGATAATATACCTGAGACGGATTACCATTCCTGGACTAGCGCTGAGGAGTAGTGAGGCGATAGCCGAAGTCCGCTAGGACCGAGCATACCTGCGAGCTACGGATTCATAGCGACCGCTGGCATGCGCTCCTTCTGCGCATGTCAGTGGTAGGCCCCCAATAATTATCCAACTCTTTTATGGAATCCACCTGCTCTCAACGTCTTATAATATACAAGACGATAAAAATGAAAGAAGACTTCCTCCATTTCGTATGGCAAACCAAGAGATTTGACCTGTGCAATCTGACTACGACAGATGGGGAGGCTGTGGAGATCCTAAACTTTGGAATCCACAATCATCATGCGGGGCCAGACTTTCTCAATGGGCGGGTGCGGATCGGCGGTACAGAGTGGGCTGGTAATATAGAAATGCATCTCAAGGCGTCGCAATGGTATGCGCACAACCATCAGGTGGATAAGGCGTATGACAATGTGATCTTGCATGTCGTGCTAGAAGATGATATGCCCGTCAAGCGCAGTAGTGGGGACAGTATCCCCTGCCTTGATCTAAGTTTGCGTATCCATGCTAACCTGACCGGTATCTATCAGGAGCTGATCAGTAACAATAAAAAAATACCTTGCTATAGTCAATTTCCGCAGGTGCCGGAGCACGTGACGAATATGTTTTTGGATCGGATACTCATAGAGCGCTTGGAAGAAAAGACGCAGCTAATATTGGAAGAGCTGGCTCGCAATGATCAGGACTGGAATGCAGTCTGTTATAAATACATTGGTCGCTGTTTTGGGCTGAGTGTAAATACGGATGCTTTTGAGATGTTGTGTCATAGTCTGGATTGGAAAATACTGGGCAAGCATAAGGATCAGCTACTACAAGTGGAGGCTCTTTTATTTGGGCAAGCAGGAATGTTGGAGCGGGATTTTCCGGATGCCTATCCGAAGAAGTTACAAATCGAATATAGTTTTCTGCAGCAAAAATATGGACTGGCACCGATCCCTACGCAAGCTTGGAAATATATGCGGATGCGTCCTGCCAATCTGCCGAGTATACGGATCGCACAATTTGCGTTTTTTATTTTCAAGACGGACTTTATGTTCTCGAAGTTGTTGGCGGCGAAGAATGTAAAGGAGCTTTCAGCTTTCTTTGGTTTGAAGTTGGATAATTATTGGAAGACGCACTATGTATTTTCTAAGGAAAGTAAGGCGAGTAGTAAGACTTTGGGGCAAGCGATGATAGAGCTGATTATTATAAATGGGGTGGTGCCATTGTATTTTGCGTATGGGATCTCGCTGGGGGATGAGGGGTATAAGGAGAAGGCTATTTCTATTTTAGAGTCTTTGCGTCCAGAGAAAAATAAGATCACGCGCTTTTGGTCGGGGCTGGATATGGTCTCGAAGTCTGCAGCCGAGAGTCAGTCGTTGATTCATCTGAAGAAACATTTTTGTGATCGGAAGCAGTGCTTGAAATGTGCGGTGGGAAATTATGTGTTAAAAAAAACGGTGTAACATGAAGTATAGTAGAACACAAATTAAGGAATTAGAATTTGCAATTATTGGAGCTGCTATTGAGGTACATAGGCAACTTGGACCTGGTTTACTGGAGAGTGTCTATCATAAATGCATGGAGCAAGAGTTAACTTTAAGAGGACTGGATTTTGTTTCGGAGAGGAATGTACCTTTAATTTATAAAGCGCGAGAACTGAACACAAATTTGCGATGCGACTTGGTAGTTGAGGGTATGATCGCGCTTGAACTAAAATCTGTGGAGTGCTTTATCCCAATTTTTGATGCGCAGCTACTGACTTATATGAAGCTCTTGCAATGCCCTAAAGGTTTATTGATTAATTTTAATTGTATCAATATTGTGAAGGAGGGAAGAAGATCTTTAGTAAATGAGATTTATGCAAGTTTGCAGTGAAAGCAGCTCTCACGCGTTCTTTCAACACATTAGAAGAAAAAGCTATTTTGTATTCGTTAAAGCAGCTTCAGTGCCTTCGGTGTCTCGCACACGAGAGAGAGGCTTCGGTGCCTACGGTGGTAATTCTTTTTTCTACGCATCTCGAAAACAGCTCTGACGCGTTTTTTCAACACCGTAGGCACCGTAGCTGCCCTCAAGCGGTCAAAACACCGTAGGCACCGTAGAAGAAAAACTTTTTTGTACGCATCACGAATGCAGCTTCCGCAACACCTTCTCCGCCACCTCTATATTCTCTGGCTTACCCACATCTACCCACACATCATCCTCATGCGGGTGCACAATGACATCCTTCGTTTTGGCCGCATCGAGATAAACATCAATGATAGAAAATGCATCCTCCTCTGGAAATAAATCTACCATCGCCCTAGAGACAATATGGATCCCACTAAAACCATAATTGGCCACCATCAGCGTCGTGATCCTACTCAACTTAACTTCTCCAGTCGTGATATTCGTCCAACCAGCGAGATGCAACGTCTCCTCCTCCACCATTAAATAGCGCGTCGTTTTTCTCGTCCTCACCGCCAAAGTTGCCAAACGATTCTCCGCAGTATGCGCAGCCATAAACCCCGCAAGATCGAGGTCAGAAATAATATCTACATTATGTACAAGTAAAGGCAACGCATCATCTACTAGCGCCCATGCCTTCTTGATGGCACCACCTGTATCGAGCAACTGCTTAGACTCATCAGAGATCCGAATATCCAAACCGAAGTTATCCTGCGCCTTTAAATAATCCAATATCTGCGCAGCAAAGTGGTGTACATTCACCACCACCGTCGTAAAACCAGCCGCTTTTAACTTCTCTAAATTATGGGCTATCAGGGGCTTACCATTTACCTCAACCATCGCCTTCGGGGTATCCTTGGTCAGGTCTTTCATCCGCGTTCCCAAGCCCGCACATAGTAATAATGCTTGCATCTGTCTATATTATTTTATGTAGCAATTCATATATCAATACACTTGCTTACTTTTGCTGTAATGATACAAAATTATTTAGCAAGAATTCTATTTATGCCCTTCGCCATACTTTATGGTATAGGAGTAGAAATTAGAAACTTTCTCTACAAAAAGAAAGTGCTAAAAGGCGTATCATTTGATATCCCCATTATATCTGTAGGTAACCTCGCCGTAGGTGGCGCAGGCAAGACACCTCACATAGAGTACCTGATCATGCTACTCAAACCGTACATCGATATTGCCACCGTCAGCAGAGGGTATAAACGAAAAACCAAGGGTTATGTAGAAGTGCAAGCAGGACACAATGCCGAACAAGTAGGCGACGAACCCCTGCAATACAAACGTAAATATAGAGACATCCTAGTCAGCGTAGCCGAGAATCGCACTTTCGCCATCCCCAAACTCATGATGGCGAATGAAAATTTACAAACCGTGCTACTGGATGATGCTTTTCAGCACCGTGCCATCGTACCTGGACTCAATATCCTTCTCACCGAACATGACTATCTTTTCACCAGAGATTTTCTACTCCCCGTAGGCAGGTTACGAGAATGGAAGTCAGGCTATCACCGAGCGGACATCATCATCGTATCCAAATGTCCACCGACCGTATCGCCAAAACAAAGAGCACAAATCACCAAAGAAATAGCCCCGCTGTCTTTTCAGAAGATCTTCTTCTCTTATTATAAATACGCCAAACCCTATTATCTATTTAATGGGGCGCAGCGCATCCAGCTCCGCGAAGACGTGGATGTCTTATTAATATGTGCAATCGCCAAAACGGATTACCTGACGGACTATCTGGAGGCGCAGGTACAATCCCTCAAGACATTAGAATATGAGGATCATCGCTACTTTACCGACTTTGATGTCTCCAATCTTATGCGGCATTACAATGCCATGCCCGGCACTAAAAAGATAATCCTCACTACAGAAAAGGATGCCATGCGCCTAGAACTGCATCGCAAATTTTTGATTGACAATAAATTACCCATCTTTGTACTGCCTATTCAAGTCGCTTTTCATTTTGAAGAAGGCCAAAAGTTTGACGCAGAAATAAAACAGTTTTTACAAGACTTTAAAGTGTGAGGTTTAAAATAAATCCAATCCTTCGAGGGATATACTTAGCAGTAAAAGGAACCGTATGGCTTACCTTCGGTATATTTTACAAAAAGCAAACTAAGATCAATGCCCATCATTTCAAAACGCCTGCACCCTGTATTATAGTAGGCAACCATCCTAGCACCTTGGTTGATGTGTTGATCGCTGCGAAAGAAAAGAAAGCAATAGTCCACTTTCTCGCAAATGCTAGCCTATTCAGCACCAAGCTCTCCAATTGGCTATTGACTAGACTGTACGGCATCAAAGTAGAGCGCCCAAAAGACGTAAAAGGAAGACGCATAGATAATGCAGATAGCTTTAAGCGTAGTGCAGAATTCTTATCCAGCTATGGCACCTTATATATAGCTGCCGAGGGCTCCTCCAAACTGGAGCGCCGCCTCCGCAAACTCAAAACAGGTACTGCTCGCATAGCCCTAGAAACTTTGCAAATAAGCAACTGGACTTTGCCGCTTAAAATCCTGCCGGTAGGTTTGACCTATGAAAATCCAAAGCGAGCCTGCTATGATTTACTATATAACTTTGGCGCGCCCATAGATGTGTATGATTATAAAGCGCTTTATCTAGAAGATAAAGTCAAAGCCGTAAAAAAGCTCACGAAGGATATTCAAACCGTGATGCAAAGCCTACTTCTGCATACCGAGCCAGAGGATGAGGACATAGATAAACTCGTGCAAATCCTAGAACGAATCCATAAAAATGAATATGGTAATGACCACGCTAGTCAGTTTCCCATTTCCAAAAAGTGGATCGCCCATTTAGTAGAATTGAAATCAACAGATGCGCCAGCTTACCAAAAAGTAAAAGCACAAGTAAACGATTACTGTGATAGCTTGAAAGCCTACAAGCTTACGGATATAGCCGTCCAAGAAAAAGGTCACTTCTTTCTACAGACTATTGCAAATATAATGGCATTTCCCCTAGCGGCCTGGGGATGGATCAATAATATCATCGCTTTCCTACTGCCTGACTTCATCATACGTAAAACAGGCATATACCATGGCTACACTTCTAGTATTAAGCTACTACTCACCGTATTTCTATTTCCACTCACTTATTGGATACAATACAAGTTGGTAGGCATGCTAGATCTGGGGCCTTTTGTTCCATTGTTATATATAGTGTCTACTATATTACTAGGATTCTTTGCACTCTTTTACTTTAGGCAGCTTGTGCATTATAAAGCGAGATTCCGCTGGAGAAAGCTCAAAAGGAAGCATAATGATTCTTACGAACAGCTAAAAGCGCAACGAAAATCTATTATAGACAAGGAATTTAGTAATCTAATACCGTAATCTCTTGATTGGGACACTTTTACTCATACTATTCATTACCTGCACAAGCGTGCAATTAGCCTTATGGTGGGGACTGTTCTCGAAACTTGCTTTTTACAAAAAACCTATTTCTAGTAGTCAAAAAGGGCAAAAAGAGAGCAAAAAGGAGCAAAAACCAGTGTCTATTGTCATCTGTGCACGCAATGAAGCTCATAATTTGGTAAAATTCCTTCCCCGTATTCTAAGTCAAAACTACCGTTTATATGAGGTAATAGTGGTCAACGATAACTCAAACGACCAAACAGCCCAACTACTCATACAACATACTATAAATTGTCCCTATCTTCGCATTATCAATATTCATAATAAGTATGAGATTGATAGTCAGGTTGGAAAGAAGAAAGTCTTAGCAGAAGGAATCGACTCCACCAGATACAATGTTCTTTTACTTACGGATGCAGATTGCGAAGTAGCCAGTAAAGACTGGCTCAGAAAAATGCAAGGGTCGTTGCAAGGAGACAAACAAATAGTTCTAGGTTTTTCCCCTTACTTTCGATATCCCGGGTTTCTTAATCTATTTATTAGATACGAGACCATATATACAGCTGTTCAGTATTTTTCATTCGCTTTGGCCAAGATGCCCTATATGGGTGTCGGCCGTAATCTTGCATACCATAAGCACCTGTATGAACTCGCAGGTGGCTTTTCGAAGCACGAACACATTGCCTCTGGCGACGACGATTTATTTATCAATCAAGTGAGTACGCAGAAGAACGTAACCATCAACATTGATCCTGAAACCTTCACCTATTCTGAGCCCAAGCGAAGTTGGAAAGCCTACTTTCGCCAAAAAGCTCGCCACATGACGACAGGAAGGGAGTACAAAGCGCAACACAAAATCTTGCTCGGACTACTTTCAACCTCTCACTTTGGACACTATTTTTTTGGAGGACTGGTACTAGTGGCGCAGGGTAGCGCAAATGTTGTCATCATTCTATTTTTGATCAGAATGATATCACTGATAATCTTATATGGCAAAATTCTCAAACAGTTGAGAGACCCATCTATGCTTATTTGGATTCCAATTTTGGATGCAGCTTTTGTCTTATTCTACGTAGTATTCGCACCTTTTTTAATGACAGGAAAACGAAATAAATGGACGTAAAAGCAGTTAATAAATCGAGCAAGACCCCTACACAACCAGAAGAAAACAACTTATCAGTACGTGGTAAAGAAGACTACTCATTTGTCTTGAAAGCCATCGACGGCGATCAGAAAGCGTACGCAACTTTGATGGACAGATATAGAAACTCTGTTTACCATATGATGTATAAGATGGTCGGCAATAGAGAAGATTCAGATGATCTTACTTTGGAGGCATTCGGAAAAGCATTCAACAAGCTACCTTCTTACGCACCGAGATACGCATTCAGTACTTGGTTATTTAAGATCGCTATCAACAACTGTATCGATCATATCAGAAAGAAGCGATTAAAGTTTCTATCTATTGACGACCCGATCGAGCATGGCAGCGTCAACGACTTTTCAAACAATCTGAAGGCCAACATCCTTGACCCAGAAGATACTTTGATCAGAAGACAGCGTGTAAAACTGATGCGTGATGTATTGGGAGAATTGAGTCTTAAGTATAGATTGATGATAGAGCTACGCTTTTTTGAAGAGCTTAGCTATGATGAGATCGCTAAAGAATTAGACATCCCACTAGGTACCGTAAAAGCGCAGTTGTTCAGAGCGAAGGAGATTTTATACAATATCCTACAAAAGCCAGGCGCAGCAGCATACCTTGATACGACAAGTAGATACGATGGCAAGCGCCGACGAAACAAGAATATAAATACTGAAGTGGTGACTGCAAAGGCATCGTAAATCAGGTTTAAAACCTATCCCCTACAATAGATTAATCCGAACATTTTAGAAGCAAAAAGCGACTTGGTATATTACTGAGTCGCTTTTTTTATTTTACGTATGTTGGATGATGATGATGAGGGCGTGCCCCCGCCGCTCAAGTGCGCATTGCCAGAAAAATGGCAATGCGCACTTTCGGTCGGGGTCGCGTCATCCAGGGGTGCGCTGCCGCTCCCGTCCCGAAAATTCCGATTGCCATCGGAACGGGACCACCTCCTGCGTCGTTGCCCTTCCTACCGCTCACGCAAAAAAAAGAGGAGGTGCTATGCCGCTTTATTCATACTTTTAGGATTTACTTAGTAAGGCCTTTAATTTTAATGGAATCACAAAATTGATCTCATCACAATTATTAGATATATGGAAAATTTAAATTTAATTTTAAAGAAAAGATATACAAGAGCTTTAATTGTAACCACAGTATTAATTTTTTTAGCTAGTTTTTTGGGATAATCTGTATAGCCCCATTAATTTAAACCCTCCAGTCGTTCATCTTTGCAATGTGCTAATATCCATTATAGTAATATCTACGTTGAGAAATAAAATAGAAGAAGCAGTTTGGATATTTTTTACTTTAACAATTACAGGGTTATTTTTTGAAGGCTATTATGCTTATTTAGTAAGCATGAATTCAATGTCTCCTGCAAATTACCTTTACCTCGCCTTGTACTTACAGGGATTTGGATATTCTTCATATAAGATATTAAAGTCATGTAAGGTGAAATTTAAAGTTGATTTACCTTTCGTAATCTATACTGTAATCAGTACAGGAAGCCTGCTTTATAGCATATTGGTGTTAAGGAGTAAATTTTAATTTAGATTTTAATGACTATCCACTTTTGAGTACCAATCTGCAATTTGGATATATATATGTGTGTGTGTGAAATCGACTATCTCAATTTTTGCCATAGAGTCTAAAGCCAATAGTCACTTAAAATAGACCAAAAATTTGGAATGTCTAATCAGTCCTGTAAGGACGACAGATCATAGCGATGTGTGGCAACCCCATCGTAAGTGAATTTCCAAGATCCAATTTGGCGCGAATTTTTCGCCTTCGAAAATCGTGACAAATTGATTCGAATAAATTCTACAAGTAGGGAAGAAAATCACCATTTTAAAATGCACAACAAATTCCAATAAATATATCTACTCCACCTCAAAATCTTCGGTTTAACTTAAGAATGTAAGTTACTTGCAGATTTTAGGAGCCATCGGAACGGGACCACCTCTTACGTCGTTGCCCTTCCTACCGCTCACGCGAAAAAAATATTGAACACCTATGCAGCGTTATCTTCTCTTATAGGATTTAATATATGAAGGCCTTGCATCACACAAAATTGATAACATCATAAATTTCAAATACATGAAAAAGTTAGGCATAATAGGAATATTGTTTTGTATGTTTTTCTCTTGTCGAGAAGACATTGACAAAATAGGAACAGGCATGATCACCGTCGAGCCCCCCGTCATCATTACTGACTACACACCACAAAGCGATATCGTTCAAGGAACTATCTTTGGAAAGGTATATGACGAATCTGAAAACCCAATTGTAGACGCCATTATAAAATACGATGGCAAAACTTATACTTCAGACTCATTAGGTACATTTATAATCCAAAATGAAGCCCTAGATCGGGAAGGCACCTTTTTTACCGTTGAGGCAGATGGCTATTTTAAAGGATCGAGAAGAATCTATCCAAAAGATGGATCGGTCAATTATGCTTATATCCAACTTTTGGAGCTAAATGATATTGGTTCTTTCGACGCTGCTACTGGGGATGTGATAGTTGGCGATGATGGTATTCGCATAACTTTTAATCCAAATAGTATCCAGTCTAGTACAGGTGCACTATATGATGGTGAAGTAACTGTGGCTGCCAAATGGTTAGACCCT
>ENA-ORXT01001247-ORXT01001247.1-marine-metagenome-genome-assembly--contig:-NODE-1247-length-35224-cov-20.543375_pt1 | contig 35224 bp, 42 predicted proteins | sample MGYA00237868_ERZ511482 | MGnify/ENA metagenome assembly ERZ511482 | reverse complement strand
AAAAAAAAAAAAGGGGGGGGGGGCCCCCCCCCCCAAAAAAAAAAAAAAAAGGGGGGGGGGGGGGCCCCCCCCCCCCCCCCGACCGGGACGGGCGACCAGATGCCGCCGCCGGTGAAGCCGCTGTAGCGAGCGACGGTCGGGCGAGCGGCACCTCCCCCCCCCCCCCTGAGGACTTAACGTCCTGTACGCTCCCCTACCTCGCCACCCTCCACGACGGCGGCGCCGCGGGCGTGCGGCGGCGCGCGGTCACGGCCAAATTCCGCACCCACCTCCGTCGCGTCGAGGACGCTGCCGACGCGAGGCACGAGGACGACGATTTGGGCGCGCCCCCGCCAGGAGAAGGGGGCGGGGGCGACCACGCCGGGGGGGCAGGGCTGTTCCCGGCGCCCCTGCCGCCTCCGCCAACGGGTGGGGGGCCGGCGGCCGTGACACGTCTCCGCCGGGGGGAGGGCACGGGAGTGGAGCAACGCCGCAGGGACATTTGTAGTGCCTCCAGCCGCGCATAGGTGGAACCACATCTGCAGGATATGAATCGGCGCAGTGCGACAGGCGGGCAGCTAGAGGCGGTTCCTGAGAGGGAAAAGATCGGATGGGCCAAGTCAGAAGGCAGGGCTGAACGCGATCCTATCACAGCCACCCGCGGTAACCAAGCTCCGTACCCATGATCAGTAATCCGGCAGTGGCTTCTCACAGGCAAGCTCAAGCAAAACCGTTGCTCATGAGCAGTCCAAAGCGTACCTGTCAAGATAGCCGCATTTGTGGCTGCCTCCGAGCGAGCGGAGTCCACAACGCAGTCAGTGTCTCGCGACGCTGGCCGTGGCTCTGCACGGGTGAGCGTGCCACGCGGCGGTCCGCGCCAAGCTCTAAGTCACATCGCGCTGCTGGGTGAACCCAGGGTCACGAAACTGCCGAAGGAGGCAGCCGCGTCGGGCGACGTTGCTGGAGCGAGGTAGGGTCACAAATCCGGTCGCGACGTCCTCCCTTGGGGGACGCCACGCCTCGTGTAGTCCGGGGGGGAGAGGGGGTGCGTGCCCCCTCAAAGAAACACGGAACCCACTCCTCCACGGCTCATGCAGTCAGGGGGGGAGAGGGGTTGCGTGCCCCCTCAAGGAGACACGCACCCCGCTCCTCCGCAGCGCAGGAGACTTGATGTCTGCTGTCTCCTCCTTAGTGTTCGATACCAAACGTGCAGGCAGCTGTCGGCTAGAGACGGAAGTGGGACTTCTCACAGCTCATGGAGACAGGCGAAGCTCGGCAAACGCCAAAGCGACGTTTGGAAGTTGCTTGACGCGTCTGACACGAAGTACCTCGGATGAGAACGGACTCCTTTGCGAACTCCACCACACAGTCCTTGTCAGAAACAGTGTATGAACAAAGCCCCCCTCCTGTATCCATATGTGCGAACAATACACTGTGCCAGTATGCGATGAGCAGCTTCCCGCTATTGAAACCTGTAATCACGGGGGGGCTACCAACTGTCAGTGGCAGAATATTTTAACACAGTTTTCTTAGCTTCAATGTAATGAGTCGAGTGATTTTGATCTTCTGGTCGGTTGCTGGTAACCTCAACGGCCCCGTCGTCGTTCTTGCAGCTCGTCACTGCTGTCGACTCAGCGGGCCAAGACCGTGTCTAAGCGCACAGGAGACCATGCTGTGGCTGCCGCCAACTAGGACCTGACGGCTGAGTGTCATCGTGCCCCTCGCCATGGATCCCTTTCTCCGCCGATAGTTGACTTGTGTTTGCAGAGAGTCACCCGATAACTGGTCGTGTCCGAGGTTGTCGACACCTGGGGCTCGCCACTTTTTGGCGCGTCGACACAGTCTCTTGCACCTCGGTCGTGCGAGCTGACGCTGACGGACAGACACGCCGTATCTAGCGAGTAATACTGACGCTTGGCGATCCGATACCTCAAGGCCTTTGACCAGAAACGGGTCATTCGCATGATGTGTGTTCATTGCGCGCGCGAGGGGTTCCTTTCATGGCCCGCTCATCTGCGGCCGTTATGTTTCCGCCCGCTTGCTGACTGACCTGCTCCTCGACCGCCGCGGCGGAGCTCGCTCACTCGTTCTCTGTATGCTGTGCTTGAGATTGGCATGTTGAGCTCGCATCATTTGGCGCCCTTTCCCGGCGTGATCTCCTAGCCGAGCACGGCATCACCCCCGCCCTTTCGCACTGTACGTTTGTGCCCGAGGGGCAGGCGCCGGACGTGAGCGCCGTCTGCTTCTCAGTACCTGTGTAGCTTGTCCGCGGTAGTGTGCGCGCCCCACATAAGAAGCCGGGCGACCGCGACCGCGCAGCACATCTCACATTGCCTCAAGCCGCCAACACTTGCTCCCCGCGTGTGCCCCCCCCCCCTCGTCGCTCCTGGTGTCCTTCCACTCCTGATTCCCCACGTGCCTCGGCTGGTGCCACCATGACGGGCCGCGGAGGCAGAGGTGGCACGCGACCGCTCATCGGCGGGGCGCCTGGACGGATGGCGAGCGCCGCAATGACCGCACGCGGGGGTGCTGCGTCGGCGGCGTCTACAGAGCAAGACCAACGCAATGAGGATGGGGCTCACGCCGCCGCTCGCCGTGCCGCTCCTGTCTATGCCGCAGCCCCCGTCGTCCCACACGTTGCTGCAGATGCCGCCCCCCCGGGCGCGCCGCAATTTCCGACCTCCACCGCGCCCCCTTTGGCGACGACGGGTGGTGCTTTTCTGGGCACTGACGGGTCCCAGATGTTGCCGATGGTCGAGTTTTCGGCACCCCCCCCGCCGCCTCTTTTCGACACGTCGTTCTTCCCCTTCTCTCCGTCAATGGCGGCGGCCGCGGGAATGCCTCCATCGATGGGCTTCTACGGCACTCCCAACATGCCGATGATGCCCGGCATGCATGGTTACAGCTCCCCCTTTCCGGGGCCGCCTGCTCCATTTTCCGGTATGCCCATGGCGATGCCACCGACGCAGCCGACTGGGGACTTTTCTCAGCAGCTGGCGGTCGGCTCCTCTGCCGCAATGCCATCGAGCCTCAACCCGATTTACGGCGGCAACACGGCGGCGGCCGCCGCAGTAGCGGGCGTGCCGACAGGGACCGCGACAGCGGCTACGGCTGCGCCGACGGGGTCCGCGACGGCAACGGCGGGCGAGCCGACAGGGACCACGACGGCGGCGGCGGGCGTGCCGATAGGGACCGCGACGGCGGCGGCGGCCACGCCGACGGGGTCAGCGACGGCGGCGGTGGCCGCGCCCATGGGGAGCGCGCCGGTGCTGGCGGCCGGGTACGGCCAGGTCTCGATGGCGCCGCTGCTGGTGCCTGGAACGGCGACTGGGACAGCCGTTGCCCGAGTAAGCGACGATTCCACTGCGCCGAGCGCGTCAGTGGCGGCGTTTGGGACGCTGGCGCCTGCCGCGTCGTCCGAGGCGGTTCGCGGGGGGACCGGGACCGGAGCCGGTTCTAGCGTTGGGCCATCTTCGATCACTCCGCCAACGACGTCTCCCCTTCGCGGAGTCGCATCCCGTCGTACACAGCTGCTCACATCTCCGACGACGCCATCCACTTTGGCCCGGCCATCGACCCCGCCGGCTCTGGTGCGAGCGGGGCGCCGCACTGGCCCTCCTCGTGCTCGTATCACGTCGGCTCCTGCGACAGCTTCACTGACCCCGACTGTGGCTGCACCCATGGCTCCCACCTCGCGCGTGGCAAACCCGTCTGCCCCGTCTCGACGCGCACCCCGCGGCCGAGCATCCGACAGCGCCTCCGGCGGCGGCTCCGCCACCACTCCGGCGGTCGCTCGTCGTGCACCCCGAGGCGGTGCTTCTGCGGCCTCCTCGGGCACCCTTGGGGGGGACACGGCTGGCTCGGTGGCCACGGCCACTCTGCCCGGTGCGACCGCTGCCGCTCCGCTTGCGGGGGGGCACCTCCCAGCGATAAACGCGGACGCGGCCGTGGAAGGTGTCGCGGGGGCGGAGATAATGCGCGTGCTGTCGGGCATGAACAAGATGGTGGGCACGCTGGCCGACGCCGTCCAGTCCATCGGCAACAAGGTCCAGACGCAAGGCCTGGCCATGCAGAACCTGGGCGTTCAGGTTAGCCGCATTAAGGACGCGCCGCCGATGACGGTGCCGGCACCCTTGCGGCGTCTCTTCCGGGGTTTTGTGGACACGGACGGAGAGTACTCGGAGGACTCGGAGCTGAAGGAGATCTGCGGGGTGACGTTCACGGGCGGTGCGCCGCTGCTCGCGGATGCCCACACTCGCTTGGCTGCCATGGGCAAGGTGGTTTCTCCGAAGCAGAAAGGCACCCTCAAGATGCTGTCCATCCGCCGACGCGTCAAGTCACGCTTCTTTGGCCATGTCGGCGGGGCGACTATCACCAACGACGTGATTCCCGACACGGATGCCGATTGGGAGATGCTGATGGAGGAGACGATGTCTGACCTCGACATCGACGCCCCCGAGGCGTATGACTTTCTCACGTCCGACATCTCGTCGCCCGCCAAGCGCAAGCGCGCGGCACGGTCGAAGGGCAAGGGCAAGGCGGTAGGAAAGGGCAAGGGGAAGGCTCGGCGTAAGTCCAAGTCGATGTGCGCGCGCGATGGTCCAAACTCGGGCTCCGACTCGTGCTCCGGCTCGGGCTCAAGCTCATGCCCCGACGATGAGGTCGGCGCGACCAAGAAGGTTGGGGTGGCCACGGCCTCCGATGAAGCAAAGCAGTCGGGCGGCTCGAAGGGGCATCCGATCATCCGGGCTTACCAGCCCATGACCCAGTCGATCTCTCATGTGCTGGAGGCCATCAAGAAGCGCATCGTACCGGTCTGGTTTGTGACGGTGGGGTCCAGCGTCAAAACCATGGGGCAAGAGGCGGCGACAACCTGGTTTGAGAACATGAACAAGCTACCCGATGACGAGGACGAGATCACGGAGGAGCAGCGCAACGCGCCCGTGCGGCCGCGCTTCATTTGCTCGGACGACGGGCACGACGGGATTTTGGCGGCCGTGAAGGAGATGTTCGTGCACCTCGGCGTGGGAGACCGCATCCGCATGCCTGTCGGTCTGGGCAACAAGGAGACCGCGTGCACGACGACGGGACACATCGCCCTCGCTGCCACCTTTGTACGCGCCGAGCTCGAACAGATTGCTGCTGGCGTCCGACGCAAGCGCCGCGGTAAGGACAACGGCTGGTACGACCGCTGGCGCTGGGAGGTAATCACGGTGCACCCGCTGATGCCCACAACGACAGAGCCGTGGCGCGGCTTCGTTATCTCCGACGCCAACTCGCCGACACGCTGCGACTTTGACCACCCGCCGGTGCCGGTCAATTCCATACGCACACGTACGGTTCGAGCCCGACCCGCCCCGACCAACACTACCGAGAGGACCAAGGAGGTGGTCACCGCCGGTAGTGCCCAGGGGCACGCTCCTGCGGTGAGCCCCTCGACGACAGGCGCTGCAGCGGCGGTGGGCGCGACCGAGGTAGCCGAAGCGACGGGGACGGGCGCGAGCGACGAGATGGCCGGCGACGCGACCGTCTAAGTCGAGCAAAGGCACCCTGGAAGCTGCCTGTGACCTAAACGGTGGCAGTGAGGACGCTGGTGCCTCGAGAATTCTCGGTAAGAGACCCTTTGAGTTGAGTGTGTCTTGAGTTGTGTGTGTTTGTGCGCGTGCTTCCCGGTTCTGGGAGCTCGCCTGTAGGGTGCGCCTTTGGCGCTTCCCTCGTTTTCTCGCTCTGTGGCGAATCATTGCTCTCTTGTATGGGTGCGCGGTTGCTTGTACGCGCTTGATGCTTGATGTTTACGCATGTTCGAGGCCGATGCATGATGCGCCACTGTGAGGGTGTGTGTGTTCGTGCTGGTGTGCTTGTTCGCCTCTTGAGGCAGTTTGTTGGGGCGTGTGGGGAGGTGCGGCCTACCCGTCATCATGTGCTTCCTTGGTCTTTTTGTTTCTGTTGTGTTCATGACTGTCTTGCCGGCCGGTGGTCGGTGGCTGATGGGCTGCGGAGCGCGCGTACGCTTCCGAAGGAAGCGTGCACGCCGTCCTGCTCCCGGACCGACGCCCCAGCGCCCGGCCCCGTGGCACCCCCAGCAGCCCCGGCCACTGTCAAACAGCGCCCTACCGCAGGCCAGAACCCCCGGATCTGGAGCGGCCGGCGAGCGGTACAGCGCATCCCCCGCCGACGTATCTCAGACACACCCTTGTAGATTCGCCCCACGAATGCGTCCAGATTCGGTCCTCTTCTCGATGGGGAAAGCTCCATCGAGAAAGTTTCCATCGATGTCCCATCTAGGTCCATCGAACTGTTCCCATCGAGGACCCATCGGAAATCGGCCTTCGATGGAAAATAGTCCTAAGCAGACGATCGTCCTCGCGACACGTCTCTGGCACCCGCTTTCGTTTGGTAGCGGACCTCCCCCGCCGCGTCGCGGCAAGGAAAGACTCGCAGCCCGCCGCCGACCGGGAATCATTCCCGGTACCCATGATGGGTGCGCTGCGTGACCGCCCACAAGGACCAGCGCGGCACTTACTCTGAGCGCGCCCGCGTCGGGTGGGGTGCATCCCTCCCCACCAGCGAGGCCCACGCCGACGCGTGCCACGCCGACCCGTCCGTCGACGTGGCCGGCTGGCGGGGCGGTCCCTCCAGCGGGTTGCACGCTAGGTTGGATTCCGACCGCTGGTGGGAGCGCCGAGCCGCCGCTGGGGGGTGGCGTGGCGACCGCCCCACCCCGCCACGAGGCCGTTGGTCCAGCCGCCCGATGGGTGGGCGCAGGAAGGAAGGCAGTGTGAGAGATACTGCCTGGATTGACTATCCCTGGGAGCGCCCGCCGCGCATGAGCACTTATGACCTGGCATAAAGTTTAGTGCGTATGTTTCTTTCACAGGCAGGACTGCCTCGGGTTGGCGCATTGCGGGGTCAATCCCCAGCTGGGGGCAGCTACAGCTGCCCCATGCGCGCCCGTGGCGCCCCGCGCGGGAGCCGTCCCGGCGACGCGCTCGCGGAGAGGGGAGGGCTGCGCCTTCCGACGGGGGCAAAGTCGTCGCTGCACGGAACGGTCCTTGCTACGCCGCACTGCGCGGCCCGTTTGCGGCCCATGCCATTGACGGGAGGACTGGATGGCACGTCCAGCTCTTCGACCTGCTCTTTGTTCAAGTGCTGCGCAGGTGCCAGCAGAGTTGGGTGAGCACGGACTGGGTGTTCCCGCCCCTTGACTCCGCCGCCACGCACACCACGTCCATGCATGACTGCGGGGAAAGGAACCGGGTCCCTCCGGTACGGGGACGGGGGGGGGCAGCAGTCAAACCCGATCACTATTGTCACAGTTGGCACCTCCGCAGTTCAAAGAAGCGGCGCAAACGGGGTCGGGCAATCAGAGCAGGAGCTGAACGGGCCCGGTTTTTGGAAGGGGGACGAGTGGGGAGAGCCACAGTCCAGTCCACTGCGGTCCGGCCAGCGTCGGCCGGTGGTATCCCGGCTGGTGGCCAACGTGCCTCGGTGGCAGATGCCGTCCGCCACGGCGGTGGCGGCCGCTGCCGACGCGCCGGTAGGCGCGGCATGAGCCCCGCGCGGCGGTCTTGGCGGCGGGCGCGCCATCACCTCGGACGAGGACTAAGCGCTGGTCTCCGAGGAGCGTGCGGGCGGCCGCTACCCACCAGTGGGCGGGTACCCACCCGACGGCGGCGGCTGCCGCTCGTGCGGGCCGTGGCGGACGCCGCGTCGGTGGTGGGCGGAGCGCCCCCTACACCAGCAAGCGGTGGTCACGTCGGCGACCGCCGCCACCGCTGTCATGGCCGCCGTCCTCGTCTCCTTTATGCTGCTCTCCCGCTCGCACATGTGCTCCCAAGCGGCGCCGGTCGTGCAGGTGTGGCGCTTTACTTTAGAATTCTCAGTTTTTTTGTGCAGTGCCAAACGGAGCTAGAGGCATCATCGTCTCGATTACGTACCACACTACTGGGGTGCGCAAAGGGTGTATGGTGGTTTTCTGTATTTTGGCCACGCTGCGGGAGGCACAGTTTGCCCAAACTATTGTGGACCACTTAGTCATGAGTGCGGTCCGAATTGATCTCGATGACCGTCACATCCAATAGTAATTGAGGACCGCGGGAACATGACATCTGCAGTCAATTTCTGAAGAGCGCTTCCCGTTTAGAGACGTCGCCTGCAAGCCTGCTTCCGTCGCAGCCATCTGAGCCCCGCGCCTGTTCGAGGCTAACCTTCACGCGAGGCGGCGTACCTCAGAAACGACCCCTCCGGCGCCGACTCACGCGAGAGCCAGTGTCCATTGCCCTAATCCGCCGTCAGTTTCCCGACCGGGATGCTAGCGTGTCTCGAGTGGATGGCGGTCACCGCGACGATCACCGCGGCGGCCACCGCGACGATCAACGCGGCGGCCACCACGACGATCGCCGCGGCGGCCACCACGACGATCACCACGGCGGCCACCACGACGATCACCGCGGCGGCCACCACGACGATCACCGCGGCGGCCACCACGACGATCACCGCGGCGGCCACCACGACGATCGCCGGGGCGGCCGCGGCGGTCAACGCGACGACGGGTCCGGGCTGGGACGGTCGGTGCTCCCCCCCCGCATCGCGGCGACGGGGACGGGCTGCGAGGGTCGGTGCTCAGGCGCCACGGGAGTGGCTACCATGAAGTGTAGTCTTTGTCATTACGTCAGCCCGCCCGACGGGCCGACGCACAATGCGCGATCGTGCCCTCTGAGGCAGACGCAGTGCCGCCGGTCGCTACCTGAAGGCCACCCTTTCAAGGAGCTCGGCCAGTGCGTCAGCGCGCTGTGCGTACACAAGGAGAAGTGCAACACGTGCGGGGTGACAGGCCACCTGTACGGGACACAGGCACTCCACCCTGGACGGTGGAAGTTGAACAATAAGGGACGCCTGGTGAGGAAGCCCAACAAGCAGCCGCTCTCCAAGGAAGATTTTTTATGCGCCCTCATGACGGACCTCTCGATCCAGAGTATGGTGGACAACACGGTGAACGTCTCCACCACGGCCGCGGAGGAGGCGCAAACGCGTCGAGTGGCCACGTCTCGGCTCCACGCCAATACCCACGCCGAGCGTCTTGACATCGATGAGACCGTGCGGGTCATGGAGGGGCTCGGCAGCAACGCAGCTCTCCTTCAAGAGGAGAACAAGGCGACCTTTCAGACGCTCTACTCTAATGTGCACCTCGGTGCGGTCGCCGCCAATCGTCTGGCTGCGTCGGCCGCCGAGAGCAGTATGGATGAGACGACCCCGCCCTCCTCCGACGTGGAGGCGCATAGCACCTCCGAGGAGGAGGCCGCCGCCGCCGCTGCTGCTGCCAGAGGCGGTAGCGGCAGGGGCCGCAAGCGACGCGTTGGCCGCGGCAGCGGGAAAGGACGGCGACCAGGCGGTGGGGACGGCGGCGGCGGCGACGGCGGCGGCAACGCCGGCGGCCATGGCGCCCGCAATGGCGCCCGCAGTGGAAATAAGGCTATGCGCGGCGGCGCCAGCGGGAAATCACCAAAGGCAGAGCACGAGGTCAAGGCAGAGCGCGTGCACCATGCCGGGCGGCGAAGCAGGACGGACCGCTACGCCGCCGCCATCGCCAAGAGCCAGCGGCCGTCCTCTGCTTCCGCGGGGCTGAGGAAGGGCACTCCCAGCAAAGGAAAGGCCCGCAGGGGCAGCAATGGCGGCACATCCGCGGCGCCCATTGATGTGGATGACCTCGAAGACACCCACATGCCGGTGAGTCGAGACAAAGGGTGGCCGGACGCGACGCGTGCCCGCTTTGAGCGCAACCTGCCCATGTTCGTGTCTCCCAGGTTCGGGAGCAACCCCCCTGTCCGCATTGCGCACGCTGTCGTAGCGGAGCTCTACCAGTGCCCCATTGAGGACGTAGACGCAGAAATGGCGGGCGTCGTCGTCAAGGGCGCGTGTGACTCGCAAGTGCGGGGCTTCATGCTGACGTCCGGAACTCTCAGCTCCGCGCTGGTCTCAGAGTGGCTTTGCTCTGCAATGTCCTCCGCTCTACGCCGAGCGACGCTGCCGAGCATGGCCTATGCCGTGCAGCGCGTGGTTGATAAGGCGGTGGCGGACGCGGCGGCAGCTTCGGGGGTCAGTGTCGCCGCGGGAGCGTCCCGCGCCGCCACAGCACGTGGAACCGTTTTTACTGGGCCGCAAGGCACCCATGAACGAGAGTCCAGCTCCAGAGGCGGGGTGGCTGTCTCTGCCTCGCCCGCGCCTGCCGCCACTAGCACTCCCGCTTTCGCGCGGACTGCCGCTGCCGCCGCTGCTCCCGCTGCCGCTCCCGCTCCCGCTGTCGCTCCCGCTCCCGCTGCCGCTTTCGCTCCCGCTGTCGCTCCCGCTGCCGCGGCCGCCGCCGCGCCGGCTGTCGCGCCGGCGCCTTTTGCCGCTGTCGGGCCCCGCGCCGCGGTTGCTCTGCTACCCCGTGCTGGCGTTGCTGTGACGCCGGTCCCTCGTGGTCTTCCCGTGCCCCTTATTGCTGGCGCCGTCCCGGAGCGCCTCGTATCTTTTGCGTCTCGTTCTTCTGTGGATCCCGTGGCGTCCGAAGTCGCGCCCAGTGCCGCCGTCGCGCCGCTTGGCTCTGCCGTGAGCGTGGCTGGTGGCGGCCCCCCGGATGCTCTTGCTTCAATGGCCGCTGCCGCCGCTGCTGCCGCGCGCTTGCCAACGGGCGGCGCTGGAACCGACGCGTCGGTATGAGTTGTCTGGGGAGCCGGACGATGTAGTTCTGTGCGGGAGTAGTCTCCAACAGGACCCGTTTCGTTGCTTATTTTCAGGGCTTTGGGAGGGTGTCCACGGTCTCGGTGTGTGCAGTCTGCTTTGCAGTGTCCTCCTGGTTCGACGCGCCATTGTGCCCCGCACTCGGACCAAGTCAATTCGGGACTTCTCTGCGAAAGCGGCCGTGCCCTGCAGTGGCACGGCACTCCCATGCGCTCAGAAATCGAAGGGACGACTGCACAGCCACGCCGCGGAATAACAGCAAATCGACTCCGTGGGCCTCTCTGAACAGGCACCGGCGTTGCCAAAAAAATTCACTTGCATTGGAGATCAACTGCCTGTCCGAAGGGCACGAACTTCCCTCGGTGTTGAGCCTCCAGCAGAGCTCCCACCACGACGTTTTTTCAGTCGCAAGTGCAGGGATCGCGCAGCAACCGTCCCAGCAAGCGCAAGACCCAACAGAGTCGCCACCGTCCTGACCCCTACGGTTCATGGTGGCAGCCGTAGTCATCTTGTGTCACCCCGTTGTCATCGGCCCTGAGCGCGCACCACTCGAGCCGTCTGCGTTCAGTTTTTGATCCTTCCTTCGCAGATGAGATCAGTAGAGGGGCCACCCCCCACACTCGCCATCCAGTGGTTGTTGCCTCCACCACAAGCAACCAGTGGGATCCGCTGCGTGGCTGCATGCACAGGAGGTCTTCTCAAGGGGTGCACTCGTCACAGCCCAACCAGAGTCTTTCAATGTTTTCTCACAGACGCGGCCCGAGCCCCACATTCCCACAAACGTGGGCCCCCCAGCACTCATGTCGAAGACACGGAGACGCCAGGGACCGGGAGCGCGACACATCGCACTGTGCAGGCCTCTCGTGCGACCTCACTGCGGCCACGCGGTGGCGATCGTTCGCCAATCTTGCAAACAGCCAGGCTACGTGGCCGTCGGTGTCATCAGGTTGGTGGGCATGACTTTTCCAAGTGCCCTGCCCCCGAATCTGTTTGGAGGACGTCTCTCTCATCTCTGCCCCCGTAGGCTTCGCCGTCAGCAGCGTCGCTGCCGGCGGCCGCACGCTCCCCCGCGTGGCGCTGGCGCTACACCGGCTGCCTACGGAGTCGCTGCTGCCTGCGATCGCGCGCGCCCCATCCGTGCGCACTCGGCGTCGCGCGCCCTCCTTACAAGCGCGCTGAAGTGCGCACCCCCCCCCACCCCGCTCCGGCCCATCTGTTTCTGTTTCCACTGTTGCCGTCGCCGTCGCCACCGCCGCGCCCTTTTCCATCAAGCGCGAGGGAGGCCACGCTCACCCACTCCCAGAGCGCCGACATCCGTCCCCACTTACTTCGAGCTGCGGCGGTGCTCGATTCACCACCCGCGTCGGCGTTGCTACTGCTTTCTGGTGTCGCGCGGATGGGCCCCCCGGATTCAAGAAAGCCGCCGCCGCTGCTGCCCAAGACCCCGCCGCGAACGCCATCGCCGCCGTTGTCTCCCCGGGTGCCCTCAGCCGTGCCGACGCCGCAGCTGCCACGAGGATTTCGTTTTGCCTCTGGCGAGCAACGAACGGACGGTGGCATACCGTACATATCTCTCATCACGCCGCCCGCCTCGCCTGAGGTGGCTGGCGCAGCGGCTGCATCCCAGCCGCCTCCTTTGTCGCCTCGGGTGGCTAGTGCATCCGTCTCATGTCAACCTTGTCCACGCCAGAGGCCCGCCTCGCCGGTACTGCCCCTCCGGGAGTCGTCACCTCCCCTCCAACAGCCACCACGATCAGCCTTCTTGCCTAGCCCTCCCCGCGTTGTCCGTGGTATTCCTGAATTCCCATCTTCGGCCGCTACAAGGAGGGACGCACGGGCCAAGCGGAAGTGGTGGGATGGGCTGGTGGCTGCCCACCAGCACAAGAACGAAGGGTCAGGTGCAGCCCCTTCGGTGCCTCACGAGGGCAAGGGCAAGCAGACTGAAAGAGTGGACGACCTCTCCGCAGGCGACGCCGGGCCCTCGACGCGCCGCGTGTCGTACAAGGGCAAAGGAAAGCGGCCGGCGAGAGCGGGCAGTTTCTCGACGGGCTGCTCGGGTCCGTCACGGCGCTCGCCGGACGGCACGCGGCGGAGCACGGGATGGTTGGCTGAGAGTCGGCCAGCCGAACGGGATATCGAGAAGCATCCGCAGGCGGAGCGGGTGTCGGAAGAGCCAGTCGGGGACAAGCTCGACCCCGTGTGCGACTTTTGCCCACTTGTCAACCGCACTGGCGGCACGCTACCGTCGCCCATGCTGGGCCCCTTCAACAAAGGGAAGATGCGCAAGAGTGTATACGTGCATGAAGTGTGTGCGATGTGGGTACCTGAGGCATATCACGACCCGGAGACAGACGAGCTCCGCAATGTGATATCCGCCTACCAGCGAAGCCGCCGGCTGAACTGCTCCGTGTGTGGGGACAAGGGTGCATCCGTGGGCTGCTACGTGCCCGAGTGCACGCGTGTTTACCACTATTGCTGCCTCTATGCCTCACCCCCCCCGTCTCTCGACCACCCGGAGAATGACGGGCCGTGCTTCCGGCACGACGACTACTATGCCGCTTTCTGCCCGGCACACTCCGCCAGGGCCACAGACGACGTCTTCATGCAGCGGATGACGGCCGACGCAGCGCAGTCCCGGTTTTTGATGGAGCGGGCGGCGGCTGTGCAACATGCGTTCGACGGCCACCCGGAGCAGGGCACCGACTGCCCCAACTACGTCATCACGGGCCTACGTCGTAACGAGACGGAAACAATCTTTTGCCGCGTCTGGGGCGTCGCGTCGGAGGCAGCCGAGTCGGCTTGGGTCTCCGTCGCGACACGTCCTCACCGACGAGCCCTCCGTCGCGGTGAGCGGCTAGCTCCTCGGCAGTACTGTCGTCGAATTCCGCGCTCCGCCCTCGCTGTTGCGCTCCGAACAATCACGGCGGCAGATGCACGGCCTGCTACAGCGGCTGCCCAACGAGGCGGCGCCGGTGGTGCTGCCGGTGGGCCGGGTAACGACGCCACCTGTGGCTTGGACGGACTGGTAGCCGTGGTGGTGGGTGGTGCCGCAGTCGAGAAAGCGTCCGACGGCAACGGCAGCCCCCCCCGGCGGGCGCCTGTGTTTCTGTTAAGAAACATCCGTCGATATCATGGACCTCCTCTCCGTCGGTCGCTGCCTGCGGTGCCCTTGTCATTTCTTTCGACACCAGTTGTCGAGAGGCCACCGACGCGACCACAATCGCTCCCGACGGGGACAGGGAGCGGTGGGATGACGCGCGCTGGGGATCCTGCCGGGGCCGGCGGTGTCTGTGCTGAAGCGACAGGCGGCAGTGGGGGGGGGAGCCCTTCGTCGGAGGGCCGTGCTCGTCCTTCATTGGCAGGCCGTCGTCGTAGTGCGACGGGTGCGGCTCCAGCTCTCAACTTTGGCGTGTGGCCAGAGCCTGGCCCAGTGCTCAACTTCGGCGCGTGGCTGCCGCCTGGTCCAGCACCCCAACAAGGAGAAGATGAGGATGAGGAAAGGGTGCAGGAATAGAACAGCTAGACAATCATGTTTATGTACGCTCATGACCCGTCGGCAGCCGACATGCGAGGCCTATCCCCCCCGGTGCACAGCGTCTTTCCAGCGGCCGCATCTATCTTCTCGTCATTGTGTCGGTGGGGGGGAAGGGGACGCCAATGTCGCCCGCACCAAGCTGAAAGCAAGGTTTGTACAAGAAGGCGGATTGCTCTCTTGCTGTACCGGCGTCCCCGCATGTGCCCAACTCTGGGCCTCTGCCCGCACGGCTCGCTCCTCTCACAGGAGGGCCCGCCCACTCCACACACGCCCGTAGTCACACTCCTCGCACCGCGCCCCCGCGCAGCTCACTGCTCTCAGCTCACCCCCGGGGCGCCCCTAGAAGCGGCGGGGGGGGTCTCTCCCTGGCCCCCGCTCGGCTACGGTGCGCACCCGTGATCCCGCGCCCCCGAACCTCCGCAGAGTCCACCGACTGTGTCTCGCCTGCCGTCAGCCCGCGCGGCAGACTCACCGGCATGCATCGCGGCGACCGCGCCGCCGTGCCCGGCGGCAGACGCGCCGCCATCCCGCGCGGCAGACTCCCCGCCGCCATGCCCGTCGGTGTGCCGGTCGTGGGGGAGGAGAAGAGCGGCGACAGTGCACTCACTCGTTCAGTTGGGGCGGATGAAAGCAAAGCACGGACGATGTCCGCACCCGACGGATGGCCGCGACCGCCGTGGCGTCGACGACTCGCGCAACGCGCCGGCCCGGAATTTCTGCTCCGCGCCTGCTACGGGCACGTTGACAGCATCACCACCTACAGCACAGCGGCGTTGGCGACATCGGCGGTGGCGGCGCGGGCGCCATGAAAGCCGCCACGCCAGTGCACCAGTGCCGCGGACCGCCCAGCGGATCAGGGCGGAGTGGTCCGACGGTCAGCGCCACTGCTGCAGGCGACCACCTTCATGTAGGCGACGCCCCATTGACAGTGACACACTGGCCAACCGGAAGCCGTTCATTTTGAGCGGTTATTCTAGATTCGTGCGAAGGAAGCCCCCTGTGGCTGCGTTTTGTTTTGGACTGAGAAGTAGATGTGATTTTGTAGCCCCTTTCCACTTGCAGCGGACGTCCATTCTCAACAGCCACTTCGAGGAAGCCTGGTGCCGGAATGCCTTTCGGGAGGCTACAAGAGCGATTGGCACCGAAAGTATCACTGAATCGGCAACTCAGCATTCCCATAGAGCTTCGGAAGATGGCCACCCCATGAACGGCCCACCCAAGTGCAATATGCAAGCAAGCTGTGTGGTCTCTGAAGGATCTCCGCCGTCGCACAGCCTCCAGCGTCTAGTCTCGGGTCGAACGGCCGGCCGGCCACCCGTGACCGCCCAATGGGGCCGACCGTGCCTCTTCTTCGGCGGCCAGCGCACGGCACTGCCTCCCCAGCCCCCCCTTTCACGTCAGTGCCTCAGTGACGCTCTCTGCAGACGGAAGACACTGCACGGCGGACATCTCTACAACGAAGACGCATGCCGCGGACCGGGACACGCTTCACGAACTGGTACGTTCCGTTGTTCCCTTAATGTTGATAGCGGATCCCATGAGCCCATGTGACCTATTGAAAGCGCACTCGATTGACCGACCCATGCGTGGCCCGATCACATGCTCTCTTTTTTCTTGGCGTCCCCCACACACGATAGCGAGTGGCCGCTTCTTTTCCTGTCGAGCAGGGCGACAACGCAACATGAGATGTCTGGTTTGCGGCTTTACCGCCACTCCCGGCGCCCATGGACACAAAACACGGTCCTGCCCATTGGGAAAAACGGAGTGTCGCCGTCTCGTCGCCAGCCACAATCCTTTCTTCCTCTCCGGTCTCTGTCTCAACGCCGTCTGCTGCCACAAGGAGCAGTGTGTCAAGTGTGGCCTCGTTGGCCACACGCGCTTTACACTCAAGCTGACCACGAGGCGTTGGAGATTGTCGCAACACGGGTTCGTCGTTCCCTGCGTGGCGCATGGTGTTCCACTCGTCGGCGACGACTTTGTTTGCTCCCTGGTGACCGACAGCGACGCTGTACTGCTCGTGGCTGCCATGCATGACGATGCTCGGTATGGGTAGTGACATGTCATTGTTGCCCCTTATTTCTTACTATTTTCACTGCCGGGCATCACGTGCGAGGTGTGCGTTGTGGTGTAGTAGGTTTCCGAGCCACGATGATGGCCAAGGCTTCTGAATACGCGACTCCGGGAGACAGACACGCCCCGCGTTCACGCGCGGCATGCGACTCAGAACATCAGGCCGACTGCATAGTATTAACTGTGGGGGTTCGAAGTCCAATGTCGAGGATCAGCACGTGTGAGGCGTGTTTCAGTGTTCCCCGGCTCGTGCCGTTTTCTGATGGATCAAGACCGCGGTCGGATCCAGAAGCCCTGGCAGGCTGTTGCCGCGTCTCGTTGATTCTGTTGCATCGTGGTGTCGCTGTTGTGGCGAGGTGGGCGCGTTTCTCTTGGTGCTTCCCCACTACTGCTCTCTTGCCCTCCCCCCACCCTGCGGGGTCTACCCCTCCCCCCCCTCCCCCCTCTATCATCATCTGCGACGACCGGTCGCGGCGACGTGACGCGGGTCCAATGTCTTCGCATCGCTCCTCTAGCGGCGACGGAACCGTGTCGGACGACAGCCAGCTTCCTCCTCCTACACCGGCCGAGCGTTGCGTCCTGGCGCGCGCCGGGGAGCAAGCCATCTTGGCGCGCATCCAGAGGTTCGTGCAAGATGCGGGCGCGCGCGGCCTGCGGGTGCAGGGCATCACAATCGCACCCGCACCACAGGGTCGTCGCGCCGACGATGAGCGCGAGCCCGCCATCGTGGTTGGGGAGGACACCAGCCCGGGCTGTTGCGTTGTCACCGTGGAGCCCCCCGTCGTCGCCACCAGCAGCACAAGCGACCAGGCGGGTGGTATGCCGGTTGTCGCGCCAAGTGGGACGCCAAAGACGCCGTCTCAGTGACTTGGCCGAGTTGACAGTGGGCTTGCTTGTCACCTCCGTTACTCTGACGGCCACGACAGCAGCTGCAGCAGTGGCGGGGCTGCCGCCCGGACGGCCAACTCTGTGGTCGTCGGCAGCCATGGCGGCAGACGTGCAGCCGGTGGTGCTGCAGCAGGAGAACCCCACCGCAGCATCGACAAGAAGCACCGCTGAAGGGAACAGGACGTGAGGCGGGGAAGGTGGCATGCCTGCTCTGCACATGTATGGAGGGCATGTTCTCAATGTGAGATGGTGGCTGACAAGTGGTTTCTATAGGGCGGTGTCTCAAAGAAAACTTGGTGCTGCGGAAGCCTTCCTCGACATGTGGCACGCTGACACGTACACCCTGCAAAGAACAAGTTCTATGAGGACAGCCTACCCCCGCATTGGTTTTGTCGTCGACCACAACTGCCAAGGCCGCAGCCGTCGCCGCAGCTTTATTGGCCAGGACCGCCGCCGCGCTGGCCATCGCCGGCCCCGTCCTACGATTGTCCCTATCGTGCGCCACGACAAACTAGTCGGTCGCCTACGCGCCCACCACTGTGGCAACGACCTCGTTCGAGTCGGCGGCGGCGCCGCCCGCGCGGCGTCGAGCTGAGGTGGAACAACAGGTGAGGTGGCCCCGCCGGCGACCGACCCCGCCGCCGGGCTCGTCGCCAACCTCACGCGGTGAGCGCCCAGGCCCGCCAACGGTACGGCCTCATCGTTGCCCGCCATGGCGAGCTGCTCACGGTGGCGGCAGAGCGAGCGGCCGAGTCCATCGAGGTCAAAGCCTCGACCGACAACACCTTAGATGCGGAGATGCTACCCGCCCGCTTCCCCGTCTGTGGCACGACCGATGATACGAGGGGATGAGCCCGGCTAGAGAGGGTGTGCCAAGACGGTATAAGGACGAGAACGGCGCCACGGGACCGGCCGAGGCAGACCCACCAACAACGATCCGAGGGCACTGACATGACCACGGACGAGGACGGCGCGACGACGACGGTGGTGAATCAGCCGACCTGCCGAGCACCACGAGTGAATCAGGCGACCAGCGAATCTGACTGTGACAGCCAGAACTGGGAGCAGGTGAACGGACATCCAAGAGATATTGCAGGTGTTCTCTGGGGTCCACCGGTTTGACACGATAGGGTTTCGAATGGGAACGACATTTGCTGCCAAAACCACACTGAAGTTTCAATACCGTACCGCATATGCAAGAGTTTGGTGGTAGCCCCACCTTCATCCCATGTTTCACCAAACTGCTGGCTTTGGGAACGACGTAGTTGTTGTCGATCAGAGACGATGGAAGTTCAACTATTTCCCTGCAGCGAACGGACATGAACTTAAGCGTCAATCGAAATTGCAAACGTGGGACAGGCCACTTGCTGACAGGCGACCATGTCCGCGTCCTGCGACTGGGATCGATGATGAAGATCTCTGTCTCCAGTCGAAAACGGGCGGGCTCATCTTGAAAGAGAAATGCATCCACCGCCGACCACCAACGACCCCGTCCCCTTTCTCCTTGGTATGACCTCCGGGTTCGGCTTCGACGGCATCAGCGCCCCGCGCCGACTCGACGGTCTGACCCGACCACCGCCGCAGCGGCAGCGGCGGCGGCGCCGCGCCGGCGCCCACCCCTTCCCACCGGGGTCCAATGACTGGCTGGCCGTGACTCAGCGCCGGCAGCCGCTTCCTTGCGACAGAGGAAACGAACAGGCTGCCACCCCCCTTCTTTCCCCCCCGTCGCCACCACCACCGCCGGCTGGTCGGCTTTACCCGACGCTCGCCGGCGCGCGGCGCGGGCAGCACCGACAGCTTCTACTTCCAACCGGCGGTCACCGCCATTTCCAACCGGCGACCCAACCAGCTTCCTCCCCCTCCTGGCTGACCGCGCTGTCGTCTGTCCCCACCCCCCGGCCGCCTGCCGTAACTCTGGACCTCATGTCTAACTTCTGACCAACTATGTCGCGGTCACTTCGACAGGCGACGGGTCGAGCACGTGCGTCTCCTCGGCGTGCTGCCGGAACTATCCGCGGTTGCTCGTGGCGTGAAGTCCCCTCTCCGTCGCTCGCCCTGCATGAACCTCGTGCTCAAGTCGGGCACGATGGCGTCCGTCAGACGTCCGTGGCACTTACGAGAAACGCGGTTCCGTCTGCAAGCCTGCCTGCCCCTGCTGGCCGGAAAGGAGACCTGAAGGGAAAGCGAGCCCTCCGACGCAACTGTGCTCCATTCTGAGCATTGACGTGAGAGGTAGACGCCCGCGGCTGAGGTAATCGGCAACAGAACCCCCCTGTCCCGGCTCACTAGGGGCGTATGTGGGACGGTGGCCCGCAGCGCTACTGGGACCATGGTGTGGCAAGTAGAAAAAGCACTTTGCTACCGTTCACAAACAAAGCCAACGCATCACGTGCAAAAGGCACACACCAACAACGATATCGGAAACCAGTCACGCAGCAGCCGCAGCCGTGCGGAGCCGGCTGATCTCGTGCGAGACACGGGAGTATTGCCCCGCCACCTGCGCCGTGGTGATCATACCGACAGCCGCCGCCATGAGATGAAACGGCTTGTCCATGTACCTGCCGTCTTCATACACGAGTGACCGCACGTGCTTCTTCAACTCGGCGAACACGCCCTCGATCGGCTGTAGGTTCGGAGAGTAGGGAGGCAAACGGACGTAGTGAATTCCGTTTGCCTGCATGTACTCATCGCCCCAATGGTCGTGAATGCTGGCATTGTCGTAGAGCACGACACACGCGTCTGGCTGCAGCTCCCAAGCGAGACCGGGAACGTAGGTGTTCATGTGTGTACGAAGACACTGGAGAAACAAACGCCAGTCGTCCGCCGTCTGGGCGTTGCCCACAATGACCGTCTGTGACCATAGAACGCCGTGAGACAGGGAGACTCCCATCATCGTGCTCGTTCGCTTGACCGGGCGTGTGTCCCGGTCCCGGAGCACGCACGGCACGTTCCGCCGCGACCGACCATAGCGGCGGAACATGTCGCCCCCCGCCGTGTGCGTCTCGTCACATGAGACAAGGCAACGGAGCGGAATCTCATCAATCATGACAGCAAACGCGCATTGAGCGATGAAGGAGCTCTCAGCGTAGAGCCGCTCAATCTTCTTGCGCGTGTACTGGTGGTAGCGCAGCACACGGTAAACCGTCGCCGCGCTCACATAGCGATGGTCGCTGGCCGGGAAGTCCAGGCTGAGGGCAACCAGAAGGTCGACGTGGTCGCACAAAAATGCGGCGGGCTCCTTCTCGACGAGCGTCAGGACAGCGCGCGTCAGGTGGGGATTGCGGATGGCGGCGTCGGCGTGTAGGTTGCGGAGCCGCGGGTCCTGCCAGACAGTCCCGTTCTCTTCAAAGAATCTCATCCATCGGCGCATGGAGCGGCCCGAGCAGCCGATAATATCGGCTACGTCGACAGCTGGGTACCCCTCGTCAAGAAGCCCGAGCACATGCTGACGGGTCTCCTCGGAGAACATCAGAGCGTCCAAGCCGCCGAGGGACAGCTCCGACGCGCCGCCGTCCGTGCTGCTGCTCTTCGATCTTGACGCCGTGGAGACAGTCGTGGAGCACGCCGCGGCCGACACGCCGGTGGAAGACGGCGGGTTAGTAGATACCGACCAAGTAAACGAGGCGCTTAACCCAGACGACGTGCTAGAGGCGCTTGACCGCGACGACGTGGAACACCCGGTGGTCGCCCCGTCCGTCGTCGTCGCCGACATTTCCGCTTGGTCGGACAGCGATGATGTGGCCTTGATAGAGCCTCGAGCCTGGCTCCCGCGACGCGGCCCCAGCACGGCGGCTTCAAAATGTTGACCAACGGGAAGGGAGAGAGGCACGCGGACAATGGGCGTCGGGCGAGGGAGGCACGCGGGCAACGGGCGTCGGACGAGGGAGGCACGCGAACAATGGGCGTCGGACGAGGGAGCCACGCGGACAATGGGCGTCGGGCGAGGGAGGCACGCGGACAATGGGCGTCGGGCGAGGGAGCCACGCGGACAATGGGCGTCGGACGAGGGAGGCACGCAGACAATGGCCGTCCTCAGCAACCGCGGCTTGGGCGTCGGCGCGGCGTGATGACTCGCACTCGTCAGCGTCAGGTGGAAACTAGGGAGGGACTCAGAAGGGCACGGCCATAAGACCAACGACAACGACGGAGACGCGGCATACGTAGAGGCGGGTACGGGGGGCGCAGGCGGGAAAAGCGCGACCACAGCAAGCACATGCACGGAGGCGACTATGTTGGCGGAGGTGGGGGGGAAGGTAAATGGTGCGTGGGGGGGGTCGAGGACACCACCGCGAAGGAGACGCTAGGTCGACGAATGGAGCATGCGCGAGGCCGGCGAGGAAGAGCGCGGAGCGAGGCCGGCACGGCGCCCGCCTGTCCCGTCGGCGCGCCGCGGACGATCACAGTTGAGGCGGGTCGAGGACAGCACCGCGAAGAAGGTGGCCGCCGCGGTGGAAAACATGGCACAGGGGGGCACTGCCGCCCACAACGCCCCTGGAAAGGAACACGCCAGGCCGCACTGAGTGGGCGCGTGGGCGCGGAGGAAACCGGGCAACATGCCCACACGCCTAGTGAGCGGGCGCGCCGGGGTGCAGAAGGCTGCTGTTGCCCCAGTGATCAACTCCTCACGGCGCACTGAAAGAGGACGGCCCAGAGAACTGTCTGCTGGGAGCACGGCACAGATTGTGGTGTGATTTGTGGGAGAGACCAATGAAATTGGCACTGCCGGCGGCTCCACTGCGCGAAATGGATCGGGCCAGTGGCATTTACATGTGCCCCACTCTTGAACGAGACGGTCAGACGAAGTTCACTTTCGGTCCACTGGACGGCGGCTGGTGATTTGATTTGGCCCTTCGCGGACCAACCCAGATTGGCAGGAGTCGAGCCCGTGATCCGACCAATAGAAGGCACGAACGTGAATCACCACCCTCGCGGTGTGGCGACGACGCCGATGGCGGGGGTGACGGTTTGCCCTCCGGCGGCGCCTGCGGGCAAACCTTGGCGACCTCACTAGGTACGTTACCCCCCCTGAGAGCCCCAGTTAGGGGTTCTCATTAGAAACCACTGCCCGGTGCTCGTTGCTTTGCTCCCACGTGCCGCCTCCGAGCTCAGTGGGCCCAAGTGCCTGCTGCAGGGGCCACCAGAGAGCCGATGCTGCGGGACTGGGCCACATGCATCTCGTCAGAATGCCAGGGGCATGGCCAGGACCATGCATGACAGAGGTGCTGGCTTCCCACACGCACTCGACATCGACGTTTTTGATGCATTGGGAGGGGGGGGGGGTGTGCCATGTCGTGGTTTGGGCAAACTGTGCCTCCCGCAGCGTGGCCAAAATACAGAAAACCACCATACTGAGGCGTACTGCGGCCTAGAATTTGTACCCAGAAAGTGAAATCAATGCTGGGGTGGCGCGGGCTCCACTGGCCTCTCACCAGCCCGTGGAAACGCAGGCTACAAGTGGCGCCCTCAGTCCTGGTGTTGTCCCCGCCGACGGCGGTGGGATTCGGCGGGATTCCCCATCATGTAGCCTCGCCGGATCGCTAATGTAGCCTCACCGGGTCGAGAGGGAATTTTCTTGATTAAAGACCTTCGGTAACTGCGACGTGGGTATCGGATGTGGATAATTTGTGGGTCGCTCGACTGGTTTTTTAAGGAAGCCAGCGCCTCTTTGCGGTAGTGTCAGCATCGCTTCTTTGCTCTCTTCCGTCGTGTCGCCATCTCGCCATCTCGCCCCTACGTCGGGCCTTACACACCACTACTTCATCGTCGCCACTACACCGCCATGCTCTCTCTTCGACGCGCGCGCCGCCTTCGCTCCTTCTATGGGCCCGCGCTCCACGTCCGCCCCTGTTTTTTGCCCTCCCCCCTTCCCCTTTTTTTGCGCCCGCGCACCGCATGTGCCCCTTTCTTCGCCCCCCTCCCTCCCCCCATCCGCAGGCCATGAAACTCGCGCTGTACTCAGGTTCGTTTTTTTCCTCCATGCGTTCCACCTGCTTCTTCGTTCTCCCCCCCAGCCCCTACCGGGGTGTTCACTCATCTCTTGCTTACTTCGTGAGACATCAGCCGGCCTCCGCTGTCGACTTCCCCCTGCGTGTGGCGGCGTGCCGGGTGCTGTGCTTGTCTGCTTTGCTGACCATTGCTTTATAATGGGAACCATGCGACAAAGAAGAAGATATCAAATGGGGACCGACAATAGGGACGCTACAACTCGAGAAGAGAAAAGGACACAACGACAACTGTGGAAGAAAAAAAGGACCCAACGCCGCGGTGGCCAGAAGAGCAAAGGGCCAGGACGTCTAGCCGCCATCACAGTGACGAAGCTCGGAATTCTATGACAGCATCGAAAAGACATGCTCCCTCAATGTAGAACTCTTATGCTGAATAATACATCACAATGCCATTTGCTCTCCATCACCCCAGCAACATGACGTTTCACACGAATCAGCTGCTTCACCTATTCTACACATTGTGTAGACTGGGCGAAGCAGCTGGTTCGTGTGACGGGAAACAAATGGGAAAAATGCACCCTGAGAACCACTGCACTGCGCAGACTTCCAGCTTGTGGGAGGTGGCGCTCCGGACGTGGTGCGGACACTGTCCAGTTCATTTCCACCTCGGCCGGGACCAGTGCTATGTCTCACATGCAGTGAGTGTTTTCCATATGTCGGACACGAAACAGCAGAGCACGACAGGCCGAGAAAATGTGGCCATCCACTGCTTCCGTGGAGGAAGGCCACGGCGTGGCAACAGATGGACAATGCACATTTTCCTTAAGGCGATCCTAACAACGTCGGCCCCATCTCATATTCGTTACACGTTGTGCCACGAAGCAGAAACGTGTATCTTTATTAAGGAAATGGGGCCACTGGGCTTTTCTATCAACGCAATCGACCCCATTCTGGTCTTCAATGGTCATGATGGAATCCTGGAAGTACGAAGCAACTCCGAAGCGCAGAAATGGGGCGGGCGCTGGACCTTCCCCATTCGTGAAGCGAAATGGGGCTGGTCCGGTGCCGGCCCCAATGTGTTCTGCGTTCTCATTGGTAGTGTCAAACTAAATGTATATCGACATATATCGGTTTAGGGCGCAACGTGTGTTGGAAGGATCTTGATCAGTTTTGAAAAATAATGGCGCGGATGTCCACTTTATTACGATGAGGACCGCCCTCGGCATTCGAGAGCGGACCAACAGTTTTAGTCGATTGCAGCTGGGTGACGGAGCAGTCGGTTGGTGTCGCGTGATCGGATTCTATCGCGGGGTGCAGCGCGTGCCGCGTCGGATGGGATCGGACATGTCCCTCAGAAAAGCGTACAGTGAGGCTCTCGCTCGCCTCGTGACCCCCGATCTGGCCTCTGGAGTGCCTGTTGGTGGCGGGACGATGGATGGTTCAGGTGGTGCCATCACCTCCCTGTGGTCGCTTGGGTACGGCAGGGCGGCCAACACTGTTGCAGAGCCTCAGAGGGTGGGGGGGGAGGGGGGCTGAGCGAGATCGTGTGGGCGGCCTGGCCCCACACGCACACAGATATTTGCAGGTGGCAGGCCGCCCGACACTGCTTCAGAGCCTCTGGAGGGGGGGGGGGGGGGGGGGGGGTCGGACTGGATCGAGCGTTGCTCCCGGCCCGACACGCACACAGCGATTTGCAGGCTATAGGCGGTCCGCCACCGCACACAGAACGGTTTCAGAGGAGGGGGGGGGGGTGGGCGGCGGCCTCGGTCGTCTCCCGGCGCCCGCTCGCCGCATTTGGGGGGGCTGGTGGGCCGCCACCGCCCACCGCGCCCCCGCACAGAGGGTGCGGGGGTCGATCCAGGACCAGGCGGTACCTGGTTGGCTCCCTCCCAGTTTTTGCGGGGCAGGTGGTGATCCACCACTTCGCACAATGCCTATTGAGTGGGGAGGAGACTCGGCCCGTCGCTTTGGCCTGCGCCAGGCGTCGCCCGACCGTCCACTGCCCGACCCATCGACGTCGCGCCCATCACTGTGACGCGCGGCGCCATCACCCCCATCGTCCCCGGCCATCACACCCATCCTTACCCAGGCTCTATTCCATCGCCCTGTTTCTCCTCCACGACGTGCCCGCTGCGGCGGCACCTGCCCTGTCCTCGATTTGAGACGCACAATCCGCGCACCCACCCCACCTTGTTTGCTACCCCTCTACGTTTTTTTATCCCCATCCTTGTGTTCCGAGCTCCACTACGACCTACGCGCATTGGTCCGTACCTCCCCCCCTGCGCTGCCGACCCGTGATTGAGTGGCATTAGCGCCCACGACACGGTTTGCCGTGTCCGCCGTCACTGCCCGCTGCGGCTGCCGCTAATCGCTGCCGCGGGCGGTTCCACTCGTCCCCCATCTCCTGCGCTCACCAACCGCCCTAGGGACCCTCTGCTGTGCACTCATGGACGCTGACGAGGCGGGGCTGTCGAGCACACTGCATCGTTGCTCGCAGAGTTCGATGGTGGCGTCGTTTGTGCCGCTGTGCGCGCCCACGTGGGCGTGCTGTTCCTGCTTCGACGACAGTTGCGCTCCGGCCGTGCCAACCGCCGTCGTCGCTACCGCGGCTCCGTTGCTGGGCGTCGGCCAAACAAGCGGCGCGACTTTGCAGCTGGGCTCTTCAACATCCAGCGCGACTACTTTGGTGTCAACGCGGAGGCTCCCATCCACGACGACCGTGACTTTGAGACGCGGTTTCGCGTGCCACGCAGTGTGTTTCGACGCGTCTACCAGGCATTGAAGGACGAGCCGTTCTTCCAGCAGCAGATCGACGCGACGGGTCGCCTGCAGGCCCACACTCTTCAGAAGATCGTTGCCGCCTTCTGCGTCACCGTGTACGGCGAGGCGGCCGACCGTGCGGACGGGTACGTGCGCCTTTATTGTTCTACTGTGGCGCAAGCGACAAAGCTACTGCTGGAGTTCATTGTGCGGCGGTGGGGACCAACCTACCTGCGCCGTCCTAACAATTTGGAGCTGAAGAAGATGATGGAGCGCAATGCGGAGCGTGGCTTTCCTGGATGCATGGGCTCGCTGGACTGCACGCACTGGGAGTGGCATCAGTGCCCGACGGGCATGGCGGGCGCGTATCAGAGCCGAAAGGGCTCGCGCGGTGTTGTCGTCGAGGCCGTCTGCGATGAGGACCTGTGGATTTGGCACCTGTTTGTCGGTGCCCCCGGGAGCTTGAACGACATCAACGTTATGAACCAATCGCCCCTCTACCTCGACGTCACCGCCGGCCGGTGGCCGCCGCGGGATGTGCCCTTTTCCATCAACGGGACAACTCGCACGCTACCATACTACCTTGTCGATGGTATCTACCCTCGTTATGCCTTCCTAGTGTCGCCCCACCCCATGCCATTGACTGACGAGGCAAAGACCTTCAACCGTCTGCAGGAGGCGATTCGCAAGGATGTTGAGCGGCTGTTTGGCGTCCTGACTAAGCGGTTTCACATTGCCTTGCACCCAGGGCGGTGCCGTTCCGTGAAGCAGCTGATTATGACCTACAAGGCGGTGTGCATTCTACACAACATGTGTGTAGAGGCCCGTCGTGGCACGTTTTTGAGCCGCCGCAGACATGCACGAGGGAACAACGGGGGTGGGAGTGCGGGTGGTGAGGGTGAGGGTCCTGCAGGTGAGGCTGCCGCTGCAGCGGGGGGTCATGGTGCCCAAGATGGTGGGTCAGGCGATGGCGGCGCTGCTGCCGCCGGGGGAGCTGCACCTGGCGGCGGCATCGGCAACGGCGGCGGCCTCCCGGCCGCCGCTGACGCTGTCGCTGACCCGCCCCCGGCACTGAACGCTGTGGAGCAACCCCCCGCGGGCGGCATGGTTGCTGTCTTTGATGCATGGGGTGAGACTCGCAATCCCGCCGAGCACGAGCAGCTCCGTGCCGACCTGACGGCGCACGTATGGAACGACCGCGGCGAGTTGCTGTCCCCGTATGTTGTGTAGAGACGCAAGGTTACACAAAGGTTTTTTTTTCCCCGCTGGGCAGGGTTTTTTTTTCCTTAACATCGTTGTCCATAGTGTGTACCATCAGGTCCGCTCTAGTTGAGATCCCCACCACCTCAGCTGGCGCTTTTGCGGGGTTCCCTGCCTCTCCGCCGTCCCTTCCCCCAGCCCGCCCACCCCTGCGCCCCCACCTCCTTCCAATGGCACGGCTCGCGGCCTCCACCTCCCCATCGATCCGCCCGCGCCCACCCCCTCGCAGGGCGGCGCCCGCCGCGGACGCGGCGCGCCCGGCATTGCGCCGCGCGCGGCAGCCACCCAGCGGCGGCCGGGCAGGCGGCAGCCTCTCGGCCGCCTCACACCCTCGTCCCTAGGGGGGAGCGCCCCCGCCCTTCATGACGCGCGAGCCCGTACGGTGCGCGCACCGGGACGAACGGGGGGGCCGCGGGGCTGCCGCCCGACCTGGACCGCACCACCAGCGCGCGCGGCCTCCACGCGTATTCATTCCTCGCCCGTGTGAGGGTCTGCTTCGGGTTCGACGGGGTGCTGAGCTTACAAAGCCATTACAGTGCCTGTGACGTACTGTGCCTCGGATCAATTCAATTGCCAATGCAATCATTACGTTCATTTTGTATTTTTTTCGCGTAGACGTTTGGAGACTGGGAATTTCGAGTGTTTTTGGTGGCGCACGTGGAAGCGGCTGGGGATCCCCCTCTCCATGGACTCGGTCAGGCTCCGCACTTTGTCGTCGCGACCACCGTCGCCAGCGTCACGACGTGCCGTCGACGGCCTGGCGTCGGTTGGCAGGCGCGTGTCACCGCCGTGTCTGACCCGCCGCTGCTTGCTGCTTGGGGGTGCGCGAACGCCGGCGGAGCGCCTGTCGTGCATCCCCGTGGCCGCCGACGCCGCGGCCTGCCGCCGCCACCACCGTCCTTGCCGCGCGCCTGCCCGCTGGGTGGCGGGTCACTCGGCGCCGCCCCGTTCCCTGTCCTCGGTACCACACGCGCCGCCATGGTGAGCTGGTGGCAGCTTTCTCAGGGTCTTTCCACGAGTTTGGCCACCCGCCTGCGCCGGCGGCGGCTGGAAGGGTTCAAGTTTTCGGTCTACGTCCTGCTGCCCATCGGCGCGTCCTACTTTTTTGGGTCGGGCGCGTACCCGTATTTGGAGCGCATCATTCAACAGGTTCGTTTTCGTGCATTCTCTTCCTCCCTTGGTTTTTTTTTCTTTTTCTTGCTCTCGTTCTTTTTATTCCCGCCGCTTCGCCCCTGGTTCGTTCCGCCTCCACTTCTGAATCCGTTTGCAGCGACGACGTGTGTGGCAGCCCTGGCTCGACCTATGTATTGTTGCATGCAACCGTGGCTGCACCTCTCGACTACCTGCGCATGTTTACTGACTAGACCACCTTTCCGCTCTTATGGACCGTCCGCTCTCGCTTCACACTCCCCTCTTTTTGCTCCACTGCTCGGATTGTCAATACTTTCTGGTTCCCAGCGGTCGTACGTGGTGTACCCGCCAGAGGGCCCCGCGCCACCCAAGCCAAACGAAATGTCTCGGCTGGTGGAGCGCGAGCGCGAGCTGTACGAGGCCCGGAGGGGGGCGAGCGGCGTGTCTGACGCCGTGCAACGGCCACCCTTCGACGCGCGGCCGCAGCCGTGAAGTGCAGGGCACTGGCATCGTGGACGGAGCCGTGGCCATGAGCGGGCCTGCACTCCGTGCTTGACGGTGTGGGTTCCGCGTGTAGGGTACGGAGTGCGCGCTGGCAATGGCTGCCGCTTGGACGCACACTTCCTCTGCGGGTTGCGGGCTTGCGGACAGCGCACCCCTGACTAGGACGAGGGCGATGAAACCAGTGACCATGCAATGGGCTCGCTGCATTCGATTCGACGTGCAAACTCTTCGACTACGTGAAACGACAAGCACACGCAAATGGATAAACAAGAGAAAACAGTTACGCCCGCACATGGTCACCACCGCCGGCGCTTGCTTGGCACGCACGTGCGCGCCGCTGGTGGCAGCCATGGCCGCGCCGCCCTACTGTGCATGCGGCTGTGCGCCAAAGGCTGCCGATTGCGCCGCCGCGGAGCCGCTCATTGGCATCGTCATTCCAGCTCGGTTGCCCAGCGTGTTGCCGCCGTCTTGGGGGGCAGCGGCAAGGCCTTTGGTAGTCGCCGTCTGTCCGTTGGGCATCGCCGGGTAGGGCATGGGGTGGGGCGCCATCGCCCCCCCCCCCGGAAGGCGGGGCATGCCAAACTGCATCATTTGCGACTGGTACATGGGGTGAAACGAGTGGGGCGGGGGAAACGTGTAGAACATGGCCGGATGTGGCGCCATGCCCGCCTGCGGGTTGACGCCGGGAAAGAGGTCTGCCTGTTCGGCCGCCTGTGCAGGCGCCGGTGCAAAGCCAGCTGGGCCGACCAGCGACGGGGAAGGCATCGGACTAGGGAAGCTGCGGCCCGTCTCGGAGCGCATGACTACCGCGGGCTGCCGCAACAGCGGGGACGTCATGGACACCTCCTGCGGCAGCGGCTGCTGTCGTCGCCCACCGCCAACGTTGGCCCAAAAGGAAGGCGTCGCGCCGCCCATACCGTCCCTTTGAACCGGGATGGGCGAGTAAAAGCCCGCCTGGTAAAACGGCGGCTGCATCAGCGGCGGCGTCATGGTCGGCAACGTGTCCGTGGTGCCGAGGCTCTCCCCCAAGTTGGGCGACGCGTACGGGTTGGGCGGCGCCACGCGGGGGTCTTGCGTGCGCGCCCACGGCTCGCGCAGATCTGGTGTCAGCGACGCGCCCAGCGCCGCCACGTCGGGTGGGACCTTGGCGCCTTCGTCGGCCCCCTCTCGAGCGGCGGCGCCGCCAGTCGGCCGTGCTTCGCCCGCCTGTGACCCGCCGAGCGAGGTGCGCTGGCGTTTCGCCTGCGACGGGGCCGTTGGGACCTTGCGGCCACGCCCGACGGCCGGTGCCCATGGCGGCGGGACGCCCGCCCCTTCCCGCAGGGGGCCCCGCCCGGCCTGCGTCGACTCGGCGTTGAAGGAGCTCGTCTCAGAGGGCGAGCAGGAACGCTCCGAGCGCTTGTGCGACGCCCCCGACCCTGACCGCCCGCGGGCCTGGCTGGGTTGCAGCCCAGACACGGCGCCACCGGCGGAGGCGTCGCCCGCTGCTTCCGCGGCTGCTGCCACCGCCACCGCCGCCACCGCCGCTGCTGCCGTCGCTTGCGCTTCCGCAGCGCTACCGTCCGCCGTGGCCCCAGGCGTTTGGGCGGTGGCTAGGAGCCCCGGTTGGCTCGGGCTGCTGTCGCACACGCTGTCCTTGGACTGGCGCTCGAACCAGGCTGTGACCAGCGGCGTGTCAACCTGCAGGTGCGCCGCCAAAGCGCGGAATTGCTCCGCCGTTGGCGCAGCTGTGATCACCCGCGCGCCGCGCAGGGCAGCCACGTCCTCTGCGCGCAGCGAGTGCTTGGTGGTGCGGTTGCGGAGGAAAGAGATTTCCCCGCGACGGCAGAGCGTGGACCGACGGTGCTTCATCCACAGCTTGATTTGTTTCACCGACAGGTTGAGGCGCTGAGAGACACCGTTCAACTCTTCGAGCGACGGGTACGGGTTCTTCTCAAAGGTTTCTAAGGCAGCCAATGGCAAGTAGGATGAAACACAAACACCATGGGGAGGAGCGTCGCAACAAGAGAGGCAATTGCACGGTACTGGTGAGTAGGGAGTTCAATCGACAAACGTCACGCACTGCTCACGGCAAGCGGTCGATCTGCCACTGCCCTCCCTCTGCCGCAGCATTCGTCAACACCCACAGCCTCGCAGCTGCTCATCCACAGACCCTCCCCAGGTCGTAACCCAAACATACCATTCAGCACGAGCAGCTCGTTCGGCGTCCGGCGGGCTCGCTGCTCCACCCCCTGAAAGCACCCGGCCCGGGTGGCGCTCTCCCGGCGGTGTTGGAACCACTTGGACACCCTTGGGCGGTTGACGCCGAGCTGTTCCGCCAACAGGTTCTTCGTCGTCACGTCCGGGTACGGATTTTGGGAAAAGGTGGCCGAGAGCAGCCGGCGTTGACCTTCCGTCGGCTTCCAGCGCCCCCCCCCCACGGGCGCACCGCAAGTGCTGCCCCCCCCACCCGCACTGCTGCCACCGGCCTTATCCGCCATCGAGGAGGATGGTACCCCTCCGCCTCGGGCACTGCCGCCGCTGCCAACGACGGCGCTAACACCAACGCCGATGCCACGGCCGCCGCCCCCAACTCTGCCACCTCCACCGCCGCTGTCGTCGTCGGCCGCGTCCAATGTGCCGCAGTCTGTCCCCAGGTCGCGGTCACTCTCAACGCTGCCACGACTGTCAAGCACGTCGCCGTCGGCGCCGAGGCCGTCCTCATCCACCGACAAGACGCGGGGCTTGAAGGATGGCGGCGGCGGCGGCGGTGGTGGTGGTGGCGGGCGCGGCGCCAGCGGCAGGGATGAAGGCCGCGGATTCGTATTGGCCGCCGCCGCCGCTGCCGCCGCCGCCGCCGCCGCCGCCGCGACCGTCGCGGACACGGCACTTCCGTCCGGCGTCGCCCGTCCCTGCCCCCCAAACGACGGGGGCGGCACCAGCGTTCCACCTTCCCTCCCCGGCATGGCCCTCCGCGCCTGATAGAGCTGCCGCTGCCGCTCCGGCGGCGGCAGCAGCGCGGGTTTCTGGTACGACAGGGCAGCGGTGGCGCCAAACGGCGTCATCCACTCGATGAGGGCCCGCGCCGAACCGGGCTGGTTGCCAACCGCCCAGCGGCCGCCTGGTAGTGGAGGCGGTGGCAGCAAGCAGTAGCCGCAGGCGGGGGCGATAGTCTGGGAAGCGGCGGTCGTGGCGCCACGCAGGTGCGAGCGGCGACGGTCTGTCGCAAGGGAGAGACGACTTTATCCCCAGCGGCACCAGGAATAAAAGAGCTCGGGAGGGAAAAAGCGCACGCGCGATGAGCCACGAGTACCGACAGCCGAGCGCGGAGCGACGCGCACGACGGTGCTGCGCGCGGCTGCCGCAGCCGGCTCGGTGTGGGCACCGGGACCAAAAGCGGACCGACTGTTGGTGTAGGCCTGCGGCGGCGCTCCCCGCCGCGCCGACAATGCGACTGGGGGCGGGCCTTCCCCGCGACACCCCGCCCGCTGCCACCCGTGCCGTGACGTCCAGTCAGCGGCGGCCAGGTGGAGCGACCGTCGCCGTTGGGTGCGGTGCCCTCCGGGCAGACAATGGCATGCAGCGCACACACGCACGTGCGCCTCAACCCCCCTCCCACACACCCCTAGGCCAACCTCCCTAGGCCAACCTCCCACACCCCCCCGCGACAGAGCGTGAGCGGACGCGGTGGCGACGGCGGCGGTGCACACGGACGGTGCACACGGCGGTGGCGCCCCGGCTGGGCGCGGGACTACCACACCAGACACCGCGGGCGGCCGGCGCAGCGCGTCTGTGGGTGCCTCGTGCCGCCCCCATGGCTGCGGGTGGCGGTCGGGCGCGCGCATTGCCGCCCCACGCGGGGATGCGCGCGTCGAGGAGGGCGGCTGCCCTTGCCCCAGACGTGCCTGCTGGGGGGAGAGCCACGCGAATCCCACCCCTGGAAGCCGCCTCCCAAACACGAGGGCGGCGGGGACACCACCCAGCCGACAGCTGGCGAGCGCCGCTCTGACCGGCGGTGGTCCCCTCGTTTTCGTCAAAAAATCTGCGTCAATGGCCGTGCGGGGGCGAGCCAGCTGGGGCACCGACACGCATCTCCAGGCAATCTCGCCACCTTCATCGACCCCACAAGCAGCGAAACGTCGCGCCCGCATGCCCCAACCTCTGGCCGAGCGCCCAGGCCCCCCCACCTCCCCGCAAAAAGGGATCGGCAGAGGGGGGTGGCGGCTCGAGCTTGGACAAGCCAGCGGCCGAGACCCTGCCCCAAAACCAGCTCAGCAAACGTGACGGCGACGGGGCTCCGAGTGGCTTGGGATTTTCTTCGGTGGGCACGCCGCCCAGGTTCGGTCCCGTGGTCTGCCATCGCGCCGGCCGCCGCGATGGGAGGTCCCGGGAGGTCCTGGGAATCGGCCTAGCCGCGCGGCCAGGCCGATTCCCAGGACCTCCCACGCCCCCCGATTGGCTCGCAGGCGTTACTGTTGAGAGTATGTAAGCCTTGAATTCGGGGTGGTCCACTCAGCAGGCCAGTTGGCGCGCTTTCAGCCCGGCGATCTTCGTGGCCATCAACAGGAGCTGGATCTGCTCGGATGCATTCAAGCCACCCACCAGCTGGCAAAAGTGGTCCGTAAAAAAAATCTTTGCCGCCGTTGCGTGAGGACCTGCACCGCCCTGACAGCAGGGACAACGAGGAGCCCCCTCTTTGCCCTCTTCGGGTCTGTGCTCAGCACGAGAATCGGTTCACACCTCCAGCAGAAAATGTGGTCCGCGCCTCCCCGCAGCAGCCAAGCAACGTGAGTGGTCATCGACGCATTAATTCCTTCCGGATCTTTTGGAATGGCAGTTGACTGGAGCACTGTCGATCAATTGAAGAATTGAAGTGAATATTCTGTTGGAGCGAGATACGTCTTCGAGCCTCTCCGGTGCACCTCCAGCCGGGGGGTGACCTCGGGATGACACATCGCGGCCGAGGCAGCGGCGCCGCCTGCGTCGGTGGCGTCCCCCCCCTTTGAAGACGCCGTTTGGGCCGCGGCGGGGCCCGCGCCTACCGCATATGGACGCACCCTAGTGCAAGATCGACCAATCAGCAACGAGGGCGACGTCAGAAACCCTCCCTCGGGTGGCCGGAGAGCGCGGACGCGCCCCCAGCTCAAGCCGAGGTGCGGGCCGCCCGCTGGGAGCCGCCCGCCGCCGCGGCTTGGGGATGCCGTGGCGTGCCCCCCACCGCGCCGCGAAGTCCCAAACGGCAATCTGTGAGGCACGCGGGCCGGGGACGGTTTGGGCACACGCGCCGACCAGGGCAGCGGCGCAACGCCGATACGCGCGGCGCCGTCGGCTGCGTGTGGGCTGCGGAGCTCGTGTGCGCCCTCCCGCCTGCGACCACCCCTTAACAGCGGTCCACGGGAGAGTGCTCCCGTCCGACCGCCGCGTGGACGCGCCCGAGGCCAAGGAATCCCTCGACCCGCCGCCCGTCGCCGTCGACGCCGCTGCCGCCTCTGCTCCCGACGCCTCCCGGCGATCCTCCCTCCCCCCCCGACTCCCTCGACGGCGACGTGTCTCGCCGCCCCCCACCCTCCCCCCACTCCCGCGTCGCCCGTCGCCCGGCCGCGATTCCCGCCTGACGGAAAACGCGCGCCGCCTGTCTCGGGGTGGAGGGGGCGGCGCGCACTATCCCGATTCGGCAGTTGGGCAACCGGACAGGGATTCCTGGAAGGCGTTCTTAAGAGTTTCGTTCGGAATTCGTGGAAAGTTTCAGCAGTTGGTTTAACTAGGGTGGAAAGCGATCACGGCGTGCCGGGATCAGCCCGCTGATTATGCCCTGGGCCTGATCGTCTCTCGCGCTGACCGATGGAATCATGGCCAGGATATCAAACCGATGGCGTCCGAGATCGACGATTTGCTGCTGGCAACGGCCAAGAGCGACCGGGCAGCATTTCGCCTGCTCTACGACCGCGTCTCGCCAAAACTGTTCGGCATCGCGCTGAAGATCACGCGCGACCGGGCCACTGCCGAGGACGTGCTGCAGGAAGTTTTTACCGATGTTTGGCGCAAGGCGCGCAACTTCGACCCCCGGCGCGGCGAAGCAGGGGCATGGCTTGCTGTGATCGCCCGAAACCGTTCTGTGGATGCCCTGCGCCGTCAGGGGCGCGGGATCATTGGTGCGACCACGGGCAGCGAGGCGGATATGGAGGCCGCACCCGACCCGTCCTTCACGGGGGATGGCGGGGTGGATACCCTCACGCTGGTCGATTGCCTCAACCGTCTGGAACAGCGCCAGCGCGACCTGATCCTGCGCGCCTATTACCAAGGCGATTCGCGCGAGGAGCTGGCCCGCAAGTTCGATGCTCCGGTGAATACGGTCAAGACATGGCTGCGACGCGGTCTCCTTTCTCTCAAAAGCTGTCTGGACGAATGAGATGACAGGCAAGGAACGCGACCTCGACGCCGCCGAACGCGC
>ENA-ORXT01001246-ORXT01001246.1-marine-metagenome-genome-assembly--contig:-NODE-1246-length-35233-cov-5.091962_pt1 | contig 35233 bp, 41 predicted proteins | sample MGYA00237868_ERZ511482 | MGnify/ENA metagenome assembly ERZ511482 | reverse complement strand
TCGTAACTGTCGAGTTCGTCCTTACATAGCCACTTCTTGAAGTCGACCTCAACACCTGTCACAAGCTGATAAAAAAAATCCATGAATAACTGAGTTGCTAAAACCGAGTCTATTGGTGCATTGGTCAGGTTGCATTCGTATAAGGTTTTTATACTTGGTTCACTAAGGCAAGTGTTAGTCTTAAGAAGATTGTAAAATGTGTTTTTGTCCGACGCAGTTTCTAACTGGGTTTGAATGGCAATTCGGTTTTGTAAAAAGGCTAGAGTGGTTCCGCCAGTTGAAAAAAACTCCATTGACTCGGTCAATTCGGAAATTACCTGATAGACCTCTTTAAAGCCTATATCTGGAAAACTATCGGCATGATCTTCTAATGTTTCCTGAGCACTTTTTTGGTCAGGCTGAGATAAGATCGTTTCAAATATAGAAAAACAACTGATATAAGACGGCACCACCTCAAAAGCCTCTAGATCGTTATTTTCTAATGTGTTTTTAAAAGTTTGTAGGAGTGGGCCCGCTACTTTTTGCTTGGTTTTCCACTTCCCGTCGCCTTTGGTAACCTTTTTTAAGGTCTTGCTATCGACAGGTACTGTCAGTCCTGAGACTTTGAACAATCTACGTATCAAAACCTCAGGGCTATCAAAACTAATTCCAAAAAGATCCATTAAAATTATTGGGTTTGGCAATAATAAGGCCTGAGGTTTTTGGCATATTAGATGCTGAAGAGATTTCATGGTGGAAAGATATCATTTTTGAGCAAGCGCTCCAATCTATTAGTTAGGGCGTGAAACTGAGTACATAATGAAAGCTACGAGTCTTCTTGATTTGTACACCGTATGTGCATATAGTTGGTCTATGAACTATGAATGGGATAAGCAAAAAGAGAGCATCAATATCCAGAAACATGGTGTTGATTTTTCTGATGCGGTGATTGCCCTAGAAGATGAATCAGCCCTGACGATTGAAGATAAAGATCATTATGAACAACGATTTAAAACCTTGGCATGGGTTCCATTCTAAATATTTTATTTGTTGTACACGCCGAACGCGATGATGATCATATTAGAATTATTTCTGTTCGGAAGGCCGACCGTAAAGAGGTTAAGCAATATTACGAGGGATTAAGCTATGAGTGAAGATTTCAGCAATGCAAAACGTGGCCCAGTGGTGAAGCCTGATCCGAATAAAGTTCGTATCACAATCCGCTTAGACGCCGATATTATCGACCATTTTAAGTCGCAGGTGAGCAATGCGGGTGGCGGTAATTACCAATCACTAATAAATGATGTGTTACGAGAACATCTAAAGGGCTCGGACGATGCGCTTGAGGTGACTTTGCGCAAAGTCATTCGTGATGAACTGTACGAATTTAAGCAGGCAAGTTAGGGGCTCTATCTTGAACCTTAAGATACGCGTTTTTAATCCTATTGAAATGCTTCATACAGATGAAGAGATAGATCAGTTTTTAGCTGAAATCTGCGAACATAAAGAGCAGGATATTTACGAGGCTGCTCTCACTAGAGTGGCCAGTTATCGCAATGAAGCAGAAAGGCCAGCTAACGAGGCTGAAAAAATACAGCAGGGCTAATCTTGTACCGACTCGAAAGCGCTTGAATATGCTCCTTGGTTAGCTTTCTTGTTCCATTCAAAATCATAGAAACCAAGCTCTTGCCACCAATCACATCCTTAAGATCATCCGCTTTAAGCTGGTACTGGTCCATGATAGTGCGCAGGGTTGCCACTTCTAAATCAAGATTTTCAATCCGTGAATTAAAATCTGCGAACTCATCAGATTCACTTTCCCAGCGCTCGATTGAGGCAGATAATACCTCGATCAAGGATTTATATAAGTCGTACTCTTCAATCAGTTCTTCCATCAACTCTAGAGCTTGATGGTACTCATCTTCATTCGCTATGTGACTGACAAAACTAGCCATTGAGAATAGCTCTCGCGCAGTATCTTTTACCTGATTATAGTTATTCATTTTGACTCCTTGGCATACTTAGTACACAGCTTGTCATATTCGTCGTGCGGCACGATGTGTTTTACAAACATGCGGTTATCGCGAAATTCTATAAAGGCCAGAAGACGTAAGTTGTTTCCGCCTATATCAATCACGTACCATTTATCTTTGTACTTAAAGTTATCTAAGCTCGGATACATGTTTTTCATGTCTAGAGGATCATCGAACTGACTATTTCTTAGCGTTTTATATAGTGCTTCGATAGCAGCTGCATCGTTAGGGTATTTTCTTGCCGCATCATTAAATGGTTTTCTTGAGATTACGTGCATAACTGCCTCTAGTTCACTATTTGTGAATATAGCATTAGTATAATGAGTTCACAAGTGGTGAACCTATGTGCAGTGCGCAAGATTTATTGTGTTTTTTCTGCTCACAGACTACATTCAATTAACTGGCATTGTGAGGAGTATTGAGACTTGGAAACGAACAAAAAAATGACTGGTATTGAATATATCCAGCTCAAGCGCGAACAGGTAAGAAGCTCAGAGCAATCATGGGTGCTTGGCACGAAAGGATTGGATACTGGTGATGAGGATGTGCTTAAGAAAACGTTAGACTTTCTTGACGCTGATAAAGGGTTGATCGATAGGCTAATTCAAGCGAAAAAGGGTGATGCTGAAATGCTGCATCCTTCGACAGAGTTTCGCCAAATATTGGAGGTATACTCTGATAGCTTAAAAGATGATTTGAATGTTTACACTAACAATGAGCACGACAAAATTGTAAAAATTTCTGGGTTGTCGATTTTAGAGAGTGGTGATATTCATGCAGGCTGTGTTGAAGTCGATGATTATGGTTCGAGGCTAGATGGTTATGCTATTTTTATTAACTTAGGCACTTACTACGCGTTGCAGCTACTGGCTAAAACGATAATCGTTGCAAACTTTCAAAATGACTTTGCCCAGTACAGAAAAAAAGCGACAGAGTTTGTAGATGTAGCGACCAATATTTATCTAACTCAGGATTCGCGCGCAACGAGGTTAGCGTACTTTGATGAGTATCCTCCTGAAATTCGCGCGGAAGCCTCTGCTGGACAATCCTCAGTCGTGGTAAAAGTCATGCAGTTTATTGCACTCCATGAATTAGGGCATATTGTTAATGGTGATTTAGAGATCATGGGATTTCATCGTCGCTTTATGAACTCGAGTAATATCAATCAGGTTGTCTTACCTGATAATGCTGAGCTGAAGCAGAGCCACGAGGCAGAGTTTGCGGCTGATATGTTCGCGTTTAATGCATTGTTCAACTACGATGCTGAGCCGATTCAAAAGTGGTCTGGGTTCTATCCAATTTTTTACTTTTTGGCATGGCTAGATGCGATTGAGAAGAAAGCTGGCAGCGTCGTTTCTAACTTGCATCCTAACGCGCTTGAGCGAGCCAAAAGAATGCAAGCAACACTCCTAGTTTTAACCAATCAAGATGATCTAGGTTATGGTGAGGAGCTTGAAAAAGTTATCAAATATTTTGCAGAATGGAGCCAATCATGAATGATCAGTTAGTAGTGCATACCAATAACCCAGACTTTTTGGGCTCGATTTACAATAAAAAGCCAGAAGCAAATGACTCGCAGAACTTGGATGAAGTATTGGATGTTCAATTCATTTCTGAGGCTCAGGTTGGTAAAGGTTTTGGCGGTGCAGAAATGGCGGTAACCATAGTGATTAGCTTAGTCACTGGCGTTGGTTCTGGGATTATAGCTAATTTGATATACGATAAAATAATGGAAAAAGGTAAGAACAGAATCGTTATTAAGGAAAAACGAGTGACAATTACCACTAAAGACGAGCTTATCAAGTATGTTGAAAAAAACTACTTTGAGTAGTGCCAGTTGAGATGTTAAACAACGGAACGCTTCAATGAAACTAATCAATTGGATTAAACGTAAACTACTCTTACATATCCCGCTTTGGGTTTGCGTGTTACTCGCTCTCGCGGCCATAGGGCTGCTGACCGACTCAGCAAGCTTTCTAGTATTAATATTTCTATTCTTTGCGTACTTCCTAGCCCGTCATCTTTGGCGTAAACACCTAAAAAAAGGCGGCAAGTTAGGTAAGGAAAGCAGTGGTTTGTTCAGTCTAATTTTCTGGGGAGCAATAGGTGTTTTCTGGGCTTATGCCTCGCTAACGCCAGATTCACCTCGATTGGTGCTTTACGAAACCTCAGAGCCAGCGGTTTATGACAGTATAGATAGTTTCCCGAGTGAAAAAATTATCGGTGAAAGTGACGAAGCAGGTAACTCCTCTCGAACACGTAAAGCTAAGAAGGGGTTTTTGAGAGGAGCATTATTCTATGTCGCAAATTCAGTCAGAGATGGGGCATTTGCTTGCGCTTTCATTCAGCAGAAAAAACTTATTCATCAATGCGAAGCAGTACCAAAGGAAGTCAGGCGTGTTGAGCTCGATAGTGATGCGGCGACAGTTGAGTTGTTGATGTCTGACAAGAAATCAGAAGATTGCGTTGAAACGGCGTGTAACGTTTGGTTAATTCAAGCAACACAGGCGCAAATTACTCACTTTAATGATGCGAAGAAAGACAATGAGGAAGTTAAGAAACCACCCCCAGTGGCTGAGGCGACGTTGATTGATCAGTGGGTGAATATCGTCACGCCAGTGATTGTGTTTAATGAGGTGTCAAATGGCTGGCGGCACATACAAATCACTGACGCTTCTGGCAATGTAAAAACTTGGATAGAGTACTGAATCACAAGCTTGCAATGACAGATACTAAAACCATAGATGACCTTGGTTTTCCAGAGTTAACGACTGTTTCTGGTTTCAAATCAATCGCTCACCTATTTGGTACGTCGAAATCTCGTTGAGGCATTTATTTGCTAGCGCTGCCCGAGGGCAGATATTACATCGGGTAGGTTGTCGATGTTGTCAGGCGCTTTAGTCAGCACCTTAAAACCTACGACCAAATTGACGGATTCACCTTTTTAAAGTCGCCTAAATAAAAGCTTGATACTCTTGAAAAGGATCTTATTTATCGAGCAGAAAAAGCGGGTCTAACCCTATAGGGAATTGTCTGAAAAAGCGCTTGTTGAGAAAATTGAGGCTGCGTGTATTCAGGGCTAAAGAATGTTGTATTTGCTCTAAAGCCTGATGATTCTGCCTTCATCAGCGATCTTCACGAACATGCCAAATCCGTAAAATAAAAATATCCCCAGCCACTATTTCATAGCGCATTTCGTAATCCCCTATTAACAACCGCCGAACGTCACGTGATTCGAACTCCTCAAGCTGTACGCCCAATCGAGGATGCTCGAGCAGCTTATCTGGCGCTTTTGTCAAACTTTGCACAACTCTCGCCGCAGCAGGTTGGTTGACTGCCTGTAAAAATTCATAAAGTCTGGTGATATCGTCTAACGCCTTGCTGGCCCAGTTGATTGTCATAGTTTGGGGGGCGCTGACGGTGAATCAGTCGAAAGACTCTCCGCCCATGCTTTAACATCCTGATGACTAATGACGCGTCCACGATCAACATCATCAAGGGCTTCTATAGTCAGCCTATGACGCTCTTCCTCTTGAAGTACCCAGTTACTCAACGCCTGTTTTACTATCCAGTTTCTAGAGCGCTCTAACTGTGCAGCGTAATGATCAATCTTGTCTGCCAAAGGTATTGGGACATGCGATGTCAGTGTTCTAGTTTCCATTTTAAATCTCCACTCTATTCACAATGAATCAAAGTTAATAATTTTAAATAATATTTTACCTTAGATCCAACTGTCCTGCAAATGTGGCACTTCATGTCTTAGACGCTGAAGCGTAACAAGTCTTCTATTTTGTGCTAACGTTTGTGTGTACAGTATGAAGAGGTTCAGACCGATGGATGCCAGAATTCAATTTCGTGTTGATAAGACAACTAAGCAGCTTGCGCAGCAGATGGCACAAAGCCAAGGTTATACACTCAGTGATGCCTGCAGAAACCTTACTATCGAGCTTGCTGAACAGCAACGTAAAGCAATGTCACATGATGCATGGCTAACCGAGCAAGTGAATCAGGCGTTTGAAAAGCTTGAGCTAGGCGAAGCTGTTTATGTTGAGCATGAGACAGCTAAGAGCAGCATGTCAGAACGTAAAGCTAATATTCGTAGTAGACTTAAGCCGTGATTTATTGGGAGGAAGAGTCCCTAAATGATCGTGAGAAAATTTACGAATTTGTTTGCGGCTTTAACCCTGACGTTGCGGACCAAACGGATGAGATCATTGAGCAAAAGTTCCCTCCGAAGAGATAGATCAGTTTTTAACTGACAGGAGAAACTTACTGATAGAGATTACCTCAACATCCTCAGCCGTTTCACTAGTCTCATAGCTTATCAACCAGCAAGGTTTGCTTTTAGACTGCGGGAAATACCCAAACGATCTGAGCTCTCTCTTTCGTGTCTTTGCATCGCTGATGTCGTAAGCCACCTGATAAAGCGCATCGCCGGTATAAAAATCAACTTCGTAAGTGTCTTTTAAATAGCTCAAGTGTTCACATTGTTGATTTAGCGTAATAAAAACAGCATTTTCTAATGATTTCCCTAAGTTCTCTGAGTGCTTGACAGCAATCTGTAAAAAACCATTATCCAGCGCATAAACCTTCTTTGAGGATTTGATTCGTTCTTTAGGTTTGTTATGAAATTTGTCGATTCTCTTGAGCAGAAACACGTCCTCAAAATAACGAATGTATTCCTCAACGGTTTGTTTGCTAAGGCCAAATGTACTGGCGAGGGTGGTGTAATTAAGCACGCCAGTCACGTTAGATAAGAGATAGAAGAATAGCCGTTCAATGGCTTCTGCGTTGCGTAAACCGTATCGCGGTATGATGTCTTGATACAAAATATTCTTTGCATAGCTGATGAGTATGTCTTTTTTGATGATCGGGTCGTCCACGGTAAACACCTCATAAAACCCGCCCCACTGTAAATACTCATCCCGCGCCCGATAGATCGCAATGCGGTTGCTCACTCTGTCGATCTCACTGCCATAGGCGATACCTTTGAACGTCAGGTATTCTGTGAATGAGAAGGTGTCCAAATGAATGTTTAGGCTTCTCCCGCTGAGGATGGTGGTGAGCTCATTGGATAGCATTGAGGAGTTGGAGCCGGTCACAATGAACTTGATATCACTTCGCTCATATTGGCTTTTGATGAATACTTGCCAGTTTTCAAAGAACTGAATCTCATCAAAAATGACGTAGGTTTTTCCTTGTGGGTCAGCTAGTTGCAGATAGGTGTCATAGATGGTCTGCAAGTAGTTAGGGTCATGCCGCACTTCAAGAAAGCTTGGCTGCTCAAGGTTGACGTAAAGAATGTTTTTTGGGTTAACACCGGTGTCGATAAGGTGGTTAACGGCTAGTTTTGCCAGCGTACTTTTACCGCAGCGACGAATCCCTGTAATGGTGATAATCTGTCGCAGTGGTAAATATGAAATTAATTGATCAAGCTTGTCTCTAGGCACGAACGCCTGTTTGCTGCCAGTCCAGTGAGGGTTTTGCTCGATTAAGATTTCTTTCATGATAAATTACTAATTTTATTGTTTATAGATAATTATACATTGCTATATTATAGTTTTTTAGGTTTTTATGCCATTCTAATTGACTAATGATTGTTTAAGTATTCTACTATACAAGATCAGTCATCCCGCTTATCTGTCAGCCCACAAGGAAATAAAATAATCCAATATGAGCATGAACGAAGCCGATACGCGCGCTAATCTCATCGACCCTAAGCTTGTTTCAGCAGGTTGGGGTGAAGTTGAGGGTAGCTTTGTTCGTCGCGAGTTTCCGATTACTCAAGGCCGTATCCAAAACGGCGGCAAACGCGCATCCAGTTTAAGCAGTGATTACGTGTTGGAGTATCGTGGTCGCAAGCTAGCAGCCGTAGAAGCAAAAAAAGAAGACTTGAGCTATACCGAAGGCGTCGCGCAGGCTAAGGACTATGCGACACGTTTGCAGTGCCGACTAGGCTACGCCACGAACGGACACGATCTATACCAAATCGATATGCTGACGGGCGAAGAGCGTCTAGTAGATGCTTTTTTAAGCCCTGATGAATTATGGCAATTGACGTTTAGCCCTGAAAGCGGTCAGTCAGAACCTGACTTCACACCGATCTGGCGGGAGCGTTTTGCACAAATTCCCTTCGAAGCCAAAGGCGACTGGAAGCCACGTTATTACCAAGAAAACGCGATTAATGAGGCCTTAGAGGCGATTTCTAAAGGCGAACAACGAATATTACTAACGCTTGCCACAGGCACCGGCAAAACCTGTATCGCGTTTCAACTGGCGTGGAAGTTGTTTCAAAGCCGTTGGAGCTTGCAGGCTCAGAAGAACCCCAGTGCCGCCAAAAAGCGCCCACGCGTGCTGTTCTTGGCAGACCGCAATGTGTTGGCTAATCAGGCGTTTAATGACTTTGGTCCTTTTGGTGAAGATGCGATTGTGCGTATCGAGCCAAGTGAGATTCGTAAACTTGGCGCGGTGCCAAAAAACGCTAGTGTGTTTTTCACTATCTTTCAAACCTTCATGAGCGGGACGGATGAAGAAGGCAATGAGCAGCCGTATTTTGGCGATTACCCTAGTGATTTTTTTGACTTTGTTATTATCGATGAGTGTCATCGCGGTGGGGCTAATGATGAGAGTTCGTGGCGCGATATTTTAAATCACTTTTCGCCCGCCGTGCAGTTGGGTTTAACCGCAACCCCGAAGCGTACCGACAATGCGGACACCTATGAATACTTTGGTGATCCGGTGTATAGCTATACGCTAAAAGAAGGGATTAATGATGGCTTTTTAACGCCGTTTAAGGTGCTAACCATTGTTGGCACAATGGATGAATACATTCATACACCGGGTGATGGGGTGGTGATTAAGGGCAGTCCTGAACCGGGCAGAGTGTATACCGAGAGTGAGTTTAATCGCGTGATTAGCATTCCTGCTCGTGAGGAAAAACGCGTTCAGTATTGGATGGACCGGATTAACCCGCACGAGAAGACGATTGTATTTTGTGCTACGCAAGCGCACGCCGGCATGGTGCGTGACTATGTGAATCAATACGCGGTGAAAAAAGGCTGGACGACTAATACGGAGTACTGCGTACGCGTAACGGCTAATGATGGTGTTAGAGGGGAAAACGCTCTAAAGACGTTTCAGGATAACGAGAAAACTATTCCTACCGTTTTGACCACGTCACGTAAGTTATCGACCGGTGTGGATGCGCGCAATGTACGTAACATTGTGCTGATGCGCCCTTGTACTAATATGATTGAGTTTAAACAGATCATTGGTCGCGGCACGCGCCTGTATGACGGTAAGGATTATTTTACCGTTTATGATTTTGTAAAAGCGCATCACAATTTCCAAGACCCTGCGTGGGATGGTGACCCTGATCCGGTTGAAACGGATGATTGCAAAACCTGTGGTCAAGAGCCATGCATTTGTGAAAAGACGCCTCCTGAGCCATGTGAGGTGTGTGGCAAGCGTCGTTGCAGTTGTGATAAAGCTGACCCGGAGCCTTGCCAAGCGTGTGGCGAGCGGCCTTGTACCTGTGAAAAGAATATCCTTATCCAGCTATCGGATGGCAAGGCGCGTCAGATCCGTCATATTTCAGGTGCGATGTATTGGAGCCCGGATGGGGCCCCGATTACAGCGAAAGAGTTTTTAAACCGCATGTTTGACGATTTGCCTCAGTTCTTTAGCGATGAAGACCAGCTACGAGCTATTTGGAGTGACCCTACAACACGTGAAAAATTGCTGTTAGACCTGGCTGAAGCAGGTTACGACAAGGAAAAGCTAGACAGTATGAAGTTGCTTATCGACGCCCAAGACAGTGACGTTTATGACGTGTTGGCACATGTCGCTTATGCGGTTGAAACGCAGTCTCGCCAAGCGCGTGTAGACATGGCAAAACCTTCAATTAATCAAGCTTTTGGTGATTATAAGCAGCAGGAGTTTATCGCGTTTGTGTTAGATAAGTATGTTGAGGAGGGGGTGTCAGAGCTGGCGCGCGCTAAAATGCGTACCTTAGTTGAGCTTAAGTACGATACGATCAGCGATGCGGCAGTCGCGTTTGGTTCGCCAACGATTATTAGAGATACGTTTATAGGGTTTCAGAAGCACCTCTATGAATTACGCTAGTAATAGCTGGCCATTAAAGCCTGCGAAAAGTGCTGCTAAGATAACAGCACCTCTCACAATAACTTTTTCTAATAGGCTTTGAGGGTATTAACGCGCTTTAAAAACAGCTGTATTTTGATGGAATGCATACCAAGCAAACCAAAAGCTATTCACCAGCTCTAAAGGCTTGCCATTAGCCCCAAGTACCTCGCCATCACGATTGGCTACATCAAAGTTAATCGTTAGGTTTTGCCCTTGAAAGTTATCTTTTATGCGGTTGGTTCCAAGCTTTCCGAGCTCTACAAACGGGTAGGCTTTGTACTGGCCGTTAACGCTAATGCCAAGCACTCGTTCTTTTGGGTGATACGCTTTGCTGCGCGCACTCACCGGAAAATAAGTCTCGGTGTTTTGATCGTAATCCCCATAAGGCGAACGGCGGTAATCTCGGCTAAACCCCGTATCGGTTGATAACACTTTAGTATTGGGTTGCTTTTGCAGCCAGCTGGCCCAGCTGGTCTGTGAGGAGGGCACCATGGTGAGCTTCTGGCCTTTCATTGGGCCATTAATGCCTTTTGACAAAATCTGTGACCAAAGCGTTTCAGTTTGTCGGTCATATAGCAAAACATCGCTGTTGTAGAGTAACCCCGACACGCCAAATTTTAATACCCGTCCACGCACCTTAGCTTCATAGACCAGGCCAGTCCCACACAGCGGGCAGTACGTCACAGACACCGGTACGCCTTGAATTTGATCATTGACAATTTCGTGCCAGTTCAAAATATTAATGGGATAAGCCCGCGACTCGCCGTTAATAGTAATCCCGATAACACGGTCAGTGGGGCGCATGAAATTTGCCGCTGCTGCGGTGACAAACTTGGGGTTTTCAATAGAAGGAATGCCATCCCTTGGCGGGCCACCCTGCAGGATATCTTTGGACGGGATCAGACTGTTGCTTAGATCAAAGCCATTTTTGGAGTAAGCATCGGCGCAGCTTATGAGCAGAAAACTTAGGAGTAGGGTGCTTAGGGATTTCATGGGAGCCTCACAAATGAATTTCTATAAATTACGCGGGGCCATGGTCAATGGATGCCACCGTACTTTAGAATTGGGCAATGAAGCGCGCATAAGGACGGCCATCTTCAGTGGTTGTTTCTTCATCGACTAGGTGTTTGGCTTCGGCAAAGTGGCTTGCCAATTCGCCAGACTTGAGCAAAAAATCAGGGTTGCTAGGCTTGCCAATATCACTAGATTCACAGCCCACCATAAAGGTTTGATAAACAAGGATGCCGCCTGGCTTTATCAGCGAGCTGATGGCCGTCAATAACGGGCGATGCAGGTAGCGCGAAACTGTAATTAGGTCAAAACAGTGTGGTGCAAAATCACTAAAAGGATTAACAGACGTTTCCAGATCCGCCTCTATTGTGGTTAGGGTCACGCCTGCTAGGTTTGCAGATTCATGCGCTGTTTGCAGTGATGCCTTTGAGCGATCGATGCCGGTCATCTTCCAACCGTTACTTGCTAAATAAACAAGGTTTTCACCCGTGCCACAGGCGATGTCTAAACCGGTGCCACTTACAATATGGTGTTGGGGCATGATGTCTTGTGTGAAGTGTTTCAGTAAGGAGTCAGTCATAATGGCCTCATTGGTTAGTATCTTTTTTACAATGATAATCTAAGTTGTGGGTTGCTTGTTATGTGCATTATCTTTATGGCTAAAAACGTTCATCCGGACTATCCGCTCATTATTGCGGCAAATCGCGATGAGTATTTTTCTCGCCCGACGCAGGCCCCAACGTGGTGGCCAGAGGCACCGCATCTATTTGCAGGTAAAGACCTTCAGGCCGGAGGAACGTGGCTGGGTCATAATAAGAAAAACCGTGTCGCAGGCATAACGAATCTACGCTGCCCAGAGCTGCACCTCACGGGCGCTAAGAGCCGTGGCGATTTAGTGAAGCGGTTTTTAGATATTGATACTGACAATACAGAGGTGGCCATGGCTGAATTTACAGCGTTTTTGACAGCGTCTTACGATCAATACAATCCCTTTAACATAGTGTTTGGGGATGGAAATACGTTGATGGTTTTTAGCAGTGCGACCGGTGTAGCGCAGGTGTTAGGAGATGGCGTGCACAGTCTAAGCAACGGACTGCCAAATAACATTTGGCCCAAGATGCATCGTGGTATTGATAAGCTATCAGTCTATTTAAATACCGAGCGCACGCTAAACGCTGAGCCGATATTTTCATTGCTGAGGGATGAGACGTTGGCACCTGCAACAGGCTTGCCTAAGACGGGTATTTCATCTGATACGGAGCGCTTGTTATCTTCAATCTTTATTCCCGAATGCCGTTTAAATAATCAGCGCTACGGAACGCGCTCATCTTCCATCATATGGTTAGATAAGCACCCTTTAAACGCTGGTGTAGTTATGCAAAGCCTCATCCACAATAAATAGAGTATAGAGCTCAACACCTAGTCAAATCTTTCTGTCATTGAGCTATAATCGCGCCACTCTACACTGGAAATAAAAACACCATGAGTACCGAATCGATATTAAAACAGCGCAGCAATAATAGCTGCGAGTTATGTACTAGCCCTGATGATTTGGCTGTTTATAGCGTGCCGCCTAACTCATTGGACAATCCTGACGACAGCGTTTTGCTTTGCTCAACATGCCGTACACAGGTTGAGCAGTCAGAGACTTTGGACGTACACCACTGGCGCTGTCTGAACGACAGTATGTGGAGTCAGGTACCGGCCGTTCAAGTGATGGCTTGGCGAATGTTGTCTCCCCTAAGCGCGAGTGAGTCGTGGGCTCAAGATGCGCTGGATATAATGTATTTAGATGAAGACACTCAGCAGTGGGCCGCCAGCGGTGAGTCGATAAGTGATGAGGCAGGTTCAGGGCATGTTGACTCTAATGGCGCGGCTTTAGAGGCCGGCGATACGGTCACCTTGATTAAAGATCTCAATGTAAAAGGCACCAGCTTTGTGGCAAAACGCGGCACTGCTGTACGAGGCATTGCGCTAGTTCAGGATAATTTAGAGCATATCGAGGGACGGGTTAATGGCACGCGTATCGTTATCTTGACGAAGTTTGTAAAAAAATCAGGGTGAAGAGGCCTACAAAACCGCCCAGACGCCCAGACGCCCAGACGCCTAGGCTCCAAGCTTTACGAGTGCATTAAGCGCTATGCGTGAACCCTGTGAGGGTTCGCAGCTCATCGATCAATTGCTGACCGGCACCGGACTCTAAGCTGTCCTCGGTTAATGTGTTGAGTCGTGTGACGCCGTCCACGCTGCCTCGCGCTGAAATGTATTTCAAAATATCCAGCGTATTGATTTTGCTTAGCAAGTCTTCCCCGCTCCAGTAAGCCAGTAGCGCGATAAGACCGTGAGCGCCCCAGTTAGATACATCTGCAACCAATAGCTCGTCGCAGGTGGTCACTGAGGGGGTGATAGGCAGGGCGCTGAGCGCCTCATTGACTTTACCCATGCCAATCTCGTTACCTCCATCACCGATAGCGATAGTGGGGCAGGTCGCCTCTTTTAAAAAATAGTCAAAGCAGGCACAGCGTGCGCTAATATCTTCACCGCGCATATTGGCGTAAAAGCCACCCGCGGTTAGGCCGGGGCGCTCAATAGACAATACCACCCCAGGATTCCACTTTTCCAATGCTGCGATGGCTTCGTGGCGACCTTTGTTAATATCGCCAACGCTAATTTGGTGCACTTCGTAGTCATCGCTAATCACGCGCGCTAACGGGTCACCACACACGATAACAGGGCTTGCACCTAAGTATTTTAGCGTGTCGTAGAGTGCAATAGCACCAACTGGGCCGTCGGTTTCAAAGGTATCATCGACAGGAAAGCCTGTGCCAATAAGGATGGTGTCTTTGCAATCAAACAGTATTTTTGCTGCACGTTGGTAATAACCTGGCAGTAAGGCTTTTTGTAAATGCTTCATGCCCCTTAAATCACGAGCGACCATGAGGTTTTCAATTTGTTGCGTCAGTGCTTGCAGTGACTGTGCTGAGAGTTCGCTCATGATGACTTTCCGAAGTTTGCTAGATTATGGGTGTGTTACCGGCTGCTTGAGTTGTTTGTAAGCTTAAGGAATGGCGCTCAGCTTAGCGTTTTGGTATCGATAATTGGCAAGGTGTAGTTGCCGTTGGGCTTCATCGATTGTAATAGCCTCGAACCGAATGACTGTACCGGGCATACGCTGGGTTAGCATAGGGATATCCAATGACAGCACAGCACCCATCTTAGGGTAGCCACCAATGGTTTGCCTGTCGTTAAGCAGCACGATGGGGTGACCGTCGGCCGGTATTTGAATAGCGCCATAACAAATGCCTTCAGACAGCATGCCACTAATGCCCGATTGGATTGCTGGCCCAGTTAAGCGAAAGCCCATGCGGTCGCACTTGTCACTTAACTCAAAGGCATTGTTAAAAAATCGCGCTTTTTGGATGTGATCAAAAGATGCTTGCTGATAGCCTAAAATTACCCGCAAGGTGATATCACCTCGGTAATGAGGACGAAGCGATTCATCTACTTTAAAATTGGCAAAGCTGTCTTGGGAAGTGTCATGACAAGGAAGGCTGTCACCTGCTTTTAAAGGCGCACCGGTCAGACCGCCCAGTTTTTCTCTGGCAACCGTGGCGCAGCTGCCAAACATCGGTTCGATTTGAAAGCCATCTTTTACGGCAAGGTAATGGCGTGAGGCGATGGTTGAAAAGCCGATGGCGACCTTATCGCCTTTTTTTACCGCGTGTGTCTGCCATGATAGTGCCGGTTTGCCATTAATCGTGAGTGGCGCATCGCCCCCCGTGACGGCGATTTGTGTATCCATCTCGGCTTGCAACGTCAGGCCGCCAATGCTGGTTTCTATCACGCAGGCATTTTGATCGTTACCGCACAGACGGTTAGCCCAGTTAAAAGAGTATGGGTCAAGCGGGCCGCCATTTGTTAAGCCGATGGCGTGTTGACCGAAGCGTCCAGCGTCTTGTAACAGCGATAAAATACCGGGCTGCAAGACGGTAAAGCCCGTGTGAGGTGCGCTCATTGGAAGTCTCCTATCTCGCCACCTAATGCATGAAATTCATCTTTGCTAATCGCTTTGAAACGCACTTCATCGCCAACACTGACCGGCATGGTAGGGGTCGCCTCAGGGTCGAACATGCGTTTAGGGCACAGTCCGATTAGATTCCAGCCGCCAGGAGAAACCTCTGGATAAATGGCGGTCTGACGATCGGCAATACCGACCGCGCCGCGAGGCACTTTGAGCCGTGGGGTGCTAAGCCGTGGCATGGCAATACGCTCATCCACTTGACCTAAAAAGGCAAAGCCTGGGGCAAAACCAATCGCATACACACGGTAGGTCAAGCTTTGGTGCAGCGCAATGACCTCCTCAATGCTCAAGCCTGAGTGCTGACTAATTAACGCGAGTTCAGGGCCTGACGCTTCGCTGTAATAAACGGGCAACTCCAAGCAAGGTTTTGATGCAGGCGCTGCTGAGTCAGCCGTCTCATCAGTGCTCATAAGTGTCTGATGAATAACTTGTCGAATGGCGTATTGGTCTGCTTTTAATGGATCGAATATCAGCAGTAACGAGGCGTAAGAGGTGACCTGATCAATAATCAAATCCCCCAATGCAATCGCAAGCTTTTTGGATGCTTGCTGTACGCGTGCCGATATTTCAGGTGCTGTTGTCTCGCCAAAATAGAGAATTAGTGAATTTTCACCCGCGACCTCTATTTTTATTGGTGTATGTGATTGTAGCGTTTTCATGCGTCAATTAGCGCTCGAATGTCAGCAATTGCCTGCACGCCTGCCTCGTTGTCACCGTGTACGCACAGTGTGTCGGCTAGCAGCGGTAGCGTGTGTCCTGAAACGGTGGTTATCGTGCCGTCATCACAAAGCTGCTTAACCTGCGCCATCATCTTTTCACGGGTGTGCACGGCGCCGGGTTTGGTGCGTGATAATAACTTACCGTCGTCGTCGTAACAGCGGTCAGCAAAGGCTTCAAAATGCAGTACTAAACCAAACTTTTCAGCCTCTTGTTTGTGTAACTTGTTTTCTGGCACCGCCTGTAGCATAAGTGCAGGTTTGGAGCGTTGTTCGGCCACCGCTTGCATGACCGCAGCGCGCACGCTGTCTTTGGCCATCATGTCGTTATACAGCGCACCATGGGGTTTTACGTAGTCAAGTGGCAGGCCCATATTGTAGGCCATGCCTTCAATCGCACCAATTTGGTATTGTACGTAAGCAACGATTTCATCGTGGCTGCAATTCATTGAGCGCCGGCCAAAACCTTGTAAGTCAGGATAAGCGGGGTGAGCACCCACGCTGACGCCGTTGGCTTTAGCGAGTTGTAGGGTTTTGCGCATAATGATCGCGTCGCCGGCATGAAAGCCGCAGGCGATATTGGCTTGGTGGATGTGGGGCATTACCGCCTCGTCCATACCCATTTTCCATGAGCCGAAGCTTTCGCCCAAATCACAGTTTAGTGTCAGTGCCATGAAATTCTCCTAATGCGCCAGTGCTTGCCTATTTACTATAGGACGGCTAATTTACTGTTTTGAATGTCGGTCACGAGCATACAGCCCGGGCTATGCGTAATACAAAAAGGCGGCTTGGCTTGCTCTAGTGCCACCTGTGGGGTGACACCACAAGCCCAGAATACGGGCAATTCATTTTCATGAATCGTCACTGCATCGCCAAACTCCGGCTGGTTGATGTCCTTAATACCAATGAGTGACGGGTCACCTAAGTGAACCGGCGCGCCATGAACCGACGGGAAGCGTGTGCATATTTGGGTAGCGCGAATCGCGTCAGCGGCTAAGAAAGGGCGCATGCTCACCACCATGGTGCCATTAAAGCGTCCAGCGCTGCGACAAGGGATATTGGTGCGATACATTGGCACATTGAGCGCCTCGGTCACATTGCGCACTTCAAGGCCATCGGCGATGAGTGACTCTTCAAACGAAAATGAGCAGCCTAGCATGAAGGTAACCAGGTCATCTCGCCAATACTCGGTCACGTCGTTGACCTCGTTAACGACCTCGCCATGTTCAAAAATCTTATAGCTGGGTAGGTCGCTTCTAATGTCAAGGCTTGCCGCTAGTTCAGGAATTTCCCAGCTGCCGGCGTCTGACATGCCTAATATGGGACAGGGTTTGGGGTTCTTCTGGCAAAATTGCAAAAACTCGTTGGCCCAGTCCTTTGGCAAGATAACCATATTGCACTGTACAAAGCCCGGGCAAAAGCCGGACGTGTTACCCGTGTGTTCTCCACTTCGGATGCGTTGGCGTAGTTCAGCAGGTGTTATATCAGCATTCATAGCATTCTGGTGTTAGCTCGTTGGTTGTCATCGATTGTAGGGGAGATTTGTTGATCTTGAAAGGGCTAGCGAGGCGATATTAATGGTTCCAGTGAGGCGGGGTTGTCTGTGCGTTTTAGTATGATAATTAAGCTCAATAGTGTGAGCCTTGAACGAAAATGCTAAAAAATTAACCGTTAATCTAATTGATGCCAGCGCATAAAAAAACTAATAAATTCCAATAGTTGGTGGAAAATTAGATTAACTGCTTCATATTTTGGCACAAAAAACGATCATCATATTAAAGTTGAATTAAAAACAACTTATCCATTAAAAAAATGACTTTTTTAAGGCTGTTTTGCGCCTATAAGAATAGGGGAAGACGTAAGTATATTTTAAAAAGGATTGCGTCTTCCATAATTGTATAACGAGGACAGTGTCATGAATAAAGGAATGTTCTACTTGTTACCGTTTTTGGTACTTACACCCGTCGCTGCGTCTAGCGCGTTGAGTCAAGTGGAAGTTACCGGATTTTTGAACGTACTTGAAACTGTGCGAACAGCAAGGAACGCTGTAATGCCAGAGCCCACAGTAACAGACCCAAAACCTATTTCAGGCCGTAACATAAACGGATCACGTGTGATAAAGATTTTAAAGCCACGTGCGGGTCGCAATGCCAGTCGCTTAAGAGACAGATTGCTGATTAAGCGAAACTGACAAAGAAGCCTCCATTTTGGGGGCTTTTTTGTAGATGATTGCTAATGCTTTTAAGGTTAGTAACCCATATTCTCTAGCGCATCGTAAGTCTTTACGACCTTAGTCGCTTTCTCGGTGACCGTCTCGGTTGAATACCCCGGCTGATACAAATAACTCTTCAACCCAAACCCGACACACCCCGCTTTACGGTAAATAGCCATATTAGAACTGGTGATCCCACCCACGGCATATAGCTGAATATTGTCCGGTAAAATACCTCTGATGGCTTCAACACCCGTCGCTCCTAACACGCTAGAGGGAAACAGCCCGATGGTATTGGTACCTTGCGCAATCGCAGAAAAACATTCAGTAGGACTAAAACAGCCGGGAAAGGAATACATGCCAAGGGCAATGGACTCTTTGATGACTTTAGGGTCAGTGTAAGGTGAGAATATAAAGCGCCCGCCTAAATTGGCCACTTCATAAGGTTGGTCTTTAGATACCACCATGCCTGCGCCAATAATCGCACGGTTATCAAAATGCTGAACCATTCGGCTAATATTCTTTAGCGGTGCATCGCCATTCATCGAGACCTCTAAGAGTGTGATGCCGCTCTCCACTAAAGCCTCGGCAACCTCCAGTAGTTGGTCTTCAGGAATGCCGTGTAATATCGCTATTATTTTTCTATGTTTCATCTGCTCCCTTATATAGCTATGTGTTGATTGCTAAGCACAATACACGCTCTCTAACGATAATCAAATACCGCAGCGGGATTTTCTATGGTGCCGTTTTTGCGCTATTCGCCGTTTTGTAGTGCCCGATAGCCCTCGGCGTAATATTGCATTAACGGAAGGGTTTGCAGTTTATTAATGGGTAATACCTTAGGCGGTAAGTCGTTGGGGTGTTGCAGTGTGAACTGCCAATTATCATCCGTTACGTAGCGTGTTGATGCTGGAAATTTGCGTTGCTTATTAAAGGGAGTATTGGAGGCCATAACGTAACCCCACGGACCAAAAGAGGGGATATTGCTATACACTGCCTGCATTGATTCGAACACACTGTCTAAGGTACTAGCAATACACCAGAAGGCGTTTCTTTCTATCCAAGGGCTGGAGGCTTGAGTAATCATGACGCCGCCAACACTAAGGCGCCGGGCTATTTTTTGATAAAACTCTACAGTGTAAAGCCTGGCAAGATCGGCTGTGTCAGGGTCTGGCAAGTCAATAATGATGACATCAAACAAGTCCCCCTCTTTAGCCAGCCAGCGCCACGCATCGTCGTTATAAACGGTCACTCGTGGGTCATGCAGTGATTGGTCGTTGAGTGTTTTTAATCTATCAAGGTCGCGCCCTAGATTAGTTACCTTAGCATCAAGGTCGACTAAGGCAACCTCCTTTATCGATGCATAGCGAAGTACTTCACGTGCGGCCAAGCCGTCACCACCGCCTATAATTAACGCACGATCTAGGGTGCGGCTGTGGGTGGCGGGTAAATGCACTAAGGGTTCGTGGTAGCGGTATTCATCTAAGCTTGAAAACTGCAAACTGCCGTTGAGGAACATGCGCAGATCTCGCCCGCGCTCGGTCACAACAATTTTTTGATAGGTAGACTGGGCGCTATAAACCACCGGGTCTTGATATAAAGAACGCTCAAGAATACCGGTAAAGGTGTTGGTAAATAAACCTGCAATAACCAATGTCGATACCGCGCCAATAGCCCCTGACAAAAGTCTGTAGGGGTGTTTGAGCCGTTGACGAAAATGCCAAACAACTAACAGCGCGACAAGCAGGTTAACGATGCCAATACTAAACGCGGTAAGCAGGTGGCCAAGATAGGGCAGGAGGATAAACGGAAACAATAACGAGGCGAGCAAAGCCCCCACATAATCGGTTGCTAGCACGTCGCTCAAGCCTTGACGGATGCCGCGCCCTTGCTCGATGACCCGAGTGAGTAGCGGGATTTCCATGCCGACCAAAATACTAATCATAGCGATAACGAGTAGCATGGCGGGGTAGTAATACTGCGTCCATGCGTAAACGGCGTAAAGCACTACAGCAGACAGGCCGCCAACCAACCCTAAGGCTATTTCAATCTGGATAAAGCCATCTAATAATCGGGTTCGGCGATATTGTGCTAGCCACGCACCAACCCCCATAAAAAATAGGAACAAGCCAATGGTGACGGAGTAGTGAACCACGCCCGAACCCATTAGGTAGGTCGACAAGCTGCTGATTAACAGCTCATAAATAAGACTGCAACCGGCAATAATAAAGATAGAGAACAACAATAGGCGCTGATCTGCCAGCGTTGGTGCTATCTCCCTATCGGCACCGTTTGTCTCAGCCAATGACGGCACTCGCGATAATAATGCAAACACCCAAAATCATACTGCCAGCTAAGATTGCTAGTGCGCGATTTCCTTTGTTAGCGACCTCTTCTGCTAAGTTTCCAGGGGTTAGCCAATCGACCACTTTAAAGCCGATCGATGCCATTACGATACCAATTAATGAATACAATACTGTTGCGATAATGCCCGCACTCAGCCCTGCCAAACTGACGTCGGCAGCGAGTGCCGGCGTGGTTAAAAGCGCTATGCTAAGGGCTAAAAAAAGTCGGTTCATGGGTGTTACTCCAAAGTCAAAAGAGAATTTATATGGGTATTTATTTTCCGCTAGAAGGGCCGCCACCGACCCAGCCACGAGAGCCTACGTAGAGTATGCGTCCGGTTTTTGCATCGCGCTGTTTGCTAACACTCGCCTCGCCCATGCCTTGCCACGACGCCCATAGTGGCAGCAAGACCAACGCACCAAACACCAACAAAACTAGCATTATTGTAAGCTTGCTCATTATAGACCGACTCCTGTTTCACGGCGTATCCGTTTGCGGCGCATAATGCTAATAGCAATACCTAATACGGCGGCGAAAACCCCACCGACAATAATCGGCATAAGAGAAACCACGTTGCGGGTCACCTTGCCTCTTAAGCTAATGGTTTGCCATCGTTTTAAGGTGTCTGGCACCAATGACAAGGTGTACACGTCTGCAGCGGGCAAGTTTATCCGAGGGGCGTTACGGTATTGGCTCTCTGTCCATGCGCCATCACTATCTCGGCCACTTTCGCGCCATAATGACAGCGGTAGTTCAGCCACTGGCGCTTTATCGCTGTCAGAGACGACAATTTCAGCATCAAAACTGCCTGTCCCATTGGCTAAATTGGCGAGAAAATCCAGCTCAATTAACCCCTGCTTTTGCATCGTAAACTCACCCAATGGAATGACTTTTTTTAGCGACTGGGCGTTGATAGTGACCGTAGGAGTTGTGATTAGTGTTTTTTCAAATCCTTGTAGGATAAAGTAACCAAGCACTAAACAAATGATCGAGGCAAAAGCGGTACGCGTCAACGCTTTTGAACGCTCCAACGCATCAATAACCGATTGCTTACCGAAACTTTCTAGCAGCTCTGTGAGGTTTAATGTGACGTCGTGAAACGCTTCAATTTCTTGGTTTTTCCCATTTTCGTCCAGTAGGATTGACAGCGTGCGGCCGTCTTTTTCATAACTCCTAACCTGTTCCGCTTCTCTTGGAATGTATGAGAACTCACCCACCGCTGAAATCATCGTCCAGTGGCCAACCTCGTAGCTTTTATCGCCACGAGGTATCTCGGAGCTTACTGTCTTTTTGTGCGACCAGCTATAGCCTGTTTTATCTTGTGATATCCACGCAATTTCGCGCGCCTCGTTAATAATCCACCACGTGTGGTAACTCCATGGCGTGCGCTCCCACGTATTGTCTTCACTGTCCCACTCTTCAACCGAGCCTGCATAGCTTTGACAGCCTATAATCTGCCAGACAGTTCCGTTTTTCTCAAACTGTCCATGCAGCTTAAATAAAGGGTTTAGTGGGGCTTCGGGCTTGTATCTAGGGGGGGCGCTGTCGCCAAAGCGTGTGCCACAAGACTCGCAAACCATCATCAGTGTGTTGGGGTTAAACTGACGCATCGGAAAACCGCAGTTTTTGCAGTTGTGTACCTTTATCGGTTCAAAGGCCTTCATGCGTTGTCCCATTTTATTGAGCGGACGTCAAAGGTTTCGGACTGTGAAAGGCTGGCATATTCACCTTCAATTTCTAAGGAGTACTCCTCGCCGTTTGCAACCCCATCGATATAAGTTACCGTGGTTTCAGCCTCTAGTTCAACCGGTAGCATGCCTTCACGGCCTACAATGTCAGCCTGATATTTTTCAGTTACAAACAAGGTCGGGCCACCGTTTAGTGTCAGAGAGCTGCCAATAGAAACGTTACTAATACCACCGGGAATCTTAATTTCTTTACCAAGCGAGTGGCGGTAATAAGTCCCGTCATCTTCTTCTAGCCAAAAACTTTGGCCGTGGCTATCGTCCATCCACCATTCATCCCAGCTACCCATGCCGTATTGAAAGCGCAATCGCCCAAGAATGCGGTAGTGCGTCCCGTCTGGTGTGTTGCCACCCATTCCTACGTGGAAAAATGCTGGCGCGTCCAAGGGCGCTTTTTGCCCTTCATTGGCCTGCCAAAGCTGATTGCTCAAACGTAGCCACGAACTGCAGTAAGGGCAGTCGATACTTCGAATCAATGGTGATATTCCCTCAATGGCACCGCCACAGTTTGGGCAGTTGAGATTCGCCATAGCATCATCCCGTTTTTTTATGATGTCTCTATGATAGCTCAGGATCATGGTTTTTGCGATGATGAATTAATGTTCAATACTTGACTTTATCCAGAATAGTCGCCAATTTGACCGATCAAATTTCCACGCTCAGGGCTGATGTATTGAATAATATGAAAATAGCAAAACCAAACGTTGATTTGGATAAGCCGGAGTCTAGCAAAGGGGCCATTCACCGACGTGCAGATGGTTTACAGTACGCAGGCACGCACCTATTTATTGATATGTGGGGCGCAAGCTCGACGGATAATGAGCGCGCTATTGGCGAGGCGGTCATTGAGGCGGTGAAAGACAGCGATGCCACGCTATTGAAAATGGAATCTTCAAGCTTTGGTGAGCATGCCGGGGTCACCGTGTTTGCGATTTTGGCAGAATCGCATATCTGTGTGAACACATGGTTTGAGGAGCGTATGGTCGCTATCGATGTGTTCTTTTGTGCAGGGCTTGACCCCCATCGCTGTATTCCCGCGTTACAGTCAATGTTTGAGCCGGAGCGAATGGAGGTCAGTGAGCACAAGCGTTTGATGGCATCCCCACTGACGCACGCTGCAGCGCTGTTATAAAATTTAGCCACCCATAAAAAGGCAAAATTGCCCTCTTGAGTTTGTCAGAGGGCAATGTATTTAGCTTACATTGGTTACGGTTAAGATTTGACGGGTATCCATTCTTTAGCAAGCTCTTTTGCTGTTAGTGCTTTTTAGTATCGCCTGCTATTTTATCCATCAATGCAAATAGAACGCCTGACACAACAAATGCCACATGGAAGATGACCTTCCACATTAGCCCCGTCGCTTGTTCATCTGTCATCGAGTCTGAAATTTCCATAAATGACTTAAGCATGTCGATCGCAGATATTGCCACAATCGCGCCGATAACCTTCAATTTTAGCCCTGAAAAGTCGACTTTACCCATCCAATTTGGGCGGTCTTTATGTTCACTGATATCAATTTTGGACACAAATATTTCGTAACCGCTGAAGATAATCATCAACAATAAACTTGCGACTAGTGACATATCCACCATGGCGAGTATGCCCACGATGACATCACTTTCTTTTGATGTGCCAATGGTCGTCAGAAGATGCCAAAACTCTTGCACAAACTTGACGAACATCAAAAAGATGCAGCCAATCAAGCCCATATAAAATGGCGCTAGAAGCCAGCGACTTTTGAATATCGTCTCTTCCATGTGTTTTTCTATTTTCTGAAGCATCGGTGACCTAAGTTATGGTGAGTAATTATTGCGACGGAAGCATAGGCGTTCGACTGACTTGATGCAACAATTCAGCGTTGAAAAGCCGCTTTCTAACCGAGTTTTAATGGGCCGTTGTGCCACGAGCTAACCGGTCCAGTTGCTGTCGATATAGTAGGTAAACGTCCTTTACCTTATCGATAAGCTGATGTTTGTTTGCGTGCAATATTGAGAAGTATCGGGTCCATGGTAAAGTACGCATTCCGATCTAATTATTCATTATTATGATAAATACCGACGTATTCACAGCGACTAACATTATTGTAGCGATCACCTGCCTGATCTCGTTTTTGCTTATGCAAAACCAAGCAGGCAAGTCGATGCTAATTTTTCACCCCGTCACAATTAGGCAGCAGGGCCAGTGGCACCGTTTTCTGACCTCAGGCTTCATCCATGCGGACGGTTGGCATTTAGCGGTCAATATGCTCGTACTTTGGTCATTCGGTAATGCGGTTGAAACACGCCTTTATCCTCAGGCAATGGGTGAGTATTCAACACTCATTTTTATCGCACTGTATTTTGGTGGAATTATCGTAGCGTCCATCCCTAGCTATTTGCGTCATAAAAATGACTCAAGCTATGCCGCGCTTGGGGCATCGGGCGGGGTGGCTGCGGTTGTGTTTGCAGCGATTGTATTTGCGCCGTGGCAGAACTTATACCTGTACGGGATTATTGCGATTCCGCAGATTTTGGCGGGTGTGGGTTATGTGGCGTACTCTTGGTACAAGGATAAGAATGCGACGGATAATATTGGGCATATGGCGCATTTAACAGGAGCCGCTTGGGGATTTGCGTTTACGATTGCGATGAATTTTGGGTTATTGGGGCATTTTGTGACGCAGACATTGAAGGGGCCTAGTTGGCTTTAGTTAAATTTAATGTTGGATAGCGAAGAATTTCGCTAGCAGCGTGCTAGCGCGCCTCTGCCTAACCAAAGAGAGAGGCGCACTAACAAGAATCAAACTTTATTTAGTAGCGAAACACATAAACAAGCCAGCACCGCCGGTTTTAGTGAGTGCCTCTTGTGAGCAGCCACGAGAGCCATGCGTTGAGTTCCATGAGGTGTTTCCACCACCATGACGGTCATGATGACCAACTGTTGCGCTTCCGTCGCTTGAGCTAGTCCAGTTGTTGCAAGTTTTGTCATCTTTTACGGTAGGAAAGTAAGCTGTTCCATCTTCCATTGTGCCCGTTAAAATGTCGTGTCGGTTTGGCTTGTCGCCGCGACCATTGACTAGTTCGCCTTTCTCATCAAGTGCGGTGGTTTTAAGAATATTTGGCATAATGTGCAACTGATCCAAGTCGGCTGCAATCTCAACACCTTTGGCATTGTGCCAAGGGCCGTCGCCGATGCGATCACGTGCTGAAATGCCGCGCTTGCCATCTTCTTGAGTACTTAAATAAGCCTTCCAGATTTTGCCTTTGATACCAGCGGCTTCGGCTAATGTTGTACAGTGAGAATCTGCACCTTCTAGACCACCTAGGTCGCCTCCTTTACCAGAACCAACGCTAGTGATGAAAAAGCTCATTGGGCTATCTTCTGCTATGACGGTTGGTGCGATTGCGGCGGCGGTCAGGCTTAGTGCTAAAATAATCGGTAACTTCATGTGTATGCCTCTTTTATGTGGTTTGTCTGTACTGTTGGATACTTGATATAAAATTATAAGTTAACAAAAGCTACGAAGTGCGCTTGAAAACGGCCTAATTCATCGGTGACACCGATGGATTATGAGTATGATTTTATTTTGACTTATTTATATTTAAAACAATGAGATAAACTGTATTATCCATTCAAGAAGCATGAATTAATTACACGAGTGACACTGATATTGAAGCTGATTTCACAAAAGCCTGAAGAGTTTTGGATCGTTACGATTGCGATGCTAGTGGCGTTTATGCTGGCAGCCAATCACAGTACGCAAGTTGCTAATTTGGGGGTTATTGGTAACTACCTGTATTGGACTTGCCGGATATTGACTGAGGCAGCGTTTTTTATTGGCGTTTTGTTTGCAGTGGAACAATACCTCAAGCATCGACAGCGTGATTGGGTCAACTACCTGCTTGCTATGTTGCTGAGCTTGTTGCCGTTTACTCTGTCTGTTACAGCATTAGATATTATTATGGGATTGCCTGAGTTAGGCCTAAATGATTACAGTGCAGCGCCCATTTCAAGGGGGTGGGCGTTTGGCTTAGAGCTGGTTTATTTATTGGATAACCACATCGCATTGGGCGCTTTGTTATTAGTTCCACGTTTTTTAATCCGTGCCCGAAATGATTCAGAAGCTAATAGCGAGGGCGCCAATGAGTCAAACGCCCAGCCTGATACTGAGCCTGACAATGACAAGAGTATCCCGCTTACTTTTTTTGACACATTAGTACCTGCATTGGATGGACGTATTTGTAGTATGGAGGCTCAAGAGCACTATATTCTTATCACCACTACAGAAGAGTCGCGAATGGTATTGCATCGATTCTCAGACGCTGTACAACAGACCCCCGAGACCTATGGCATGCAGGTACACCGATCACATTGGGTAGCACACACCGCAGTGCAAGGACTAGTGACTGAAGGACAAAGTATGAAGTTGAAACTAGCTGGCGATAAGGCGGTTCCGGTGAGCCGAACATTTCGCGCAGTGGTTGAAAGTAGGTATTCAAGGCTATCCTCACAGGTGTGAGTGCCTAATACATGACTATTTCATTAAAACTTAACTGACGGTTTTGGATAGCTGCGCAAAATCGCTTAGTATTTTTTGACTATCCTCTGTATCTATACAGCCTGTTTTCACCTCTGCAGCGTGACGATTATGCTTGCGAAGCACTTCTGCTGTGCGATCTATATAAGCACAAGTAACCCGACGATTAAATTCAGGGTGGAACTGTAGCCCCCACATCATCTCGCCAAATCTAACCGCCTGATGCGGCTCGAAGTCATTCCCTGCCAGTACAGTCGCTCCAGTCGGCAGCTGAGTAATTCGCTGTGAATTGCCTGCGTTAACCTTGAATGTCTCTGGTGATGAGCCGAGCAACCGGTCCAGTTTGCCTGCCTCTGTCAATGTGATTTCTGTACTACCCGCCTGTGGCCCACCAGGATGCAAACCGATTTCACCACCCAATGCTTTAGCGATTAACTGATGTCCATAACAAACGCCAAGCGTTGGCAGTTTTGTTTCATGCATCGTTTTAATATAAGACAGTAAACGCTCACTCCAAGGTTCGCAGTCAGTTACCATCGAATGCGAACCGGTAATAATCACTCCAGCGTAATCGCTCAGCTTAGGATACGGCAGCAGTTCTCTAGCGTCATAAACCGTGATACTAACGTCGGTGCCACTAAGGCTGCTAGCAAACATATCCTCAAAGTCCCCATCAATCGCTTTGATTTCAGGAAAAGTGTCGCCGGTTTTGATTATCAGTAAATTTTTCATACCTCATAAACCTCAAGGGGCAGCAAATCTGGATCACTAAAAAACGTAAACCGCTTCCCTGTAAACTCATCGGTTCTTATCGGCTCGACCTCAACCCCAGCCTTAGTCAAATGCTTAGCAACCTCCTCTACAGAGTCCACTAAAAAAGCTAAATGCCTCAACCCCAACGCTTCAGGGTAGCTAGCTCGTTGCGGTGAGTCAGGAAACGAAAACAGCTCAATTTGTCCACCGTCTGGCAGCCCCAAATCCAGTTTCCAAGAATCCCTAGCCTCACGGTAATTCTCCGCAATGATTTCCAATCCCAAAGTCTTGGTATAAAAATGCTTAGATTTCTCATAATCTGAGCAAATGATGGCGGTGTGATGTATTCGTTTTAACATCTTGACTCCTTAGTATAAGCACATCGTTAATATTGTGTGCTTAGTTGAGGCAGGTCAAATGAAGAAAACCTCATTTATTGATATGGTGATTTAATTTAGTTTTCCGCTTATCTTAAATCACGTGGTTTTCAATGAGGAATCTTAATGCTGATCATCGAATAATGAATATACATGTTTGAAGCAAGTATATTGACAGGCGATTTGATCATCCATACACTTGCGCTTAACAAGTAAATATACTCAACCGTAGGCCACGATTGTATTGATTGAAAAAGCTGCCAGTATTAGGAATGATGCGACACTGCGGGTCACTCACGCAGAGCGTACAGACCTGTCAGATACGCTCATGTTTGAAGCGGCGGTTGAGCTGATAGTCACACGTGGCACTGAAAAAACGACTCTTAAAGATGTCGGCGAGTTAGCCGGTTATAGTCGCAGCTTGGCAGGGTACCGTTTTGGTTCTAAAGGTAACTTGTTTAGCTACATGATCAATCGCATCGGTGAAGAGTGGTCGCAGGAGCTGCGTCAAGTTACGCAAAACAAGAATGGATTTGATGCGATTGCGGCCTCGATAGACGCACAATACCAATTTTGTGTGAACGCGCCGCTCACCCGACGCGCTTTTTATCACCTTTGGTTTGATGCGGCGGCTACCACATCGCAAGTTAGAAAGAGTATGATTGCACTTCACGATCGACGCCAAAAAGACGTTGAGCGATGGGTGAACAATGGAATGACAGACGGAAGCATTAAAGCGGACGTCGATGCACAAGCGGTTGCGCGACTGCTTTTGGCTACAGCGGTTGGTATTAACTACCAATGGCTAATGCAGCCGGAGGCGCTTCATATAGTTAAGCAGCTTCATGATAATTTGAAACAAACCATGTCTGTGTTATTGCGCAATACCGCTTAAAACACATGTTCTAGGAGAAGAAAACGCGTGAAAATTTTGGTTCCTGTCAAGCGAGTGGTTGATGCTTACGTCAACGTTCGCGTTAAAAGTGATAATACCGGTGTCGAAACTGACAACGTTAAGAAATCACTCAATCCATTTTGTGAAATTGCAGTAGAAGAGGCGATTCGCATTAAAGAGAAAGGTTTGGCTGAAGAGGTGATCGCGGTCACCGTCGGTTCAAAAGAATGTGAAGCGACGTTGCGTGGCGCACTAGCCATGGGTGCTGATCGCGCTATTCACGTGATGGCAGAAGACAACCTTCGCCCGCTCGCTATTGCAAAAGCGTTGCAAAAAGTGGTTGAGAAAGAGTCGCCTAAGCTCGTCATTACCGGCAAGCAGTCTATTGATGCTGACAATAACCAAACCGGACAAATGCTGTCTGCGTTACTGGGCTGGCCGCAAGGTACATTTGCTTCCAAGATTGAATTGGACGGCGATGCGGTCAGTTTGACGCGTGAAATCGATGGAGGTCTTGAGACCTTAGCGCTATCGCTTCCAGCGGTTGTGACGTCTGACTTACGTTTGAACGAGCCTCGTTATCCAAAGCTTCCTAACATTATGAAGGCCAAGAAAAAGCCACTGGATGTGATGGAAATTGCTGACTTAGGCATAGAGACGGCCTCTGGTTTGGCAGTGGTTAGCGTTAATGCACCCTCTGACCGTAAGGCGGGCGTTAAGGTAGCTGACGTTCAAGAGCTGATCGAAAAATTGAAAAACGAAGCGCGGGTGATCTAGACATGAGTGTATTAGTAATTGCAGAACACGATAATAGTGACTTAAATGACAGCGTGCTTAATGCTGTCACAGCGGCTTCACAGCTAGGTGATGTTACGGTATTAGTTGCCGGCAGTGGCAGCCAGTCCGTTGCAGAAGCCGCCGCGCAAGTAGCAGGCGTAACTAAAGTACTGCACGCCGATGCAGCGCACTATGAAAATGGAATCGCAGAAGAGCTAACGCCACTATTGGTTAGTGCGGCGGCTGATTTTGATCATATCGTTACCGCGGCAACCACGTTCGGTAAGAACGTGATGCCTCGCGTTGCAGCACTGTTAGACGTTGCTCAGATTTCTGATGTAACGGCGATTGAGTCAGCTGACACGTTTGTACACCCAATTTATGCAGGTAACGCACTAGAAAAAGTACAAAGCAGCGATGCTAAGAAAGTACTAACCGTGCGTACCACCGCGTTTGAAGCGGCAGATACATTGGGTGGTTCAGCTTCGGTTGAAGCGCTAGCGGCTACAGATGCGGTGGGTACAGTGTCATTAGTAGGGCGTGATTTAACCGTTTCTGACCGTCCTGAGTTGTCTTCTGCTGACATTATTGTGTCCGGTGGTCGTGGTGTAGGAAGTTCTGAGAACTTTGCCATCATCGATGCGCTGGCTGACAAGCTAGGCGCAGCAGTAGGTGCTTCGCGCGCGGCGGTTGATGCAGGCTTCGTACCAAATGACTATCAAGTGGGTCAAACCGGTAAAGTGGTTGCACCTGACCTGTACATTGCGGTCGGCATTTCAGGCGCTATCCAGCATTTGGCGGGCATGAAAGACAGTAAGGTGATTGTGGCGATCAACAAAGACGAAGATGCACCTATCTTCCAAGTGGCAGACTACGGTTTGGTTGCTGATTTGTTTGAAGCAGTGCCTGCGTTAACAGAAGCGCTGTAATCAATGCGTAAAAATCGCCGCTGATATTTCTGTTTTTACACAGATGCATTTCAGGGGTCTAAAAACCTGCCAGTCGCTACTGTAGGGCTGGCAGGCAAATACTTCATTTATAGTCTTTTGCTTGTACGTTCGCTGCACTGCAAAACTAAAGTTCATTGTTTCAATGTTGTTATCACTAAACTAATTAATAACGGCCGTTAACATTAACGCCGACACTCGGAGAGTCTATGTCTACTTACGCCGCCCCAGTTAAAGAACTTCAATTTGTCCTTGAGGAGCTTGCGGATCTTAGCGCTGTTGCAAAATTCCCTGGTTTTGAGGAAGCCACGCCTGAGTTGGTCGAGGCCATACTTGAAGAGGCGGGTAAGCTGGCGACTAACGTTTTAGACCCCATTAATTGGAGTGGTGATCAGCAGGGCTCTAAACTGGTTGATGGCAAGGTGCAAGCCCCGGATGGGTTTGCAGAGGCTTATCAGCAGTTTTCTGAAAGCGGTTGGTGTTCGGTTAACTTTCCAGAAGCGGCGGGTGGGCAAGGCCTACCGTTCTTGATTCAAAGCGCTGCTACCGAGATGTGGAATGCATCCAATGCCTCATTTGCTTTATGCCCATTACTCACAGCCGGTGCAGTTGAAGCGTTATTGGCGCACGGTTCGCCTGAGCTTAATGCCATTTACCTTGAGCAAATGGTGAGTGGTAATTGGACAGGCACCATGAATCTAACAGAGCCACAGGCCGGTTCTGATTTGGCGTTGGTACGCACCCAAGCCACACCAGAAGGGGATCATTACAAAATCAAAGGTCAGAAAATCTACATCACCTGGGGTGATCATGAGATGTCTGAAAATGTGATTCACTTAGTATTGGCACGTCTTCCTGATGCGCCAGAAGGCGTGAAAGGTATTTCGCTGTTCTTAGTGCCAAAGTTTATGGTGAGTGAAGACGGTAGCTTAGGCGAACGAAATGATGCTTACGCGATTTCGCTGGAGCATAAGATGGGTATTCACGCGAGCCCGACTTGTGTGATGAGTTTTGGTGATAATGATGGCGCGATTGGTTATTTGATTGGTGAAGAAAATAACGGTTTAGCCAGCATGTTTACAATGATGAACCATGCGCGCCTTGAAGTGGGCATGCAGGGCGTTGGCGTTGCAGATAGAAGTTATCAGCGTGCCGTGAGCTATGCACGTGAGCGTAAGCAAGGTCGCGCGTATGGTCATGAGGGTACGACTGCCATCATTAATCACCCGGACGTGCGCCGTATGTTAATGCATATGCGCTGTATGACCGAGGCGGCGCGTGCCATTTCATTCATGTCATCGGCTGCCCACGACATTAGCCACCACTCACCCGATGCAGATGAGCGAGCTTACAATGCACGCCGTTTAGGCCTACTCACACCGGTTTCTAAAGCATGGTGTACTGAAGTCGGTATGGAGGTCACCTCACTCGGTGTTCAGGTACACGGCGGCATGGGCTTCATGCAAGAGACAGGTGCCGAGCAATACATGCGTGATGCGCGTATCTTCCCGATTTATGAAGGCACCAACGGCATTCAAGCTAATGACTTGGTGGGGCGTAAATTACTGCGTGATCGCGGTGAGTCAATGGGTGAGTTTTTAACAGAGCTGCGTGACTTTGAAACGATTGTCGAAAACCATCCTAACTCAGGTATTTCCTCTTTACGTCGTGGTTTCTCAGAGGCACTGGTTGCGTTTGAAGATGCGACTCAATACCTACTAGTAAGCGGCAATGAAAACCCGAATGCGCCGGCCTCGGCTTCATTTAATTACATGATGTGTATGGGTGTATTAACCGGTGGTTGGTTGATGTTGAAATCGGCGGTTGCGGCACAAGCTAAGATTGACGCAGGTTCTGATGATGCGTTTTACACCAATAAGCTGGCAACGGCGCAGTTTTATGTAGAGCAGGTTTTGCCACGCTCATTGGCGCACAAAACAGCGGTAATGAGTGGTGCCGATAGCATCATGGCGATGCCTGCGGAAGCATTCTAAATCACTATGGCCCTTCGGCTGATTGACCAAATGGGGCGGCCAGTAACGCTGGCTGCGCCTGCTAAACGCATCGTATCGCTTGTTCCTTCGCAAACAGAATTGCTGTTTGCAATTGGCGCTGGGGATAACGTGATTGGGCGAACTAAGTTTTGTACTGAGCCGCCCGATAGGGTTGTTGACGTTGCTAAAGTGGGCGGCACTAAGCAATTTGATTTTGCTGCGATTGCAGCGCTTAAGCCTGATCTCATTATTGGCAACAAAGAAGAGAACTATCTTGAAGGGATTGAACAGCTCGCTCAGCACTACCCTGTTTGGTTGAGCGATATGGTCACGCTTGAGGAGTCATTAGCAATGATTCGGGCGTTGGGTGTGCTAAGTGGTCAAGCGGATAATGCGGCCGATATGGCCTTAACCATTAAGGCAGATTTTGCCACGTTGCAACGCGTTAGTTCAAAAGGCGCTGGGCTTAAAAGCGATACAAATACCGGCTCCCAAGCTGATTTATCTAGGCGCACGCTTGAGCCCCTTTTTCAACATATCGATGTCGCCTACCTTATTTGGCAAAACCCTTTTATGGTGGCAGGTGGTGACACCTTCATTAATGAAATGTTAAAGCATGGGGGAATGAACAACGTTTTTGCTAACACTGACCGTTACCCAGAAGTTACTTTGGAGGCGATTAAAGAGAGTGCTGCGGAAGTGGTGTTGCTTTCCAGCGAGCCTTTTCCCTTTAGGCAAAAACATCTCGAATTTTTTCAAAGTGAACTCCCAAACAAACAAATCGAGTTAGTTGATGCGATGCCATTTTCTTGGTATGGCAGCCAGTTACTTCGAACGCCTGCTTACTTGCGCGAATTGCGCACAAAATTTTAGAGGAACCTATCGTGGGTAATCGTATTTCAAAAGTGTATACACGTACTGGTGACAATGGAACAACCGGTATTTCGGGTGATATTCGTTTACCTAAAAACGATCCACTCATTCAAGCGATCGGTGAGATTGATGAGTTAAATTCTGACATTGGTGTTATTGTTGCGTTTTCTGACGATGCTGACATTAATGGGCAACTGCAGGGCATCCAGCATGATTTGTTTAACTTAGGCGGCATGTTGTCTTACCCGCAGTTCGATGGCTTTGCAGCGGCGAGAGTGGATGCGTTGGAAGCTCTGATTGATCGTTACAACGAAGAGCTATCACCGCTGAAAGAGTTTATCTTGCCGGGTGGGACTCAAGGTGCTGCATGTGCCCAGCGCACAAGGGCGGTTTGTCGTCGAGTTGAACGTTGCATGGTGACGCTGAGCCAATACTACGAGCTAAACGAAATGGGGTTTGATTCGGTGAGTCAGGAGCAGTTGGTTGGTGCAAATAAGTATGTAAATCGTTTGTCAGACTTGTTGTTTACCATCGGTCGATTGCTAAATAAACGGGCTGGGCTTGATGAGATCATGTGGTCTAGTCATCGCACGAACTAGGTTATGTGCTCTAGCCACCACGTGAGCTAGATTGCCTGTATAAAAAATCCCGACAGAAGCGGTCGGGATTTAGTGTGGTTAGCAAATACTTACTTTTTGAGAAACTAGGGTTTCAGCTGTTCCTTTCTTAAAGAACAGATAAGCAAACTCATTAGAGACAACAACATCAACCAAGAGACGCTGCCACCACCGCTATCGCTGTTGGATGCCGCAGTGGTAGTCGTTCCAGCTTCGGTGCTGCCAGTACTTGGCACTGTAGGGTCCTTCGAAGCATTAACATCGATCAGAGCTTCGCCGTTATAAGTCAGCCCTTGGGCATTTTTGAAGACAAACCAAATCTCATCATTCCCAACAAACCCTTGCTTTGGCGTATAAACAAGTTTGTTATTAACCAAGTCGACGCTGCCCCCTTCTAAAGTGCTAGCACTGGGTCGTTGCAGAACTAAATTAGTCTCAGCTCGTCCCGCTAACGCATCAATAGTGATGGTCTGATCCACCATCGTAGTGCTAGTCGTGCTATGAGTTGATCCCACATGAGTCGGCGCTGCAGCACGGTTAATTGAGTTACCTATGTCATCCAATACTGTAATAGTCACCTCGCCACTGTTCGTGCGGCTTTGAGAGTCAATAAACGCATACCAGATCTTGTCGATACCCGTAAAATCAGCGGTAGGGACATAGCGGATTTTATTATCAATTAACGCAACATTGCCGCCTTTAAGTGACCAGACATCAGGGGCGACTAACGTTAAACCGCTGCCCGTATCGTTAGCCAAAGCATCGATGATAAGTGTCGTGCCAGCCGTTGTGGTAACACTGTCTGGTGCCGCCGTTGGGTAGGTATTGCTAATGGTAGTGTTATTCCCAGTCACTACAATCGTAATCTCTCCACTGTTCGTGCGTCCTTGAGCGTCTCTTAGTACATACCAAATTTTATCCTCCCCATTAAAGCCGGATTTAGGCGTATAGATGATTTTATTGTCATCCCAAAGCGAACTGCCGCCTTTCAATGACCAGACATCGGGTGCGGCCAATCTCAGGTTATTACCCGTATCGTTTGCTAGTGGGTCGATAGTAATACTTGAACCGCCGCTGCTTGTGACACTGTCAGGATTGGCTGAAGGGTAAATGTCGACAGGATTCGTTGCGCCGCCTGTGACAGTGATCGTAACTTTAGTCGAATTAGTACGCCCCTGATTATCTTCCATGGTGTACCAGAAACTATCTTTACCGT